>Ga0302235_10000427_pt1 | contig 33773 bp, 30 predicted proteins | sample II_Palsa_N3_3_FD_193577 | JGI IMG/M metagenome (GOLD analysis project Ga0302235, IMG submission 193577) | Peat permafrost microbial communities from Stordalen Mire near Abisko, Sweden - II_Palsa_N3_3 | ecosystem: Environmental > Terrestrial > Soil > Palsa > Peat permafrost | place: Sweden...
CGAACCTGGCCACCGATGCGAGCGCGGTCTCCAGGTCGAAGTCGGGCGGCGGGGTAGCGGGCCGGAGGTCTCCGGTATCGGGGAGGTAGACCCCGGCCGCGTCGCCGGTGTACAGGTCCCCGGTGTCGGAATCGACCAGCCCCACGTGGTGTTTGGCGTGGCCGGGGGAGTAGTAGCTGTCCAGGCGGCGGCCGCCGCCGAGATCGACGGTTCCGGTGTCCTCCAGAGCCACGATGCGGTCAGCGGGGACGGGCGCGAGGACGCCGAAGAAATGCTCGAGCGCGTTGCCGTAGACCAGCCGAGCGCCGGCCATGAGCCTGCTCGGATCGGCGAGATGCCGCGCGCCCCGCTGATGGACGACGATCTGAGCCCCCGGATACAGGGCCGCGATATCGCCCGCGCCGCCGGCGTGGTCGAGGTGGATGTGCGTCACCACCACGGTGGCCAGATCCCCGGCGGCGATCCCGAGCTGGGCCAGGGCGTCTCGCACCACCGGGGCCGACGGCGCGGTTCCGGTCTCCACCAGGCACGGCCGGTCGCTGCGGATCAAGTAGGCCGCGGTAATCCCGTCGTACCCAGCCATCCGGGTATCGATCTGGAACACCTCATGGCCCAGCGGGGTAATGTCCTCGTCCACCGGGTCATTGTCGCAGACGGCCGGCCTCAGTCGGCCGGGCCGAACGTGCGCAGGACCAGCCCGGTGCGCGGCTTGGGTCCGAACGACGTGGACTTACGCGGCACTCGCTCGCCCTGCGCGGCGATCTGGATGACCGCGTCGAACGAGGGCGGGTTGCAGATCACGGCGGTCGCCGCCGTGCTGGTCGCCGCGCGCACCGCGTCGGCCGCGTCATGATTGATCAACACCTCGCGCTCGCTGTCGGTGATGCCCCACAGGCGGCCCATCAGCAGCTGCTGCATGACCGACGCGTCCAGGCACCGCCAGGGAGGGGAGGCGCCGGCTGGCATCGAGGCCGCGACCTGCACCGGGTCCGGCTGACTGAGCAGCCAGAAGCTGGGCGCCTCGGCCGAACCGCCGGCCAGCAGGAACGCGGTCCCCTCGCGCCCGGCCGCGGCCAGGCACTCCCGTGCGCGGGCCAGGCCGCAGCCGGCGGGCAGGTCCTGCACGGCGAACCCGGCCTTGGCCAGCTCGACGGCGCGATCCAGCGGCAGGCCCGGCAGCACCCGGTGGATCGGTCCCAGCCGCGGCGGGTAGGCGTCGGAGTCGACCAGGAACGCCAGTCCATAGTCCCAGGGCCCGGCGGCGCGCCCAGACGCCCGCTTGTCGGCCTGCAGGTCCAGGTAAGCCGCGTACCGATGGTGGCCGTCCGCGAGCAAGGCGCGGCGCCCGGCCAGGTCGGCCACGATGGCGTCCTGCTCGTCGGGATGGCCGAGCCGCCACAGCCGGTGTTTCACTCCGTCCTCGGTCGTGATCGACACGATCGGCGTGTGCTCGGCCGCAACGTGGTCGATGATCTCAGTGGCCGTGGGCCCGGCCTCATCGGACCGGGTTCCGGCGCGCTCGCCGTCGTAGATGAGCAAGATCGGCTCCAGGTTGGCCTGGGTCGCCGCCATCAGCGCTTTCCGGTCGGCCACCAGCCCCGGCATGACGCCTTCGTGCGGCAGGATGCCCGCCGTCTCGGGCGAGCCGAGCCGGACCAGGCCGATGATGCCACGCTGGAGCCACGACGAGGCCTCGTCGGCCTGCTCGTACAGGTACAGCGCAGGCATCCGGTCCCTGATCAGCACGCCCGCCGACAGCCACTCGCGCAGCAGGCTGGCCGCGACCCGGTCCGCATCGGCGCCCTCGCCTGGCAGGATAAGACGGACAACGTTATGCGGGTCGGCCGCCCGTAGATGCTCGAGAACGCCTTCGCTGATCACGTCGTACGGTGGGGACGTGACGTTAGCGATGCCGCTCACCCGGTCACGGGCGTAACGGATGCCGCGGAAGGGTGCCAGCACGAGACCGGAACCGGAGTCGGACGGAAGGGTTTGCACACCATGTCAGAAGGATCGAGCGTGAGCGGTGATTCCCGTCAGGAGGAAAGCTTCCCTAGCCAGGCTCTTCCTGACGGAGATGTGCACGTGTGGTACCTGCGCGGCATGGAGCTTCTCGGCAGCGGCAACCCCGCGGCCGCGGCCCAGGTGCTGCAGCGCGCCTCGACCGCCGAGCCGGCCTCCCGCAGCATACGGGAGGCCCTGGCGCGGGCCCAGTTCGACGCGGGCCGGTACGCGGAGGCGGCGGGCAATTTCCGGATGATCGTGGAGGCGAGCCCCTCGGATGACTACGCGCACTTCGGCCTCGGGCTGGCCCTAGCCCGGACTGGGCACCACGCCGCCGCGGCCGAGTACCTGGCCCTAGCCGCCGCCATGCGACCCGACGCAGCGCACTACACCGAAGCCCTGCGGTCGGTCCGCGCCACCTTGCGCGCCCAGACGGAAGGCAATCGATGACGTCCACCCCGAACGTCCTGCGCGGCAGCACCGAACCTCTCGACACCGCCTATGACGTCGCGCTGCTCGACCTGGACGGAACCGTCTACCTGAGCGGCGCCGCGATCCCCGGAGCGGCCGAGGCGCTTCGCAAGGCCGCCGCCGCGGGCATGCGCCTGGCCTACGTGACGAACAACGCCTCCCGCACGCCCGCCGCCATCGCCGCACTGCTGACCGGCTTCGGCGTCCCGGCCGCCGCGGCGGACGTGGTGACCTCCGCCCAGGCCGCCGCGCGGATGCTCGCCGACCGCCTCCCCCCGGGTGCTCCGGTCCTGGTGGTCGGGGGCAGCGGCCTGCGGATGGCCGTGCGGGAACGCGGCCTGCGCCCGGTGAGCACCGCCGCCGACCAGCCGCGGGCCGTGGTCCAGGGCTATTCGCCGGACATCACCTACTCGCTGCTGGAGCAAGGCGGCCTAGCGGTCGCCGCGGGCGCCCTGTTCGTCGCGTCCAACGCCGATCTCACGCTGCCGACCCGGTACGGCATCCAGCCAGGAAACGGGTCGTTCATCCAGGTGATCGCCACCGCGACCGGGGTCAGGCCGCTGGTGGCGGGTAAGCCCGAGCTGCCGCTGCAGCATGAGTCGATCCTGCGGACTGGCGCCAAGCACCCGCTGGTCGTCGGCGACCGGCTGGACACCGACATCGAGAGCGCGCAGCGGGCCGACGCGGACAGCCTGCTCGTGCTGACCGGGGTGACCAGCCCCGCGGACGCCATCCTCGCGCCACCCTTGCAGCGCCCGACGTACCTGGCCGAGGATCTGGCCGGGCTGCTCGGACCGCATCCCGAGGTCACTAGCACCGGCGGGACGTACCGCTGCGGCGGATGGACGGCCAGCCGGGACGGGGGCCAGCTGAAGCTGGCCGGCGGCGGGGCACGCATCGACGGCCTGCGAGCCTTGTGTGCGGCGGCCTGGACCGGCGACGACGTCACTTCGGAATCGGCCCGCGCCGCAGCCCAGCGCCTGGACGCCGCCCGCTGAAGCACCACCCCGAGCCCATGCGCCGTGTATGCTATCGGCCATGCCAGGCCGCGCAGTCCGCGAATACGGCGACCACTTTAGTGTCGCCGCCGCACTGACGCTGCGCGTGTCCTGTCCTTCGTGTTGTCGCTGACAACGACTCTCAGCTGACCGTTGTCACCGGGGCTCATCGCCGCCCCATGATGCTCACGAAGGATGTTCCGTTGATCGCCGACATGTCTGTCGCTCCGGAGATCGCCAGGCTCGCTGAAGCCGTCCTGTTCGTCCCGGCGCAGCCTGCCGCACCAAACGCGCAACCGCCTGACCGCCCGGAAGGTCAGGCCGGGAACACGCTGACCCTCGGCACCCTCGCCGGCCGGCTGCGATCAATCGCGGCTGCCCCCGAGCGCTGGTGGGCCCTGGTCCGCTTCGAGCCGGGTCGTTCGGTCCAGATCATGGTGGAAGAATGCGCGGCCTACCGGGCTTGGCTCGTGGTCCTGCCACCCGGCGACGCCGGGCAGAGCTGCGACTGCGACGTGGCCACGATGATCGCCGGCGAGGCGACCGAGGGCCCGCCGGCCAGCGCGGTGCTGCGCCCCGGCCCGGTCCGGGTGCACGGCCAGCAGCACCGCCTGCACGGCCGGGGTACGGGGTATTCGATCAGCCTTCACGCTCGTGCTCACCGGCCGGTTAGGAAGAGGTAATAGGCTGAACGGGCCGTGGTGGCACTTTCCGGACGGTGCCACTAGAGAGGAATCATCCGATGATTGAGGTACGGGGGCTCGTCAAGCGATACGGCGACAAGATCGCCGTCAACGACCTGTCATTCGACGTCGAGCCGGGCCACGTGACCGGTTTCCTCGGCCCGAACGGCGCAGGCAAGACCACCACCATGCGGCTGATTCTCGGCCTTGACTACCCGGACGCCGGGGCGGCCAAGATCCACGGCAAGCGGTACGCGGGCCTGGCCTATCCGATGCGCGAGGTGGGCGCGCTGATCGACGCCAAGGCGGTGCACGGCGGCCGGTCCGCCTACAACCACCTGCTTTGCCTGGCCCAGACGAACAACCTGCCCAAGCGCCGGGTGGGCGAGGTGCTCGAACTCGTCGGGCTGACCGAGGTCGCGCGCAAGCGCGCTAAGGGCTTTTCGCTCGGCATGTCGCAGCGGCTCGGCATCGCCGGCACCTTGCTCGGCGACCCGGCCGTGCTCATGTTCGACGAGCCGGTCAACGGGCTGGACCCCGAGGGGATCTTGTGGATCCGGAACCTGATGAAGGCGCTGGCCGCCGAGGGCCGGACGGTGTTCGTCTCCAGTCATCTGATGTCGGAGATGGAGAACACCGCGGATCACCTGATCGTGATCGGCCGCGGCAGCTTGCTCGCCGACTGCACCATGGAGGAGTTCATCGCGCGCAGCTCCGGCCAGACCGTCCGGGTACGCACCCCGCAGCTCGACCTGCTGTCCAAGGCGGTGTCGGAGACGGTCCCCGAGGCCACCACGGCAGGTACCGCCGCGGTCAGGCCGACGGCTACCACCGAGGCGGACGGCTCGCTGACCGTGCACGGGCTCACCGCGGCCCAGATCGGTGATCTCGCCTTCGACCACGGCGTGCGGCTGCACGAGTTGACCGTGGTCCGTGCCTCCCTGGAGGCGGCCTTCATGGAGCTGACCGCCGACAGCGTGGAGTACCGGGCCGGCCAGGAACAACCCGTCCCGGTCAGCGGAGGGGTGGTCTGAGATGGCGGTCACGACGCAGGCCCAGCCCATCCTTAACGCGCTGCCGACCGTCTCCGGGCGGGCCGGCCTCGGCGGCACGCTGCGCTCGGAGTTCACCAAGATCCGCTCGGTCCGCTCCACCTACTGGACGCTGCTCGTGCTGCTGGTGGTCAGCGTCGGCATCGGGGCGGCCATCAGCGCCGGGACGGCGGCCAACTGGTCGCGTATGTCACCCGCGAGCCAGGCCAGCTTCGACCCGACCCAGGCCAGTGTGGCCGGACTGTTCTACCTGGGCCAGCTGGTCATCGTGGTGCTCGGGGCGATGACGCTCACCGCCGAGTACTCCACCGGGATGATCCGCACCTCGCTGACCGCGATGCCTAGGCGGGCCGTGGTCTACGCCGCCAAAGCCATCGTCTTCGCCGTCGTCGCCCTGGTCGTCACGTTCGTCGCCGCGTTCATCTCGTTCTTCCTGGGCCAGGCGCTGCTGTCCAGCACGCACGACACCGCGACGCTATCGCAGCCGAACGTGCTGCGCGCCGTGGTCGGCAGCGCGTTGTACGTGACCATGTGCGGGCTGTTCGCGTTCGCGGTCGGCGCCATGCTGCGGCACACCGCGGGTGCCATCACGTCGGTGATCGGGGTGCTGTTCGTGATCCCGATCCTCGTGCACCTGCTGCCGCAGAGTTGGTACCAGGACATCGTCAGGTGGCTGCCCGATGCCGCCGGCCGGGCCCTGTCGGTGACGGTCGGACCGCCTCCGCCCAACTTGTTCTCGGCCTGGAACCAGTACGCCGTGTTCGCCATCTACACCGCGATCCTGCTCGTGGTCGGCGCCGTCCTGTTCCGCAAGCGGGATGCGTGACCGTAGACGCCTAAGCGGGTGAGGGCGGCAGGATCATGGCCAGCTGCCGGGACTGGGCGACCAGCGTGCCAGCCGAGTCCCACACCTCGAAGTCTTCCTCGTGGTAGCCGCCGCTGACGAAACGGGCCGCCACCCGGCAGGCCAGCCAGCCGGGCGCGGGGTGGGCCCGCAGATGGACGGTGAGCTGCACGGTGGTCGACGTCACGCCGAGCTCGAGCACCGACGGCGCGGTCGAGTCGACCAGCAGCGGCAACGAGTAGAGGTCGGCCTCCCGGCCGTCGGTGAACCGCATCCAGAACTCGCTGGCCGGGCGCCCGGTCGGCTGGCCGAGAAACCAGCCCGGCAGTGATGCAGAGCGGAACTCGACGCGCTCGGCGATCGTGGCCACGCCGAACGACCCGACTGGCACGCCCACGCATTCCGCTGGCGGCGGCAGGTCCGGCGGCGCGCCCGCGGTGAAGGCCGGCCCGCAGGCGCCGAGCTTGACGAACGCCGCCGTGGCCCGGACCGTCTCCTTGCCCTGCTGCGACAGCACCGCCTCGCCGAACGCCGTCGTCCGCCCGCTGCGCACCAGGGACGTGCGGATCAGGGCCGGCCCGGCCGTGCCGGGCCGCAGGAAGAAGCCGGAGATCACGATCGGGTCCGGGAACGGCATCGCCACTGCGAGCGCCCGCAGGCACGTGGCCAGCATGTAACCGCCGTTGACCGCGCCGTTGGTCCCGTCCCACCGCCTGGTCAGCTCCGCCGCGAACTCCCCGCCGCCGGAAGCCCCGGAAGCCCCGGAAGCCCCGGAAGCCCCGCGCGCGACAACCCGGGTGTCCGCGTCGAACGCGAAATCACCCATATAACGGCAGCGTCAAGATCTCGTGGCCGTCCTCGGTAACCAAGATGGTGTGCTCGAACTGCGCCGTGCGCCGCCGGTCCTTGGTCACCGCCGTCCAGCCGTCCGGCCAGACGTCGTAGTCGATCGTGCCCAGGGTGAGCATGGGCTCGATGGTGAACGTCATCCCCGGTTCCATGATCACGTCGCTGTGCGGGTCGTCGTAGTGCGGCACGATCAGCCCCGAATGGAACGTCCGGCCGATCCCGTGCCCGGTGAAGTCTCGCACCACCCCGTAGCCGAACCGCCGGGCGTAGGACTCGATCACCCGGCCGACCGCGTTCAGCGGGCGGCCCGGCGCCACGGCGCGGATGCCCCGCATCATCGCCTCGTGCGTCCGCTCGACCAGCAGGCGGGACTCCTCGTCGACCTCACCGGCCAGGAAGGTCGCGTTGGTGTCCCCGTGCACGCCGCCGATGTACGCGGTGATGTCAACGTTGACGATGTCACCGTCGTTGATCAGCGTGTCGTCGGGGATCCCGTGGCAGATCACCTCGTTCAGCGAGGTGCACAGCGACTTCGGGTAGCCGCGGTACCCGAGCGTGCTGGGGTAGGCGCCGTGGCTGACCAGGAAATCGTGGCCCACCTGGTCCAGGTGATCGGTCGTTACGCCCGGGGCCACCGCCTCGCCGACCGCCGCCAGCGCCTGGGCGGCCAGCTTGCCGGCCACCCGCATCTGCTCGATGATCTCGGGCGTCTTGACGTCCGGCTCGCCGGTCCTGGGGCGCTTCTTGCCCACGTACTCCGGCCGCGTGATGTCCGCGGGAACCTGGCGGGTGGGTGAAAGCCGGCCCGGATGAAGCACTGTCGCCATGCTTTGCGAGTCTAATGTGCATGGACAACGACAAGCGATGGTGGTGGAGCCTTACCCGCCACACCGTGGAAGACGACGACGGCCCCACCCCGGGCAAGGACCGGCTGGGTCCCTTCCCCACCCCGGAGGCCGCGGCCGCCGCGCTGGAAACCGTCCAGCGCAGGAACGAGGAATGGGATTCCCGGGACTAAGCTGGGGGGGTGAGCGAACAGCTGCCTCCCGCGGCCCAGGCCCGGATGCAGGAAATCCGGCGTAGCGGCACGTGGGGCTCCGCGCTGACCTCGGACGAGTTCGCCGCGATCCGCAGCGTCGGCTTCGAGCCGGTCGGCCAGGTGCTCGGCGCTGCCGTGTACAACATCGGCTACACCGGCGGCTATAACTGCCCGGGCGCCTGGGGATCCTGGGGTTACGGGGCCCCCGCCCGTACCGTCACCCAGGTCTCCAGCCAGGGCGGCTTCGGGTCGTTCGCCCCGCTGGTCAAGACCATGTACGAGGCGCGGCACAAGGCCCTCGACCGGATGACCACCGAGTGCGACCAACTCGGCGGGCACGGCGTGGTCGGCGTCCTGCTGACCATCGGGGCGTTCCCGGCCGGCGGACTGGAGTTCAAGGCCATCGGCACCGCCATCCGCGCGCCCGGGGTGCCGCCCCTGGCCAACTGGAACAAGGACTCCGCTGGCCGCCGCCGGGCGCCCTTCACCTCCGACCTTTCCGGGCAGGATTTCGCCAAGCTGATCATGAAGGGCTGGGTACCCGCCGGCCTCGCGCTCGGGATCTCGATCGGCTCCCGGCACGACGACTGGCTGACCGTCGGCCAGACGCGGTGGGGATCCGGGAACGCCGAGGTCAGCGGCTACACCGAGCTGGTCAACGACGCCCGGCACGACGCCCGGGTGCAGCTGGAACGCGACGTCCGGCGGCTCGGCGGCGAGGGCGTGGTGATCGCCACCATGGACATGCGGGTACGGGAACGAGAATGTCCGGCCATGGAGGGCCGCCGCGACCACATCGTGGAGGCCACCACCATCGGCACCGCGATCGCCAGGTTCTCGCACTCGGAACAGCAGCACGTCGGCCCGACGCTGGCCATCATGTCCCTCGACCCCCAGCGCCGCCAGGCCGCCAGAATTCGGATATAGGAGAGAGCATGACCGACCAAGGCAACATCACCGCGGAGTTGGATGCCGCCGGGGTCCCGCAGGATGCCATGCGCCGCCTGGCCGAGCTGCAGCCCGGCAAGGCCGGCTCGATCTTCACCTCCGACCTGTCGGTCAACGAGTTCCTGCTGGTCCGGGAGGCCGGGTTCCGGCCGCTCGGCCTGGTGCTCGGCAGCTCGATCTACCACGTCGGGCTGCAGGTCGGCCGGTGGGGCCGCAACCAGGAGCTCGACGTGCTGTCCCAGGCCATGTACCACGCCCGCGAGCTGGCCATGACCCGGATGGAGGCCGAGGCCGACGCGCTGCGCGCCGACGGGATCGTCGGCGTCCGGCTAGACGTGGAGCTGAAGGAGTTCGGCGCCGACATCGCCGAGTTCATCGCGGTCGGCACGGCGGTCAAGGCCGAGGAGGGCGCCGGCGGCGGCGGCGTCGACAACTGGCGCAACAACAAGAACCAGCCGTTCACCTCGGACCTATCCGGCCAGGACTTCTGGACGCTGATCCGGGCCGGCTACGCGCCGCTCGGCATGGTGATGGGCACGTGCGTGTACCACATCGCGCACCAGAAGATCGGCGCCAAGATGGGCAACATCGGCCGCAACGTGGAGATCGAGCAGTTCACCCAGGCCCTCTACGACGCCCGCGAGCTGGCCATGAGCCGGATGCAGGCCGAGGCCGAGGCCCTGCACGCCGAGGGCATTGTGGGCGTCCAGCTGCGCCAGCACAGCCACACCTGGGGCTCGCACACCACCGAGTTCTTCGCCATCGGCACCGCCGTGCGCCCGCTGCGCCCCGACCACATCATCGAGCGCCCCACCATGGTCCTGACCCTGGACGCCTGACCAGCGAAATCCGCTAGGCGGAGCCTGCTAGGACGGCGGCCCGCTGACCACGTCCAGCAGGTGCGCCACCCGGTCCCTCAGCCCGCGCACGCCCGGCCGGTACCGCTGGTAGCCGGTGGTGCCCGGCCGCTCGACGCGCCCGTCTCCGCTGGCCACTCCGAACTCCTCGTTCCGGTCCAGCTCGCCGCAGGCCGCGCTGACCAGGTGCTGAGCGGCCCCGAACGACATCATCGCGGGCACGCCCGGGCCTGGCGCGATCGTCATCGCCTCGTGGGCCAGCGCGTCAAGCTCCGGATCACCCTGGTCGAGCGCGAAGATCGTCGCCCCGTCTCGCCGCGCGTCGCTGACCCGCTCCAGCAACGGAACCGGCGCGGTGGCCGCGGTCACGACGAACACCGTCTCGCCCCGCTGGGCCGCCTCCAGCCGCTCCAGGCCGACCCGCAGGTGCGGCGGCGCGCCCGGCGGAACCTCCCAGCGCACCAGCGTGGGCATCAGCTCGGGGATCCCGGACAGCCGGCTTTCCTCATCCAGGTGTGCGGTAAGGTGCCAGGGTTCTTCGGCGGGCGGACCGACCAGCAGCAGTCCTCCCGGCGTGCGGGTCGCCTTCCGCAGCCCGCGCGCGAAGGCACGGGTCCGGTCGAGCCATCCCGTAGGGGCGAGCAGCGCACGGAGAGTGGCCACTTGGTTGGCGTCCACGTATCTATGGTGCCTCCTCAAGGTACTTGCGCGCAGCCATATCGGCACGCAGGGTTGCGATTCGACCGAAGGCGCAGGTAACGGACCCGTGCCGTGCTAGGTCCCGCGCGTCGGGCGGATCGACAGGTCTGGCAGTATCGATCCATGACTGAGCGCGAAGCCCCGTCCGTTGACGGCCTGGTCATCGGGATCCTCGGCGGAACCGGCGACCAGGGCCGCGGCCTGGCCTTCAGGTTCGCGCGGGCCGGGCACCCGGTAATCATCGGCTCCCGCAACGAGGAGCGGGCCCAGAGCGTGGCCAGCCTGCTCGGCCACCACGTCCAGGGCATGGCCAACCGCGACGCGGCCCGCGAAGCCAGCGTGGTGATCGCCGCGATTCCCTTTGAGGGCCACGGTGAGCTGCTGGCCCCGCTCGCGCCCGAACTGGCCGGCAAGATCGTGGTCGACTGCGTCAACCCGCTGGGCTTCGACGACCGCGGCGCCTACCCGCTGCCCGTCCCGGAGGGCAGCGCCGCCGAGCAGGCCGCCGCGCTGCTCCCGGACAGCCGGGTGGTCGGGGCGTTCCACCACGTGTCGGCGGTCCTGCTGCTCGACCCGGAGGTGGAGAGCATCGACCTGGACGTGCTGGTGCTCGGCGATGACCGCACCGCCACCAACCTGGTCCAGGCTCTGGCCGCCCGGATCCCCGGCGTGCGCGGCGTGTACGCGGGGCGCCTGCGCAACTGCGCTCAGATCGAAGCTCTCACCGCCAACCTGGTCTCCATCAACCGCCGCTACAAGGCGCACGCCGGAATCCGGATCACCGACATCTAAAGCTCTTTTACCGAACGACCGTGGAGCCCGCCCTCCGGACACCGCCAGCGCCCGTGCCCCGGCCAAACCGATAAAATGGGCGCTAGCCGCAGTCAGCCCAGGGTGTTCACGCCGGTACCGCGTGGTCTTCATCGAGACATCATCCGCACGCAACGAGCCGTCCAGCATTCGGCCGGTCTGGGTGGCAACGATGTGATGCCAGCCGGGGAAGGAACACGATGCCGCCGACGAAGAAGAATAAGAAGAGCAGCCGGCGCGGAAGCCCCGCAGGCCGGGCGGCTCAGCCGCGGCCCCGGCGCGCCGTCGACCCGGCCGGCCTTCCCCCCGCGACGGCACAGGTTCAGAACCTCCCGCCCGGCCTGACCTCAGCCAAGAAGGCACCCCCGATCCCGGCTCCGGCCCAGAACCTGCCCGCGGGCCTGGTACCGGCCAGGGACTCCCGGGCCCGCCTGGCCGAGGCTGAGCAGCCCCCGGTGGCCGCCCAACCCGAGACGCCGCCCGCAGACCCCGCGGACGACGTGCCCGAGTGGGCCGCAAAAGCCGTCGAGAAACTGCTCACCCCGACCTACTGGCTTGACCCCGGCGAGTCCGGTGAGCCGTTCAGCGCGACGGTCCGCTTCTCCGGCCGCCGGACCGACGTGACCGGCAAGCCCGAGCCCCGCGACTCCTTCTGGCAGGAGGAAACCGTCGACGGGATCATCCCGGGCAGCGGGCCGGTGGCCATCACCGCCGAGGTCCGCGGGATCAACCCGGGCGAGTGGACGGTGACCGCACGGTCGGTCGCGCGGGACGGCGGCCGCCCCTACCGGACCTACCCGCCGCCCGGGCACGACCCGGCCGCTTCGTACCGGGTGCCCCCGCCCCGGCGGGTCGGGGTCCCGGCGGAGGCCCCCGCCGCCGTCCATACCTCGTCGCTGCTGCGCAGCAAGGTGCCCGGGGTCGTCCGGTTCGCCTACGCACCCCTGGTCGGCCTGGGCGTCCTGGTCGGCCTGGGTGTGGAAGCGCTGCTCTTGAGCCACGGCCACTACTCTCTGTTCCGCCCGATGCTCTTCTCGGTGATCGCGATTGTGGCGGGCGTGATCGGCGGCAAGAGCTGGTACGTCGCGGTACACCGCGGCAAGAAGTTCGACGGCTGGTGCATCCAGGGCTTCGTGGCCGGGGCGGCCGTGGTGGTCGCCGCGGCCGCGCTCGCGGGGCCGGGCATCCCCGCCGGGGCCTACCTGGCCGCGGCCGCGCCCGCCCTGCTTATCGGCATGGCCATCGGCCGGCCGGGATGCTTCTGGGCCGGCTGCTGTACCGGGCGGCCCACCGCGGCCCGCTGGGGCGTCTGGTCCTCGGACCGGCGGCTGGGTTGCCGCCGAGCGCCCGCCCAGCTGCTGGAGGCGCTGTCCGCGCTGATCAGCGGGGGAGCGGTCCTGATCGTCGTGCTCGTCGACGGGCTCGCGCGGTCCGGTCCCGTAGCCGTCGTCGGGCTGGCCGCTTATACCCTGGCCCGGCAGTTCATCCTCGGCCTGCGGGCCGAGCCGCGGGTGTGGCCGTATGGCCGCCGGGTAACCGGCACGATCGCCGCCCTGGCGCTGGTCGCCGGCATCATCCTGCTCGTCAAGTAGCGGGTCGCCCGCACCCGGACCCGGCCACAGTGCTTGGATTATCTCGATGCTGTCCGACTCGACGGCGAAACAGGACAAGCCTGCGGAGGTTTGGCGTGGAAATAGGAATCGGCCTGCCCAACACGGTCGCCGGCACCGAAGGCCGGACGCTCATCGACTGGGCCAGGCTTGCCGAGGAAGCTGGGTTCAGCACCCTGGGCACGATCGGCCGGCTCGTGTACCCGAACTACGAGGAGTTGACCGCGCTCAGCGCCGCCGCCGCGGTCACCAGCCAGATCCGGCTGACCACGGGCGTCCTGCTCGCGCCGCTCTACACGAACTCCGCGTTGTTCGCCAAGCAGGCGGCCTCGCTCGACCGCCTCTCCGGCGGGCGCCTGGTACTCGGGCTGGGCCTGGGCGGCCGGGAGGACGACTTCGCGGCCAGCGGGGTAAGCACCCAGGGCCGCGGACAGCGGCTGGAAGAGCAGATCGCCATGATGAAGCGGGTCTGGTCCGGCGAGGAGTTCGGCTACGCCGGCGGGATCGGGCCCGAGCCCGTCCAGCCCGGCGGCCCGCAGATTATCCTCGGCGGCGCGAGCGAGGCCACCTTCCGCCGGGTCGCCCAGCTGGCCGACGGCTGGATCATGGGCGGCGGCACGCCCGACATGTTCGCCCAGGCCGCGGCGGGCGTGGATAAGGCCTGGCAGGACGCGGGGCGTCCGGGCCGGCCGCGTAAGCTCACCCTGGCCTACTTCGGGCTTGGCCCCGAAGCCCGCAGCCAGGCGGACGGCTACCTCCTGCACTACTACGGCTGGCTCGGCGAGTTCGCCAGCCAGATCGCGGCGGGCGCGGCGGTCAGCCCGGAGATGGTCAAGGGCTACGCCGCGGCGTTCGAAGCCAGCGGCTGCGACGAGATCATCTTCGTCCCCACCAGTTCCCGCCTCGACCAGATATCGCTGCTCGCCGACGCGATCGCCTAACCGAGGTCCGACGTAGTCGGTGTTGGCTCGCGGGGGGACGACCCCCTGCACCCCTCGGGCTACGCTTGAGGAATGGAGTTCGAGCACATCCTGGTTGAGCGGTCCGGCGAGTTCGCCACCATCACGATGAACCGGCCGCAGCGGCGCAATGCCCTGTCGCTGGAGCACATGCGCGAGCTGATCGCCGCGTTCGCCGAGGTCGGGAACAGCGACGCCCTGGGCATCGTGCTGGCCGGCCGCGGGCCGGTATTCAGCGCCGGGCACGACTTTGCCGATGTCGTCGAGGGTGACCTGCTCGGCGTCCGGTCGCTGCTGACGACCTGCACCGAGCTGATGACGCTGATCCAGCAGGTGCCCCAGCCGGTCGTGGCCCGTGTGCACGGACTGGCCACGGCGGCCGGCTGCCAGCTGGTGGCCAGCACCGACCTGGCCGTGGCTAGCGAAGAGGCCGGCTTCGCCGCGCCCGGCGGCAAGGGCGGCTGGTTCTGCCACACCCCGATGGTGGCCATCGCCCGGAACGTCGGCCGCAAGCGGGCCGCGGAGATGGCCATGTCGGGCGACGTCATCGACGCCCGCACCGCGCTGGACTGGGGGCTGGTCAACCGGGTCGTGCCGGCCGCACAGCTCGACAGCGCCGTCCAGGATCTCCTGGAACGGGTCACCCGCGGGTCGGCGGACAGCAAGGGCATCGGCAAGCAAGCGCTGTACGCCCAGATCGACCTGGACCAGCCGAAGGCCTACGCCTACGCCATCGAGGTCATGGCCGCGACCAGCCAACTCCCAGACGCGCGCGAGGGGATGCGGGCGTTCCTGGACAAGCGCAAGCCGCGCTGGAGCCGCGGCCGCGCCCGACCATAATGTCGGCGGCCGCTATTTAGGTACTTCCCGAGTTACCCCCGGTAATCTGTGGATAGGTTGTGAATAATTCCGTGGATAACGACCGCCACCTGCGGAAAACTGCCCGCTATCTGTGGAGATAATGTGGATACCCAAAAGAGTGAAAATAGCCGGCCAAAAGCTCTTGCGCCGCGCTGGCCGACGCGATAGAAATACTTTCACCGTTGGAAACGGGCACCACCCGGGGGAAACTCCGAGAGGCGGGAAGACCGAGAAATCGGTCCTTCGTGCCGGTGCCTAGCCCTAGCGGGTGGCCCGTAGAGCCAGAACGGCCGGGTGACTGGTCGCGCTGGCGCCGCGGTGCCGACGAGGCTCCCTCCATCTCATACATGGAGGGGGCCTCGTTTTAATGTCTAGCCCATCGGGTAACGGTGGAAAGCGACGGCGTATTCACACCCGGCCCCCAGCCCGACGTAGCCAGCCAAGTTCCGCAGGAACTCGTCGGGATCGAACTCGCCGCCGAGGCCGTCGATATAGGCCTGGTGTTCGCGCAGCGACGCGATACCGGCATCGATGGCGGCGGTCACATCCGCGAAGTGAGTCGGGTTGCCCGTCGTGGCCACGTAGGCGTCCCGGATGCCGGTGCACGGCGGCCCGGCCTCGGGGAAGACCCACCCGTTCGCGGCGTCCCGGCAGGCATCCAGCACGGCCAGCCCGACGGCGCGATGGTCGGCGTGGTTGACCGGACCCTCGTCGCCCCAGGTGAGGTCGAAGCTGGTGGTGATGACGACCTGGGGATCCAGCGTCCGGAACACGGTGGCCAGATCACGCCGCAGCGGCACCCCGTACTCCACCAGTCCGTCGGGATGGTCAAGGAACATCACCCTGCTCACGCCCACCACAGCCGCGCTGCGCCGCTCCTCCTCCATCCGCAGCGGCCGGACCTGGTCCGGGGGCATGCCCGCGATGCCAGCCTCGCCCTTGGTGACTAGCAGGTAACTTATCTGCTTCCCCTGCCCGGTCCAGCGGGCAATGGCGGAGGCCACGCCGTACTCCAGATCGTCGGGGTGCGCCACCACCGCGACGGCCCTGTCCCAGTCCTCAGGCATCGGCTCCATTGCCGCCCCTTTCCGCATTCTCTCTCCGGCTCGTGCGCTACTCAGGTAACGATCGTCGCACGACGCGCCACCCCCGACCCCGGATTCATGACGCTCCGGGCGCCGGAGGCGGAAGGATGGACCCGTGAGTACCGCATCCGACATTTCCTTTAGCGGCCCGGCGGGGACGTTCAACCTGCGGGTCGCGGCCGTCATCGTCCGCGGCGACCAGATCTTGCTGTGTACCGTTGACGGCCTTGGCTACTGGTTCCTGCCCGGCGGGCGGGTCCGCTTCGGCGAACCCAGCGACGTGGCCTTGGTCCGTGAGCTGGCCGAGGAACTCGGGCATGAACTGCCGCCCGGGCCGCTGGCGCTGATCGTGGAGAACGTCTTCCGCAAGGGGTCGCTCCAGCATGAGATCGGCCTGTACTACCGGCTCACCTGGCCCGCCGCGCTGGCGCCCGACGACCTGTACGGCGGCATCGAGTCCGGCCACCGGTTCCGCTGGGTGCCGGTCCGCGAGCTCGGCTCCGTCGACTTCCGGCCCGCCGGGCTGATCCCCGTCCTGCCCGAGCTGACCGGCGCCCTCCGCCACGTCGTGCTGACCGCGGCATGACTCCCGGCAGCCTGCATCACGTCGAGCTGTGGGTGCCCGACCTGACCCGGGCCCGCCGGGAGTGGGGCTGGCTGCTCGGCCAGCTCGGCTACGAGCCGTTCCAGGACTGGGACGCAGGGACCAGCTGGCGTCTGGGCGGGACCTACCTCGTCGTCGAGCAGTCACCTGCGCTGGCCGCCAGCCACCACGACCGGCTGCGGCCCGGGCTGAACCACCTCGCGTTCCACGCCGGCCCGCGTGATGCCGTCGACGCCCTGGCCGCCGCGGGCTCGGACCGCGGCTGGACGCTGCTGTTCCCCGAGACGCACCCGTACGCGGGCGGCCCGAATCACTACGCCGCCTACCTGGCCAACACCGACGGGTTCGAGGTCGAGCTGGTGGCTCAGCCTCAGCGGTAGGAGTGCTCCTCGTCCGGGAAGGCACCCGAGGTGACGTCCTCGGCGAACGCGGTCGCGGCCTGGCCGAGGATGCTGGCCAGGTCGGCGTACTTCTTGACGAACTTGGCGGTACGGGGGGACAGGCCCGCCATGTCCTGCCAGACCAGCACCTGGGCGTCGCAGGCGGGGCCCGCCCCGATGCCGACGGTGGGAATGGTGAGGGCCTCGGTCACCTGGGCGGCCAGCGAGGCCGGGACACACTCGAGCACCACGGCGAACGCGCCGGCCGCCTGCAGGACCTTGGCGTCGTGCAGCAGGCGCTCCCCGTCCTCGCCGCGGCCCTGGACCCGGTAGCCGCCGAAGGCGTTGACCGACTGCGGAGTCAGGCCGAGGTGCGCCATGACCGGGATGCCGGCCGCGACCAGCTCCTCGACCTGGTGCGCGACTCGCTGCCCGCCTTCGAGCTTGACCGCGTGCGCGCCGGTCTCCTTCAGGAAACGGGTCGCGGCGGCCAGGGCCGCACCTGAGGAGGCCTGGTAGGAACCGAACGGCAGGTCGGCCACGACCAGCGCCCGGCTGGTGCCGCGCACCACGGCGGCGGTCAGCGGGATCAGGTCATCCACGGTGACCGGGATCGTGGTGTCGTGACCGTAGACCACCATCGCCGCCGAGTCGCCGACCAGCAGCACCGGGATCCCGGCCCGGTCGAAGATCCCGGCGGTGAGCGCGTCGTATGCGGTGAGCATCGGCCACTTCTCGCCGCGAGCCTTGGCCGCGGCGATATCGCGGACGGTCACCCGGCGGCCCGGGCCAGTCCCGCCGTACAGTGTCCCGCCACTTAGTGGCTCGGGAGTGGTCCGCTGTCCTGTCGCGGCCACGGATGCAGCAATGTCGTGTGACACAGTCGCCAGCCTCCAAGTCTCGTGTCGCCCTCGCGGCGTACCCGGACGTGGTCAATAATCGCATGCGCGCAGGGTGCGGTGGTAGAGCCAACCGGTTCTGGAAGACTGGGACGATGATCGATTTCGCGGACGTGGACCAGCTGGCGGCGAGCTATCAGCAGCGCGGTGGGCAGCCCGGGCTGGCCTACGGGATCGTGCTGGACGGCGAGCTGGTGCACGCGGCCGGGCTCGGCCAGCGGGTCCTCGGCGGGCCGCCGCCGGACGCCGGCACGGTCTTCCGGATCGCCTCGATGACCAAGAGCTTCACCGCGTCCGCCATCCTTGCGCTGCGTGACGACGGCGCGCTGAAGCTCGACGACGCGGCCGAGGAGTACGTCCCGGAGCTGCGCGGCTGGCCGTCGGTGACGCCGGACTCGGCCCGCGTGTCGATCCGGCACCTGCTCACCATGACGGCCGGCTTCCCGACCGACGACCCGTGGGGCGACCGGCAGCAGGGCCTGCCGCTGGAGGACTTCGCCCGTTTCCTGGCTGGCGGCGTGCGCTTCAACTGGTCGCCGGGTACCCGGTTCGAGTACTCCAACCTCGGTTACGCCGTCCTGGGCCGGGTCATCACCACCGTCACGGGCGCGGCGTACCCGGACTACATCCGCCGTCGCCTGCTTCACCCGCTCGCCATGATGCGCACCGGGTACGAGGCGGAGGAGTTCGAGACCCCCGGTCTGCTGGGCACCGGGCCCGGGGGCATCGCTCGGGGGTACCGGCGCACTCCCGACGGCTGGGCGGAGGTGGCGTTCGACGTGGCCGGCGCGTTCGCCCCGATGGGCGGGATCTTCAGCTGCGTGATGGATCTCGCCCGCTGGGTGACCGGCTTCGCCGCCGCGTTCCCGCCGGGTGAGCCCGAGGCCGGCGGTGCCCATCCGGTGCGACGCGCCACCCGGCGGGAGATGCAGCTGCCGCAGGTGCTGACCGGCTGGGACAAGCCGGCCGCCTTCCCCGGCGATGCAGCGCCCGCGCTGTCGGCCTACGGGTTCGGGCTGTTCGTGGAGCATCACCCGGCGTTCGGCCGGATCGTCAGCCACAGCGGCGGGTACCCGGGGTTCGGCAGCAACATGCGCTGGCATCCGGCCTCGGGCACCGGCGTCATCGCGCTCGGCAACAGCACCTACGCCGGCATGATGACGCTGACCACCCGGCTGCTGGACGTAGCGCTGCGGCACCGTGAGCCGCCCGGGTATGGCTACAGCGTCGCGCTCGCCCCCGCGGAGCATCACGGGCCCGGGCCCTGGCCGGAGACGCTGGCCGCGCGGGAGGCGGTGAGCAGCCTGCTGCAGTCCTGGGACGATACGCAGGCGGCCCGGCTGTTCTCGCCCAACGTGGCGCAGGACGCGCCGTTTGACGAACGGCAACAGGTCATCGCGATCATCCGGGAGCGCATCGGGGGCTTCGGCGACGATGGCGGCCGCCCCCCCGAGTTCGACACGCCCGCCCACTGCCGGTGGTGGCTGGCGGGGGAGCGCGGCGTGGTCCAGGCCCAGATCCAGCTCAATCCGGAACTACCGCCCCGCGTGCAGTCCCTGACGCTGGCCGTGCCGCCCGCGGCGGGCTCTCCGCTGGGTGACACGCTGGCCGCGCTCGTGGCCTGGCTGAACGGCACCGACCGCGACTGGCCGGACGCCATCCCGGTCGCCGAGACGGTAGACGCCGGCCTGCTGGCTCGCCGCCTGCGGATGGCCGCGGTCTGGTCCGGCCCAGGCCGCCTCGGTGCGTACCGGGCCGGCGACGGCGCCGCCTCGGTCGTGGTCGAACTAGTCGGTGAGCACGCCACGCTCTTCCTGGCGCTGGTCGTCGACCCGGCCTCCGGCGTGCTCCGCCAGGCCGACATCGTCCCCTAGCCGTCCCGGCGGCCGAACCTGTATGTGGCGTAGATCACAGGGACCGTAGCGCGGAAATATATTCCGATACGAGACCGTTCCGTATCGATAGCGGCGGTCCCTGAAGGCCGCGACCATGGCAACACACCGATGGTCCCCGGCCTTCCCGGTTCCGCGCTCCGACTTCCCGGGGCTAGCCCTCGGGAGCAACACACCAAGTGATCCGGAAGGGACACATGGACACGCAGACGATTTACCGTCGCCGCTGGCTCATCCTCAGCGTGCTGATCGTCGGGCTGCTCGCCATTGTCATCGACAACACGGTGCTCAACGTCGCGCTGAAGACTATCGCCGAGCCACACGGGGGCCTCGGCGCGAGTCAGAGCCAGCTCGAATGGGCGATCAACTCCTACACCCTGTTCTTCGCCGGCCTGCTGTTCACGTTCGGCGTGGTCGGCGACAAGATCGGCCGTAAGCGCATGCTCATGATCGGGCTCGCGCTGTTCGGCATCGCCTCGCTGCTGTCGGCCTACTCACGGACGCCCGAGCAGCTGATCTTCGCGCGGGCCGCAATGGGCCTGGGCGGGGCCGCGGTCATGCCGCAGACCCTGTCCATCATCTCGAACGTCTTCGAGCCCGCCGAACGGCCGCGGGCGATTGGCCTGTGGGCCATGGCGGTCGGCCTCGGTATCGCGACCGGCCCCGTCCTGGGCGGCCTGCTGCTCGACCACTTCTGGTGGGGCTCGGTCTTCCTGATCAACGTGCCGGTGACCGCCCTTGGCGCCATCGCCGTCGCGATCTTGGTCCCGGAGTCGCGCAACCGCCAGGCCGGCGGGATCGACTACGTGGGCGTGCTGCTGTCCATCGCGGGCCTGGTGTCGCTGGTGTTCGGGATCGTCCAGGGCGGCGACGGTGACTCGTGGCTGAGCCTTGGGGTGCTCGGCCCGATCGTCGGTGGCCTGGTGATCCTCGCGGCCTTCGTCGCCTACGAGGCGCGGATCCAGCACCCGTCGCTGGACGTGCGGCTATTCCGCGACCGGCGGCTGTCCGCCTCGGTCGGCGCCCTCGGCCTGGTGTTCTTCGGTATGGGCGGCGTCTTCTTCTTCACCAGCTTCTACCTGCAGAACGTCCGGGGTTACACGCCGCTGGACGCGGGCCTGCTGACCGTGCCGTTCGCGGCCGGGCAACTGCTGATGTCGCCGCGCAGCGCCCGCCTGGTCCAGCGCTACGGGGCCAAGGCGGTCGGCACGACGGGCATGTTCGTGATGGCCGCCGCCATTGCGGGCTACGCCACCCTCGGCACCGCCTCGCCGATCTGGCTGCTCGGGGTGCTGTTCGGCATCCAGGGCGCGGCGATCGGACTCAGCATGCCGGCCGCCACCGCGGCCGTCATGGACGTGCTCCCGCGCGAGCGGGCCGGGTCAGGTTCGGCGCTCACCAACACCGCCCGGCAGGTGGCGGTCGCGCTCAGCGTCGCGATCCTCGGCTCGATCCTGGCCGACTTCTACCGGAACGCGCTGGCCCCGGCACTGGCCGGGCTGCCCGCCGCGGCGCGGGGAGCGGCGTCCTCGTCGATCACCGCCACCCAGGCCGTGGCCCAGCAGCTGGGCCCGGCCGGGCGCTCGCTGCTGGCTCCCGCGAACGCCGCGTTCGTCGACGCCATGCGCGTCACCACGCTGATTGCGGCCCTGGTCGCGCTGGCGGGCGGGTTCGTGGTGCTGCGCTGGATGCCCGGCAAGCCGCGTCCGGTGGCCGAGATCGCGGCGCCGAGCGAGGACGCATATGAGTCCGAGCTGGCCATAATGGAACAGAACATGCTCAACACCGCTGACCGAGAGGGATGAGCATCCATGCAGCCCGTGATCCTGGATCAGGGGGCTGGCCCGGGCACGAAAAATACTGACACGGAAGCCGGGCCGGCCAACCGCCGGCCCGGCCGTCCGCGCAGCGAGCAGGCCGAGCAGGCGATCATCGAGGCCACGCTCGACCTGTTCGCCGAGCAGGGTTTCGAGGGCGTGTGCGTCGAGGCCGTCGCGGCCCGGGCCGGGGTCGGCAAGGCCACCATCTACCGCCGCTGGCCGAACAAAGAGGAGCTGCTGCTCGCCGCGTTCGGCTCGCTGAAGTCCCCGTTTCCCGAGCCCAAGGGCGTCTCGGTCCGCGACGACCTGCTCGCGATGGTCGAGGTGATGTGCGCGGACAAGGCCGACCCGAGGAAGGCGCGGCGATACGCGCTGCTGCTCGGCGAAGGGGAGAAGTACCCGCGGCTGATGGCCCGGTACAAGGAAACGGTGGTCGAGCCGCGGCGCGAGGCCATGCGGACGGTCATCCGTCATGGCGTCCAGACCGGCGAACTGCGCCCCGGCACCGACATCGAGATCGCCATGCTCACCTTGACCGGCGCGATCATGGCGCACGAAAAGAACCCGGACGGCACGTTCGACGGCGACTTCGCGGCCCGCCTGGTGGACGGGCTGCTGCTGGGCTTGTCGGCCCGCGGCTGACCCCTGCACTAGGCTGCCGACCGTGGATCTCGCCGCGGAATGGCTGGACCGGCTGCGGCCCGAGGCCTTCGGGTACGCCCGGCTGGCGCTGCAGAACATCACCCAGGAGTTCCCTACCCTGGTCTCGGCGCTAGTGACCGCGCCGGGCCAGTTCCCGTCCCGACCCCGGGACCGGACCCCGGTGTTCTACGGCAGCTTCGACTGGCACTCGTGCGTCGAGATGCACTGGGTCCTGGTCAGGCTGCTTCGGGTGGCCGACGACGCGGGGCCGGGGGCCGAGATCAGGTCCGCGCTCGACACCCAGTTCACCCCGCAAGGCCTGGCCCAAGAGGCCGAGTACGCCCAGCTGAGCGGAACCGGGCTGCGGCAGTACGGCTGGGGCTGGGCGCTGACCCTGATGCATGAGCTGGCCACCTGGCCCGGCGACGCGGACGCCCGGCGGTGGGCCGCGGCCATGGAGCCGCTGGCCTCCGCGGTGACCGCCAACTTCCTCGGCTGGCTGCCCAAGGCCACCTACCCGATCCGGGTCGGAGTGCACGCCAACAGCTCGTTCGCCCTGTCGCGGGCCCTGCCCTACGCGCGGATGCTGGCCGACGCGGGACGGCCGGAGCTGGCCCGGGCCATCGAGCAGGCCGCGCACCGGTGGTACGCCGCCGACGCCGGCTACCCGGGCGGCTGGGAGCCGTCCGGCCACGACTTCCTCTCGCCCGCGCTGACCGAGGCCGAGCTGATGACCCGGCTGCTGCCGGCCGGCGAGTTCAGCGGCTGGCTCGGGGCGTTCCTGCCGGGCCTCGCGGCGGGGGAGCCGACCGCCTTGTTCACTCCCGCGGTCGTCTCGGACTCCAGCGACGGGCAGATCGCGCACCTGCACGGCCTCAACCTCAGCCGGGCCTGGTGCTGGCGGCGGCTGGCCGAGACCCTGCCCGCTGGCGATCCGCGCGTCCCGGTCTGCGTGGCCGCCGCGCGCACGCACGCCGAGGCGGCCCTGCCGCACGTGGTCGCCGACGACTACATGGTCACCCACTGGCTCGCCGCCTACGCGGTCCTGCTGTTCAGCTGACCAGCGGGGCGACCTCGCGGGCCAGGAAGGCGACAAATCGCTCCAGGTCGGCATCGTCCTCGGCGGCATTGACCGCGATGTGGGTGGCGCCAGCCGCGGCGTACTCGCCGACCACGGCCGCGACGTCCGTCGCCGGACTGTCAGCCGAGACGCTGACGAAGACCACGACATCCTCGCGTCCGCCCGCGGGCCTGCCCGCCTGGGCTGCTCGGCCGTCGCGGAAGTGGCCGACCGCGGCGCGGACGTCCTGCGGCGAGTTGCCGCCCGGAATGATCACCCCGTCGGCGAGCTCACCGGCCAGCGACACGGTACGCGGCCGGATGCCGCCCACGAGCAGCGGCGGGACGACGGCGGGCGGCCAGTCCAGGCCGACTCCCTCCAGGTGCACATACCGCCCGTGCGTCGTCACCGTCTGCCCGTGCAGCAGCGCGTACAGCGCGGCGGTGTACTCGCGCAGCAGCGTCATGGGCGATTCGACCCTGGCGCCCACCTGACCCATCCAGTCCAACACACCGTGCCCGACGCCGACGGTCAGCCGTCCGGGGAACAGCCGGGCTATGGTGGCGATCTCCATGGCGGTCAGCGCGACGTTGCGCAGCGGCACCGGGAGCAGTCCGATCCCGACCGTGACGCGGCTGGTCGTGGCTAGGATCGCGGTAGCGGTGGCGATGCCGCTTTCCTTGAAGCAGTCCTCCCAGATCCACAGCTGTGCCAGCCCGGCCGTATCGGCGGCCGACGCAACCGCGCCGAGGCGCTCCGGAGGCTGGTCGGGGGTAAAGATGACGGCCAGCGTCGGCGTCACGCGGGCCCGCAATGCTCGCGCCAGCGGTTGGTGATGGGCAGCCGCCGGTCGCGGCCGAAGTTCTTCTGGCTGATCTTCGGCCCGGGCGGGTACTGCCGTCGCTTGTACTCGGCCGTGTCGACCAGCCGGATGACCCGCTCGACCAGCGCCGGGTCATGGCCCGCCGCGACCAGCTCGGCGCTGCCCATGTCCTTCTCCACGTAGTCGTCGAGCAGCGCGTCGAGCACCTCGTACGGCGGCAGCGAGTCAGTGTCGAGCTGCCCCGGCGCGAGCTCGGCGCTGGGCGGCTTGGTGATGGAGTTCTCCGGGATCGGGGGAGTCATGCCCCGCCGCGCCGCCTCGGCGTTGCGCCATCGGGCCAGCTCCCAGACCGTGGTCTTGAACACGTCCTTGATCGGCGCGAACCCGCCGGCCGAGTCTCCGTACAGGGTCGAGTAGCCGGCCGCCAGCTCGCTCTTGTTGCCCGTGGTGAGGACCAGGTGCCCGCCCGCGTTGGACAGCCCCATGAGCACGACGCCGCGCACCCGGGCCTGCAGGTTCTCCGCGGGCAGCCCCGTCTCGGGAAACCCGGTCGCGGTGAGCTCCGCTGCGAAGGCGTCCACTATCGAGGCGATCGGGATCATCGCCGAGTGCACGCCCTGCCGCTTGATCAGGTCTTCGGCGTCGCTGACCGAGTGCCCGGAGGAGTAGCGGCTGGGCATCAGCACCACGTGCACGTTGTCCGCGCCGATCGCGTCCACGGCGATCGTCGCCGTCAGCGCCGAGTCGATGCCGCCGGACAGGGCCAGGATGGCCGACCGGAATCCGTTCTTGTTCACGTAGTCCCGGACCCCGGTGACCAGCGCCGCGTACACCTCGGCCGGATCAGACAGCCGGGGCCAGAGCGGCCCCTCGGTGTCCTCCGGCCGGTCAGCGGGCGCGGCGCCGGCGCCGGCTAGCGTCACCCGCTTGATCGTGATCACCGTGCCGTCTTCGGCGTCCACGGGCTGGTCACCCGGCACCTCACCGGACGGCGCGGCCGGCAGGTCCAGGTCCGCGACGACGAGCGCCTCCTCGAACTGCGGACCGCGGGCCACCAGCGTGCCGTCCGCGGCGACCAGGATCGAGTCGCCGTCGAAGACCAGCTCGTCCTGCCCGCCGATCATATTGGCGTAGGCGAGCGCGGCATGGGCCTCGCGGGCCCGCCGCACCACCAGATCCAGCCGCACGTCGTCCTTGCCCCGCTCGTAGGGCGAGGCGTTCGGCACCAGCAGCAGGCTCGCTCCGGCCCGTGCGCAGACCGCCACCGGACCGCCGTCCTGCCACAGGTCCTCACAGATCGCGATGGCCACGTCCACGCTCTCGCCGTCCGCCGCCGGCAGCCGGAACACCGGCAGCGTGTCGCCCGGTACGAAGTACCGGAACTCGTCGAACACCCCGTAGTTCGGCAGGTGGTGCTTGGCGGAGGTGATGACGACCCGTCCCCCGTAGATCAGCGCGGCCGCGTCCTGCGGCGCGCCGGCCGGCAGCCCGGTGCGCGCCGCCAGGTCGGTCCGCCGGTCCAGGTACCCCGTCACCACGGCGATCCCGCCTAGCCCTTCGGCCTCGAGCCGGGCCGCCACCGCGTGCAGCGTCGCGATGGACGCCTCGACGAACGACGCCCGCAGCGCGAGGTCCTCCACCGGGTAACCGGTGAGCATCATCTCGGGAAACACCACCACCCGGGCCCCGCGCTCCGCGGCCCGCCGCGTCCAGGCCACGATCAGCTCAGCGTTCCCGTCCAGGTCCCCGACCGTGGCATCGACCTGGGCCAGCGCGATCCTCAGCTTCGTCACGCTTCCAGCCTAGCGAGACCTGGTATCACCTCCGAGACACGTGCGTGCCGCCGTAGGGGCCATCTCTTGCGCGTACGATGTGTCCGCATGGACGGACCGCGCCGGACGGAGGCTATGACGGAGCCCGAGCCGCGCGCTCGGGGCTTCGACGTGAGCGTGGCGCACCCGGCGCGCATTTACAACTACTGGCTCGGCGGCAAGGACAATTTCGCCGCCGACCGGCAGGCCGCCGAGGAAGTGCTCGCCGTCATGCCGGTCATGGCGCAGGTCGCCCGCAGCGTCCGCCTGTTCCTCGCCACCGTCGTCCACCACCTGGCCGCGGACCTGGGCATTCGCCAGTTCCTGGACATCGGCACCGGCTTGCCCACGGCGAACAACACCCACCAGGTGGCCCAGCGCGCGGTGCCACAGTCGCGGATCGTCTACGTCGACAACGATCCGATCGTCCTGTCGCACGCCCGGGCGCTGCTGAGCAGTGCTCCGGCCGGGCGGTGCGCCTACGTCGCCGCCGACGCGCGCGACGCGGACCAGGTCCTCGCCGAGGCGGCCACGACCCTGGACTTCGCCGAGCCCGTGGCCGTGATGATGCTCGGCCTCCTGCACTTCATCCCGGACTCCGACGACCCGTACTCGCTCACCGCCCGCTACTTGGCCGCCGTCCCCTCCGGCAGCTACCTGGCCATCTCCCATGCCTCCAGCGACATCGACCCGGACCAGCAGTCGGCCGCAACCCGCACCTACAACACCCGCTCCGCCACCGCGATCACCCTTCGATCCAGACCCGAAGTCGCCAGGTTCTTCCGCGGCCTGGACCTGATCGCCCCCGGCATCACCCCCCTGGGCCAGTGGTCCCCCGGCGCTCCGCAAACAGCTCCGGGTCACCTTCCCACCTACACCGCCCTAGCCCGCAAGCCCTGACCGGGCCACCTGTAACCGTGCGGAAACACGGGCCAGGCACACTCGCACCAGGACGGTCGGGCACCAGAGAACGTTTAAGGTGATTACCGTGGACAGGCAGGAAGAGTTCGTACTGCGCACGCTGGAGGAGCGGGACATCAGGTTCGTCCGGCTCTGGTTTACCGACGTGCTCGGCACGCTGAAGTCGGTGGCGGTCGCCCCCGCTGAGCTGGAGGGCGCGTTCGCCGACGGGATCGGCTTCGACGGCTCGGCGATCGAGGGCTTCGCCCGGGTCTACGAGGCGGACATGATCGCCCGGCCGGACCCGTCGACGTTCCAGTTGCTGCCCTGGCGCGGAGAGTACCCGGGTGTGGCCCGGATGTTCTGCGACATCCTGCTGCCCGACGGGTCGCCGTCGTACGCGGATCCGCGCTGGGTGCTCAAGCGCAACCTGGCCCGGGCCTCCGAGCTCGGCTTCACCTTCTACGCGCACCCGGAGATCGAGTTCTTCCTGCTCCGGGAGCGGCCGGAGCCGGGCGCCAAGCCGCGTCCCATCGATACCGGCGGCTACTACGACCACACGCCGCACAGCATCGCGCACGACTTCCGCCGCACCGCGATCACCATGCTGGAGTCGATGGGCATCTCGGTGGAGTACAGCCACCACGAGGGCGCTCCCGGGCAGCAGGAGATCGACCTGCGCTACGCCGACGCGCTGACCACCGCCGACAACATCATGTCGTTCCGCCTGGTGATGAAGGAGGTGGCGATCGAGCAGGGCGTGTACGCCACCTTCATGCCCAAGCCGTTCACCGATCATCCCGGCTCCGGCATGCACACCCACGTGTCGCTGTTCGAGGGGGACAAGAACGCGTTCTACGAGGCGGGCGCGGAGTTCCAGCTGTCCAAGACGGCCCGGGCCTTCATAGCCGGGCTGCTGCGCCACGCGCCGGAGATCACCGCGGTGTGCAACCAGTGGGTGAACTCCTACAAGCGGCTGTGGGGCGCGGAGGAGCGGACCGCGGGCGCCGGCGGGGAAGCCCCGGCCTACGTGTGCTGGGGGCACAACAACCGCTCGGCCCTGGTCCGAGTGCCGATGTACAAGCCGCAGAAGGGCAACTCCACCCGGGTGGAGTTCCGTTCGGTGGACGCTGCCTGCAACCCGTACCTGGCCTTCGCCGTGATCCTGGCCGCCGGCCTGAAGGGCATCGAAGACGACTACGAGCTGCCGCCCGGTGCCGAGGACGACGTGTGGGCGCTGACCTCCGCTGAGCGCCGCGCGCTGGGCATCCGGCCGCTGCCGCAGGACCTGGACCAGGCGATCAAGGTCATGCAGGACAGCGAACTCGTCGCCGAGACCCTGGGGGAGCACGTCTTCGACTTCTTCCTGCGCAACAAGCGTGAGGAGTGGCAGGAGTACCGCCGCCAGGTCACCGAGTACGAACTGAGCCGCTACCTTCCGATGCTATGACCGCCTGGGCCGTAGCATTGAAATAGCGGCAGGCTTGACCTGAGGAGGCGCGACGGTCGATGAGCGAGGGAGCACTACAGCTCGACGACTTCAATAACCAGGATCTACGGGACGTTGCCGACAGGCTGCTTGAAACCACGCGGGTCGAGTATGTGGACGAGGGAGCCCTGCTGATCATGAACCCGCCCGGCATCGAGCACCGTAGGATCGTGCGCAGTATTGTCCAGACTGTGATTCTGGCTTACCACACCGGCCAGGCCACGGTGGACTGGGCGGTTGACGAGAACTTCCAGTGGGAGTTCGCGGACGGGTCACGCCGCTTCTTCATCCCGGATATCGTGCTCATCCACCCGGACGCGGTTACCGCCGATGAGGAACGGGCCTCCATAGCGCTGGCCGTCGAGGTGACGTCGCCGCCATCACGGGACGCGGTGTTCAACGACCGGACGGTCAAGCCGGTCCAGTACGCCAAGGGCCGCGTACCGCTGTACCTGCTCGTAGACCAGGAAGCCGGCCAGTGGACCCTACATGGGCTCGCCGAGGGCTGGCAGCGCTACCAGATCGTCGCCGAAGGCGCGTACGGCGATAACATCCCTCTCCCCGAGCCGCTCGGATTCGCGATCCCGACCGCCGCCTGGCCACGCTGGCCCGCCTGAATCCTGCGGCCCCGGGCGCGTCACTCCTCGAAGCGGCCGCCCAGGTACTTGGCCAGGAAGCGCTCGGCCGCGGCGTAGAACTTAATCCGGTTCTCCGGCTTGGCGAAGCCGTGGCCCTCGTCGGGGAACAGCATGTACTCGTAGTCGATCCCGGCCTCGGCCAGGGCGGCGACGATCTGCTCCGACTCGGCCTGCTTGACCCGCGGGTCGTTGGCGCCCTGGGCGATCAGCAGCGGGATGCGGATGTCACGGACCCGGGACAGCGGCGAGCGCGACCACAAGAACTCCTGGTCGGTCTCCGGGTTGCCGACCCGCCGGTACAGCTGCGCCTTCACCGGCGCCCAGTACGGCGGGATCGTCTCGAGCAGCGTCTGCAGGTTGGACGGTCCGACGATGTCCACCGCGCAGCGGAACACGTCCGGGGTGAACGCTGCGCCGACCAGCGCCGCGTAGCCGCCGTAGGAGCCGCCGTAGATCGCGACCCGGCTCGGGTCGGCCCAGCCCTGCGCCACCACGTACCCGACCGCGTCGATAAGGTCGTCGTGCATCTTCGCGCCCCACTCGCGGTCGCCGGCGTTGACGAACGCCTTGCCGTAGCCGGTCGAGCCGCGGTAGTTCACCTGGATGCACAGGTAGCCCCGGTTCGCGAACCACTGGGCCTCGGGGTTCCAGCCCCACACGTCGCGGACCTGCGGGCCGCCGTGCACGTCGAGCACGGCGGGCAGCCCGGACCGCCCCTCGCCCGGCGGGAACGTGACGTACCCGTGCACGGTCAGCCCGTCCCGGGACGTGAACGAGAACGGCTCCATCCGGGCTAGCTCGTAGCGTGAGAGCTCGGGACGGCTGTCGAGCAGGAAGCTGCCGGTGCGGGTGGCCCGGTCGTAGGCGTAGTACCGGACCGGGCCGGCGTCGTCGGTGAAGGCGACCAGCCACGTGGCGTCAGCCTCATCCCGGTCGGCCAGCTGCGGATCGCCGGTGTGCAGCGCCCGGACCGCCTCGTAGTCGGCCTGCACCGCGGGGTCGAGCACGTGATACTCGGCGCGGTCCTTGAGCACCACGGCGATCTGAGGTTCGCGGGTGTCCGGGTGCAAGATGGCGCCCGCCACGTCCGCGTCGGGGTCTTCGAGCAGCACCCGGTCCTCGCCCGAGGCAATGTCGACCTTGACCAGCCGGCCGGTGTTCACCCCGACCGAGCTGATGCCAATCAGCGACTTACCGTCGCCGGTGAACCCCAGCACGTGGCTGGCCGAGGCATCGTCGGACGGGATGGTCAGCAGTTTCCGCCAGTCTGCCGCGGCGTCGTCGCGCACCAGCAGGTCGAAGCCGCCGTCGGGCAGCGGGACGAGTGCCCCGCGCACCACCAGGTCCTCGTCGGCGAGCCAGCCCGCGTACCCGGGGTTCTCGATCAGCTTGGCCAGCTCCCCGGTCTTCAGGTCCAGCCGGTAGACGTCGTGCAGCTGCGGGTTATCCCGGTTCATGCCGACCAGGAGCTCGTCGCGGTGGTTCTTGCTGCTGGCGATGATCCGCGCCTGGATGCCGTCGTACGGCGTCAGGTCGCGCCTGGCCATGGTCTCAAGGTCGATGTCGTACAGCCGCCAGTTCTCGTCACCGCCAGTGTCCTGCAGGTACAGCAGGTGCCTGCCGTCCCACGCCCAGCCGAACACCCGGACGCCCCGGTCGGTGTCCTCGGTCACGACCGTGGCGGCGTCCCAGTCGACGCCATCGGCCCCGATCGGCGCGAGCCAGACGTTGAGCACCCCCTCGTGCGGCGCGATCCAGGCTAGGCGGGTGCCGTCGGGGGAGATTTGCGGGCTGATGCGCTCCGGGTTGCCGAACAGCACCTGACGCGGGATGAGATCGACCATGGCCCATGCCTATCACACGGGCCGCAGCGCCCGGACCGGCCAGCCACTGGGTTCGCTGACAGGAAACAACCCCGAGCTGTCGGCTCGTTAACCCGAGAACCAGCGCGCGGGGGCCGGGCGGGTGTTGTGGTAAATGTGCTTCTTCTCCTGGTACTCGTCCAGGCCCGAGGGGCCGAGTTCGCGGCCGATGCCGGACCGGCCGAACCCGCCCCACTCCGCCTGCGGCAGGTAGGGGTGGTAGTCGTTGATCCACACCGTGCCGTGGCGCAGCGCGCCCGCGACCCGCTCGGCCCGGCCCGCGTCCGAGGTCCACACCGCGCCCGCCAGGCCGTACGCGGTGTCGTTGCCGAGCCGGATCGCCTCGTTCTCGGTGCCGAACCGCTCGACGGTCACGACCGGCCCGAATACCTCGTCCTGTACCACCGCCATCTCCCGGCGGCACTCGGCGAACACCGTAGGCCGCAGGAAGAACCCCTGAGCCAGCGAGGGCGACGACGGCCGCTCGCCCCCGGCCCGCAGCGACGCCCCCTCGGCCAGCCCGAGCGCGATGTACCGCTCCACCTTGGCCCGGTGCGCCGCGGAGATCAGCGGGCCGCACTCGGTGTCCGGGTCCAGGCCGTTGCCCAGCCGGATCCGGTCCGCGCGGGCGGCCAGCTCGGCGACGAAGCTGTCGTGCAGGCGGTCCTGCACGATCAGCCGGGCGCCGGCCGAGCACACCTGCCCGGAGTGCAGGAACGCCGCGGTCAGCGCGTTGTCGACCACGGTGTCGAAGTCGGTGTCGTCGAAGACGATGTTCGGGTTCTTGCCGCCCAGCTCGAGCGCCACCCGCCGCACCCCGTGCGCCGCCGAGGCCATGATCTTCTCGCCGGTGCCGAGCCCGCCGGTGAACGAGATCAGGTCGACGCCCGGGTGCGCGACCAGCGCCTGGCCCACCGTCCCGCCCTGGCCGAGCAGCAGGTTCAGCACGCCCGGCGGGATCCCGGCCTCCTCGAACAGCCCGACCAGCGCGACCGTGGACAGCGGGGTCAGCTCGCTGGGCTTGACCACCGTCGTGTTGCCCGCGGCCAGCGCGGGCGCCAGCTTCCAGGAGATCTGCAGCAGCGGGTAGTTCCACGGCGCGATGAGCGCGCACACGCCGACCGGCTCGTGCGTGATCCGGCTGACCACGCCGGTCCGGCCCGGATCGACCACCCGTCCCGCGTGCGAGCCCGCCAGCCCCGCGTAGTACCGGAACACCGCGGTCGTGTCGTCCACGTCGGCCCGCGCCTCGTTCAGCGTCTTGCCGGTGTCCAGGCTCTCGGTGTGGGCCAGCTGCTCGCGGTCCCGCTGCAAGAACTCCGCGATACGGCTGAGCAGCGCGGTGCGCTCGGTGATCGTCGACCGGCGCCACGGGCCCTCGTCGAACGCCTCCCGGGCCGCCGCCACGGCCGCGTCGACGTCCGCCGCCGACGCCTCGGCCAGATTCTCCAGCGGGGTCGCGTCGAACGGGTTGATGGTCTGGGACGTGCCCTCATCCGCGGCCGGTGTCCACTTGCCCGCGATGTACAGATACTTCACCGTGATTCTCCCCTCGCCTCCCGGCACTTACCGCACGGTAGCGGATCAACTAGTTTTGCAGCGTGAGCGGCTCGCGGACCACGCTGGCCGGGCGGCTGGCCCGGCTGGGTTTCGCGGACGCCGCGCGGGCCGAGCGCCTGCTGCTCACCGACCTCGGCGTCGACCCGGACGGCACCGGGAGCGAGCCGGACGCCGACCCGTTGCTGATCGCGCTGGCCGCCGCGGCCGATCCCGACCTGGCCCTGATCGGGCTGGCCCGGATGTTCGGCGCCACGGACGACCGGACCGCGTTGCGCCAGGCGCTACGCGACGAACCCGAGTTCCGCGACCGGCTGACCGCGGTCCTGGGCGTCAGCGCCGGCCTGGCCGACCACCTGACCCGGCACCCCGAAGACGCCCAGCTGCTCCGCGGCGACCTCGGCCGCCCCAGCCCGGCCGAGCTGCGCGAGCAGATGCTGCTGGCGGTCGGGGCCAGCCCGCGTCTGGCCGAGCCGGTCGCGGGCCAAGACGCCAAGGAAGAGCCGGTAGCGGCGCTGGCCGCGGCGTACCGGCGCCGCCTGCTGCACCTAGCCGCGCGCGACATGACCGCGGTGGTCAGCGTGGAGGAGGTGGTCGAGGAGCTGGCTGACATCGCCGCCGCGGTCCTCGAGGCGGCGCTGGCCGTGGCCCGGTCCGAGCTGGCTCCGGGGTCCGTGCCGTGCCGGCTGGCCGTGGTGGCCATGGGTAAGTGCGGCGCCCGCGAGCTGAACTACGCCAGCGACGTCGACGTGATCTTCGTCGCCGAACCGACCGGAAACGGAGCCGGGGACGAGACCGCGGCGCTGGCCACCGCCAGCCGCCTGGCCGCGGGCCTGATCGGCGTCTGCGCCCGGTCCACCCCCGAGGGCAGCATCTTCCCCGTCGACCCGAACCTCCGGCCCGAGGGCCGTCAGGGCCCGCTGGTCCGCACCCTGGCCAGCCACCGGGCTTACTACGAGCGCTGGGCGAAGACCTGGGAGTTCCAGGCGTTGCTCAAGGCCCGGCCGGTGGCGGGCGATATGGCCCTCGGCCAGGCCTACGCCGATACGTTCGCCCCGCTGGTCTGGCAGGCGGCGCGCCGCGAGCACTTCGTCGAGGACACCCAGGCCATGCGCCGCCGGGTGGAGCAGTCGCTGCCCGCCCGGCAGGCCGGGCGCGAGCTGAAGCTCGGCCCCGGCGGGCTGCGGGACATCGAGTTCGCCGTCCAGCTCCTGCAGCTGGTGCACGGGCGCACCGACGAGACGCTGCGCGCGCCCGCGACGTTGCCGGCGCTGGCGGCGCTGGCTGCGGGCGGGTACGTCGGCCGCGCCGACGCGGACGAACTGGCCGCCGCCTACCGGTTCCTGCGCCGCACCGAACACCTGCTGCAGCTGTACCGCCTCAGCCGGACCCACACCCTGCCCGAGGATCCCGCCGTACTGCGCAGGCTCGGCCGCGCGATGCGATCCTTTGATCTGCCGAACGGGCCGTGGTATCCGCCCTCGGGCACCATGAACCGCGCCGACCCCGCGTTCGAGTTCGACGCGATGTGGCGGCTGCACGCCCGGCAGGTCCGTCGGCTGCACGAGAAGCTGTTCTACCGGCCGCTGCTGGACGCGTTGGCCCGGCTCCCGTCGGACGCGGCCCG
>Ga0302235_10000430_pt1 | contig 33654 bp, 34 predicted proteins | sample II_Palsa_N3_3_FD_193577 | JGI IMG/M metagenome (GOLD analysis project Ga0302235, IMG submission 193577) | Peat permafrost microbial communities from Stordalen Mire near Abisko, Sweden - II_Palsa_N3_3 | ecosystem: Environmental > Terrestrial > Soil > Palsa > Peat permafrost | place: Sweden...
CGTCGAGCTCGACGGCCGCCTCTACCACCAGGCTGTTAAGGACCGGGAGCGGGACAACGCGAAGGACATCTATCTCCAGAAGCGCGGCATCCGCAGTGTCAGGATCCGCGATTACCGCTTCGAGCACGACCGTGCCGGCATCCGCGGCGACCTGCTCGACTTCCTGAGGTCCGCGGCCGATGCGGCCTGATCCCAGTGGCCCACCTGGCAACACCGGATGAACTACAACGCGGCGGCGGTCTCCCCCACCGGCGCCTCGCGCGTCACCGCCAGCAGCACATCGGCGGCCCGCACCAGCGCCGGGAATTGCTTCGCCGGGTCGTCCGGGACCCGCATCGAGAACTGCGACTTGCCCGACTCGTACAAGCCATCGGGAATCTCCGCCCGCACCCGCTTCGCCCGCACCGAGTCGAGCTCGATCGGTGTGACCGCCAGCCGGCCGCCTCGGAACGAGACCGCGCGGGCGCCGGCCTGCCCCAGCTTGATCCGCGCCGTCTGTAGCGAAACCAGGTTGTCCAAGGGCTCGGGCAGCTCACCGAACCGGTCGACCAGTTCGTCGCGCAGCAGCGCCAGGTCGGCGACCTCGCGCGCTCCGGCGATCCGGCGGTGGACGTCCACCTTCGCCTGCTCGTACGGGATGTAGTCGGCCGGCACGTATGCGTCGACGTTGACGTCGAGCCTCACCGGCTCCCACTCCTCGAACTGCGCACCGTCGTCCGCGGACGATGCAGCCTGGACAGCCTCGTCGAGCATCTGCATGTAGAGCTCGAAGCCGAGCGCGGCCACATGCCCCGACTGCTCGTCGCCGAGCAGATTCCCGGCACCGCGAATCTCGAGGTCTCGCATCGCGATCTTGAAACCCGCGCCCAGCTCCGTGTAGTCGCTCAACGCCGAGAGCCGCTGCGCCGCCTCGGACGTCAGCGCCGCCGCCGACGGATACAGCAGGTAGGCGAACGCCCGCTCGCGCGAGCGCCCGACCCGACCGCGGATCTGGTACAGCTGCGCCAGCCCGAACGTGTCCGCCCGCTCGATGATCAAGGTGTTCGCCTGCGGGATGTCGATCCCCGACTCGATGATCGAGGTCGACACCAGCACGTCGGCGTCGCCGCGCAGGAAGCTAAGCATCCGCCGCTCGAGCTCGCCGTCCTCCATCTGTCCGTGCGCGACCTCGAACCGCACGCCCGGGCACAGCGCGCGCAGCCGCTCGGCCGTCTCGTCGATCGACTCGACCCGGTTGTGCAGGAAGAACGCCTGCCCGCCGCGCGCCTGCTCGCGCAGCAGCGCCTGCTTGACGAGCTCCTCGTCGTACTCGCCGACATAGGTCTTGACCGGCCGCCGGCCCTCCGGCGGCGTCTCGATCACGCTGATGTCACGGATCCCGGCAAGCGACATCTGCAGCGTCCGCGGGATCGGGGTGGCGCTCATCGCGATCACGTCGACCTTCAGCTTCAGCTGCCGCAGCAGCTCCTTCTGCTTGACCCCGAACCGCTGCTCCTCGTCGACGACCAGCAGCCCCAGGTCCTTGGCGCGCACGTCGCGCGACAGCAGGCGATGGGTTCCGATCAGGATGTCGACCGCGCCTCGCGAGAACCGCGCGATCGCGTCCTTCTGATCGGCGGCCGGCCGGAATCGCGAGACGTGCTCGATCGTCACCGGGTAGTCCTTCAGCCGCTCGGTGAAGGTGCCGTAGTGCTGCTGGGCGAGGATCGTCGTCGGCACCAGCACCATCACCTGCTTGCCGTCCTGGACCGCCTTGAACGCCGCCCGCAGCGCGACCTCCGTCTTGCCGTAGCCGACGTCGCCGCAGATCAGCCGGTCCATCGGCCGCGGCGCCTCCATGTCGGCCTTGACGAACTCGATCGCGTCCTTTTGATCGGGCGTTTCCGTGTAGCCGAACGCGTCTTCGAATTCGCGCTGCCACTCGGTGTCGGGCGGGAACGGGTGGCCCTCGCGCCGCTTGCGCTCGGCGTACAGGTTCAGCAGCTCGCCCGCCAGCTCCTGCGCCGCGTGGCGCGCCCGCGACTTGATCGTGTCCCAGCGCGTGCCGCCGAGCTTCGATAACTGGGGCCCACCCACCCCGCCGCCCGCGCCGACGTAGCGGCTGATCTTCGCGAGCTGGTCGACCGGCATGAACACGCGGTCCGAGCCGGCGTACTCGAGGTTCAGGTAGTCGCGCGTGACGCCGGCGACGGTCTTGGTGTCGAAGCCGGCGAACCGTGCGATCCCGTGGTCCTCATGGACGACGAAATCGCCCGTCCGCAGCTCCGCGAACGAGCGCAGCACCCCCCGGCGGCCTACCCGCGCCGGCCTGTCCGCCGCCCGGCGCCGGCGGAACAGCCGGTGCTCGGGGATCACCGCGAGGTGGAACTGCGGCGCAATGAAGCCCTCGCGCAGGCGCGCGTGGGCGAACAGCAGGCCCGAGGAGCCGTTGCTCGCTGCTGGTGGTCTAGTCGGACCACCAGCAGCGCCGGCACCGTCCAGCCATCCGACCTTCAGCCTCCCGAGGTTGTACGCGGCGCGCTCCCCCTCGCCGCGGACGGCGAACGTCACGATCGTCCGGTACCCCGAGCGGGTCAACTTCTCAAGCTCAGGTTCAGCTTCACGGATACCGCGGGCGGCGATCTCGGCCGACTGCGCGCGGAAGCTGAACGGCTGGTCCTGATCGATCGACGACAGCCGGATCCGTGCCCGCCCGTCGAGCGCCGCCGTGATCGCGTCGGGCGCGACGTACAGGTGGTGCGCCTCGGTGTCGTGGAAGGCGGCGCAGACGTCCTGCCAGTGGTCGGCGAGTGCCGGTGCGACCTCCTCCTCGGCCGCGAGCACCACCTGCGACTCGACGTCGATGAGCTCCAGGAACGGCCTGAAGTCCTCGACCGGCAGCAGCTCGGCGATGTCGGGGCGGTCCTTTGCGTCCTCGAGCGCAGCGATCTCCGCGAGCTCGCGATACTCGGCTGCAAGCTCGGCGGCGGGCGCAACCTCAACCCGCTCGGCGTCGCCGAGCGAGCGCTGGGTGAACGTCGAGAACCATCGCAGCGACTCGATCTCGTCGCCGAACAGGTCGATCCGGACCGCGCGGTCCTCGGTCGCGGGGAACACGTCGAGCAGGCCGCCGCGGATCGCGAACTGGCCCCGGTCCTCGACCTGGTCGACGCGCTCGTAGCCGGCCGCGACGAGGTCCATCGCGGTCTCGCCGAGATCCATCAGGTCGCCGACGGCGAGCGTGAAGCCGTGCGGGCGCAACGACGGATCGGGGACCTTCTCCGATAGCGCAACGGCGCTGACGACGATCACCGGGGCCGCCCCGGCGGGAGGGTCGAGCAGGGCGTCGAGCGCCGCGATCCGTTGCCCGATCAGATGCGGCGGCGGCGCCAGGTGCGACTCGTAGGTGACGCCCCGGCTCGGGTAGTAGCGGACGGGCCGCGGCGCGAGCCAGGCGCGCAGCGAACCGGCGAGCTCGCGGGCGGCGCGGTCGTCGCCCGCGACGACGATCGCCGGGCAGTCTGGCTTGCGATCGACGAGTACGGCGACCAGGTACGGCCGCAGGGACATCGACACGAACGCGCGGCCGCCCTCGGACGCGAGCCGAGCCGTCTGCGGATCGTCGTCCGCGTAGTGGAGCAGCGAGGAGAGCATCGAGGGGGCAAATTCCAGTCTAGGACGGGTCCCTCAGCACCTGCTCGGCGGCGTCAGCCCCGCGCTCGATGAGCAGCTCGACCTCCGTGCGCGGCTCCCGGAACTTCCCGAGCACGTATGCGGCGACCAGGTCGGGATCGGTCGTCGGCGGGCGCCCGACCCCGATCCGTACGCGCCAGAAGTCGGGGCTTCCGAGGGCCGCCTTGAGCGACTTCAGGCCGTTGTGCCCGGCGAGGCCGCCACCGAGCCGGACGCGGATGTCGCCGAACGGCAGGTCGATCTCGTCGTGGATCACGAGGATCCGGTCGAGCTCGACACGGAGCTCCCCGCGGGCCGGGCCGACCGAGCGCCCGGCGTCGTTCATGTAGGTCTGCGGCAGCAGGATCGCGATTCGCATCCCGCCCACCCCGCCAACACCGGCGCGGCCCTCCATCAGCAGGCCCCGGTACTTCGCCTTCGGCTTGCCGAGGTCGAATCGCTGCGCCAGCCGCCCGGCGACCTCGAAGCCGACGTTGTGCGGCGTCCCGACGTATTCGGCGCCGGGGTTACCGAGGCCGACGATCAGCCAGTCGACGGGGGCGCCGCGGCGTCCCAGCCCCGGCACTACTCGGAGTCGCCGCCTTCGGCGTCGCCTTCGGCCTCGGCCTCGGCCTCGCCGACCAGCTCGGTCTCGGTCTCGATCTCGATGTCGGCCGCAACGTCGCGGGCCATCCGCGAGGCGCTGAGCGCGGCGACCAGCGTGTCAGGTTCGGTGAGGATCGTGACGCCCTGAGGCGCGACCAGCGCGGAGACGGTCAGCGTGTCGCCGATGTCCATCTCGTTGACGTCGTGGCGAATCGTGTCGGGGATGTCGTTCGGGAGTGCTTCGACGGTCACCTCCCGCAGCGGCTGCTCGAGGATCCCGCCGACCTTGACGCCCTGCGCATCCTCGGCGCCGGTCAGCTCGATCGTGACCTGCGACTGGATCGCGACGTCGAGCCGGACACGGAGCAGGTCGATGTGCGTCATGGCGCCGCTCACGGGGTGCCGGATGAGCTCCTTGAGCACGACCGGGCCAGCGCTGCCGCCGTCGAGCTTGAGGTCGATCACGGCGCCGGCGTCCGACAGCGCGCGGCGAAGCTCGCGCCCGCCGACCTGGAAGGCGACCGGCTCCTGGCCGCCGCCGTAGACGACTCCGGGGACCAGGCCTTCACGGCGCAGACGCCGCGCGGAGCGCGAGCCTGAAGGGGTACGCACCGTCGCCAGCAAAGGCGTTGAGGACTGATCGGGCATCGCGGCGTTCGATGGTAGCGACCCTTGCGAAAAGTGTGCACGCGAGCCTCCCCCGGGTGGCCGTCCAGGCGGTACCCTTCCGGGGGTGACAGACGTGCAGCTGTTGCTGTGGATGGCGGTGATCCACGTGGTCGGATTGCTCGCGGTGGCGGTGCTGATGATCCCCGCGCTGCGCGACAGCGACCCGCCGGCGGATGCCGACGGCGGCAGCTCAGATGACGGTTGGGGGAACCTGCCGCGGGGCAAGCCGGCGCCGTCGGGCTGGCCCGGAGGCGGGATCCCGCTGCCGAACGCCGAGCAGTCGCGCGTACGCCTGCGCGGCCCGGGCCGGCTCAGCGAGGAGCTGCGCCGCGAGCGCGAACGCCGTCCCGCACGCGAGCCGGAGCGGCGCCCGGTGCGAGCACGGCCGGGTCACCCGGCCGGTCGCTGAGCCCCTTACTCGCTGAGTTCGAGGAACCGCTCGACCGAGGCTTCCTGGTGCGCGATCCGCTCGCCGACCCCGCGCGCGTGCTGCGCGGAGACCTGGAGGAAGTCCTCGACACACCGCTCGGGGTCGTCGGACAGCGGATACACCCGCGTGAAGTCGGGCTGGGCGCAGGCGATCCCGAGCGGCGGCCGGCCCTCGGCGAGAGTCCTCGCCCCGCATACGGGGGTCACGAAGATTCGGGCATCGGGCGCAACCAGCGCGGTCGGCAGCAGACGCGGCTTGGGTAGCCGCACGGGCGGCTCGATCGAGTGGTCGACCGTGATCTTCCGGCCCGCGACCTCCATCAGCGGTTCGCGCCAGACGTCGAGCACGATGTCCGCCGCCAGCACCACCTCGCGCAGGAGCCGGGCCTGCTCGACGTACAGGCGCTCAGCCTCCTCGCGATCCTCGGCGTCGGCGAGGTCCAGGTCACACGGGACCCGCATCAGATCGGTGGCGGCGAGCTTCGCCCCGGCACCGAAGCTCCCCGGCGTGAGATAGGTCTGGAGAGTCCCGAGGTCGCGGCGCGCGTAGAAGATGATCGTGACCGTGTCGCTGACCGGCAGGCCGTCGATCTTCAGGGACACGGTAACGGCGGACTGCTCGTCGAGGAGCGCTCGCCGCAGCAGTTCGTCGGCGTCGCCTGAGTCAGTGCTGTAGTCGTCCTCGCGCATGTCTGTGAAGCAGCTCTGTAGCTCCGTTAAATCGACCGTTAGACCAGGTTATTTATCCCAAGCCTGAGGCCGGCGGACCATCGCCCCATGGAGCGTGTTGCGGATCGCCTGCTGGCCACGCGCACATCCGGGTACGCTGACCGCCGATGAAGTTGGTCTACAAGCCATTCTCGATTTTCGCCCACCAGATCGCGGCGCGCGCCGGCAAGGCGACGTTCAGCGCGATCTGGTCGAAGGTCGGGCCGGGCGAGACGCCACCGCGCCCGACCGCCGGCCGGCTGGGTCTGGCCTACGTGGCCGGATCCGCGGCGCTCGAGGCGGCGACGATGGCCGCCGTCGGCGCGGTCGTCGATCAGCTGACCGCGCGCCTGTTTCACCACCTGATCGGCGCTTGGCCCGACAAGCCCGAGGGCACCGAGCCGTCCGAGACCGCCTCCGCCGCCGCTTACCTGTCCGAGTGACTCGCGCACCGAGTGACTCACGCGCCGCCACCGCCGCGCACCACGAATCCGCGCTGCGCGAGCTCGTCCAGGGCGTCCTCGAAGCGGGCGAAGTCGCGGCTCGCGAGCGCGTCGATCGGCCGGCCTGACGGGCCGGCCGTACGCACCCACCGGCGTAGTGCCGGAGCGCCGACGCGCTCGCGTGCTTCGGTCAGCAGGTCGAGCAGGATCCGCAGCTGGGGCAGCTGCTCGGCCTGGCCCGAGAGGATCGTCAGGGGGTCGGCGTCGAGGGCCAGGCACAGCTCGTCCTCGGTCAGCCCAAGGACGTCCATCAGCTGCGCCGCCCGCACGATCAGAACAGCTGGTTCTCGCCGCCGAACAGATCGCTGACCGAGCCATCGGTGAAGATCTGCCTGATCGAGCGGGTCAGCAGGTCGGCGCACGAGAGGACGCGGACGTGGGCAGGTGCCCCTGCCGGCAGCGGCAGGGTGTCGGTCACGATGATCTCCTCGAACCCGGCGGCGGTCAGGTTCTCCCAGGCGTTGCCCGAGAAGATGCCGTGGGTCGCGGCGGCGAAGATGCGCCGCGCGCCGGCGTCGCGGACCGCGTCCGCGGCCGCCCGCAGGGTTCCGGCGGTGTCGATGATGTCGTCGACGATCAGCGCCGTCTTGCCGCGTACGTCGCCGATCACGTAGTTGATCGCGGCGACCTGCTGGGCCGGGCGCTCCTTGTTCAGGATCGCGAGGTCGGCGCCGATCTTTGACGCGAACTGCTTGTTGAGCTTCACCCGCCCGGCATCCGGGGCGACCACGACGATGTCCTCGAGTCCGAGGTCGGCGAAGTACTGGGTGAGGATCAGCAGTGCAGTCATGTGGTCGCAGGGCTTCTGGAAGAAGCCCTGGATCTGCCCGGAATGCAGATCCATCGTCAGGATCCGGTCGATCCCGGCGGACTCGAGCATCCGCGCCACCAGGCGGGCGCTGATCGGCTCGCGCGGCGCCGATTTCTTGTCCTGACGCGAGTAGCCGTACCAGGGGGTGACGGCGATCACCCGGTGGGCCGACCCGCCGACGGCGGCGTCGACCATCATCAGCAGCTCCATCAGCGCGTCGTTGGCCGTCAGCCCCTCGACCGAGTTGCCGCAGGTCGGCTGGACGATGAACACGTCGGCGCCGCGGACCGACTCCTCATAGCGGCAGTACACCTCGCCGTTGGCGAAGGTGCGCAGCTTGACGCCGCCGAGTGTGACGCCGAGCTTGTCTGCGATCTTCGCGGCCAGCTCGCGGTTCGCCCGGCCGGCCACCAGCACGAGCCGCTTGGCGTACTCGTACCTCAGCTCGGTGGGCACGGAGGGCAGCTCCTCCAGGACGCTCATCGCCCTACGAATCGTACGCACAGATGTAGACGAGTTGTTGCCGGGGCCGCGGGAACGCCGCAACGAGCGGGCTTCCAGGACCGCTCCACGGGGTTCCCGCGAGGCAAGCTAGTGCGGCGCACTAGGTCTCGGCGCGGGCCTTGCGGCGGGCGGCGTAGTCCTCCACGGTGCGCTGGGCTGACCGCGCTACCCCCGGCGATCCGGCGAGCGCTCCCGGCGGAACGTCCTGGCCGATCACCGAGCCCGCGGCCGTGAAGGCGTCGTCGCCGACGCTGACCGGCGCGACCAGGGTCGTGTCGACGGCCGTCTTGACACGCGAGCCGATGCTCGTGCGGTGCTTGCGGGCGCCGTCGTAGTTGGCGGTGATCGTCGCGGCGCCGAGGTTCGTGTCCTCCCCGATCTCGGCGTCGCCGATGTAGCTGAGATGCGGAACCTTGCTGCGCGCCCCGACGGTCGAGTTCTTGATCTCAACGAACGTGCCCGCCTTCGCGCCCTCGCGCAGGACGGTCCCCGGCCGCAGGTATGCGAACGGCCCGACGCTGACGCGGTCGCCGATCTCGGCGCCGGTCACGTACGAGTGGACGACCGTCGCGCCCGTACCAACGTGGGCGTCGATCAGCGTCGAGTGGGGGCCGATCGTCGACCCCGGCCCGACGCTGGTCGCGCCGAGCAGGCTCGTGAACGGCGCGATCAGGACGTCCTCCGCGAGCGTCACGCCGACGTCGAGCACGGTCGCGCGCGGGTCGACGATCGTCGCGCCGGCGAGCTGGTGGCGCTCGATGATGCGGCGCTGAGCCTCGGCGCGGACGTCCGAGAGCTGCGCGCGGTCGTTGATCTGAAGCGTTTCCGCCGTGTCCGCGAGCGCGAACGCGAGCACCGTCTCGCCGTGGCCGCGCATGATCGGCAGCACGTCCGGCAGGTAGAACTCGCCCTGGGCGTTGTCGGCGCGCACCTCGGCCAGGGCGGCCAGCAGCGCAGCGCCCGCGAACGCGAACACGCCGGTGTTGACCTCGTCGATCTGGCGCTCATCCACGGTCGCATCGGCGTCGACCTTCGTCTCGACGACCCGCTCGACCGAGCCGTCAGCCGCGCGAACGATCCGGCCGTAGCCGCTCGGGTCGGCGAGCACGGCCGTCAGGATCGTTGCGGCTGCGCCGCCGGCATGCGAGCGACACAGCTCGGCGATGGTCTCGGCCGAGATCAGCGGCAGGTCGCCGTTGAGCACGATCACGGTGTCGTCGGGCGCGATCAGCCCAGCCGCCGCCCTGACCGCATCGGCGGTGCCACGCGGCTCGTGCTGCACGGCGATCTCGACCCGGCCGTTCAGCTGCGCACGAAGCGGCTCACCTGGTGCGTCGACGACCACGATCCGCGCCGCGCCGGCCCCGCGAGCCGCCTCGACGGGCCACTCGATGATCGCGCGTCCGCAGAGCGGATGCAGCAGCTTCGGGATCCGAGACCGCATCCGGGTTCCCTGTCCTGCGGCGAGGATCACGACGAGGGGTGCGTCCACGACGACGCCATGCTAAGTCATCGAGCGGTTACCCACTTCCGGGTCAGCCGCTACGCGGTACGGGCCACTAGACCCGAGGCTGGGGAGCCCGGATTCGAACCGGGACTTAACAGCTCCAAAGGCTGCCGTGCTGCCGTTACACTACTCCCCAGTGCGTCGGGTGGGCGACGTTGCGGACGTTACCGCCGTTCAGCTGCGCCGGCCGAGCGCACGCGCCACCGTCTCCGGCAGCGTCGGGTCCGCGAGCGCGGCGCGCACGTCGGCGGGCCGCAACAGCGCCCGCTCGACTCGCAGCATCCCCACCTCGAGCCCGGTGTCGCGGGCGGCGGCGAGACCGACGCCCAGCGGCTCCGAGCTGCGCCAGACCTGCTCGGGCAGGGCGAACAGCTGGGGCATCGGCCGCGGGATCGCGATCAGGTAGAAGCCGCCGTCGAACACGGGACCGAAGACGACGTCGCAACCGGCCCGCAGGTCCTCGAGCGCCGCCGTCGCGTGGGCGACGCGGAGACGCGGCAGGTCCGGCCAGACGATCAGGAGGGGCCCGCCGCCACGCGCGAACACGCGTGCGGCGGCGTCGGCCAGGCGACCCGAGATGCCGTCGCCGTTCTGGGGGAACAGGACGACCTCGTCGCCGAGCAGCGCCCGCAGCTCGGGTGCGGCGTCGGGCGGCTCGTGGGCCAGATGGATCGCCCGGGGCGATAGCGACCGCGCCCACTCGACCGCCTGTACGAGCAGCGCCGACTGCAGCGCCAGGCAGCGGTCGCGCCCGATCAGCGGCTCGAGCGCGAGCCGCACCTCCCCGCGCCGCGGCGCGCGGGCCATGATCAGCACGGCCGGAGCCTCCGTGATCGCGGTGGGCGCCCTCGCCACGGCCGCGGCCGGCGCGCTCCCAGGCGCGCCCGCGCTCATCCCTCCTCGAATCGATACATGGCCCCCGCCGGCGCCGGGGGCGCCTGTGCGAGCCGCCCGACAGCGCCCTCGAGAACGTCGGCGAACACCCCCGGGCTGCTGCCGATCAGCTCGATCAGCGTCACGACCGGCGTCGCCTCGCCCGGGACCACCTCGTTGGCGTAATCGGTGACGTAGCCGATCAGCGCGAACGGCAGCTCGAGCTCGCCGCACAGCACCGTCTCCGGCCCGCCCGTCTGGCTGACCGCCGCGACGCCGCACGCCGCGAGCGAGGCGATCTCGGACGGCGTGTTGAAACGTGGGCCGTCGACGTGGCCGTAGGTTCCCCCGGCCCGAAACGGGTGCCCCGAGTCGACCGCGGCGTCGATCAGCGCGTCACGCACACCGCTCGAGAAGGGGCCGCCGTTGAGGATCCAGTGGCCGCGCCCGGGCTCGCCCTCGCCCTGGAAGAACGTGCACAGCGACCCGTCCGGCAGCCGGTTGGCGATGAAGTGGAGGTCGTCGAAGATCACCAGCGAGCCGAGCTCGAGCGTCGGGTCGACGGCGCCACAGGCCGTGCAGCCGATCGCGGCATCGGCTCCCAGCCGATCGAGCGCCCATGCGTTCGCCCGGTGGTTGACGGCGCTCGACAGCCTCACGTGGCCGCGGCCGTGGCGAGAGATGTGCAGGACCTCGACGCCGTTCAGCGCGCCGCGGGTGACTGCGATGGCGCCATACGGCGTCTTCACATCGACGGCTTCGCCGTCCTCGAATCCGGGCAGCGAGTAGGTCCCCGAGCCGGTGATGACTCCGACGCGCATGGCGCGCGATGGTACCGCCGCGCCGGGCTCGATCCGTGGTCAGGCTCCGTCGGGGTGCCCACCCTGTCGCGGCATCGGGTGATGCGGGAGCGTCTGCGGACGCGGCAGCCGCGAGCGCCAGCTCTCCGGTGGCGGGTCGAGGCGCGGCCACAGGGGCGCGTCCGGCGAGAGCAGCCGCTCCAGCCCGGCGCGGATCGGCGGCGCGGGCTCGGTGGCCCGTTCGATCGCGGCGCAGCTCGGCTCGTAGGCGGCGAGCTCGGCGGCGCCGCGGTCGGTCAGCCTGGCGCGGCGTCCACGACCGCTGCCCTGCTCGACGAAGCCTCCTTTGACGAGGATCCCGATCGCGCTCGCGAGCGCCGGCGCCGCCACGCCCGAGCGCGCAGGCAACTCGGCGACGGGCACGCCGGCGCCGAGATCTTCGCCCAGCGGCCGCAGGACGTTTGCGGTGTACATCAGGGAAGCGGCCGACATGCGCTCGAACGCCAGCGCGAACACGTGTAGGGGGATCGAGAACAGCACCGACAGCGGCCGCCGGCGATCCGGATCGGGGGCCTCGCCGGCCGTCGGCTCGGCCGCGTAGCCGCCGTACCCGGCGGTGATCCAGTCGGGCAGCTCCGCCTCGCGCGCGGCGGCGATCGGCTCGAGCGTCGCCCGCAGCGCCCCGATCAGCTCAGCGCCGAACCGCTCACGCCAGCGCTGCTCGATCTCGTCGCTCAGCGTCCGCCACACCCCGCCGGCGATCAGCCCGGCCTTGCGCGGGCGCACGATCTTCCCGTCGAGCTGGACGTAACCCCAGCGCCGCATCGCGTCGAGGTGCGGCTCGGCGCGAGCGGTGCGGGTCAGGTCGCGGACCGAGATCCCCTCGGCAGGCACCCATTGCATGAAGTTCGACCACTGCCGCAGCGACGTCGCCCATGGTCCCCGGTCACCACCGAAGTCGGTGGTGCGGTGCGGCATCCGCCGCTCCCACTCGTTGTCCAGCTCGATCGTGAACGCGATCAGCGCCTGCGAGAGCAACGTCGGCAACGGTTGCCTGGCGTCGGTCACGACCGGCGCGAGTCCGCTAGTGGGGTACCCGGCCGCCTTCGGCGCCGGGCTCGGTCGCAGGACCACGTGGCGCGGCGATCCCGAGCACGCGCATCGCCTTCAGGCCGAGCGACAGCTTCTCGCGTCCGTCGGTCGACTGCACGTCGAGGCCGGTCAGCTCGCGGACACGCTCGAACCGGTAGCGGACGGTGTGCCTGTGCGTGATCAGCCGCGCGGCCGTGGCGTTGACGTTCGCGTCGCATTCGAGGAACGTCGACAGCGTCCCGAGCAGGTCGGTCTCGTACTGCTCGTCGTAGGCCACGAGCGGCCTGACGGTCTCCGCGTAGAAGCGTTTGAGCTCGGCCGGGTCGCTCATGTACGGCAGCAGCAATTGGTACGTGCCGGTCTGGTCGAACGCGAGCTCGGAACGCTCGGCGTCGCCCTCAACGACGTTGACGGCGAGCATCGCCTCGTTGCCGGCGCGGCGCAGGTCGAGCGGGTCCTCGGCGCGACGGCTGCGGCCGATCGCGAATACGAACCCCTGCCCCCCCGACTCGAGCTCGCGGAGGATCGAGCTGGAGACGCGCCGGCCGGTGTCCCCGTCGCCATCGGGGAACAGGACGATGATGGTCGCCGCGTCGGCGTCGCTCGGGGCCGCGATCGCGCCCGGCGCGACCGAGCGCGCGCCGCGCCCGGCGACCGCCAGCAGTCGCCGGCGCCAGTCGTCCTCGGTGGCCGTCCGCGAATGCGCCCGCGCGACGAGCACGCCCGCACCGCCGGACAGGTCGGTGCCGAGCTCCTTGCCCCGGGCGATCAGGTCGCCCGCATCGGGAATCTCACGCCGCAGGACGGCGCGCAGGAACGCGATCGCCGCCTCCTCGGAGGCACGCTCGGGTGCGCGAACGCGCTCGACCTCAGAGGCGATCAGGGTCGTCACGAGGCGCAGCAGCGAATCATCGGGGAGGCGGTCACGAGCGCGCATGCGCAGCTGCCCGACGGACGTGTCGGCGACCCGCAGCTCGAGCGTCGTGACGTCGTCGGCGTCGCGCATCAGCGATCGCTCGTCGGCCGGCGAGCGCGCCGCGACGGCCAGCACCGAAGCCGACCGATCGATCAGGATCAGGCTCGCGTCGAGCGCCCGCGCGGCGGTGCGCAGCACCTCGGGCAGGCCGGCGCCCGCCTGCACGGCGTCGGTGATGTCGGCCAGGGCGGCCAGGTCCGGGCCTCCACTGGGGGACCGTCGCGCGCTGCTGTCAGTCACCTTGACCAAGCCTCAAACGCTGGTGTCAGAAGACCCGTGGCCACTCGACGACGATCAGCGCGCCGAGCACGATTCCGATCCCGACGAGCGCGGCCAGCACGTATCCCGACAGCACGACGACCGCCATCCGCTCCCACACCCGCCGGTAGGCGCTGACCGCCGGCGCCACGACGAGCCCGATGAACGCCGCCAGCCCCAGCACGCCGCAACAGGCGCCGACAAGATAGCTGACGTGCGTGTTGCTCATCGGGCCAGATTGTGCCGTACCGGGCCGATGCGATCGGCGCCCGGCCCCGGTGGCGTCCCGATCCGGGCGATCACCAGAGCAGCTCGGGCACCGCAACCGTGGAGGTGACCGGCTCGGCGGCGATCGCGCCAGGGAAGCGATCGGCGAGCGCCGCCACCGCCGACCTCGCCCGCTCGAGGGCGTCCTCGCCCCACCAGATGCCGATCACCGTAGGCCCGGAGCCCGACACGATCGCCTGCTCGGCGCCGGCGTCGCGGGCGGCGGCGAGCGCCAGCGAGATCGTCGGGCAGAGCGCGAGCGCCGCTGGCTGCAGGTCGTTGACGAGCAGCTCGGCCGGGAGTCGCGCCCCGGGCTCGAGCGCTTCACCCAGCAACTCGGCGCGCAGCTCGAGCTCGACGTCCGACCGCGGCAGCCGCATCCGATCCGCCTGGCGGAAGACGTCCACGGTCGCCAGCTGCAGCATCGAGGGCAGCACGACGAACGCGTGCTGGGCCAGCGGCTCGACGTGCTGGACCAGCTCCCCGGCGCCTCGGCCGAGCGCCAGCCCCGGCACCAGCTGGCTCGGCACGTCGGCACCGAGGTCAGCCGCGATCACATCGAGCTCCTGTGCGCGCGGGCGCACCTCCGCCGGGACGGCCAGCGCCAACCGGAGCGCCGCGGCCGCGTCGGCCGAGCCACCGGCGAGCCCCGCGGCGATCGGGATCCGCTTGTCGATCTCGAGCCGCACGGGCGGTGCGTCCCAGCCGCGCCGGCGCAGCTCGGCGAGCGCCCGCGTGGCGAGGTTCTCGCCGTCCACCTTCGCCGAGCACGCGACAACGTCGGCTTCGTCCGGCGGGCGCGTCTCGAGGGTCAGCGCGTCGCACAGCGACAGCGACTGGAACAGCGTCACCAGCTCGTGGCGCCCGTCGGCCCGGATCGGGCCCAGGAACAGGCACAGGTTGACCTTCGCCGGCGCGAGCGCGCGGATCCTCATCGCCGCTCCAGCCGCCCGGCGAGCTCCACGAACTGCTCCGGCGAGAGCCGTTCGGCGCGCACGTCGGCGGGCAGCTCCATCGCCAGCAGGGCCTCGCGGGCGCGAGCGCGAATGCCAGGCGGCGCTGCCCGCGCGAGCGCGAGCGATCCGGCGAGCGCCTTGCGCCGGTGGGCGAAGGCGTCATGGACGAGCGCCTGCACCGCCGGGGTGGCTTGCGGGCCACCCCGGCGGGAGACACCGTGCATCGTCGTGGTGGCCGGCGGGCCAGCGCGGCGGGTCAGGCCGAGCAACACCGAGTCGACGTTCGGCACCGGCCGGAAGACCCCGCGACCGACGCCCCGGAGGACCCTGACGTCGCACTCGAGCTGGGCCAGCACCGACGGGACCCCGTAGGCGGACGTGCCGGGGGAGGCGGCGAAGCGCTCGCCGACCTCGCGCTGGACCATCACGACCCAGCGGCGGACGCTCGGCAGCTCGAAGATCGTGCGGAGGATCACGGTCGCGGCGACACCGTACGGCAGATTGGCGACGATCTTGTCCGGAGGTGGTGCCATCGTCGAGAAGTCGATGTTCAACGCGTCCCCCATGTGCAGCTCGGCGTTGGTGAATGGCGCGAGCCCCGCACGCAGCCCACCCTCGAGCTCGCCGTCGAGCTCGACCACGTGAACGAATCCCGCGCGCTGCGCCAGGCGCGTCGAGAGGATCCCCTGACCGCCGCCGACCTCGAGCACCACATCATCGCCGCCCAGGTCGGCGAGGCGCTCGATGACGTCGAGGATGTTGCGGTCGACGAGGAAGTTCTGGCCTAGCTTGACCATCCGAACACCGCAGCTGCGGCGGCGACGATCGACCGCTGCAGCTCGTCATATGCGACCCGTCGGCTGGTTGCGATCGCGTGTGCCGTGTAGGTGACGTAGGCAGGCTGGTTGGGCCTGCCGCGAACGGCCTGGGGGGCGAGGTACGGCGCGTCGGTCTCGACCAGCAGCCGCTCGGCCGGAACTCTCAGCATCGCGGTGCGCAGGTCCTCCGCCTTGGGATAGGTGACGTTGCCCGCGAACGACAGCCACCAGCTCGGCTGCTCGAGGCAATGCGCGACACGATCCGCCATCGAGAAACAGTGAAGGATGACGTCGAGATCGCCCGCCTGCTCGGACAGGATGCGCAGGGTGTCGTCGTCGGCGCCGCGGGTGTGGATCACGAGTGGCTTGCCAACCGCGCGCGCCAACTCGATCTGGGCGAGGAACGCTCGCTCCTGGTCGGGCGCTGGGGCGTAGTCGCGGTAGAAGTCGAGGCCGGTCTCGCCGATCGCGACGCACCGCGGATGCGCCGCCAGGGCGTGGAGCTCGGCGAGGTCGGCGTCGTCGAAGCCTGTGGCCTCGTTGGGATGGCGGCCGATCGCGGCGTACACCTGCGGGAATGCGTCGGCGGCCGCGAGCGCCTGGCGGCAGGTGGCGCCGTTGGTGCCGACGGTCACGATCCGCTCTACCCCCGCCTCGACGGCCGCCTCGACCAGCTCCACGTCGGACGTCTCGCACAGGTGCAGGTGCGTATGGCTGTCGATCAACGCTTCGGGAACAGCGGCTCGAGCTGTCCGAGTCCGTCGATTCCGCCGGTCTCGTGACGCCAGGCGGCGAGCTCGAAGCCTCGATCGGTGACCTGCATCGTGGTCAGCAGCGTGTCCGTCGCCCCGGGCAGGTAGGGCGCCAGCACGACGCTCACCACGCGCAGGCCCTCGAACAGCGACCGCAGCACCTGATCGAGTGACTCCGAGGCACCGGGATCCTTCGCCAGCTCCCAGGGGGCGCGCTCCTCGACGTAGCGGTTGAGGCGGCGGATGCGGGCCCAGATGACTTCGAGGGCCTGGGTCGGCTCGGCTCGATCCATCAGATCGGCGACTTGATCCTGGATGCGGCTGAAGTCCGCCCCGAGCGCCGCGTCGGTCGCACCGGCGGCCAGCGACCCGCTCCGGTAGCGCTGAATCATCGCGAGCGAGCGGCTGGCCAGGTTCCCGTACTCGTTCGCCAGTTCTCGCTCATAGCGGGTCTGCACGGCGTCCATCCCGACCGAGCCGTCGCTCCCGAACGCGACGTCCCGCATCAGGTAGAAGCGCAGCGCGTCGGTCCCGAGCTGGTCGATCACCTCGAACGGGTCCAGCACGTTGCCCAGCGACTTGCTCATCTTGCGCCCGTCGGCCCCGAGCAGGAAGCCGTGGACGAACACGTGCTCGGGGATCTCGATATCCGCGGCCATCAGCATCGCCGGCCAGAAGACGGTGTGGAACTTGAGGATGTCCTTGCCGATGATGTGGAACGTCGCCGGCCAGTAGCGGTCGGTCAGATCCTCACCCGGGCGGGCGTAGCTGAGCGCCGTGTAGTAGTTGAGCAGCGCGTCGAACCAGACGTAGAAGACGTGGCTCGGATCCCACGGGACGACGACGCCCCAGGTCAGGTTCGCGCGTGACAGCGAGACGTCCTGGAGCCCCTGCGAGATGAATGCGCGCGCCTCGTTGAAGTGGCGCTGGGGCATGACGAAGTCGGGGCGCTCGGCGTACAGGCGCTCGAGCGGCTCCTGGAAGCTCGACAGACGGAAGAAGTAGTTCTCCTCCGACTCGCGCGTCAGCTCGATCTCGTGGATCGGGCAGCGGTTTCCGTCGAGGATCTCGTTTTCGACCTTGAAGTCGGCGCAGCGCGGGCAGTACCAGCCCTCGTACAACCCCTTGTAGACGTAGCCGTTGTCGTGGACGCGCTGGAGCACCTCCTGCACCTTGCGCTTGTGCTCGGGGTCGGAGGTCCTGATGAAGAAGTCGTTCGAGATGCCGAGCTGCGGCATCAACGCCCTGAACCGCTCGGCGTTGCGGTCGGCCAGTTCCTGGGGCTCGACCCCCTGGGCGCGCGCGGCGTCCGCGACGGGCTCGCCGTGCTCGTCGGTCCCCGTCAGGAAGAACGTGTCCTCGCCGCGCTGGCGCATGTGGCGCGCGAGCACGTCAGCCGCGATCGTCGTGTACGCGTGTCCCAGGTGAGGTTGCGCGTTGACGTAGTAGATCGGGGTCGTGATGTAGTAGGACACGGGACTTCGCAGAGTAGCCGCAGGCGTTGGGCCGGCCTACCGCGGAGAGGAACTGGGGACGCCCGCTAGATTCATCGCTATGAGACTCGGGGGACTCGGGGGTCGCGTCGGATTCGTCCTCCTGCTGGTCGCGTTCGCTGTCGCCGCTGCGCCGGCGCTCGCCTCGGCCCAGCTGACGCTGACCTCGCCGGTGCTCGTCGACCCAGCCCAGACGTCGGGCATCGACGCGATCTCCTGCACCTCGTCGTCGCTGTGCCTCGCCGGCACCGTGGACGGCTCGGTGCTCACCGGCAACCCCGACTCGGGAGCGTGGTCGGTGACCGAGCTGTCGGGCGCGCTCGGCTCGATCGACGGCAACGAGGCCGTCGAGGGGATCTCGTGCCCGTCGGCGAGCCTGTGCGTCGCGGTCGGCGAGGACGAGATCATGACGATGACCGACCCCGCCAACCCGAGCGGACCCTGGAGCTACGCGACGCTGACGAACGAGTCCGGCGGGATCAGTGCGGTGTCGTGCGGCTCGCCGACGATGTGCGTGGCGGTCGACGGGTCCGGCAACGTGATCACCTCGACGGATCCGACCGGCGGCCCGGGAGCCTGGACGATGACCGACGTCGACGGCAGCCAGGCGCTGACGGCGGTGTCTTGTCCGTCGGCCGGCTACTGCGTCGCCGTCGACGACGCCGGCAACGCGGTCGTGTCGACCGATCCAACCGGCGGCGCGTCAGCGTGGACGCTTTCCTCGATCGACGGTGCGAACGTGATCGATGCGGTCAGCTGCGCTGCCCCGGGGACGTGCGTCGCCGCCGATCAAGCGGGCAACGTGGTGGCCTACAGCGCCGGCGTGTGGACGGCCGCGAACGTCGACGGGGTGACCGCGATCCAGTCGATCGCCTGCCCGGCGGTCACGCTGTGCGTCGCGGGCGACTCGAACGGGGCGGTGCTGAGCTCCGCCAACCCAACCGCGTCGCCCAGCACGTGGAGCGTGGCCAGCCGCGGCGCCAGCGCGATCCTGGGGTTCGCCTGTCCGAGCCCGGCGCTGTGCGTGGCCGGCGACAACGCCGGCAACGTGATCACGAGCGCCGCCCCGACCGGGCCGGCCTCGAGCTGGAACTCGACCTCGGTCGATGGCGGGCCGGGGATCGGGCTCGATGGGATCTCGTGCCCGTCCGCCGGCGTCTGCGTCGCCGGCGACGACGAGGGCGGGATCCTCGTGACCGACGACGCGGTCGGAAACCCGAACGGGTCGCCCGCGAGCTGGAGCCAGCTCGGAGACGTCGACTCCGGCAACCCGATCAGCGGCGTCTCGTGTCCCTCGTCCAGCCTGTGCGTGGCCGTCGATGGCGCCGGCAACGTGGTCGCATCGACGAGCCCGGGGACTGCCAGCGCCTGGCAGACGACCGACGTCGACCCCGGAAACAACTCGCTCGACGGGGTCTCGTGTGCGAGCACGACGCTGTGCGTGGCGGTCGACGACGCCGGCAACGTCCTGTGGTCGCGAAATCCGACAGGCGGCCAGGGCGCCTGGACCTCGGCCGACGTCGACGGGGCCACCAGCCTGTCCGGCGTCTCTTGCCCCTCGAGCACTCTGTGTGTCGCAGTCGATGTCAACGGCCACGTGCTGGCCTCCAGCAACCCGAGCGGAGGCGCAGCGTCGTGGTCGAACACCACCGTCGACACGAACGCGAACTCCTCAGCGCTGACGGCGGTCGCGTGCACGACGACAAGCCTGTGCGTAACCGCCGACGCGGGCGGCGACATCCTCACGAGCACCAACCCGCTCGGGGGCGCGTCCACTTGGACCGCGGCAAGCATCCCGGCGCCGGGCGACGAGGGCACCGTCGAGTTCACCTCGATCGCCTGCGCCTCGGGCGCCCTGTGCGTGGCGGGAGACGCCGCCGGCGACTCGTTCGTGTCGACGTTTCCGACCGGCGGTGCCGGCAGCTGGGTCCAGAGCAGCGAGGATGCCTACCCGATCGAGTCGATCTCGTGTCCGAGCAGCTCCGAATGCGCGCTCGCAGATGGGTGGGGCGGCGTCCTGTTGGAGCTGGGCCCGGGGGTCTCGACCGGCGGCGGCTCAGGCGGATCGACGGGCACGGGCACGAGCACGGGCACGGGCACGGGGTCCGTGGGCAAGCATAAGGTCAAGAAGCAGCGGCTGGCGGTGACGGTCACCGTCCGCTGCCGCCTGCGGCGCCGGCGCTGTCACGTGGTCGCGACGCTCACGTCTGTCGAGACGCTCCGGCGCGGCCGCCTGGTGGCGATCGCGGCGCGGAAGACCTCGGCACGGGTGCGCAGGACCGTGATCCTCGGGCGGGTGAGCAGGACGATCCCAGCGCATTCGCACGAGGTGATCACGGTGCCGCTGTCGCGACGAGCCCAGCGACTCGTCCGCTCGCGGCGCTCAGTGCCGGCGATGCTGATCGTCGTCCAGTCGAAGCCGCATCGCACGCTGGTGCGCCGGCGGTTGCGGCTTCACCGCTTGGTCAGCCCGCGGTAGAGCGCATTCGCGCTGGCGCCGGTGAGCTCGGCGACGACGCCCGCCGCCACCCGCGGCTTCGCGCCGGCGTCGACGAGCCGCCGGACGGCGTCGAGGGCCGGCGTCAGATCGACCTCGGCGGGCGCCGGGGCGGGCCCGACGACGAGCGCGACCTCCCCGCGCGGGGGATGGGCCGCGTAGCGCTCGGCGAGCTCGGCCGCGGTCCCGCGCACCACCTCCTCGTGAACCTTGGTCAGCTCCCGGCAGATCGCGACCCGCCGGTCCGGATCGAGCTCGGCGAGCACCGCCAGCGAGGCCGCCACCCGGCGCGGTGATTCGAACGCGACAACCGTCTCGGGGGAGGCGAACAACTGCTCGAGGTCGCCGCGCTTACGGGGCAGGAAGCCGGCGAAGCGCCAGCGGTCGGACGGCAGCGCGCTCGCGACCAGCGCCGCCAGCGCGGCGCTCGGCCCGGGTAGCACCTCCACGGCCAGCCCCGCGGCGACGCACGCCCGCACGAGCACGAAGCCCGGGTCGGAGACGAGCGGCATGCCGGCATCGGAGACGAGCGCAACGGTGTCGCCGCGGTGCATCCGCCGAACCAGCTCGGCCGCGCGCTCTGGCTCGTTGTGCTCGTGATAGCTGAGGAGCGTCGCGCTAACGCCGTAGCGGTCGAGCAGCACGCGCGTGCGGCGCGTGTCCTCGCAGGCGACCACATCGGCCTCGCGCAGGGCCGCGAGCACCCTGAGCGTGATGTCCTCGAGGTTGCCGATCGGGGTCGGGCAGACGATCAGCCGGCCGCTCACAGGCGCTCGCCTCGCCCGGCAAGCATGTCGAGCGCGTACGCGGCGGCGCCGACCATGCCGGCCTCGATCCCGAAGCTCGCGGCGACGATCCGCACCTCGTCGCGCGACGGCGGCAGCGCGCGCGCGGCCACCTCGCGGCGGGCGGGTACGAGCAGGAGCTCGCCCGCCCCGATCACCCCGCCTCCGATCACGATCAGCTCCGGGTTGAAGATGTTCACATAGCTCGCGAGCGCGACGCCGAGGCGCGAGCCGATCAGGCGCAGCACCTCGAGCGCCGCCGGATCGCCGTCGTGCGCGAGCTCGGTGACGAGCGGACCGGCGAGCTCGCGGCCGGCGGTGCGCGCGCGCGCAAGTGCCGAATCGGGGCGCTCGGCGGCGATCCTGACGGCCTCGCGAGCGAGCGCGGTGCCCGAGGCGAGCGCCTCCACGCAGCCACGGTTGGGACAGCTGCCATTGCACGGCGGCCCGTCCATCTCGATCACGACGTGACCGAGCTCAGCGCCGGCGCCAATCCAGCCGCGGTACAGCTGGCCGCCGAGGATCAGCCCGCCGCCGATGCCGGTCCCGACCGTCACGACGACGACCTCGCTGGCGCCGACGGCGGCGCCGGCGCGATGCTCGGCGAGCGCTGCCAGATTCGAGTCGTTGTCGACGAACACCGGGATCCCGAGCCGCTCGGCCATCACGTCTCCGAACGAGATGTGATCGAGCTCGAGGTGGACCGAGATGACCGATTCGCCGGTCCGGCGATCGATCAGGGACGGGATGCCGAAGCCGACCGCGGCGATCTCCCTGCCGGCGCTGTTGCTCAGCTCGTCGACGGCGTCCTGTACGGTGGTGAGAAGCGTGACCTGGTCGAGACCGACAACGGTCCGCTGTACGCGATGGTGAACCCCCAAGTCACCGTCGAACACCCCGGCCAGTAGCTTTGTCCCGCCCATGTCGACGCCGATTACGCGCCGCGAAGGCATGGCTTCACTATATGCAGTGGGTATGCAGTGCGCTGATGTCCAAGGATCGTGAACAACGCGCCCGCGGGCCTGAATCGTCGTATCGGGTCTACCGCAGCGGCTCGAAGGGCATCACCAGGCCCGACCGACCCGCTGCCGCGACCGACGCCGGCCGTGAAGCGGGTAAGGGTCGCTCGGGCGGCCGCAGTACCGGCTCGCCCTATTCGCGCTACCACTCGCGACCGCGCGGCCTGATCGCCCGGCTGCGGGCCGAGAGCGACTGGGAGATCCTGCAGCGCGAGTCCGCCCGCCCGCGCGGCAAGGCGCCGGTGGCGCCGGACACGCGGCCGTGGTGGCGGCGCTGGACCTGGAAGCGGGGCCTGATCGCGGTGGTCACCGCGGTCCTCAGCTGGGTGCTGCTGTCGACGGTCCTGTTCCTGATCAGCGCCCAGATCCATGTCGGCGACCTGCCCGCCGGCGCCGGCTCGCAGCTGACAGGCGCCGGACCGATCCTGACCTCGCCGAACACGGTGCTGATCCTCGGACTCGACAACCGGCCGACGAGCGGCTCCGGATCCAAAGAGCCGGGCTCCAACTACAGCGAGGCCGATGCGAACACCGACTCGATCATGTTGTGGCGGATCGGCGACGGCGTCTCGCGGCGACTCTCGATCCCGCGCGACACGCTCGTCGACATCCCGGGCGTCGGTTTCGAGAAGATCAACGCGGCTTGGTCTGACGGCGGTCCGGCGCTCGCGCTGAAGGTGATCAAGCAGTTCACCGGCCTTGAGATCAACCACCTGATCGTCGTCGACCTCGCCAACTTCCCGAAGTTCATCAACGACATCGGCGGCGTCACGGTGACGACACCACGGATCTGCTCGCAGATCGCCGGCGGCGTTGCCGACGGCGGCTTCACGCTCGACCTCAGCCCCGGCAGCCATCACCTAAATGGCCTGCAGGCGCTGATCCTCGCACGTACGCGAGACAACTCGTGCAACACCGCGTACACCGACTTGAACCGCGAGGCGATGCAGCAGGAGATCATGAACGGCATCAAATCGCAGCTGTTCAGCCTCCCCGCGTTCCTGCACCTGCCGTGGGCGGCGTGGGACGCACCCGGGGTGATCCAGACCGACATGGGCGGCCTGACCCTGATGCAGCTGTTCATCGCTTCCGAGATCGGCGGCTCGGCGCCGGCCAGCCTGCTGACCGAGTCGTCGAGCAGTTACGACGGCTCCGACGTGCTGCTTCCGAATCAGGCGAACGTCAAGCAGCAGGTTGCCAAGCTGCTGAACGGGTGAACAGCGTCGGACCCTCGTTGAATTCGCGGTCTAGTACTACGCGCGGGCACCAGGACGGCCGATCAGCGGGCGAAGGTGCCCTCCGCTCGCTACCCATTCCGCTGCCTGCCCACCGGGATCGCGCTCGCGCTCACGCTCGCGCTCGCGCTCGCGGCGATGCTCCCCCAGGCCGCCTCGGCGGACCAAGGCGATCCGCTCATCTACTACGGCGGACCCGTCGTACATTCGGTGACCGGGATCGTGGTCGACTGGGGCCCTCGGATCAATCCGCTGTACACCAACCCAACCACCGGCGACCCCGGCTTGATCAAGTACTTCGCCTCGCAGAGCGGCAGCCCGGACGACATCGGCGGCGTGCTCGCGCAATACATGGACAGCTCCGGTCAGAACTCGGCCAACCAGGTCACCTACGGCGGCCAGTTCCAGATCAACCCGACGATCGGCGCAAGCACCGTGCAGGACGCCCAGGTCGCATCGCAGCTGGTGGCCCAGATCGGTTCGGGCGCGCTGCCCACACCCCCCGGCAACGGCGTCTCAACCGTCTACATCGTGCTGTTCCCGGCCGGCACGACCATCTGCGACGAGTCCGGCTGCTCGGGCCAGGCATTCTGCTCCTATCACGGCTCAACCCAGCTGCCGAACGGCACCAGCGTGCTCTACACCGTGATCCCGGACAACACCGCGGGAGCGATGACGCAAGGCTGCGGCACCGAGTCGACGCTGCAAAACCAGACGATGTACCTGAGTCACGAGTGGTCGGAGTCGATCGACGACCCGCTCGTCGACGATGCCACCGCGCTGGCGCCTCCACTCGCCTGGTATGACGCCAACTGCCCGGCGTCGACCTCTGCCTGCGGCGAAGTCGCCGACAAGTGCAATCAGCAGCCGACCACCGATGGCGGATGGACCGTGCAGCTCCTGTGGAGCAACATCGACGACGCATGCGTCGGCGCAGAGGACAGGTATGGAACCCCGAGCGTCGCGTTCAACCCTCCGTCCGGGCTCGCGCCGGGTCAGCCCGCGACGTTCCCGGCGAGCGCCACCGATCCGCCGGGAAACACCGCCTCGGTGAGCTTCAGCGGGCAGCAGTACTCGATCCAGGCGGGAATCGCGAACCTGAGCTGGAGCTGGGGCGACGGCTCCCCCGGGTCCGACGGCCCGGACCCGAGCCACGCCTTCGCCAGCCCCGGCATCTACAACGTGACGCTGACGGCGACCGACAATCTCGGATTCACGAGCAGCACGACTCAAGCCGTCGATGTCTGGGGGCCGCTCGGAGCCCCGGTCAGCCGGACCGGCGCTCCCAGTCACGTCAGCGCGTCCACAGCCACGGTGACCGGGACGGTTGACCCTGCGAACCTGTCGGTCGGCTACCGCTTCGACTACGGTGAGGCGCCGACGCAGCTGAGCGACGCGACCGCGATCGCGCCCGCCCCAGTCGGCGCCGGCGGCGGCGCGGTCAGCGCGACCCTCACCGGCCTCAAGCCTGCAACGACCTACTTCTACCGCCTCGACGCGGTGATCGCCGCCCAGCTGCTGCCGGGCGCCGTCGAGAGCTTCCGGACGGCGGCACGTCGCCGCACGGGCAGCGCGATCGCCCGGGCGGCCTCCGCCGGCCGGCGCCGCCGTAATCGTCGTCGACGGCTCGCCGCCACACGCGCCCGGCAGCGACACACCAAGACGATCAAGACGCGCGCCGTCAAGACGCGCGCGGTCAAGACGCACACGCCGAGCGCGAGCGCGGTCCGCAGCGAGCCGCTTGCGAGGCAGGCGCCCGCCAGGCAACTGCAGGTGGGTGTCGTCACGCTCGGGCGCCGGAGGCTGGCGCTGGCACTGGCGCGGGGATTGCGCGTCCGGTTCGACTGCCCCGGCCCCTGTCGCGTCCACCTGCTGGCGACGCTCGAGCTGCACGGGGTGCTGAGCCTGGTTGCGGTGCCGAGGGCGCTCGCCTCGGGCGACGGACGGAGTCGCGCTGGGGCGGGCACCGCGGTCCTGCGGTTCAGCTCGAGCGCGCGCGCCTGGCTTGCGGCCAGCGGGTCGGCGAGCTTCGCCGTGTCCGGCTTCGAGCTGCCCGCGTCAGTCTGACGAGGACGAAGACGAAGACGAGCTGGCTACCGCCGGCTCGGCCTTCTTGGACTCAGTGGTCGACTTCGCAGCATCAGTGTCCGACTTCGCAGCATCGCCCGAGCCCGTGGACTTCCCTTCCTCTTCGCGCCCCTCGCGAGAGCGGCGCCGGGTTCCGTAATCGGTGTTGTAGAAGCCCGAACCCTTGAAATGGACCGCCGGCGCGTGCAGCACACGCTTGGCGGCACCGCCGCACACCTGACAGCTCTTGAGTGGATCTTCCGACATACGCTGCATCACGTCGAACACGTGCCCCTTGTTGCACTTGTATTCGTAGATCGGCATCGCTTCAACTAGTATAGCTGGCCCCCTTGGCACTCTCAAGACCAGAGTGCCAAGGAGTCCGGCGGCACCGGATCGCAATAGCATCAGCGCCATGGCTGCCGACGACGTCGTCACGATGGACAAGATCGTCTCGCTCTCGAAGCGGCGCGGGTTCGTGTTCCCGTCGAGCGAGATCTACGGCGGGATCGGGTCGAGCTACGACTACGGCCACTACGGCGTCCTGCTCAAGAACAACGTCAAGGCGCAGTGGTGGCGCGCGCTGCTACAGGAGCGCGATGACGTCGTCGCGCTCGACTCGGCGATCATCCAGCACCCGCGCACCTGGGAGGCGAGTGGCCACCTCGCGGGTTTCACCGACCCGCTCGTCGACTGCCGCACCTGCAAGCTCCGGTTCCGCGCCGACAAGCTCGAGGATGGCCACTGCGGGCGCAAGCCGTCGAAGCGCCCAGGCGAGACCGACGAGTGCGACCTCACTGAGGCGCGCAACTTCAACCTGATGTTCCAGACGACGATCGGCCCGGTGCAGGACGAGGGCGCGACCGTGTACCTGCGCCCGGAGACCGCCCAGGGGATCTTCCTCAACTTCAAGCACTACCTGCAGTTCTCGCGCAAGAAGCCGCCGTTCGGAATCGCCCAGATCGGCAAGAGCTTCCGCAACGAGATCACGCCAGGCAACTTCATCTTTCGCACCCGTGAGTTCGAGCAGATGGAGATGGAGTACTTCGTCCCGCCCGCGGAGGCGAGTCGCTGGTACGAGTACTGGTTGGCAGAGCGTCTGCACTGGTACACCGAGCTCGGGATCCGCCCGGACCACCTCCGCCTGCGCGCGCATGACGCCGACGAGCTCTCGCACTACTCGAGCGCGACCAGCGACGTCGAGTACCTGTACCCGATCGGCTGGCAGGAGCTCGAGGGAATCGCCAACCGGGGCGACTTCGATCTGAGCAGGCACGCCGAGTACTCGGGCCAGAAGCTCGAGTACGTTGACAGTGCCAGCGGCCAGCGCTACGTCCCGTACGTGATCGAACCCGCCGCCGGCGCCGACCGCGCGATGCTCGCATTCCTCGTCGACGCCTATGACGAGGACGAGATCGACGGCGAGCCGCGGACCGTCCTGCGCCTCCATCCTCGGCTCGCGCCGATCAAGGTCGCGGTCCTGCCATTGGTTCGCAAGGACGGACAGCCCGAGCTGGCGCGCAAGGTGGAGCGCGATCTGCGCGAGCGGATGCAGGTGGAGTACGACGAGGGTGGCGCGATCGGACGTCGCTACCGCCGCCAGGACGAGATCGGCACTCCGTGGGCGGTGACGATCGACCATCGGTCGCTCGAGGACCGCACGGTCACGGTCCGCGAACGCGACAGCCTGACCCAGGCTCGGATCCCGATCGACGCCCTCGGCGACGAGCTCGAGGCACGCCTGCGGGCGCCGTGGCGCTCTCCGAAACTCGCGGCGTAGCTGCGCGGCGCGCGCGCTCGTATCCACTCTGTCGACGTTAGGGTCGCTCAGCGACCGAAATGTCGACAGAGTCGCGAAGCCGCATCCGCCGGCGGTCTCTTACAGACGTCCGACAGACGAATTACGCCCGTCTTCTGGCGCCCACCGAGACTAGCTGCCATGAGCCCGTCACCCACCACGCGCCGTCGCGACGCGCAGCGCCTCGTCAAGCGAGTCAGCCGGGGAATGCTCGCCGGAGCCATCGGGCTCACTGGCGTCACTGCCGTGGCTGCCGCACGCGACACGGCCGCACATGACGCCGCCCGCAAGGCGGACACCACGACGACCACGACCGACACGAGCACGACGACGACCAAGGCGGCCGGCACCGCCGCTTCTACCACCGGCACCCACAAGGACAGCTCGACCAGCTCATCGGACACGCTCACATCGCCGTCCGAGACCCCGACCACGAGCAGCACCGGCACCACCAGCACCGGCACCACCAGCACCGGCACCACCAGCACCGGCACCACCAGCACCGGCACCACCAGCACCGGGACAACGAGTACGGGCACGAGCAGCAGCGACACCGGCTCGTCGTCCTCGACCAGCTCCAACTCCGTCACCTCGGGGGGATCATGATCCTCTGGTACATCGCCCGCGCGACCGGCGTGGTCGCACTCGTGCTGCTGACGATCACGGTCAGCCTCGGGCTCGCGAACGCCGCCCGGTTGCACTCAAAGCGGATCCCGCGCTTCGTGATCAACAGCGTCCACCGCAACGCGTCGCTGCTGGCGGTCGTGTTCGTGGCGCTGCACATCGCGACGATCGTGCTCGACGGCTATGTCCCGATCCACGTCTGGACCGCGGTCGTGCCGTTCACCTCGACCTACAAGGGACAGTTGTGGCTGGCACTCGGCACGGTCTCGGTCGACCTGCTGCTGGCGGTGATGATCACGAGCCTGCTGCGGCGCCGGATCGGCAACCGCGTCTGGCGCGCGGTCCACTGGCTCGCCTACCTGAGCTGGCCCGACGCCGTGGTTCACAGCGTCGGAATCGGCACGGATGCCAGCTCGACCTGGATGCTGGCGATCGTGGCGGGCTGCGTCGCGATGGTTCTCGCAGCGCTAATGGTGCGGATCAGGGCTCGTCAGGCGAAGCCAAAGGCGCTCGTACAGCACGAGCCGGCCCGCTCAGACGGCGCTGAGCGGGCTGCCCGGGCTGTCGGTCGGTGCGACGACCGGCGGCTGGGTGTACTCGAACTCCTCCTCGGCGCCGAACAGCGCGTCGAGCAGCTTCGAACGAAGGCCCTCTGAGAGCACCAGCGCAGCGCCGCCGCCGACGCCCGTGAGCAGCACGAGGCGCCGTAGCCGGTGCCGCTTCTTGCGCGCCGCCCGCGGGGACGTCGGCAGTTCGTCGGCGACACCGGCGAGGCTCGCCGCGATGCTCCGCACCGCGTCGTGGGCCTCGCTCACGTCGGCGTGCAGGCGCTTGTCGTCGAGCAGCTTCGAGGCCTGCTTCGCCTGGCCGACACGCTCGTAGACGCGTCGGCTCAACTCGATCGCGCGACCGACGTGCGCGCGCAGCTCGTCATCCTCGATGAGTCGCCGAACAATCGCTCGCGCCTCGCCGATTGCGGCGGCTCCCTCGGGCGCTTGAACAGCCCTGTTGCGTTTAGGCATGGTCACTCCATGGGCTTGGGGTCGAGTACGAGCATACCCGCGGTTCACCGATCAGACGGTGTAGCGCGCGCCCTCGTGGGCGACCTCGACCTCGCCGCCGAAGCCGGCGGTCGCCTCGGACCGGACGAACTCGGGGTCGACCTCATCGGAGAAATGCGTGATCACCAGCCGCCGGACCCCGGCGCGGCGGCCGAGCTCACCCGCCTGGCGCGGGGTCATGTGCCCGCGGAAGCCATTGCCCCCGTCATCCTGCATCGAGGTGCCCTCGATCAGCAGCAGCTCGGCTCCGGTCGCGAACTGCTCGAGCGCCTCGTTCGGGCCGCAGTCGGCGCTGTACACGATCCTCCCGGCGCCGCCCCCCGTCAGCTCGACGGCGAACGAGGAGACCCAGTGCGGGACCTCGCGGAAGCGTGCGCTCAGCGGGCCGAGCGGGAGCCGCACATCGGGGGCGTACTCGCGCAGCTCGAAGGCGCGGTCGAGCAGCTCCGGATCACCGAACGCCCCCGCCAGTCGACGCAGGACGGCTGCCCCTTCCTCGTGCACGAGCAGCGCCGGCTGCGGCGGAGGGCCCTCCGTCTGGCGGCGGGGCGAATAGCTGAGCGCGCAAGCGAACGGGATCAGGTCGAGCACGTGATCCGGGTGGGTATGGCTGAGCAGGACCGCATCGACGTCGCGGTAATCGAGCACGGCGCGGAGCTTGCCGAACGCGCCGCTGCCGCAGTCGAGCACGAGTACAAACTCGTCCTCGCGCACCAGATACGAACTGCATGCCCCATCACGGTCCTGCCACGACGGCGACTTGCCCAGCACCGTCAGGTCCATGCGACTCCTCTCTCGGGAGCGACGATCCTAGACGAGCTTAGGCGACGTGGTAGCGACTCGCGCTCAGCGATGCAGAGCGACCTGCTCGGCCGCCGACGGGAATGCCCAGACGAGCTGCGTGCGGCGCTCCTGCCTGAAGCTCAGGCGCAGCTGCGGGGGCGGGCGCAACCCCTCGGGACGGTTCGGCCGGTAGGTGGCGCACGGCCCCGTCTGCGTCACTGCGCACAGCCCGTTCTGAGCGAAGAAGCAGCTCTCGCATGAGACCTTCGACCCGGCGCCACGTCCATTTGCCATCCGCTTACCACCCCTGTTTCACTACCTCGGACCTCACAGCGAGCTGCCATGAAAGCGCGTTCACAAGCCAGCCGCAATCTCGATTTCCGGAAAACGCAATGAATTTCTCCAAACCCGTTTTGCCTGCAATGAGCGGGAATCTGTCGAATCGCGCCGGTTGCCGCAGCCGGCCCCGGGGTAGCGATTCGCTGCTGGAGCCCTGCATTTTCCGTAGCTTTCGAGCGGTGCCGGCCGGTCCGCTCCCGAGTTCGCTTGGTGCCCGTCGGTGAGGGTTCTGGTCACCGGCATCGGCGGGTTCATCGGCGGCGCGATCGCCCCCCGGCTGCTCGCCGACGGCCACGAGGTGCGCGGTTTCGCTCGCACCGTCCCCGCCGCTCCGCCGATCCCGGGCCTCGAGCTGGTGATCGGCGACGCGATCACGGGCGCCGGGCTCGACGTCGCGCTCCGCGACATCGACGTCGCCTACTACCTGATCCACTCGATGGAGCGGGCGAGCTCCGGCAGCTTCAGCGAGCGCGAGCGACTCGCCGCTGGCAACTTCGCACGCAGCGCGCGCGCCGCAGGCGTGCGCCGGATCGTCTACCTCGGCGGGCTGGTCCCGCAGGGCCAGCGGCCCTCGCCCCACCTGGCGAGCCGGCTGGTCGTCGAGCAGTCGCTGCTCGAGGCCGCCCCGGACTCGGTCGCCTTCCGCGCCTCGATCGTGATCGGCGCACGGTCGCGCTCGTTTCGTTTCCTCGTCAGGCTCGTCGAGCGTCTCCCGGTGCTGGTGGTGCCGGCCTGGCGTGTGCACCGCACCGCACCGATCGACGAGCGCGACGTGATCTCCTACCTCATGGCCGCGACCGCCGACCCACGCCTCGGTGGTCAGTCACTCGACATCGCCGGTCCTGAAATCGTCACTTACGGCGAGCTGATCGATCGGATCCGGGAGGAGATGCTGGTGGCGCGACCGACGATCGGACTCTCCCGGCTGAAGCTCACCCCGATCGCCAGCCGGGTCTCGGCGATCGTCGCGGGCGAGCAGCGCGAGCTGATCGGTCCGCTGATGGAGAGCCTCGAGACCGATCTGCTGCCGCGCGACACACGGGTGACCCGGCTACTCGACGTCAGGCTTCACTCGCTCAACGCCGCGATCGAGCGGGCACTGCGTGACTGGGAGGCAGTGGAGCCCCTGCGGGCACGCTGAGCAGAGCCTCGCCGGCGAGGCGGCGGGCGGTAGTGTCCAGTTGCAATGAGCACCGTTCACGTCGAGATCGAGATCGCGGCTCCCGCGCAAGTCGTGTTCGACACGGTCATGGATCCCTACCGGCTCGGGGATTGGGTGACGATCCATCGCTCGATCTCGCGCGTCTCGGATGACCCCGCCCGAGCCGGCGCGACGATGGACCAGGTGCTCCAGCTCCACGGCGTGCCCTTCAAAGTGCACTGGACGCTGACGAAGGTCAACGCACCTCTCGAGGCGGACTGGCAGGGAAGGGGGCCTGCGTTGTCGAAAGCTAGAATCCGGTATCAGTTGCGTGGACCCGGTGGAGGTCCTACGACGTTTGAGTACACGAACGAGTTCCGGACGCCGGGAGGACCGCTCGGCAATGTTGCAAGCCGACTCGTGATGGGCTCGGCGTCGGAACGGGAGGCCCGTGACTCACTATCACGCCTCAAGGATCTGATCGAGCGCGGCTGATTCGGTGTATGGTTGGTGCGTTCGTACTCTTACTCAAGGAGAGACCCTTATATGACGGGCTTTGTGGATTCGACTGTCAAGGACATCGACAATCGACTCAAGGAATTGCAGGATGAGGTCGGCAAGCTGGAGGCCGCGCGGGCCGCGTTGACCGGTGGCGGCGCAAGTGCAGGTGCAGGTGCAGGTGCTCGTACCCGCGTCGCCCGCCGTGCGCCCGCTCGTCGTACCAGGGCCGCCGCGGCAGCATCGAAGGAGGCCGCGCCGCGCCGCGCCGCACGCCGTCCGGGCCGCCCGCGTGGCCGTCGTGGCGGTAACACTCGCTCAAATCAGGCGCTCGAGCTCGTGCGCACCCAGCCGGGGATCACGATCCCGCAGATCGCCGAGTCGCTCAAAATCGAGCCGAACTACCTGTACAGGGTGATGCCGAAGCTGCTCGAGGAAGGACTCGTGAGCCGCGAGGGCCAGGGTTGGCATCCGTCCGGCGACGGCGCCTCCTCGGCTTCCTAGCCGTGGATCGACGCGGCGGCCGCAGCGCCGCCACTGACTGAAACGGCGAGCACGTGGCTCGCCGTTTTCAGTGATCTGACTGGCAGCGATCGGTGAAACCAGTGAGGTCGCTTAGGACCCTCTAGGGAGCGTCCGCTCCCTTACATCAAATCAGCCCGAGTGAGGAGATCGCGGCGCGCTCCTCACCGAGCTCCTCGACGGTGGCGTCGATCCGGGCACGCGAGAAGTCGCTGATCTCGAGACCCTGGACGATCTCATAGGCACCACCCGAGCAGGTCACCGGGAAGCTCGAGATCAGACCATCCTCGACTCCATAAGAGCCGTCAGAGGGAACGGCCATCGAGACCCAGTCACCCGCGGGAGTGCCGAGCACCCAATCGTGCACGTGGTCGACCGCAGCGTTGGCCGCCGAGGCTGCGCTCGAAGCCCCGCGCGCCTCGATGATCGCCGCGCCGCGCTTCTGCACGGTGGGGATGAAATCGCGTTCGAGCCACTCCCGGTCCTCGAATGCTGCGGCGGCTGAGGAGCCGGCGAGCTGAGCGTGAAAGATGTCCGGGTACTGGGTGGCCGAGTGATTTCCCCAGATCGTCACGCGCGTGATCCCCCCAACCGCGACTCCCGTCTTCTTCGCAAGTTGCGCGATCGCGCGGTTGTGATCCAGCCGCGTCATCGCGGTGAACCGCTCACGCGGAATATCGGGAGCGTTGCGCTGGGCGATCAGCGCGTTCGTGTTGGCCGGGTTGCCGACCACGAGCACCTTGATGTCGGGGGCGGCATGTGTGTTGAGAGCCCGGCCCTGCGGTTTGAAAATCCCACCATTGGCCTCCAGCAGGTCCGCCCGTTCCATGCCCTTGGTACGCGGGCGTGCGCCGACCAACAGCGCGATGCTGGCACCGTCGAAGGCCTGGTTGGGGTCGTCGGCAATATCAATTCCGGCGAGCAGCGGGAACGCACAGTCGTCGAGCTCCATCGCAGTCCCCTCTGCCGCCTGGACAGCGGCGGGGATCTCGAGCAGCGAGAGCGTCACTCGCGTATCCGGGCCGAGCAGCTGGCCGCTTGCGATCCGGAACAACAGCGCGTAGCCGATCTGGCCGGCAGCGCCGGTGACGGCAACCTTAACGGGACTATCAGTCACTGAATCATCTCCTATGTGGCGGGGGTGGCGCGCAGCCGCGGCCGGCGATGCTAGTGGTTCCGGCGTGGGCCACTACGCCAGCGCCACTCCATAGACGTCCGAGAGCTTCTGCTGCAGGTAGCTGACGAACGGTCCGACCTCGATCGAACCGCCGATGACGCGCTCTAGCAGCTCATCGGTGCGGAACTTCGACCCGTGCCGGTGGACGTTCTCGAGCAGCCAGCCGCGCAGCCCAGACAGATCGCCCGCGGCGATCTGCTGCTCGATGTCCGGCAGGTCGAGGTGCACCTGCTGCCAGAGCTGGCCGGCGATCATGTTGCCGAGCGCATACGTGGGGAAGTAGCCGATCAGTCCGGCCGACCAGTGCACGTCCTGGAGCGCGCCGTCGGCGGGGTTCGCGACCTCTAGACCGAGGTAGTCGCGAACCCGCGAGTTCCACGCCTCGGGTACGTCGCGCACCGCCAGTGTCCCCGCGATCAGCTCCTGCTCGAGCTC
>Ga0302235_10000438_pt1 | contig 33270 bp, 38 predicted proteins | sample II_Palsa_N3_3_FD_193577 | JGI IMG/M metagenome (GOLD analysis project Ga0302235, IMG submission 193577) | Peat permafrost microbial communities from Stordalen Mire near Abisko, Sweden - II_Palsa_N3_3 | ecosystem: Environmental > Terrestrial > Soil > Palsa > Peat permafrost | place: Sweden...
GACGCCAAGCAGCCCGGCTCCTACGGCGACGGCCAGTGCGTCCGCTTCCCCGACCACTTCGACGTCGGCCGACGCGGCCCCGGCCACTGACGGCAACTGGGTCACTGGGCTGACCCTGAGCCCGGCGCAGTTCGCTGGCGGCGGGGAAAACCACACGGTGATCACGTTCCGGATCGGACAGACCGCATACGTCTCCATCCTAGTCCTGCGGCCGGACGGGACGGTGGTCCGGCAGATCGACAAACCAGCGCACGCGGCTGGGAAGCTCACGGTGCCCTACTACGGGTACACCGGCAGCGGGGTCCGGCTGCCTGCCGGGACCTATGAGGTCTTGATCGTGGCCACCAACGGGAACGGTAGCGCCACCGCGGAGACGCCGCTGACGATCAGCGCGTCATAAGCAGATCGCCTGTCGGCACTTTAAGCTGTCGCCCGGGTTCTAGCGGTAAGTATTCAGGCTGTTCACGCGTGGTGATGGGTAGTGCGAGGTTTCGCCTGGTGTCACGGGCGGAAATCCGCGTTAGCCGGCGTATCCGACGACGCGCAGCGCGAACTCGCCGTACTCGCTGGCCACGTAGCTGTCCGGGTAGCGGCCGCTGGGCTTGAACCAGGACTTGGCGCCATTGCCCATCTCGAGCACCGCGAAGGCCGCGATCTGCGGCGTCCGGGTACGGAACCGGCCGGCCCGGCAGCCTTGCTCGATGATATGGAGCACCCGCGCCGCGTACCGGTCCCGCTTGGCCACGATCGCGAGCCGGTTGCCGGGATCAAGGCTGCGGACCTCGTTATTGCAGACGGTTACCTCGGCCGGATAGCGCAGGAAGTCCAGCACAAGTGATTCGGTGGCCCGGCGCAGCTGCTCGGCGACGTCGTCGATGCCGACCAGGGCCTCCTCCAGGGCGGCGATGGCGCGGTCCATCGCCTTGTCCATGATCGCGAACAGGATCTCCTGCTTGGACGCCACGTGGTTGTACAGGCTCGGCGCCCGGACCCCGAGTTCGGTGGCGATGTCCTTCATCGAGGTGCCGCGGTAGCCGCGAGCGGCGAAAAGCACGCAGGCCGCGTCGAGCACGGTGTCGCGGGTCGTCGCGGTTGACCTCTCCACGGGCAGCAGCCTACGGTACTAATGAATGTTCATTAGTACGCTGAGCGTGGAGCGATTACCGCCGCCGCCTCACCCGAGGAGTCCATTGATGACCGCTGCTACGAGCTGGGAACTTGACGGTGAGCACGAGGAGTTCCGGGCCAGCGTGCGAGCCTTCGTCGACCGTCACGTGCGCCCGGTGGTCGAGGAGTCCGAGGCGGCGGGCCGTCCTCCCGCGGCGCTGCTGAAGGAGATGGGCAGCGCCGGGCTGCTCGGGCTGGCGGTCGACGAAGCGGCCGGAGGCGGCGGGGGTGACTCCCTCGCCATCGTCGTGCTCGCCGAGGAACTGGCCAGGGCCAGCGGCGGCATCGCCGTCACCGCACTGGTGACCGGCTACATGTCGACGCCGCACATCGCGCATTTCGGCACCGCCGGGCAGCGCGCGCGCTACCTGCCGGGCCTGATTTCCGGGGAGAAGATCGCCTCGGTCGCGGTGACCGAACCAGGTACCGGGTCTAACGTGGGCGGCATCACCACCCGGGCCACCCCGGTGCAGGGGGGTGGGGGATTCCGCCTCGACGGCACCAAGATGTTCATCACCAACGCCGGGATCGCCGACGTGTTCGTGGTCGCGGCCCGCACCTCGCCCGAAGGGCACCGCGGCATCACCACGTTCATCGTGGAGGCCGGCCACCCCGGCCTGTCCGTGGGCCAGCCGCTGCGCAAGATGGGCTGGCACGCCTCCGACACCCGCGAGGTGATCCTGGCGGATTGCCTGGTCGCGGACGACGCCGTGCTCGGCGAGCAGAACCGCGGCTTCCACCAGATCATGTCGGCCTTCCAGCTGGAACGGCTGACCCTGGCCGCGATGGGCGTGGGCCACGCGGAAGAGTGCCTGCAGGCCGCGACCACCTATGCCCGCGACCGCGAGGTGTTCGGCGTGCCGCTGATCAGTTTGCAGGCGACCCGGCACCGGCTCGCCGCCATGTCGGTCGAGCTGGAAGCGGCCCGCCTGCTCACCTACCGGGCCGCGGCTCGGCTGGACGCCGGTCACCCGGAGGCGGATCGGTCGGTCGCCATGGCCAAGTACCACGCCGCGATCGCCGCCAACCATATCGTTGACGAGTGCGTCCAGCTCTTCGGCGGCAGCGGGTTCCTCGAGGAGACCCCCGTCGCGCGCCACTTCCGGGACGCCCGAGTGCTGCGCATCGGCGGCGGTACGGACGAGATCCAGCTCGAGATCCTGGCCAAGGGACTGCCTGCGTGACGGCGCCCGGCCCCGAAGGCACCGCCGGCGCCGACGCGGTCCGGGGCGCCATCGTGGCCGCCCGCCGGGGTAATGACCCGGCCCGCTGGCCGGACAAGCTCCCCGTCGCCGAACGCCTGGCCGTGCTGCTGGACCCGGACAGCTGGCGCGAGGACGGCCTGCTCGCCAACGTCGAGGCCGGCGGCCTGCCGGCCGACGGCGTGCGGTCCGGGGTCGGCCGCATCGCCGGCCGGACGGTGGCCGTCATCGCGCACGACTTCGCGGTCAAGGCCGGCTCGTGGGGCAAGCTGACCTGCGAGAAGCAGGTCCGGATCCTAGAACGGGCGGACCGCGACCTGCTTCCGGTGATCTACCTCGTCGACTCCGCGGGTGGCCGCCTCACCGACCAGCTCGGCTTCTTCTCCGACCGCCGGGGCGCCTCGCGCATCTTCGGCCTGCAGGTGGCTCTGTCCGGGCGGGTGCCGCAGATCTGCTGCCTGCTCGGCCCGTCCGCCGCGGGTGGCGCGTACATGCCCGCCTTCACCGACTGGGTCGGCATGGTCGAGGGCAACGCCTCGATGTACCTAGCCTCGCCCCGAGTGGCGGAGAAGGTCACCGGCGAGCTGACCACGCTGGAGGAGATGGGGGGCGCAATGATGCACGCCACCGTGTCCGGCTGCGCCGATGAGGTGTTCGGCTCGGACTGGGAGGCCATCGCCGCGGCCCGGCTGCTGTTGTCCTACCTGCCCGACAGCTGGGAGCACCGGCCTCCCGCCGGGGTCCCGGCGGACCCGGCCCGCCCGGACTGGGCCGACGTGATACCGGCCAGCGAATCCGCCGGGTACGACATCGGCGAGGTCATCGAGGGCCTGGTCGACGAGGGTTCGTTCTTCGAGATCAAGGCGCGCTGGGCGGAGGAGATGGTGGTCGGGCTGGCCCGCCTTGACGGGGCGGTGGTGGGCCTGGTGGGCAATCAGCCCCAGGTCCGCAGCGGGGCGATTTTCGTGGACTCGGCCGACAAGGCGGCCCGCTTCATCACCATGTGCGACGCCTTCAACATCCCGCTGATATTCCTGCACGACGTGCCCGGCTTCATGGTGGGTGCGGCCGTCGAGCGGCAGGGCATCATCCGCCACGGCGCCAAGATGATCACGGCCATGGCCAGCGCCGAGGTGCCGAAGTTCTCGGTCATCTTGCGCAAGAGCTACGCGGCGGGCTACTACGCGATGTGCGCCCCGGGCTTCGAGCCGCGCGCGTCGATCGCGCTGCCGACCGCGTCCATCGGGCCGATGGCCGCGGAAGCCTCGGTCAACGCGATGTACGCCAAGAAGATCGCCGAGATCGACGACCCGGGCCAGCGTGCCGCCTTCATCGCCGCCCGTACCGCCGAACAGCGCGCCGACATCAACCTGCTGCACCTGGCCAGCGAGCTCGTCGTCGACGCCATCGTCGAACCAGCCGACCTGCGGGCCGAGCTCATCGCACGCCTGGCCGATGCGCAAGGATGGACCCGCGGCCCACGGCGACGACATCATCACATCAGCCCGGTCTGACGCACCAGGCCCCGCGAACTTCCGCCGCCCGCATGATCGGAGAGGGAATGTCTATGGCAGACAATCTGAGCCAGCTGCTGGCTACGCCGCTGCAGCCGCTGGCCGAGCAATGGCGCTCGCCGGCCCAGGCCGAGCTGCTGGCAGCAGCGCGGGCCCGGCAGGACGAGAGTCCCGACGCCTACTGGACCTGGGTCGCCGAGCAGCAGCGCTGGATGCGCCCGTGGGACACCGTGCGGACCGGCGAGCTCGGCGACTTCACCTACTTCGGCGGCGGCCAGATGAACGTCGCGGACAATTGCGTGGACCGCTGGGCGGAAGACCCGGCGACCGCGCACCGGACGGCCGTCATCTGGGAAGGCGAACCGGGCGACGTCCGCACGGTTAGCTACGCCGAGCTCGCGGACGAGGTCAGCCGGCTGGCCGGTGCCCTGGCCTCGCTCGGCGTGGCCAAGGGCGACGTGGTCGCGATCTACCTGCCCAACGCGATCGAGGCGTTCACCGCGGTGCACGCGTGCAACCGGATCGGCGCCATCTACACGATCTTGTTCTCCGGGTTCGGCTCGGACGCCGTGCGGTCCCGGCTGGAGGCGTCCCGGGCCAAGGCGGTCATCGTCCTGGACGCGTCCTACCGGCGGGGCAAGCTCACCCCGCTGCTCGATACGCTGCGCGCCGCCCGCGGCCGGGTCGCCACGGTGCAGCAGACGATCGTGGTAGACCGCACCGGACGCGGCCTGCCGTTGGAAGACGGCGAGATGTCCTACGCCGACGCGCTCAACCTCGCCCCCGAACCGATCCCGGCGATCCCGCTTGAGGCGAACGACCCGGCCTTCCTGATCTTCACCAGTGGCACCGAGGCCAGGCCGAAGGGGGTCGTGCACAGCGTGGCGGGGTTCTTGATCGGGACCTGGGCCAACGTCCGCTGGCAGGTCGGCCCGGAGGACGGCGACGTCTACTGGGTGGCGGCCGATGTCGGCTGGCTCACGTTCCCGATCCAGGCGGTCGTCGGCGGGCTGGCCAACGCCATGACCATCGTCTGCTTCGAGGGGGCCATGGACACCCCCACCAATGCGCGCTTCTACGAGATCTGCGAGAAGCACCACGTCACCAAGGTGCTCGGCGCGCCGACGCTGCTGCGCATGCTGCGCAAGTACGGCGACGACCTCACCGCCGCCCACCCGCTGCCCGACCTGAAGCTGGTCACCGTCCAGGGAGAACCCCTGGACGGCGACACGTTCACCTGGGCGGCCACGCACATCGGCCGCGGAGTCCCGGTGATCAACGCCTACGGCCAGACCGAGACCGGCTCGACCTGGACCTACCCGGTCGCCGGGGTTGAGGCGCTGAAGCCCGGTTCGACCGGCACCGCGGTGCCCGGGCACGTGTACGACATCGTCGACGACAACGGCAAGACCGTGCCCCCGGGGACCAAGGGGAACCTGGTGCTGACCCAGCCCTTTCCCACCCTGGCCCGTACGGTCTGGGACGACCCGGAGCGCTACCAGCACGCCTACTTCTCCCGGTTCCCCGGCTGCTACGGCACCAACGACGAGGCCGTGCTCGACGACGACGGCCACCTATGGGTGCTCGGCCGGGCCGACGACGTGATCAACGTGGCCGCGCACCGCATCTCGACACTGGAGATCGAGGCCATCGCGACCGCGCACCCGCAGGTCGCGGAGGCCGCGGTAGTGGGCGTGTCCGACGCCACCAAGGGCACCGTGCCGGTCGGCTTCCTCACCCTGCTCGACGGCGCGGACCCGGGCCAGGTCAAGCAGGAGGTGTCCGCCGAGGTCGCCTCCCAGCTGGGCGGCTACGCTCGACTCGGCGCCGTCTACCTGACCTCGGCGCTGCCCAAGACCCGGACCGGCAAGATCATGCGCAGGCTGCTGCGCGACGTGGTCGAGCACGGCGAGCCGCAGGGCGACACCAGCGCGATGGAGGACGTGTCCGGCCTGCAGGCGGTACAGCAGGCGGTGTCCTGGTCGCCCGGCGCGTGATGCCAGTGTCCGGACGATGGTTCGAGCAGCTCGAGGTCGGCCTGCGGGTGCAGCACGCGACCACCCGCACCGTCACCGAGACCGACAACGTGCTGTTCACCACCATGACCATGAACCCGCAGCCGCTGCACCTGGACGCGGAGTTCGCGGCCCGGTCGCAGTACGGCCAGGTCCTGGTGAACAGCATGTTCACCGTGGCCCTGGTGATAGGCCTGGCGGTGCCCGAGCTCACGCTGGGCACCACGGTGGCCAACCTGGGCTTCTCCCGGGTGGACTTCCCGGCACCGGTCTTCATCGGCGACACCATCCATGTGGTCACCGACGTGATCGAGGCGCGCCGGTCCCGGTCGCGGCCGGGCACCGGCATCGTGACATTTGAGCACCGCGGCATCAACCAGCGAGATGAGACGGTCTGCCTGGCAGTCCGGGCTGCCATGATGCAGTGTCGCCCAGATCCGGGCCGCCCGGAGCCGGAACGGAGTTGACCGCTCTATGCCGCCGCTGACCCGCGCCCGCAGCCTGCTGTTCATGCCGGCCACCCAGGCCGGCATGATCGCGAAGATTCCCCGGATCGCCCCCGACGTGGCGGTGGCCGACCTGGAGGACGCGGTCGCGGCCGGCGACAAGGAACGGGCCAGGGACACCGCCGCCGCCGCGATCGACGCCCTGGAGAGGCCGGCGCCGACCACGGTGCTGATCCGCGTGAACCCGGTCGGCACGCCCTGGTTCGACGGCGACGTCGCGGCCGCGGCCGCCTGCGCCGCGGCCGGGATCGTGGTGCCTAAGCTGGCCACCCCGCAGGAACTGGGCCAGGTACGGCAGGTGCTGGCCGAGCACTCCTGGTCCGACGCGCTGCTCATCGCCGGGCTGGAAACCGCGCTCGGCGTGGCCGACGCCCGGGGCCTGCTCGCCCACGGCGTCAGCGCGGTGTACTTCGGCGCCGAGGACTACATCGCCGACATCGGCGGCCGCCGCACCCGGGCGGGTGCCGAGGTCCTTTACGCGCGCAGCCGCGTCGCGCTGGCCGCGCACCTGGCCGGACTGCCTGCCCTGGATCAGGCCGTCATGGACCTGGCCGACGACGAGCACTTCCTGGCCGACGCGGCTGGCGGCCGCGACCTCGGCTACCAGGGGAAGATCTGCATCCACCCGCGCCAGGTCGCGCTGGCCCACCAGGTGTTCACCCCCACCCCGGCCGAGCTTTCCCGCGCCCGCGAGATCGTCGCGGCAGGCCAGTCTGGCGTGGCGGTGGTCGACGGCCAGATGGTCGACGAGGTGCACGTCCGGATGGCCCGCGCCGTGCTGGCCCGCGCCCCGGAACGGCCAGAACAGCCATGACCGGACCGCGCCCCTCGGAGTTCAAGCGGGTGCTGATCGCCAACCGCGGCGAGATCGCGCTCCGCATCGTCCGGGCCTGCCGTGACGCCGGCCTGACTTCCATCGCGGTCTATGCCGACCCCGATGCCGACGCGCCCCACGCCCGGCTGGCCGACGAGGCGCTCCCGCTGAACGGAACGAGCCCGGCCGCCACCTACCTGGACATGACCAAGCTGCTGGCCGCGGCCGAACACGCCGGGGCGGGCGCCGTCCACCCCGGCTACGGCTTCCTGGCCGAGAACGCGGGCTTCGCCCAGGCCGTCATCGACGCCGGGCTGACCTGGATCGGGCCGCCGCCGGAGGTCATCCGCGCGCTCGGCGACAAGGTGGCGGCCCGCGCCATCGCGGCCCGGGTCGGCGCCCCGCTGGTGGCGGGGACGCCGCATCCGGTCGCCGGCGCGGCGCAGGCGGTGGCGTTCGCCCGGCAGCACGGGCTGCCGATCGCGATCAAGGCGGCGCACGGCGGCGGCGGCCGTGGCCTGCGGATCGCCCGCGACCTCGATGAGGTGGCGGGCCTGTTCGAGGCCGCGGTCCGCGAGGCTCAGGCCGCATTCGGCCGCGGCGAGTGCTTCGTCGAGGCCTATGTCGAGCGCGGACGGCACGTCGAGGCCCAGGTCCTGGCCGATGCCCGCGGTGATGTCCTGGTCGTGGGGACGCGCGACTGCACGCTGCAGCGCCGCTATCAGAAGCTGGTCGAGGAGGCGCCGGCCCCGTTCTTGTCTGCCGCCCAGCAGGCCACCCTGGAGCGCAGCGCCGCCGCCATCTGCCGCGAGGCGGGCTACGTCAGCGCCGGAACGGTCGAGTTCCTGCTCTCCGGCGAGGGCCAGCTGTCGTTCCTCGAGGTCAACACCCGCCTGCAGGTCGAGCACTGCGTGACCGAGGAGACCACCGACGTGGACCTGGTCCGAGCCCAGTTGCTGATCGCGGCCGGCCGTCCGCTGGCCGAGGCGGCCGGCCGCCCGGCAGAGGAGGCGGCACGCCGGCACGCCATCGAGTTCCGGGTCAACGCCGAGGACCCGGACCGCGGGTTTACCCCGTCCACCGGGACGATCACCCGGTTCCGCCCGCCCGGCGGCCCCGGGGTCCGGGTGGATTCCGGGGTCGAGGCCGGCAGCGTGATCGGGGCGCAGTTCGACTCGCTGCTGGCCAAGGTGATCGTCACCGGGCGGGACCGCCCGCAGGCCCTCGAGCGGGCTCGCCGCGCGCTCGGCGAGTTCGACGTCGCGGGCGTGCGCACGACGCTGCCTTTCCTGCGGAAGGTGCTAACCGAGCCCGCCTACACCGCCGCCGGCCCGGACGGCTTCGCCGTCCACACCCGCTGGATCGAGCAGGACTACCTGCCCGCCGCGGCCGCCGGACCGGCCGGGCCCGAACGCCCGGCGGGGTCCGAAGAGCCGGACGGGGACCGGGTCGCGGTCCGCGTCGGCCGCCGCTGGCTCAGCGTCGACGTACCGGGCCTGGCCCAGGCCCGCGAAGGCCCCCTGGTGCTCGCGCGCGAGCAGGCTCGCGACCGGCTGGAACGGGCCGGGCAGGCGGCCGGGGACGTGGTCCGCGCGCCGATGCAGGGCACGGTGATCCGGGTCGAGGTCGCCGACGGCGACGAGGTCGCCGCCGGGCAGCTGCTCGCGGTCGTCGAGGCGATGAAGATGGAAAACCCGCTGCGCGCGCCCCACCCGGGCCGGGTCGCCGGCCTGCACGTCGCGGTCGGCGACACCGTGGCCCAGGGCGCGACGCTGTGCCAGGTCACCCCGGGTCAGGTCACCCCGGGTCAGGTCACCCCGGGTCAGGTCACCCCGGGTCAGGTCACCCCGAAGCCCGCCTGACGATCAGCTGCTGTTCGTCCCCCGGCCGGAGACGGCTTGCAGCTCGTCGATCAGCTGGGACGCGTCGGCTTTCGACAGCGCGTCGAGGTCTACTTCCCGGCCGGCTTCGCGGGCCAGCGTCTGCAGGTAGGACTTCTGCGGGCCGGTCATCGGCTCGTCTCCGGTCACCCAGTCCTCGGGGTCCTTGGCCGGGTTGTCCTGGGGTGTCAGCTCATCAGTCATAGTCCGCCCCTACCCCGCCATTCGAATCGAACACATGTTTTGTCCGGGCTGATCCCAGGCCCCGTTCAGATCAAAATATTGCGGAACGGGCCAGGCTGCGAGCCCACGGCCAGGTGCGTCGGGCCACGGACGAACATGTTTGTGTCGAACTTGTTTTTAACGAACATGTTCGTTAGACTGCGGGTATGACAGCACAGAAGCCGGCTCCGATCAGCCGCCGTGAGCGTCCGGCCAAACCGGCCCTGACGCGGGAGGGCATCGTCGCGACCGCGCTGGAGGTGATGCGCGCCGAGGGACTGGACCGGGTCACGATGCGGCGCCTGGCCACCGAGCTCGACACCGGCGCGGCATCGCTGTACGTCTACGTGCGCAACATCGCTGAGCTGCGCGCCTACATACTGGACGATCTGCTCGCGGGTCTGGATCTGAGCCCGGTCACGGCGGAAGGTGACTGGCGCGAGCGGCTGATCGCGGTGCTCTGGTCCTACACCGTGGTGCTGGCCGAGCACCCGGGCCTGGCTCAGTCGGCCCTGGTGACCAGGCCGTCCGGGCCCGGCTATCTGCACCTGGTGGACGGGCTGCTGGCGCTGCTGAGCGCGGAGGTGCCGGCCGGCCGGGCCGCGTGGGCCGTGGACCTGCTGCTGCACTTCGCCACCTCGACCGCCACCGAGCAGGGCACCCGCAGCCGGGCCGCAGGTGCCCGCGAGGAGGAAGAGCAGGCGATAGCGGCCATCGCCAGCGCCTCCGCGGACACCTATCCGCATATCGCCGCGCTCGGCCTGGAACTTGTCAGCGGCGCAGGCCCGGACCGGCTGACCTGGGGGTTCCACGTCCTGATCAACGGCATCCTGCAGACGGCCCGGTCGGCATCATGACCCCTAACACTGACACCCCGGCCGGCCTGACCGGCCCGGCCGCCGACGCCAACCCGGCCCGGCTATCGAACCGCCTGCGCGCGATCCTCGCGGTCGTTCTGATCGCCGACGTGCTGGACCTGATGGACTCCACCATCACCAACATCGCCGCACCTTCGATCGTGCATGACATCGGCGGCGGGGAGTCGCTGATCAAGTGGCTGGGGGCCAGCTACGCGCTGGCCATGGGCGTCTTGCTCGTCGTCGGCGGCCGCCTCGGTGACCGTTACGGCAAGCGGCGGCTGTTCCTGACCGGCATCGCCGGCTTCGCCGCCGCCTCGCTCGCGTGCGGGCTGTCCGTCGACCCGGCCATGCTGATCGCCGCCCGGCTCGTCCAGGGCGGCTTCGGGGCGCTGCTGATCCCGCAAGGCATCGGCATCCTGCTCGCCACCTTCTCCCGCGAGCAGATACCGCGCGCGGTCAGCGCGTTCGGCCCGGTCCTTGGCGGTTCGGCCGTGCTGGGACCCATCGTGGCTGGCTTCATCATCGACGCCGACATCGGCGGCCTGTCCTGGCGGCCGATTTTCCTGATCAACATCGTCCTGGGCGCCGTCGGCTTCGCGGCCGCATTCAAGTTGCTGCCGCACGACGGGCCGAGCAGTGAGGTCCCCATCGACGGGCTCGGCGCGGGCTTGCTCGGAGCCACCATGTTCGGGCTGCTCTACGGGCTGATCGAAGGCTCCACCGCCGGCTGGACGACGCTCCCTATCCTTAGCCTGGCGGCCGGCGCGGTGCTGTTCGCCGGGTTCGGGGTGCGCCAGCGTCTGGCCGCCAACCCGCTGATCCTGCCCTCGCTGCTGAGCAACCGCGGCTTTACCGCCGGCCTGCTGCTGGGCTTGGCGTTCTTCGCCGCGGTCAACGGGCTGGCCTATGTCGTCTCGCTGTTCTTCCAGCTCGCGCTCGGCCTGCGGCCCGCCGCCGCGGCCCTGGGCCTGGCCCCGATGGTGGCCGGCATCATCGGGGCGTCCTTCGCGGGCCGGCCGCTGATCACCAAGCTGGGTCGGCTGCTTGTCGTCATCGGCCTGGGCATCACGCTGGCCGGCACCGTCGGGGTATGGGCGACCGTCCTGACCGAGGGCACCGCCGTACACGCCTGGATGCTGGCTCCCTCGCTGTTCGTTCTCGGTGTGGGCATGGGCGCCTGCTTCAGCAGCATCTACGATGTCGCGATCGGCGACGTCGCGGCGCAGGAGGCCGGCAGCGCCAGCGGCGCCCTGTCCGCGGTCCAGCAGCTGGCCGCCGGCATCGGCTCTGCCATCGTCACCACCGTGTACTTCAGCCAGCTGGCTGAACACGGCGCCGCCCACGCCATGACCGTCAGCGTGGCCGTCGTCGGCGCGATCGCCGCCCTGGGTCTCGGCCTGGTCTGGCTGCTGCCGCGCTCAGCCCCGGCCGAACCGCACTGACCCGTTACCGCCTGGGCCGGTCAGCAGCCCGGGGCCGGCCGGGGGCCGTGGCTGCAGCGGGCCGCACCAGCGGGCAGATCGGCGTGCCGTCGGGCGGAATGCCCGAGGACGGGCCTACGGGGGGGCGAAATCGGCCAGCTTCTGGAGACGGCCGAGGATTTCCGCGTGCACGGCGTCCGGCGGCTGGGCCCCGTTTACGGTGAACATCCATTCCCGGCCCGCATAGTACTCAAGCAACGGCACGGTCTTGTCCAGGTACACCTGCAGGCGGTGCTCGATGACGGCTTCGGTATCGTCCGATCCTCGTTGCCGGGCGAGCAGCCGGCGCACGAGTTCCTCGCGGGCGACGTCGAGGTGGATCGCGGCCTGCACCTCGACGCCGAGGGCGCGAGCGGTGGGGAAGACCGCCTGGGCCTGCGCGACGGTGCGCGGGAAACCGTCGAGCACATAGCCACCGTTCTCGGTCGCGGCGACGGTGGGTTTGCGCAGCATGTCCATCACCACGGCGTCCGGAACCAGGTCGCCCGCCTCGACGTAGGACTTGATCGTCCGCCCGAGGGCCGTGGCGTCCCTGACGTGCTGCCGCAGCAGGTCGCCACTGGAGATATGGGTAATGCCGAACCGCTCGGCCAGTCGCTGCGCCTGCGTTCCCTTGCCGGCGCCGGGCGCGCCGATCAGCAGAAGACGCATCTGATCACTCGCGGGTAGCCAGTGGGCAGGGGGTGCACCAATGATGAACTCGATCTGCGGCAGAGCGTCCTCATGGCGAGATCGTCCTATAGTTTGTCCTGTTCAGCAACAGTCCACCCCGTTTCGGGCCACTGGCCATCGTCTAGCTGACCACCGTCTACCTCCCATTGTCTCGCGGACCCACCAGGCGCCGAAGCCGGCGATGGCTAGGGCCACGGCCAGGAAGAGCGCGGTCTCGTACCACTGCGGCTGCTGGCGGTCCGGAGCGCGCCGTCGTCGCCGAGTTCGTCCAGCACCGCGGGCAGGCCCACGCTCAGCATTTTCCTCCGGACGTGGCCGAGCAGCTTGGCCATGAAGACCCCGCCGACGCCGGTGAATCCGTTGTGCTCGAAGCTGAAGCGAGTGCCCCCGTCGTGGGGTTCGAGCCGGTAGGCGACCTGCGTCACGTCGCCGCCTTCGTCGCCGGTCCACGAGTAGCGCAGCAGCGACGGCTCGTCCACCTCGAGCACCTCGCAGTCGACGACGCCGTTCCAGCCGGGTTTGGGCTTCGCGACGAACCGGAACTTCGTGCCGACGACGGTGGCGAATCCTTCCGGCCGGCCGCCCGCGCCGGTCGCGGTCCACAGCGGGATGAGCGCCGGGTCGGTCAGGGCCCGCCAGACCTTCGCCGGTGGATGGGGGTAGTCGCGCACGATCCGGATGTCACTCAAGGAAGCTCCTCGGGGGTCAGGGAATGAGGGCAGCCAAATTCTAGCCGCTAAAAAATTATAGTAGCAAAAAAATTATGGACACTGAACTATACTGAGAGACATGAGCGCTCAGCGGGCGGAGTGGATCGCCTCGCGCAGGTCGGCGGCCGGGTCGCGCCAGGCCGAGGGACTGCGGGAGCGCAAGAAGCGCCTGATGCGTCAGCAACTGTCCGACACGGCGACCCGGATGTTCCTGGAGCGGGGCTTCGACGCCGTTCGCGTGGCGGAGATCGCCGAGGCGTGCGGGGTGTCGGAGAAGACGGTCTTCAACTACTTCCCCACCAAAGAGTCGCTGATCCTGGACCGCCTGGAGGCCACCGTGGCCTCGCTGCGGACCGGCCTGGCCGAGCCCGGGGTCTCCCCGGTCGAGGCGGCGCTACGGATCCTGGACGGTGAACTGGGCGCGATGACATCCTGGCTGGCCGCTCAGGACGACCCGGTCCAGGCCAGCGCCGCGATCCGGCGCTTCGGCGCCCTGATCCAGGCCACCCCCTCGTTGCGGGCCCACCAGAACGACATGATGGACCAGTTCACTACCGTGGCCGCCGCGATCCTGGCCGAACGGGCCGCCATGAGCGCGGATGACCCGGAGCCGCTGATCGCGGCCACCGCCCTGCTCGGCCTATGGCGGATCCAGTTCCAGAGCCTCACGAAATACCTGACAGGCACCCGGACGCCCGCACAGGTCCACCAGGCCGTGATGGCCGACGTGCGCCGCGCCGCCCGGCTCATCGACACCGGGCTGAGCTCGTTCGCGGCCTTCGCGGCCGGCCCTGCGGTCAGGTCTTTCCTCGTGCCGCCATCAACCGCAGGATCAGCGGAGTGAAGATCAGCTGCATGGCCAGCTCCATCTTCCCGCCCGGCACGACGATGATGTTCGGCCGCGACATGAACGAGTCGTGCAGCATCGACAGCAGGTAGGGAAAGTCGATGCCCCGCGGGTTAGCGAACCGGATGACGAGAAAACTCTCATCGGCGGTCGGGATGAAGCGGGCGATGAATGGATTCGACGTGTCCACGGTGGGAACCCGCTGGAAGTTCACGTGCGTCCGGGAAAACTGCGGGCAGATGTAATAGACGTAGTCCGGCATCCGCCGCAGGATCGTGTCCACCACGGCCTCGCTGGAGTAGCCACGGGTGGTCTTGTCGCGATGGAGCTTCTGGATCCACTCCAGGTTGATGATCGGGACCACCCCGACCAGCAGGTCGGCGTGTGCGGCGATGTCCACCTTCTCGGTGACGGCGGCGCCGTGCAGGCCCTCGTAGAACAGCACGTCGCTGCCCGGCAGGACGTCCTGCCACGGCGTGAACGTCCCCGGCTGCTGGCCGAACGGGCGGGCTTCCTCGGTATCGTGCAGGTACTTGCGGACCCGGCCGCCGCCGTGCTCACCGTAGTCGCGGAACAGGGCCTCGAGCTCGGTGAGCAGGTTGGCCTCGGGGGAGAAGTGGCAGAGATGGCGGTTACCCTGCTGGTCGGCTTCCGCCATGGCCGCGCTCATCTCGTGCCGGTCGTAGCGGTGGAAGGAGTCGCCCTCCACGATGGTGGCATTGATCTTCTCGCGCGTGAAGATGTGCTGGAACGTCCTGGTCACCGAGGATGTGCCGGCGCCGGATGAGCCGGTGACGGCGATGACGGGGTGGTTGGCCGACATTGCTCTCTGCCGCTACCGCGACCGGAACAAGGACCGGGTGTTGAACAGCGAGTTGTCGAAGGCCGCCGGCGATCCGTGGGCCAGGTCACGGTGGTAGCGCTCGATCCGCTCGACCTCGTTCCGAGAGCCCAGGATCAGCGGTGCGCGCTGATGCAGGCCGGCCGGCTGGAGTTCCATGACGCGCTCGCGTCCGGTGCTCGCGGCGCCCCCTGCCTGCTCGACGATGAACGCGATCGGATTGCACTCGTACATCAGCCGGAGCCGTCCCGGCGTGGCCGGTTCCTTGCTGTCCCTGGGGTACAGGAAGACGCCGCCGCGGGTCAAGATGCGGTACGTCTCGGCGACCAGGGACGCGATCCAGCGCATGTTGAAGTCGCGCCCGCGCGGACCGGTCCGGCCCGCCAGGCACTCCGAGATGTAGCGGCGCACCGGCGGCTCCCAGAACCGCTCGTTGGACGCGTTGATGGCGAACTCCTCGCAGTCATCGGGGATGCGCAGCTGGGGATGAGTGAGGATGAACGCCCCGATGTCGCGGTCGAGGGTGAACCCGTCCACGCCGTCGCCGGTGGTGAGGATCAGCATGGTGGACGGCCCGTACAGCGCGAAACCCGCGCACACCTGGGCGGTACCGGGCTGGAGGAAATGCTCCATCCGCGGCTCGGCGCCCGGGTCGGGGCTGCGCAGGATCGAGAAGATGGTGCCGACCGAGATGTTGGCGTCGATGTTGCTCGAGCCGTCCAGCGGGTCGAACACCAGCAGGTATTTCCCGCGCCGCTGACGCTCCGGGACCGGGTAGATGTCTTCCATCTCTTCGGAGGCCATCGCGGCCAGGTGCCCGGCCCATTCGGTCTCGCTGATCATCACCTCGTTGCTGATGAGGTCGAGCTTCTTCTGCACGTCGCCCTGGACGTTCTGGCCGCCCGCGCTGCCCAGGGCACCGACCAGCGCGCCGCGGTTGACCTGGTTGCCGATGATCTTCACGGCGGTCGCCACCGCGTTGAGCAGCCCAGAGAAATCACCGGTGGAGCCGGGATGTCTGTGCTCGGACTCGATGGTGTACCTGGTCAGGGTCCTGCGTTCCTCACGCATGGCTAGATCCGCACCGGTCCGGCCACTTGCCCGGCGCGACCACGGCGGTGGCGATTTCGTGCCGTCCGAGCATGGTGACACTCTCCCGACCAGGCCGCGTTCGCGGCGCTGTCCCTGCCGAAGCTACGCCCGGGAGGCCAGCATCACCTCACCCGCGCAGGTGAATGACCGGGTGAGTCCGAGCGGCACACGGGGTGTGGTTCATCCCCCGCACATGATCATCCGCCGTCCCCGGGTGTATTTTGGCTAGCGCCGACACCAAGAGGGAGCCATGAAGGCTGTGGTAGACGGGACCGTCGTCGCCGAAGCGACCGCGGCCGACATCATCAGCATCGAGGGCAACAGCTATTTCCCCCCAAGCAGCCTCGCCGACGGCGTGCTGGCGCAAAGCGCTACGCCGTACACCTGCCCGTGGAAAGGCCCCGCACAGTACTGGGACCTGCGTACCCCCGGGGGCACGATATCCGACGGCGCCTGGAGCTATCCCGACCTGAAGCCCTCGGCCATCGAGCGCGTCGGACGCGATTTCTCCGGCTACGTCGCCTTCGACCGCCGATCGGTGACCGTCAGCGAGTAGGCGCCGGGCGCCCTAAGCGCCCGGGTGGCGGTCCGAGTGCCGCTCCGGGTATACGGCCCGGGTGTCGCGCGGGTTGACGGGTTCGCCGCACGCCTCGCACACCAGCCGGGCCGCGAGCTCGTGATCGCACCTGTGCTCGACGACCAGCGGCGGCCCGTCGTCGCCGGCCAGGTACTTGTCGCCCCAGGCGCGCAGGGTCGTGATGACCGGGTAGAGATCCAGGCCCGCCTCGGTCAAGAAGTACTCGAACCGGGCCGGGTGCTCGGAGTACGGCCGCCGCTCCAGGACTCCCGCGTTCACCAGGGTCCGGAGCCGCGCGGCGAGGGTGTCGCGGGGCGCTCCGGTGCGCTTGACCATCTCGTCGAACCGCCGGTCGCCGAGGAAGACCTCGCGCACGGCGAGCAGCGCCCACTTCTCCCCGACGATGTCGAGGGTGCGGGCGATGGAGCATATCCGGGGCTTCGCCGGTGCGGTTGTCACGAGCCCAGCATACCTTCTAAGTCTGATTTCTGGACGCACTAGGCGAAGTGCGATATGGTGAGTCCAGATTCCGGACTGACTGGTCCGAAGCTGACCCGGAGGATGCCGCATGAGCTCCGCCCCGCTGACCACCGGCGCCCCGCCCGTCGCGGTCCCCACTGCCCGCCAGCTGACGGCCATCGTCGGGGTGCTGTCCCTGGCCGTGTTCATGTCCAGCCTCGACCTGTTCATCGTCAACCTGGCGTTCCCCTACATCGGCCGGGAGTATGCGGGCACCAGCCTGAGCGACCTGTCCTGGGTGCTCAACGGTTACACGATCGTCTTCGCCGCGGTGCTGGTGCCGGCCGGGCGGTGGGCCGACCGGGTCGGCCGGCGGCGGCTGTTCGTGGCGGGCATGATCGCCTTCAGCTTCGGCTCGCTGCTCTGCGGGGTCGCCCCCGGCGTGGCGGCGCTGATCGTGGCCCGGGTCATCCAGGCCGCGGGGGCCGGCCTGATGGTCCCCGCCTCGCTGTCTTTGCTGCTGGCCGCGGTACCGCCGGCTGGCCGCGCCCGGGCCATTGGCACCTGGTCGGCGCTGGGCGCGCTCGGCGCCGCGCTCGGCCCGGTCATCGGCGGGAGCCTGGTGCAGATCAACTGGCGCTGGGTGTTCTGGATCAACTTGCCGGTCGGCCTGGCCGCGGTCCTGCTGGCCGCCCGGGTCATACCGGAAAGCAAAGACGACCACGTCCGGGGCCGGCCGGACCTGCTCGGCGCCGCGCTGCTCGCGGCCTCGGTGGGCCTGGTCGCCCTGGCCCTGGTCAAGGCGCCGAACTGGGGCTGGGGCTCGGCGGGCTTCATCGCCCTGCTGGTCGCCTCGCTGGCCTGCGGCGCGGCCATGGTCGCGCGCTCGAGGCGGCACCATTCGCCGGTGATCGAGCTCGGGCTGCTCCGGTCCCGCACCTTCAGCGGAACGTTCGCCGTGTCGATCCTGTACTACGCCGGGTTCGGCGCTTTCGTGCTGAACTCGGTAGAGTTCCTGACCGGGGAATGGCACTACTCAGCTGTCCGGGCGGGCTTGGCCATCGGCCCCGGGCCGCTCATGGTACTGCCGTTCGCGCGGCTGGTCGCCCCGCGGCTGGCCGCTAGGCTCGGCGGGCCGGGCCGGGTCGCGGTGATCGGATGCCTGGTCAACGCGGCGGCGATACTGCTGTGGCTGAGCCGGCTTCAGGCCCATCCGGCGTACTTGACGCACCTGCTTCCGGCCCAGCTGTTGGGCGGGGCGGGCGTGGGCCTGACGATCCCGTCGCTGCTCGCGGCGGGCAGCGCGTCGCTGCCGCCGGACCGTTTCGGCACCGGCAGCGGCGTGTTGAACATGGCCCGCCAGGTCGGCACGGTGCTCGGCGTGGCCGGACTGGTCGCCATCCTGGCCCACGTGGACCGGTCCGACCCGATAGCTATCTACCAGCACGGGTTGGTGCTCATCATCGCCTTCTTCGCCGCGGCCGGGGTTGTGGCCGCGATCCTGCTCACCGCCCGCACCACCCGCCGCACGGCTCGCCCCGTCAGCCCGGTCAGCCCGGCTCGCCCCGTCAGCCCGGTCAGCCCGGCTCGCCCCGTCAGCCCGGCTCGCCCCGTCAGCCCGGCTCGCCCCGTCAGCCCCGCTCGCCCGGTCAGCGAGGTGCCTGCCGCCGAGGTCGGCGGCCGGTAGCACTAGTAGGTGGCGCGGCCGCCGCTGATGTCGTAGACGGCGCCGGTGGAAAAGCTCACCCGGTCCGAACTGAGAAACGCGACAAGCTCGGCGACCTCCTCGGGCCGGCCGACGCGCTTCATCGGGATCAGGCTGGTGATGTAGGCGAGCACGTCCGGTGCCGTGCTGTCGTTCATCGGGGTGGCGATGACGGCCGGGGCGATGGCGTTGACCAGCACTCCGGTAATGGCCAGTTCCTTGCCCGCCGACTTGGTCAAGGCGATCACGGCGGCCTTGGACGCCGAGTAGACCGACAGGTTCGGATTGCCGTCCTTGCCGGCCATGCTGGCGAAGTTCACCACCCGTCCCCAGCCCCGTTCGCGCATGCCGGGCACGAAGGTCCGCATGGTGTTTACTGTTCCAAGCACGTTCACGTCGAAGACGCGGCGCCACTCTTCCGCGGTCGTCTCCAGCAGAGGCTTGTTCGCACCCACGATGCCGGCCGAGTTGATGAGCACGTCGACGGGGCCGAGCTGGCCGGCCACAAGCCGCAGCGCCGCCTCGTCGGTCACGTCGGCGACGATGTCGGCCTGATCGCTGACGTCCAGCGTGGTTACGGCGAGGCCTTCGGCGCGCAGCCGGGCGGCGGTCGCCGCGCCGAGCCCGCTCGCGCCCCCGGTCACCAGAGCGGTATGAGTCATGATCGTTCCGAGCGTAGCGGAGATTGGCGAGGGATTACCGTGCCTGAGACTTGGGGCGCCGCCGCATTCGCAGAGCACCCAGGAGAAGGGCGCCGAGGAACACGACAACGCCGATGATCAGCAGATACAGGAGGCCCTTGACGACGACACCCACGATGCCGAGCACGATCGCCAGGATCACGAGGAGGAGGAACAAGGCAAGCATCTGATGCTCCGCTCAGTCGTACTGGTCAGCGGCGGGCCAGTTGCCGCTCACCGCTGGCGCCTGCCTGATATGTCAGGCCGTAGTGCTTGAAGATGGCCTCTTCGTCGGCCGCTGGCAGCTCGCCGTCGGTGCTGATCGAGGGAGAATCCCTCACTTGCTTTCTGTCGTGAGCGACCTTGAGGTATCCAGGACCCACAGTCGCCTGAGCCAGGGGAACGAACACGAGCCGGTGTCGGGTAGGCATCCCGACCGTGACGGTGCCGAACGCTGGCAGGTCTGTGCTCGTGTCGACGTAGACGGCCTCCAGCTCCCCGATCTTGTGACCTTCAGAGTCAACAACGTCGTGGCCCCGCCATTCCCGGATATCGCCTGCCTCGAACATGCTCACCTATCTCTCCGCGGCATTGCAGGTGCTCACAGTCATTCCCGACATGGGATGCCCTGTAGAACAATCGTAGTCCTGCCAGAATGGGTGACATGCGGCACGTCATCATCGGGGCCGGGGCGGTGGGCGGCACCATCGGCGGCCGTCTGTTCGAAGGAGGGCATGAGGTCGTGCTGGTGGCCCGCGGCCCGCATCTGGACGCGCTGCGCGCGCACGGCCTCCGGCTGGCCACCCCGGACGGCGTGGTCGCGCTGCCCGTGGCCGCGGTCGGCCAGCCCGGCGAACTTGACCTGCGCGACGGCGATGTTCTCGTCCTGGCGGTCAAGACCCAGGACGCCGAGGCGGTGCTCGCCGAATGGGCCTGGCGGCCGGTCCGCGGCGGCACGGTAGCGGCCGAGTCGCTGCCCGTGGTGTGCGCGCAGAACGGAGTGGCGAGCGAGCGGATAGCCCTACGCCGCTTCCGGCACGTGTACGGGATGTGCGTCTGGCTGCCAGCCACGCATCTGGAGCCGGGAACGGTTGAGGCCCAGGGCGCTCCGCTGGCCGGGATGCTGCATATCGGCCGCTATCCGTCCGGGACCGACGCGATGGCGACGCAGATCGGGGCGGATCTGGCCCAGAGCCGATTCCTCGCGCCGGTCAGCGCGGACGTGATGCGGTGGAAGTACGGCAAGTTGCTGGGCAACCTCAGCAACGCGATCGAGGCGGTATGCGGGCACGACGCGGGGGACGACGCGGCTGCCCTGCGCCGGCGGGCGACGGCCGAAGGGACCGCGGTGCTTGACGCGGCTCGCATTGCCTACGCGAGCCAGCAGGAGAGCGCGGACATCCGTGGCGACCGGGTGCGGATCCAACCGGTCAACGGTTCGCCCCGAGGTGGCGGCTCGTCCTGGCAAAGCCTGACCCGGGGTACTGGCTCGATCGAGGCCGACTACCTCAACGGGGAGATCGTACTGCTCGGCCGGGAGCACGGCGTGCCCGCGCCGGTGAACGAGGTACTGCAGCGGCTGGCGAACCAGGCCGCCCGCGACCGGAGGGCACCCGGGAGGACGATCCCCAGCGAGGTCATGGCCCTCATCGACGCATGAGGGTCGTCAGCTGCCATCGACGCATGAGGGTCGTCAGCTGCCCTCAGGAAAATGGTGGGTGGCGAGCCGTGTTCCCCCGGGCTGGCGTCGGCCCGCGCTGGCCCCGCATGGCGGGGACACATTAGTCCGGTAGGTAGCTGCCTGTTGAGCCAACCATCTGGGGCTGCGGGGGCGAGTGGGGACGATGACTATCGATGAATACACGCACCATTGCAAGTCGGTGGCTACGACGGCTCCATTTGGGATCTGGCCCTAATTTCGTGATGGCTACGGTCGGTCGTGTCGGTGAACCCTGGCGTCACTTGGTTGCGGTGGACACGTCTCGATGATGTCGCCGCCGACGGTGAGCCGATCGACGATCGCGGCGCACAACTACGGGACCCGCGTTCAAGGGGGCCTTCCTCGGATCAGTTGGACCAGCGTTCGCGCACGGCCGCCACGACCTTGGCGAGCTGAGCGTCGAAAGCGTCAAGCTGCTCAGCTTCGGCAGCGCTCGCGACGAAGGCGTGTCGATCGCAGGCTATGCCCCCGCGCCATATCCGCTCAATGGCGCGCGTCGCGGTGATGTCCGTCAACGGGTCACCAGACACGAGGACCAGGTCCGCGCGCTGCCCGGCCACGACATGTCCCCGGTCGGCGAGGCCGAACACTCGTGCCGGTTCAGCCGTGGCAGCGGCCAGGGCCTGCGCCGGGCTGATGCCGCACCGGACAACGAGTTCGAGCTCTCGGTGCAGGCTTGCTCCGAACACGGTCCCCGGGTTCGGAGCATCCGTGCCCGCCAGCAGAGTGACCCCCGCATCGGCCAGTCGTCGCACGTTGTCCTCGGCCCGAGAGTAGGGCGGCATTTGCCGGCCATGCCATCCCGAGGCAGCCGAAGTCAACCGGCGTGCCCAGGCGTCGCCGAGCGCTTCAGCGAGCCGTGGGTCCCCTACAACTGCCGCGCCACCCGGTTCGCCGAGGGTGTTCTCGATGGTGGCCAGCGTCGGACCGACCACGATTCCGGCTTCGGCCATGCGTTCGACCAGGGCCTTGTCCAGCTCGGCGTTCGCAGGAACGTGGGCCACCACATCGACACCGGCGGACACGACCTCCTCGACACCGGCCGTCGAGCTCACGTGAGCGACGACGACTAGGCCGCGGGTGTGCGCGGCAATGACCAGTGCCTGGATGGTTTCGGGGTCCAGCGAGGGCCATAGACCCCCGGTGCCGGAGATGATCTTTAGATAGTCCGAGCCCGCCGCGATCCGTTCCGCCACGAATTGCTCGGCCTGGTCAGCGGCGGTCAACGTCGGGAACGGGGCGTACATCATCGACGGGTGCCCGCCGGGCGCGGTGGCACCGACACCCGAGGAACGCATGTCGGCCACGTCCAGGCGGGAGCCGGCCTGCTCCTTAGCGCTGGCCACCAGGTCGGGTTTGCTGAACATGTCGAGAACGGTGGTAACGCCGAAGGTCAACGATTGTGCGAGACCGCCGGGGACGAGGTGCACGTGCGCGTCGATCAGACCGGGAAGCACCGTCCCGCCGCCCGCGTCGATCACTTCGTCGCCTTCTTGGGCGGCTGAGGCGACCGAGCACTTGGTGATCAGGCCGTCAGCGAACCGGACCGAAGTCCAGCCCTGCGACTTCGTCCCGTCGAATACCTTCGCGTTCACGATCGTCGTCGCCGCGCCCAAGGCGTCCTCCCCAAGGGATCCTAAACAACCTGAATAGTAGAGGAAGGGAGTGGAGTGCCCCAGAACGCGGCTCCGAACTGCGTTGGAGAACAGGGCGAACGTTGCCTGAGGCGGCACTACTTCTGGGCGGTGAGCAGGACGCGCTTGCGGAGCAGTGGGAGCCCGGCGCGTCCGAACATCTGCCGTTTGATCATCTTAAAAGTTGACGCGTCCTTCGACGGGGCCGGAGTTCCCGTTGGGTGGTCAAGCCCTGGGTGACGGCGTCGAGATCCTGTTCCAGTCCCCTGGCGAAGGACGAAAGGCCTGGCAGGCCGGAGGTCTTGGCGTCACTGATCCACTGCGGGAGGTCCTGGCCGGACAGCCGGGCCATCATGACGGCGAACGCGCGGACCTGGTCGCTGGCGGCCTGGAGCTCAGGGCAGCGGTCCAGGACCGCCTTGAGCCGGGGCCGGTCGTCTTCGGTTAGGGAGTCCGGGTGGCGGGCGATCCAGCCGGTGACGTCCCGGACGGTCGGCGGGGTCGGGGGCAGCGGTGCCCTGGCGGGGCGGTGCTGCTCGAGGTAGGCGCGGACGACGGGGTAGCTGCCTGTGTAGCCGCGTTCGCGGATCTCCCGGAACAGCTGGGCGCCGTTTGCCGCAGCCTTCGCCGGTGCGCTGGTCCAGGTAGGGCTTGAACGGGTCAAGCTTGCTGTGAGCGCCGCTCAACAGCCGGCAGCATTGTCGGTAGGGTCACGGCATGGCTGATCGTCGTTTCGAGCTGGTCTGTGAGATAGAGCCGCCTACTCGCCCAGACCTGACGCGGGTGCGTCACCAGATCGGGGTGCTGAGCCTGGTCGCGGATTCATTCCTGATTCCCGATAACCACATTGGGCGGGCGACGGTGTCAAGCGTGGCGGTCGCGCATGAGGTGCAGGCGATGGGTGCCCGTGGCATCGCGTGCCTGAACTCCCGGGATCGTAACTTGCTTGGGTTCCGCCGGGATCTGCTCACAGCGGCCGCGTATGGGGTGGACAGGTTCTTGTTCGTCTATGGCGACAAGCCCACCGTGGGCGGGCGGACCAGTGAGCTGACAGTGCGGACCATGATGGAGGAAGCGCGCGATGCCGCGGGGAATCCGGCATTCGCCGGCTGCCGGCCGTTTGGCGTCGGGGTCACGTCCGGCCTGCGCCCTGTTCCTGCGTGGAAGGCTGCAGCCGACTTCACATTCGTGCAGGTCAGTTTCTCAGTCGATGCCCTGTTGCGGTGGCGTGAGAGCGCCAGCTTGCAGGTACCGGTCTATGCGGGGGTGATGGTGCTGGCCAGCGCGGGCATGGCCCGCAAACTGGCGTCCGCTATCCCGGACATTGACATCCCCGGCCAGTTGATCGATGACGTTGAGCGTGACCGTGGCGCCGGGGTGGACGCGGCGTGCGAGCAGATCCTGGCCATCCGCGACAGCGGAGCCTTCGACGGTGTGCATCTGGTGCCTGTCAGCCGCTATCGGGAGATCGCGGCACGTCTGGAACGTGACCTTTAGGCACTGGGCAGCGGGTCCGCGCGCTGATCATCGGCCACGCCGCCTTCCTGCACCGCAGCGACTTCACCCGCCACATCGAGACCGCGGCCAGCATCAGCGACGGCACCCGATGGCGTGGATCGGCTGGGACGCCGTCATCACCGCTCTCGACGGCGGCCGCCTGCCGGCCAGCGGCAGAGAAAAGCGCATCATCCGGATCGCCGCCAGCCTCGCCGCCGGCCATCCCGTCAGCCTCCGCGACGCCATCCCCGGCCAGCACAACCTGGAGCTGGTCACCATCGCCATCCGCCGCGCCGCTGGGCAACGCCCGTGAACATCAGCCTGGACGACGCGACGGTGCAGATTGGTGTGCCTGGCGGCCCGCCAGTTGATCACCGTCACACCGTTTGACGCGGCGCCCGCTGAGGATCGCTAGCCGGGCGTCCCGTCGCGCTCGTTTCTTTGGGCGAGACGCTGGAGCTGCCGTGCGTGCACGCCGGCCACCCAGTCCCAGCCGTCCTTGGCCAATGGGTCGACCCGCGGGTCGCTGAGAACATGAGCGTCACGCAGGGCGTACACGTACGCCCGATCCTGGTCGATCCGTGCGTGTACCTGATCAGCTCCGCCGATGGACCCGTGGCCGGGGATGACGACATCGACGTCGTCCGCCACGCCCTCGAGCAGCCGCAGCGCGACGAGGTAGTCCTCGATCGGGTCAGCGGTGTCGTTCAAGTCGAGCATCGGAATCAAGACATCAGAAAGCATGTCGCCGGCGACGAGAACCCCGCGTTCCTCAATCAACAGCGCCGCATGGCCCGGGGCATGCGCTTGATGCTCGATAATCCGGACTTGAGGGCCATCCCAAGGAATCTGCGCCGTCTCGGCGGGCAGACCGGTAATGAGGCCAAGCAGGTCCAGCGGTACCTGCTGGGCGATGTCCGGCGGTATCAGCTCGGCGATGCGGGCCTTCCCACGCGCGTCCGACAGCCAATCTCGGGCAGTGGCCGCGCAGCGAGCCGTGCCGTAACGGGGCGCCGCGCCGAGCCGGGCGTGCCAGAGCAGGTGATCCCAATGCGGATGCGTAGAAAACCCTGCCACAACGGTCTGGCCCAACTCGCCAAGGTCGTTCGCGAGGGCGGCCATTTCGTAGTCGTGCACCCCGGGGTCGATGAGCAACACGCCAGCCCGGCTGTGCACGACAACGGCGTTGCTCTGGCAGAACTCGCTCTCGTGGATCAGCACACCCTCCGCGACCTGCCTCAGCACGGGTGCAAGGCTACCGCGCCCAGCGCCCGCCAACAATGATTCGCGCAACGCGCGTCGCGATGGAACTCGGCCAGCTCCTGCAGCTCCTGGACGACTGGCTCGCTACCGGCCACGAGCAGATCGGCACGTCTCTAGCCCGTTTCATCGGCATCGACGGCTACGGCGTCGAGACGCTCCGCGACGACCTCGCCCGGTTCATGTTCCTGCTCGGCGAGACCGACGGGGAAGGCCTCTTCTCGCCGCGGACCGTCGGGTCTTCCATCCCTGACTCCGCCGGGGCAGACTCCTGAGCAAGGACGTGGGCAAAGGAGCAATGATGGCCGGACAGCGGGTCACCGTGGAGATCACGGACGGGGTAGCCGACGTCCGGCTGGCCCGGCCGGACAAGCGCAACGCCCTGGACGCGGCGATGTTCTCCGGCCTGGTCACGGCGGGCGAGCGGCTCAAGTCCGAACCCGGCGTCCGCGCGGTCGTGCTCTCAGGTGACGGTCCGGACTTCTGTGCGGGTCTGGACTTCGGCATGTTCCAGGCCATGCGGAACGGCGATTGTCTCAGCGCCCAGGTCGACCTGCCCGCTGGCCATGGGCCGGCCCGGGCGACCGGCCAGCGCGCGGCCTACGTCTGGACCGAGATTCCCGTCCCGGTCATCGCGGCCATCACCGGGAATGCGCTCGGCGGCGGCCTGCAGATCGCGCTTGGCGCCGACATCCGGATCGTCGCACCGGACGCGAGGATGTCGGTGCTGGAGATCAGGTGGGGCCTGGTGCCCGATATGACAGGTACGCAGCTGCTCCCTGAGCGCGTCGGCCGGGACGTGGCCAAGGAGCTGACCTTTTCCGGCCGCGTCGTGCGCGGCGAGGAGGCCGTGGCGCTCGGCCTGGCGACCAGGGTCGCTGCTGATCCGCGCCAGGCCGCCCTCGAGCTGGCCCGCATCGTCGTCGGTCGCAGCCCGCATGCCATCCGGGCGGCGAAGCGGCTGCTGGACTTGGCGGGCCGGGTGGACCTGGAGACGGGCTTCGCCGCCGAGCAGAAGGAGATCGACGCCCTCATCGGCAGTCCGAACCAGGTCGAGGCGGTCGCCGGGGAGTTCGAGCAGCGCCCGCCCCGGTTCACCGACCCCGCCTGATCCCGCTATTCCGGTGCGGGTCGGAGGCGTTGAGCGTCTCGACGACCTGGTCGTAGTCGCCGCGAGCCTCGCCGTAGCGCAGGAACCTCACCCGCTCGACCTGGATCTCCTTCGCGTCGGGCTGCGACGCGAGCAGCGCGACGGCTTCCGCCGCGAACTCCTCGAGCGGCATCGCGAACTCACTGTCCTCCTGGCCTGGCAGCAACGAGGTCCGAACGGACGGGGGCTCGAGCTCTACGACCTTCACGCTGGTGTCGGCGAGCTGCAGCCTGATCGACTCGCTGAGCATGTGGATCGCGGCCTTCGACGCGTTGTAGCTGGGTGTGACCGCCAGCGGCGCGAACGCGAGACCCGAAGAGACGGTGACGATCGTGGCGTCCGGCTGCGCCTGCAGGTGCTCGATGAAGGCGGCGATGAGTCGGATCGGGCCGAGCATGTTGGTCGTCACGACCGACTCGGCCGAGGCGAGGAACTCCCTGGGCTTGTGCCAGTCCTCGATGCGCATGATGCCCGCCATCGTGACGAGGACGTTGAGGTCCGGATGCCGCGCCAGCACCTCCTTCGCCGCGGAGTCGATGCTCGCGGCGTCCGTCGTGTCGATCTGCACGGTGTCGATGCCCGGGTACTGCCCGGCGATCTGCTCGAGCAGCTCGGCGCGTCGGCCGCCGACGATGACGGTATTGCCCCTGGCCTGCAGCGCGAGGGCGAGGGCGAGACCGATGCCGCTGGTGGAACCGGGGATGAAGATGGTGTTTCCTGAGATGTTCATGCTCTGAGTGTCGCCGGTCGGCCACGGCGTGTGCAGAGAGCGCTCATCAGGGGATCCGCGATCCCTGGTTCGCGCCGGGGAGGCGCTGATAATGGAAGCATGGACCGTACCGCACTGGCGGCTTTCCTGCGCCGCCGCCGCGAGGCGCTGCAGCCCGAGGACGTCGGGATCCCCGCGGGCCCGCGCCGCCGGACCCCGGGCCTGCGGCGGGACGACGTTGCGGCCCTGGCGGCCATGTCGACCGACTATTACACCCGGCTCGAACAGCAGCGCGGCCCGCAGCCGAGCGAGCAGATGCTCGCGTCACTCGCCCGGGCGCTGCGCCTGACCAGCGATGAGCGTGACTACCTGTTTCAGGTGGCGGGGCATAACGCCCCGGCGTCGGTGTCGGCCGCCACGCATGTCGCCCCCGCGCTGCTGCGGGTGCTTGACCGCCTCGACGACACCCCGGCGCTCATCTTGTCCAACCTGGGCGAGACGTTGGTCCAGAACCGGATGGCCGACGCCTTGTTCGGCGACAAGTCGGGCTTTGCCGGCCTGGCTCGCAGCGAGATCTACCGTTGGTTCACCCATCCCGCCGAGCGGCTGCGCTACCCCGAGCACGACCGCGACCGGCAGAGCCGGGCCCAGGTCGCGAACCTCCGCGCCGCCTACGGGTCGATGGGCCGGCGGTCGCGGGCGGGCGAGCTCGTGCGGACGCTGCAGAAGGCCAGCCCGGAGTTCGCCGAGCTGTGGGCGCGGCACGAGGTCGCGAAGCGTTTCGAGGACCATAAGACGCTCATCCATCCCCAGCTCGGTGCGATCGAGCTGGACTGCCAGGTGCTCTTCACCGAGGATCAGTCCCAGGCGCTGCTCGTGCTCACCGCTTCGCCGCGCACCGAGGGATACGAGAAGTTGCAGCTGCTCGCCGTGCTCGGCCACGAGCACTTCGCCGAGGCAGGTCGCGGCTAGTCAAGCGATCTCCGGCAGCAGAGGCCTGGTCATGAACGTGATACATTAAGTAATTGTCTATGCACTTTGCGTTACAGTCGGGTACACGGGAATCGGTCGCTCCCCGCGAGGCCGCCACTGGGTCTTGAGAGGATGCGATGAAGCGCCTGATCGTCGTCGTCCTGGCCGGACCGGTCCTTACCATGGCCGCTCTCACCGGCTGCGCTAGCGCATCGCATCACGCCGCGAGCCCGGCCGCCACGCGAGCCACCGCGACCACCGCGCAGGATTCCGCCCGGCTCGCGTGCTCCGAGCAGGCGGCTTGGGACAAAGACGGAGGGGCATCGGTGAAGGCGCTGTATGCGGACACCGGGGCCTTGTCGGCGGACGCCAGCGCTAACAACCTGCCCGGAGTTGCGAAGGCCGGGCGCAAACTTGCCTCGGATGCCATTGCCGCCGCCGCGCTACCGCTGCCTCCCGTCGACCCCGCCTCGTGGAAAACCCTCACCGCTGACTACGCGGTGGCCGGAACCGCTATTGCGGGAGGCGACGCGAGCGGCGCCGTGCCGCAACTCGAAGCGGGCAACAGCGCTATCAGCGCGTTCTCCGGTGCGACCGGGAAGTGCTAGCGCACGAGGTAGCCGTGCTGTTGCCAGACAGCAGGCTCCGTCCTGGTCAGTGAGACCTGAATCGTCTATGCTCTGCCCGGCATCGCGACCGGTGGTGAGGGAGAAGCGCATGGCCAACGCAGAGTTCATCAAGGCGCTGGAATCCAGCCGGGAGATTGAGCTGACCGTCACCGGCCGAAGGTCCGGCCGCGAGATCTCCATCGCCGTGTGGTTCGTGCGGGAGGGCGGGAAGCTTTATCTGGTGCCAGTCAATGGATCGGACTCCGACTGGTACAAGAACGTGCTGAAGACGCCGGCGACCCTGCTGGCCGCCGGGGGAGCGCAGCTGACCGTCAGGGCGATTCCGGTCACAGATCCGGCCGAAGTCGGTGAGATCCTCGACAGGTTCCGGGCCAGGTACGGCGCTCGGGATGTGGCCGCGTATTACCCCAAGCAGGATGCCGCGTTGGAGGTTCCGCTCGCCTGAACGGCTGGGCCGGGGGAATACCCGCTCGCTGGCGCCCGCGCTACGCTTCGCCGCAGCGGCGAACGCACAGGCGTCGACGTCAGGGACTGCGGGCCTGCGCCCGCTGAACAGGTAGTCAGTTACTCAGCCCGGCTAGCGGAGTATGTCGGTGCCGCCTGCTTCGGGCCCGAGTTCGTCGGTGCCGGGTACGTCGGGTCCGAGTTCGTCGGTGCCGCCTGCTTCAGGCCCGAGCTCGTCGGTGCCGCCTACTTCAGGCCCGAGTTCGTCGGTGCCGCCTACTTCGTGTCCGAGTATGTCGGTGCCGCCCGGTTCGTTGTCATCTGTGGTGTGGGGATTGCTTGCCATTTAGACCTCCTTCGGCGGTGCCCCCTCCGGCCTTAACAATAGCTGCCGCCGTACTGCCTGTCTGTAGGTGCTGACTGGAGTTCCCTGATTGCTGCTGGCAGGCGGTGAAGGCCCTCGCTAGTCGGGCCGCGGGCTGCCTGCCGTGCGCCGCTGAACCCGAGCGGCGCCTCGTCCCGGTAGGTGACCAACCGTTGCCGCACGCGCTCGCCGACGTCCGCTGGTCACAAGTCGTGGCTGGAGTCAGCGACGGGTAGCGCGGCCTGACTGAGCGCGCGGAGCACGGCGGTCGTGGCGGCGGTGGGCGGCCGGCTGGCGCTGACGGCAGCGGACAGGCTCCAGCGCAGCTGGGCATCGTCGACCGGAACTGCCCGCAGGTCTGCGTACCCGGCTGCGATGGCCGACGCCGGCATCAGGGTCGTGCCGAAATGCCTATGGACGAGCTTGAGCATCAGGGCGTAGTCGGCGATCTCGATGGCCGACGGGACGGCGCCAAGGACGCGGTCGACGGTGTCCCGGACGCCCCAGCCGGGTGGGAACCGCAAGATTGTCTCCTCCGCCAGGTCCGCTACCGTCACGCCGGGTCGGCGGCTCAGCGGGTGATCTGCCGGGCAGACGAAGACCAGCGCCTCGCTGACCAGCGGGCTGAGGATGACCCCGCGCGGCAGCTGGCCCGTTTCTGGCTGGCCCGTTCCGGCGGTGAGCGCGATGTCCATCGAGCCGTCAAGGACCGCGCGCAGGTTTCCCGCGGACCCGGTCAGCGACTGGCGCAGCTGGATGATGACGTCCGGGTGGCGGTCACGGAGGTCAGCGAGGACGGCACCGAGGTCAAGCGGGCCGGTGCTGAGGGTACATCCCAGGATGACGCTGCCACGGACCTGGCCGGAGACCGCCGCGACATCGTCGCGAGCCGCCTGCACGGCATCGAGTATGCGCTGGGCAGCGGCCCGCAAGACCGCTCCGTGCTCGGTGACGGCTACCGGCGTCACGGACCTGTCGAACAGGGGCACGCCGACATCATGCTCGAGGCGGGCGATGGCGCTGGACATGGCCGACTGGACGATGTGGACTTCGCGGGCGGCGGCGGTGAAGCTGCCCGCCTTGCAGCAGGCGAGGAAGTAGTCCAGGTCACGGATCTCCACGGATCCAGGCTAAGTCCTCGCTCACCAGCCATCAATAGCATCGATGATGCTAAGCGGTATCAATCGTTGGACACGATGGCAGCGGTGCGTGATCCTGAGAGGGTACTTCTGACTCCGCGACAAGGAGGACAGGCCGATGAGCACAGCTTTCCTCGCGGACATCCGCGAGACGATCGTCCCGGATCGCGACGGCAGGCACGGCCCGCTGCCGCCGCTGCTGCTCAGCATGACGCTGGTCACGGGTCTGGTCGACGCGTTCAGCTACCTGGTTCTGGGGCACGTCTTCGTAGCCAACATGACGGGGAATGTGGTGTTCCTGGGTTTCGCCCTGGCCGGCGTCCCCGGATTCTCGGTGCTCGCATCCCTGGCCGCCGTGGCCTCGTTTGCCGTCGGAGCCCTGCTTGGCGGCAAACTCGGCTCACGGTACCGTGACCACCGCGGCCGCCTGCACAGCTCCGCCGCCTTGGCCCAGGCGTTCTTCCTGGCCGCCTCAGTCATCCTCGCCGCGGCCGGCAACCCGGTGACGGCCGGATACCGCTACGCCCTCATCGCGGGGCTCGGCATCTCCATGGGCATCCAGAACGCCTCCGCCCGCAAGATCGCGGTCCCCGACCTGACCACCACCGTGCTGACCCTCACCATCACCGGGATCGCCGCCGACAGCACCCTGGCCGGCGGCAGCGGGTCCAAAGCCGGCCGCCGCCTGCTGGCGATCGCCGCCATGCTCGCGGGCGCCGTCCTCGGCGCCGCGCTAATCCGCCACACCCAGGCCTATTATCCGCTCCTCATCGCTCTGCCCGTGATCATCCTCGGCGCCGCGGCGACCTACACACTAGGAAAGGCAGACCCGGCCTGGGTCCGCGCGCAAGGCTCGCAGCCCCCACCCAGATCGGAGACACGCGATGACCGTTGACAGAACGCACGCGAACCACCAGACCCGGTACGCACTCCACGGTGACGCGGGCCTGGCATGCGTGCTGACCTACACCGCAACACCACCACGCCGCCGAACTCGCCGTCGCCGTTGATGCCGCACCGCACCTACGTCGGCGCTGCGCAGCGGTTGCAGATCAGGTCGCCGACGTCGCCCTGCGTTCCCGCTAGCCGGTACTGAAGTTGGCCGCCTGCAGGAAAGACGCATGCGGCGTTCCGGTGTGATCGTGGCCAGAAGATGCTGTCGTCAGACACTACGGAAGGTGAATCCATGAGGCTGCTCCTGCGCCTGCTCGAACCCAAGACTGTCGCTCATGCGCACTGCGGCCTGCCCTGCGGCATCTACGACCCGGCCCAGGCCCGGATCGAGGCCGAGTCGCTCAAGGCCATCGACGAGAAGTACCAGCAGAACACCGACCCGGCGTTCCGCGCCCGCTGCCTGATCATCAAGGAACAGCGGTCGGAGCTGGAACGCACATCACAGCGCAGCTTCCACTCGAGTACAAGCCGGCTCAGAGTGCCGGTTGACGTGTGCGGAGCCAGATCCGCGATCTTGACCCTCGTGCTCGCCTAGGAAGCTCTACGCGGCGACGGTCCATTGGTCGGAGCCGTGCCGATGGTGCTGGGCCGTGCTGCGCCCGGTGTTTCAGGGCGCTTCGATGAGCTGCCGGATCATGCTCGCCGACATTTGCGACTTTGACATGAACCCGGCTGCGGGCGCTTCCTCTATCAATTCCGCGAAGTCCGCCTCGGCGTGCGTCGAGATCAAGATGACCGTGGGGTCGCCCAAGTCCGCCTCCGCCAGCCGCCGGGCGAGATCAAAGCCGCTTTCGCGCCCGAGCATGATATCTACCAGGATGACGTCGGGGCGCAATTCTCGCGCTTGCCCAAGCGCATCGGCGATGGACGACGCGACCCCCACCACCGTCAGTCCCTCCCGCTGGAGGAAGGAGGCGGCAGCGTTCAGAAAGGGCGCGTTGTCGTCAACTATGAGACACCGGAGCGGCATTTCAGCATGCTTCCATGCGCAGGCCCCAGGAAACATTGCAGGAAGCAGGAATTGTGGGGTAGTACCACCGGCCAGTACGCGGACGCCTTCGGCTGTGCGGCAGCTGAGATCATCCACTTGCGTGATTCGCTCATCAGCGGACGATGCGGCAGCCGGGGGATGCCCGCGTACCGCCGAAACCAGCGGCGAGCAGTTGGCGGGTCAGCGGCTCACCCGTGACGAGAGACGTGCGTCTAGTCTTGTGGTCGTGGCGGAGTCCTCACGAAGCACGGCTGAGCTGATCGCGGAGTGCCTGGAAAACGAGGGTGTTACGCATGTGTTCGGGATCCCGGGCGAGGAGAATATCCACTTGGTGGAGGCGATCTCCCGCTCGTCTATCCGGTATGTGCTAGCGCGTCACGAGCAGGGTGCGTCGTTCATGGCCGAGACCTACGGTCGGCTGACGGGCCAGGCTGGGGTGTGCTCGGCGACGCTGGGCCCGGGAGCGATCAACCTGCTGCTGGGGACCGCGGACGCGACGACCAACTCCACGCCGTTGATCGCGCTGTCGGCCCAGGTCGGCATGAACCGCAGCTTCAAGGAAT
>Ga0302235_10000441_pt1 | contig 33097 bp, 22 predicted proteins | sample II_Palsa_N3_3_FD_193577 | JGI IMG/M metagenome (GOLD analysis project Ga0302235, IMG submission 193577) | Peat permafrost microbial communities from Stordalen Mire near Abisko, Sweden - II_Palsa_N3_3 | ecosystem: Environmental > Terrestrial > Soil > Palsa > Peat permafrost | place: Sweden...
GCCCTCCGGGACATCGTCGGCCATGTGGTGATGTCCCCTGAAGAGGATCACGTGATCGTCGCCGAGTTGCTGCCAGGCGCGCTCAAGATCAAGCCGGAAGTCGAACCGGTACCGGCCAGATGCGTAGTACTGATTGTCCCGCCAGGTCGGGGCGTACAGCACGACCCGCTTGCCTTCCGGCAGGCCGAGCCGTCGCCGCACCCTGGCCGCCACGCGGCCGGCATCGCCGCTGCACAGCACGTCGTTGCGCGGGTACCCGGACTCGCAGATCTCGCCGTCGTACTTGAACGCCTGCCGCATGATCCGGGTAGTGAACGGATTGGGCGACAGCAGCAGGTCCCACTTGGTGATATCGCTCGCCAGCTGATCGAAATAGCTGGTTCCGCTGATGAACTGCGGCCGCTCGATGTCGAAGCCGATCTTCTTCAGCGGCGTGCCATGCCAGGTCTGCACGTAGACCTGGCCCTCGCGCTTGTGGTAGACGGCCTGCATGTCGTCGTTGGCCACTATGTAGCGGGAGCGGGCCAGCGCCTCGAAGTAGTCCTCCGTCAGGTGCAGCACCACGCGCGCATTCTCAGGGGCAGGCACCGACCAGTCATTGACTACCCAGATGTGCTCGCGATCATCGCCGCGCCGGCGCAATTCGTCCGCGATGCCAAGCGGATTGTCGCCGCACTGCTTGCCTTTCCAGCTGATGAAGACGACCGAGTCCTTGAACGGAAGCTTCTGCTGCAGCGGATAGTAGGCGCTGCGCAGCATTTTCCGCTGGAATCGGCCCTGCTCGGAGAGCTTGAGCGTCGGCTTTACCACGATCAGTGGCGCGTCGTAGCCGGACGTAGTGAATAGGTAATTCTTCGGCCAGATGTCGACCTTATTATCAGAGATACGGGCCAGCCTGGCATGGTCATACGCAGGAGTGATCAGCCCTGCCGTAGCCGCGCCCGCCCGGCGCACGAAGACGTCCCAGTTGCCGTCTCGCAGCGGCAGCTGCTGACCGAACGAGGGCATCTTGGCGACGTCGATCTCGACCGAGAAGCGCGCGCCGTCCCGCGACAGCTCGGCAACGTGCTGGTCGGTGGAACCACGTCGGCGAAGTACCGCCTCGTACTCGCCCGCAGCGGCGGGATAGCTGCCCCGCAGCGTCAGCCGCCCGTCCGCGCTCCAGTTGTCTTCCTCGATAACTGGCCGCAGGCCACCGTGCACGATCGCGACGTTGCCGGTCTGGGTCCGCTCGACGGCCACCTCCTGCTCGCCGCTCGGGTACCTGAACTCGGTCAGCCCGGCCGGGAAGACAACCCGCACTCGTGGCTGGCCCGCTGGCTGGACGTAGAGGTCCCACTGCATGGAATCACCGGGGTCGGCATCACCGGCATCACCGGGATCCTTAGCGGCCGTTTGCAGGGCGTCGGCGGGTATCAGGCAACGCAGCCTGGCGGAGCCGCTCTCCCGCCGGTCGACGACGGCGGGGAACCGCTGAGTGGCCGCGCCCTTGGACCAGGCAAGCACGAATTCGGTCGTCGCTGCGAGATCGGGCAGGTCCACGTCCACGTCGATCGCGAGCTGCCCGTTGGCCTGCTCGCATCCGCGCAGGGTCGCGGGCGTCCTGATCACGGCGACGTGCAACTGGCGGCCGACCCAATGAGCGCCGAACCGCATGCCGGGTGCCACCTCCAGGAATTCAGGCCGCTCTGCCGGGCCGCTGATCGGGGTGTGCACCCGCGCGACTCGCCACACGCCTCGTGCCCGGACGAGGACGAAGCAGTCCCAGTCCCCGGTCAGCCACTTGCTGCCGACCCGGAACCAGCGGGGGCTGATCTCGCACTCGAACCCGGCCCAGTCGTAGGAGTATCGCTCCTGCATCGACCAGGTGGTGGCCTCGGGGTGCTGCAACGACCGGGCGGGGAGCACGATCGGCGGCCTGCGGCTGCCGAGCGGGCGCAAGACGATGATCTTCGACGTATACCGGCGCTTCGGGATGTCAATCGACGGCACGTAGGCGGCCCCAGTGATGACCAGCCGGTTCCCTCGCCAGCTGAGGCCGTCGACCCGGACGAACGGGTCAAGCTCCCGCCAGTACGGCCGGTAGACCCTGGCCGGGACACCCGCGGCGGCGTCCCCGAGGAACGGCAGGTCCGCACGGAGCCTGCCGAATTTCCTGAGCACCGGAGTGGTCTTGACCGGCTGATCGAGCTGCCACTTGTTGAACTCGATGAGGTTGTCCAGCGCCCGCTGCCGCACCAGGTAGTACGCGAGTTTGTGCGTCGAGGGGAGCTTGGCGAGCACGCGCTCGCTGACCTGATCCAGGTACTGGCCAGCCAGGTCGATGAACTCGGCGCGATAGGCGTCGCTGGTCCGGTACAGATCGCAGACATAGAGCCAGAGATCGTTGACGAGGGCCTTGCGCTGATGCTGGCGGAGCAGCTTCGCTGAGGCGTTATCGGCCAGGAAGCTGTCGATGGCGAGCAGTGCGGTGATCCGGTCCCTGAAATTGCTGATGTTCGTGCGCGACTGGGTAATGGACAGCGCGCCCTTACCGCGCTCACGCCAGTAGTAAACCGGATCGGGAATGACGTCAACAGCCCTGGCCAGTACGTGTGCCCTGGTCATGACCTGGAGATCCTCCCAGAGCATGCCCTCAGGATACGTAAGTCCAGCCCGATCCCAGAATGACTTCCGGAACAGCTTATTCCACACCGAAACGTCAAAGAAAAGCTGCGGCGTCTTGCTGATATGCGTGCCGATCCGCCTGCCCTTGATCGCCTGAGAATGCAATGCCGACTGATTAACCCCAGCCGGGCCGAGCCGCAGCACGTTCCCCGAGACGAAATCCGAGCCGGAACTGCGCAGCGTGTGGTGCATTATTTCGTAGGCGTGGCTCGGCAGCATGTCGTCCGCGTCGACGAATGCGAGGAATTCACCGTGGGCGTGCTCGATGCCCCGGTTGCGGGCATACCCGGGGCCTCCGTTTTCCACCCTGATCAGCCGGAACCTCGGGTCAGCGGCCGCCTGCTCCTGCGCGATCTGGGCACTGCCGTCGCTGGACCCGTCATCAACCATGATGACTTCCAGGTCGGTGAAAGTCTGGGCGGCGATGGACTGCAGGCAGTCACCGAGCAGGTCTTCGTTATTGTAAAAGGGCACAACAACGCTGATCTGCGGCACTGTCATTCTTGCCTCTCCATCCTTCCCCTGGGTCGTACGCCAGTCCGGCATCCGCCAGAAATCCGCAGAGACCCGGCGCGGTGCGGATCACCCTACACAGGCGGCGGCTGACGGCGGGCGCAGAGCCGTTTTCCGGTGCCGTCCGGTCAGATTTGCCCACCCGCACACTATCCTGACGCGCGTATTGCTCACTCGCCCCGCCAGGCGGGGGCCCGCTTCTCGGCGAACGCGATTGCCCCCTCCATCGCGTCCGCTGAGGTGAAGACCGGATTGATGATCTCGCCCTGCCGGGCGAAGGCTTCCGCGCTGTCCCAGTCGGCGGATTCCACGATGACCCGCTTGCTGGCGGCCAGCGCCAGCGGGGCGCCACGTGCCACCCGGGCAGCCAGTTCCCTCGCCCCGGCCAGTGCCTGGCCGGCCGGCACCAGGCGGCTGACCAGCCCAGCGTCACACAGCCGGGCGGCCGGGAAATGATCGCCGGTCAAGGTGATCTCCATCGCCAGGTGATAGGGGATGCGGCGGGGCAGCCGCAGCAGTCCGCCGGCCCCGGCTACCAGCCCGCGGGTTACCTCCGGCAGCCCGAACTTCGCCTCCTCGCTGGCCACGACCAGGTCGCAGGACAGGACGATCTCGAAGCCGCCCGCCAGCGCGTAGCCCTCTACCGCGGCGATTACGGGCTTGGCAGGCGGCCGCTCGGTGATCCCGCCGAAGCCCCGGCCCGCCACAGCCGGCGTGTCACCGGCCAGGAAGCCTTTCAGGTCCATTCCCGCGCAGAACGTCCCGCCGGCGCCGGTGAGGATAAGGACGCGGACGTCTTTCCTTGCATCGAGTTCCTCGATGGCGCCGGCCAGGCCGCGGGCAACGTCGCCGTTGACCGCGTTACGTGCCTCCGGGCGGTTGATCGTGATGACGGCGATGCCGTCATCCACCGCGGCCAGGACCGCTTCAGCCATCGCTACCTCACTTGGGCTGGAACCTGATGCCACCGTCGAAGCGGATCACCTCGGCGTTCATGTAGTCGTTCTCGATCAGTGCCCGGACCAGGTGGCCGAACTCAGCTGCCGTGCCCATCCGCTTGGGGAAGACGACCGGCGCGGCCAGCTTGGCCTTGAACTCGTCGCTGGCCGGGCCTGACCCGTAGATGGGGGTATCGATGATGCCGGGGCAGATGGTGTTCACCCGGACGCCGATGGCGGCCAGGTCCCTGGCAGCGGGCACGGTCATTCCGATGATCCCGCCCTTGGACGCCGAGTAGGCGATCTGGCCGGTCTGTCCCTCAAGGCCGGCCACCGACGCGGTATTGATGATCACCCCGCGGAGCCCGTCAGCGTCGGCAGCCTCCGTTCTCGCGATCGCGGCAGCGGCGAGCCGCATCAGGTTGAACGTGCCGATCAGGTTGACGTCGATCACGTTGCGGAAGATGGCAAGGTCGTGCGGGGTACCGTCGCGGCCGACGGTGCGGGCCGCCCAGCCGATCCCGGCGCAGTTCACGGCCACCCGCAGCGGCAGCCCGAGCGCGACCGCGGCGTCGACCGCGGCCTGGACCGGCCCCTCGTTCACGACGTCGGTCCGCACGAAACGCCCGCCGATGGAGTTGGCGACCGCGGTACCCAGCTGTTCGTGGAGGTCGGCGACAATCACCGCGCAGCCCGCTGCGGCGAGTTCGCGGGCGGTGGCCTCGCCGAGGCCGCTCGCACCGCCGGAGACGATCGCCGCGGTTCCGTTCAGTTTCATGGGCGGAGCATACTTGGGCCGCTCCTGCGCGAGCCGGACGGCCTGACTTACCGGGTACGGCCCGCCATCCCTGGAAGTCGCTGGCGAACGGGATCGCCGTCTGGATCGCCGGACGCGGGGCTCGCCGACCAGCGCAGCCGATAGCCTGGATGCATGGCCGATCCAGAGGAGGTTCTCGCCCGCCTGGTCGGCGACGCGCTCGGCGCGGCGTTCGGCCCTGACTACGCCAGGGCTGACCCGCTCATCCGGCCTTCGCAGTTCGCCGATTTCCAGGCGAACGTCGCGCTGTCCCTGGCCAAGCGATTGAATCGCGCCCCGCGCGATGTCGCCGCCGAGCTGGCCAGCCACCTGGCCGGCCGCGAGGAACTGGAGCGGGTCGAGGTCAGCGGTCCGGGATTCATCAACCTCACGCTGCGCGGCGACTGGATCGCCGCCCAGGCCACCGGTCAGCTCGGCGACCCGCGGCTCGGCCTGCCGGTCGCGGATCCGCCGCATACCATCGTGGTCGACTACTCTGCGCCGAACGTCGCTAGGGAAATGCACGTCGGCCACCTGCGCACGACCGTCGTCGGCGACTCGGTGGTGCGGGTCCTGGAATTCCTCGGCCACGCGGTGATACGGGCAAATCATCTTGGCGACTGGGGCACTCAGTTCGGCATACTGCTCGAGCACCTCATCGACGTGGGTGAGGAGGCCGCGTACGCGCAGCTCGCCGCCGGCGAGATCAACGCCTTCTACCAGGCTGCCAACGCCAAGTTCAAGGCTGATCCGTCCTTCGCTGAGCGATCGCGCCGCCGGGTGGTCGCGCTGCAGGCGGGTGACGCCGAGACGCTGCGTCTCTGGAAAACACTGGTCGGCGACACCAGGCAGTACTACAACGCGGTCTACGCCCGGCTTGGCGTAACGCTCACTGACGCCGACCTAGCGCCGGAGAGCTTCTACAACCCGATGCTCGCTGATGTCTGCGACGAGCTCCAGGCGACGGGCGTCGCGGTGATCAGCGACGGGGCGCTGTGCGCATTCCCGCCCGGATTCACCGGCAGGGACGGCGCACCGCTGCCCCTGATCTTGCGCAAGTCCGACGGAGGCTACGGATACGACACCACGGACATGGCCGCGATCCGGTACCGGATCCGCCACCTGCACGCGAGCCGGCTCATCTACGTGGTCGGCTCCGAGCAGGCCCAGCACTTTGAGATGGTGTTCGCGACCGCACGCCAGGCCGGCTGGCTGACGGAGGGAATAAGCGCTGAGCACGCCGCCATCGGCCTGGTCAGTGGAGCCGACCGGAAGCGGTTCCGCAGCAGGACCGGCGGATCGGTCAAGCTGATCGACCTGATCGACGAGGCCGTGGGGCGTGCCGAGGAAGTCATTAAGGACCGCTATGACGACCCGGAGCTGCGCGGCAGGATCGCCGAGGCGGTCGGCATCGGCGCGCTGAAGTACGCGGACCTGTCGGTGGCACGCGATTCCGCCTACGTGCTCGACTTCAACCGGATGCTGGCGCTGACCGGTAACACCGGGCCGTACCTGCAGTACGCGACCGCGCGGATCCGCTCGATCTTTCACCGCGCGGGCGAGGCGCCCGACCTCGCCACCGGGCCAATCCTGCTCACCGAGGGCCCTGAGCGGGCGCTCGCGCTCCAGCTTCTCGGGTTCGGCGCGGCGGTGCGCGGGGTCGCGGCGTCGGCCGAGCCGCACAGCCTGGCTGCGTTCTTGTTCGACGTCGCTAGCGCGTTCACCACGTTCTACGAGAAGTGCCCGGTGCTGCAGGCACCCGAGCCGTCCATCAGGCAGAGCAGGCTCGCGCTGTCAGCGCTCACCTTGCAGGTGCTGGTCACCGGCCTCGGCCTGCTCGGTATCCCGGTGCCCGACCGGATGTAGGCGGAAGCTTCAGCGCATTTGCCGGCAGATCACAGGGAGCTCCCAGGATGGGCAGGCCGTTGTCCCAGGCTGCAGCGGCAGGCTCGGTGACATGGACAACATGTATCAGCCAGCAGGCGGCGACCCGCAGGACTTCAACCAGACTCAGCAGCTAGGACCTATGGGCGGTCACGGTGGCCCGAATGGTCCCTTTGACCCCGCCGGCCCTGGCGGCCCTGGCCTGCCGTGGCACGGCGGTTCCGAGCCGCCGCTGCCCAGGCGCCGCAGCCGGTCGCTGCGCTGGGGCGCGGGCATTGCTCTCGTGGCGCTGCTGGCGGGCGGGGGCGCGTTGGCGGTCAACGGCCTGAACGGCAGCTCAGCGCCGGCATCTCTGGCCAGCAACTCGGCCGCTACTACCGCAGCGGGACCGACGGGCCAGGCCGCCCAGCTGAACGCCATTCTCAGCTCTGCCACATCACCGGCTGCGGCTTCGGCTGCCGGAACCTTCGGTTCTGCGACGGCCGGGCCGGCCCGGGCAGGCGGGGCGCTCAGGTGCAGGCGCGTGATCACCCGGCTCCGGGTTACCGGGCATCCCCGGGCCGCGCACGCCGTCGCCAGGCGCTGCCGCCGGATCGGGCGGGTCCGCCTGCTCGGCGGGATGTACGGCCAGTTCACCTTCCGGACTAAGTCAGGCGTCCGGACCATCGCTTATGAGCGCGGCACGGTCCAGTCGGACAGTGGCAGCTCCGTAGTCGTCCGTGCGGCCGACGGCACTACCGAGACCTGGAGCGTGACCAGCAAGACGGTGGTCAGGCAGGACCGCAGGAAGACCACCACCAGCGCACTGTCGGCAGGGGAGCAGGTCTTTGTAGCGGGGCCTGTCATCAGCGGCACGCATGACATCAGGCTGGCCGTCATCCGGCCCGCCATGCCGGGTTCGGCGTCCGGGAACTCCGCGAGCGGATCCTGACCGGAGACGAGCGAGATCCTCAAGTAATTGTCGCCCGGGTAATTGTCGCCCGGGGCCGCGGTCAGCGGCCCCGGGCGACAGCGCGCCCGCTAACGCGGGTAGCCTCATCAGGCATTGCGTTGCAGCAGTGCCTAGCCGCTGCCGCGGCCGCTTCTCGTTAGGCCACCATGAGCCGGATGATCCATGCCAGCTAGCGACCGCATCCCCCGGGTGCTCGTCGTAGACGACGAGCCGAACATCCGCGAGCTTGTGCAGGTCGCGCTGAAATTCCACGGCTGCTCGGTGACCACCGCGGTCGATGGCAGCGATGCGCTTCGGCAGGCGGAGGCGAGCCCGCCCGACCTGATCGTGCTCGACGTCATGCTTCCGGACATGGACGGCTTCGAGGTCTGCCGCCGGCTGCGGGCCGGCGGCAATGAGGTGCCGGTGATCTTCCTGACCGCCAGGGACACCTCATCGGACACTGTCACCGGCCTGGCCATCGGCGGGGACGACTACGTCACCAAGCCCTTCTCGGTGGAGGCGCTCGCGGCCAGGGTCCGCGCCGTGCTCCGCCGAGCGGCGCGGACTTCCGACGGTGCGCAGGTAACGGATTCCGATCTGCTCCGCGCTGGCGACCTGGAACTAGATGAGGCACGCTGGACCGTGCACCGGGGAGGTACCCCGGTCGAGCTGTCACCAACGGAGTTCCGGCTGCTCACCTATCTGATGCGGCATCAGGGCCGGGTCCTCACCCGGGCGCAACTGCTGGAGAACGTGTGGGGATGGGACTACGCAGGTGAGTCCCAGATCGTGGAGACTTACGTCAGCTACCTGCGCCGCAAGCTCGACCCGCTCGGGCCGCCGTTGATTTACACGCAGCGCGGTGTCGGATACAGCCTGCGGCCGCACGAACGGGAACGACCCGGTCCAGGGGGATGAAGCGCCAGCAGAGGCTGTCACTGCGCGCCCGCATGCTCGTGCTGCTGATCGGCGTGACGACCATCTTCCTGCTGATCATGGGCCTCGTCAGCGCCACCGTATTGAGCAGGCGGCTGGACGGCCAGTTCAACACGGATCTGGAGGCCGCCGCCGCGCGTAAACCGCAGTTGTTGCAGGACAATACGAACGGCTACATCGTCGAGGCGGTCCCGTTTCGCACTGACACGGTCGATGTGCTCACGCCAGGCCAGGTCGCGACCGAGCTGCAGCAGGTTCTCGGCAAGATGCGCGTCCCGCAATACGCGGTGAAGTTCGCTCACCAGCCGATCACCATCACGGTGGGTAATGGCGAGAAACTCCGCGTCTTTGCCCGGGTCGTCACCGCCCGGCGGCTCAGCGGCACCGGAGTCACCGTCCCCCCGGGCCGCGTCATCCTGGTCGTGGCACGTCCGGTCAGTGCTGTCAGTAACTATGTACGCGGGGTCGTCGTCGCCGAGCTGATCACCGGCGGTGCCCTGATCGCGCTGCTCGCGATCGGCGGCGGATGGCTGATCGGCCGGGGCCTGGAGCCGCTGGACCAGATGGCCAGCACGGCCAACGAGATCACCGCGAGGGGAGATCTCAACGCGCGGATGCCGGACGCGGGCGACCGGACCGATGTGGGCAGGCTCGGAGCGGCGATCAATACGATGCTCGACAGGATCCAGCAGGCATTCGGCGCACGGCTGCGCTCGGAACAGAAGGTACGCGAGTTCGCCGCCGACGCCTCCCATGAACTCCGGACGCCGCTCACCACTATCCGCGGCTACGCGGAACTCTACCGGCAGGGCGCGCTTGGTCCCGATCAGCTGCCCAGCGCCATGCGCAGGATCGAGCAGGAGGCACAGCGGATGAGTACCCTCGTTGCCGAGCTGCTCGAGCTGGCCAGGCTGGACCGCACCTCCTCGCTCGACCTGGCTGAGACCGATCTGTCGGGCGTGGTGCGCGACGCCGTCGCTGACGCTATCGCAGTGGAACCGGGCCGGCCGGTCCGCGCTGAGGCACCGCCGCGCCTCGTCGCGGTGGTGGACGAGCCACGGATCCGCCAGGTGCTCGCGAACCTGCTAGGCAACGTCCGGGCGCACACGCCTGCGGACACGCCGGTAGCGGTCCGGCTCGGCGAGGTGAGCGGCGGAGTCCTGATCGAGGTGGCCGACGCCGGTCCCGGCATGTCCGGCCAGGACACCGCCAGGGCCTTCGACCGCTTCCATCGCGCCGCGCCGCGGGCCGACGGCAGCGGCGACCACGGCACCGGCAGCACCGGCAGCGACGGCAGCACCGGCAGCGACGGCAGCACCGGCAGCGATGGCCGGGCCAGCGGCAGCGGGCTTGGCCTGTCCATCGTGCAGGCGATCGCCCACGCGCACGGCGGTCAGGCAGTACTGGAATCGTGGCCAGGGCGCGGCACCAGGGTCCGTATCTGGCTGCCTGCCCGCACCACCCCCTAACCTCCTGCGCCTATTCACGTTCCGTGACAGCGGCACCTTCTATGCCTGTACCCGGGCCAGGACACTGCGGGCTCCTGAGTCGGCCGTGACGGGGGCTTCGTCGATGACGGAGTCTGGGAGTGACCCAGTGCGGATGGCGGACTGTTTTGTCGGTGGGTGCCTGTAGCGTGGGAACATAGATTCGAATAAGGAGATGCCAGCATGTGCCTGCCCGGCCAGCCGCCCGCCACGCCGGGCACGGCCGCGCGGGCCCCTGACCCGCCGCCTGCGGCGGCGTCGGCCGCAGCTGCGCCGGCCATGGCCGTACCGGCGACAGCACCGGCGGCGCCGGTGTCGGCGGCTGATGCGGTGGCGATGGCGCAGGCCGGGCTGGTGTTCCTCGCCCAGGCCGACATGGCCTCCCTGCCCTCAGCGGTGCAGGCGGATTGCCTGCGCGGGCTGGAGCGGGCCGCCTCGCTGCATACGGCGGCGCGGACAGGGGTGCTGGCGGCGTTCATGTCCGGCGGGGGTCATGAGGACGACGGGCAGGGGTCAGCGAAGGCGTGGCTGCGGTGGCAGACCCGGATCACGACCGGTGCCGCGGCCGGGGCGGTGGGCTGGGTCCGCCGCATCGCCGCGCACCCGGCGGTCGGCGAGGCGCTGGCCGCCGGGCAGATCTCCGCGTCCTGGGCCAAGGAAATCTGCGGCTGGACCGCCAGGCTCCCCGCGGACAAGCGCGCGGATGCGGATGCGATCTTGCTGGCCGCCGCGGCCGGGGGCGCGGACCTGGCGGACCTGGCCGGGCTGGCCGAGGAAATGCTCCGCCGCTGCGCCCCGCCCGACGGCGACGGGGGGGACGGGTTTGATGATCGGTGGCTGCGGCTGGATCTGACGTTGCACGGCGCGGGCCGGGTGCAGGGTGATTTGACGCCGCAATGCGCCGCCGCGTTACGCGCGGTCCTCGAGGCGCTAGGCAAGAAAGCCGGCCCCGAAGACGTCCGGAGCCGGGGGCAGCGTGATCATGACGGGCTGGAGGAAGCGTGCCGGCGGCTGATCGCCGCCGGGTGCCTGCCAGACCGCGCCGGCCAGTCCACCCAAATCCTGCTGCACATGACGCTGGATCAGCTGCGCGGCCTGGACGGCGCCGCCGATGCGGAAGCGGCGTGGGCGGCCCGGGGTCCGGCGGCGGGGCCAGGTAGTGAGTGTGATGCCAGCATCGTCCCGGTCGTCTCCGGCCACCTCGACCCCGTGGCCCTGGACCTGCTGGCCGCCGCGCTGCGCGGCGAGCACGCGGGGCCGTGCCCGTGCGGGCCGCCGTGCCCGTGCGGGCCGCCGTGCCCGTGCGGGCCGCCGTGCGCGGGCGGGCAGTGGTGCGCGGGCGGGCCGCAGCCTGCGGGCGGGCCGCGGTTCCCGGTCGGGCCGCGGTCGCCGTACGCGCCGCCGTCGCCCTACGGGCCGCGATCACCCAAGGCCGCCGCGGTGCGCCGGGTACTGCTGCGCTATGCCGCCGACGTGCTGTCCGGCCCGGCCGGGCTCGCCGCTTTCCTGCGCACCGGGCTGCTGGACGGCGCCGCAGGGAGCATCAGCCTGCCGCTGGACACCGGCAAGCCCGGCGAGGAAATACCCGCCCACCTGCGCCGCCTGGTCATCGCCCGCGACCGCCGCTGCGCGTTCCCCGGCTGCCGCCAGCGGCCCGCCGCCTGCCAGGTGCATCACATCAAGCCCCGCAGCAAAGGCGGCCGCACCATCTTGACTAACTTGCTGCTGTTGTGTGCTTTTCATCACCTGATCGCGGTGCACCGCTGGGGCTGGCAGCTGTCCCTCAACGCCGACGGCACGGTCACGGCGGTCAGTCCCGACGGGCAGCGGACCTTGCACAGCCACGGACCCCCCGCCCTCGCCGCCTGACCCAGGCGGGCCTTCGCGCAGCACTACGTACGGATGATTTCGCGGCAATCACTCCGTTGCCACGCGCCGTGCCAGCGTGGGAGGGTGCGCCATGCTCTCGAATCGCCAGCAGGTTGCCCGCATGCGGTACCTGGCCGTGCGAGCCCTTGACGCGTACCCCCTGGCTGATCCGGAGCTGCGGTTTATCGCTCATGGGGAAAACACCACGTTCCGGGTCGATGCGACTGCCCCCGGTGGTCGTGATCGCTTTCTGCTCCGCGTACACCGCCCGGCTCGTCATGGCCGAGACGTTGATTCGGCGGCGGCAATCGGTTCCGAACTGGACTGGCTGACGGCGCTGCGGGCCGACACCGATCTGCTGGTCCCGGAACCCTTCCGCACGACCGAGGGGAATCTGACCACCGTGGTCAGGTCCAAGGACGTGCCGGAACCGCGTGTGTGCTCAGTGCTGCGCTGGATGGACGGCCGTGCCCGAACCGCCGCGCCCCGGCCGGTTCACCTTCGCCGGCTCGGAAGCGTGATGGCGCGGTTGCACAATCACGCCAGCCGTGGCGCGCCCCACCCGGTTTCGTGCGGATCCGCTGGGACTGGGAGACATTCTTCGGCGACACGATGGTCTACGGCGGAATCAACGCGGCCGATGTCTGGGACCTCCTTCCCGGTGACCTCCGGCGAAAGTTTGACCGGGTGGCTTCCCGCATGAAACGCGTGATGATGCAGTTGGGTGACGGCCCCGGCAAGGTCGGCCTCATTCACGCCGATCTGCACCTCGGCAACGCCTTGTTCTGCCGCGACGACGTCATGGTCATCGATTTCGACGACTGCGGATTCGGTTACTGGCTCTACGACATCGCCGTTTCGCTGTGGGAACTGCGACACCGAAACGACTACGAGCAACTCCGTGCGGCGCTCCTTGAGGGCTACGCTCAGCAGCGGCCGCCGCCGTCCGGCGACCTCGCCTATCTTGATGACTTCATCGCTGCCCGCGACGTCGCATTTGGGCTGTGGTTCACCGGTAACGGACAGGTCAACCCCGCCTTCCGCGCCGATCTCGACGAGGTGCTGGAAAACGTCGGCTACTCACTGGATGCCCTCATCAAGGACTGAAATGCCCGTCCTGGATATCCCAGAGCCCGATCGGGGCCGATGGAGCATCCCAGTCGATGGCGTTACCAGCGGGCCGCATCCTCCGTGATCCCCTAAAAGGGGTCGCCTGCCTGGTCAGTGATGGCAGTGCCTGCCCCGTCGGCGGCGGCCCCGGCCTGATAGGTGCCGGTCCGTGCCGGGCCGGCGGAGGCGCCAGCCGGGGCGGGCAGGTGGTCGAAGAGGTAGTAGACACCGATCACGCCGTACAAGGTGAGCGCGGCCGCCGCTGAGGCGAACGCCGCGAGCAGCGTTGCGACGATGTAGGCGGCAAGGCCGGCGCTGAATCTGATGCTCGCCGTACGGGGCGAGCGCATGCTCGCGGACGCGCCAAGTTTCTCCCGGTGCAACACCAGGTACAGCCACATCGCCGAATAGCCGATCGAGATCGCGATCATGACCAGGCCGTAGACCACCGCCGCGATCTGGCCGCCCGCCCGGAACTGACCGGTCAGGTGCTCAGCCACCAGCGCGGTCGGGAACGGTATCGCCACCACGCCCATCAGCAGGAACAGGTTGAGAGCCAGCAGCCGCCGGTCCACCCTGGTCACTTGCGCCAGCATCGTGTGGTGGTTCAGCCACATGATCCCGATGGTCAGGAAGCTGACCGCGTAGGCGGCGTACTGCGGCCACGCCAGGGACAGCGCATGCGTTAGCTGCCGCGACGAGATCGTGCGCGCGCCAACCGGCAGCAGGTTGAAGACCAGGATCGTGATCGCGACCGCGAAGACGCCATCGCTGAATGACTCGGCACGCCGGGAGTCCACGCGATGCCCGTCACGCTCAGCCGGGGCCGGCGCTGGGGCCCGCGGGAGCAGCGGGACCTGCGGGACCCGCGGGCGCAGCCGGTCCTGGCGGCCGCACTGATCGCACGAGCAGTTCGGCCACGTCGACTACCTCCAGCGACTCCTTTGCCTCGCCGGAGCTCTTCTTGGAGCTGATCGCGTCGCCGAGCATCACCATGCAGTACGGGCATCCGGTGGAGATCGTGTCCGGGTCCGTGCCCAGCGCCTCGTCGATCCGCTCGGTGTTGATCCGCTTGCCGATCCGCTCTTCCATCCACATCCGGGCGCCGCCTGCCCCGCAGCAGAACCCGCGCTCCTTGCACCGGTGCATTTCCTGCGACCGAATGCCGGGGACCTGCTCCATGATCTCCCGCGGCGCGGTGAACACCTTGTTGTGCCGGCCGAGGAAGCACGGGTCGTGGTAGGTGATCTTCTCGTCGATCGGCGTGACCGGCGTGAGCTTGCCGTCAGCGACAAGCCGGGCTAGCAGCTGGGTGTGGTGCATGACCTCGTAGTTGCCGCCGAGCTGGGGGTACTCGTTCGCGATCGTGTTGAAGCAGTGCGGGCAGCTCGCCACGATCTTGCGGGCGCCTGCCTCGTTCAGCGTCTCGATGTTCTGCTGTGCCAGCATCGAGAACACGAACTCGTTGCCCATCCGCCGCGCCGGGTCGCCGGTGCACGTCTCGGCGGGTCCGAGGACGGCGAAGTTCACGCCCGCGGTATGCAGCAGTTCCGCGATTGCCCGGGTGGTCTTCCTGGCCCGGTCCTCCAGCGCCCCCGCGCAGCCGACCCAGAAGAGGTACTCCACCTCCTCGCCGATCTGGCCGTCCACGACGGGCACGTCGAAGTCGAGCCCGGTCATCCACTCGGTCCGCTTCGACTCGCCCATGCCCCACGGGTCGCCCTTGTTCTCCAGGTTCTTCAGCATCGAGGACGCCTCGGCGGGGAACGCGGACTCGATCAGCACCTGGTGCCTGCGCATGCCGGTGATGTGGTCGATGTGCTCGATGTCCACCGGGCATTCCTCGACGCAGGCCCCGCAGTTGGTGCAGGACCAGAGCACGTCGGGGTCGATGACGCCATTGGATGCCGAGTCCCCGACCAGCGGCCGTTCAGCTTCCTTTTTAACGAGCTCAGGGAGCTGATCCCGTGCCTGCGCGGAATCGGCCAGCAGGTACGGCGCTTTCGCCAGCGCGTGGTCGCGCAGGTCCATGATGAGCAGCTTCGGGGACAGCGGCTTGCCGGTCGCCCAGGCCGGGCACTGCGACTGGCAGCGGCCGCACTCGGTGCAGGTGGCCAGGTCGAGCATGCCCTTCCAGCTGAGGTCCTCGATCTTGCCGATGCCGAAGATGTCGGTGTCCGGATCGGCTTCCTCGAAGTCGAGCACCTTGCCGCCCGAGCGCATCGGCTGCAGCGCCCGCAGGCCATCCGGGCGGCGGGAGAACAGCACGTTCAGCGGCGCGAGGCCGATGTGCAGGTGCTTGGAGTAGGTGACGAACACGCCGAAGCCGAGCACGACGGCGAGCTGGGCGAGGATCCCTGCGGTCTCCAGCGCGCTGTTCGCGCCGCGGCCGAGCGGGTGCAGCCAGTGGCCAGCTAGCTGCGAGGCGAAGGCGCCGTGAGCGTAGGGGAAGTCCCCCGTGTTGATCTGCGCGCCGCGGTACAGCAGCAGCGTCGCGATCACCAGGAAGATGCCGAGCAGCACGAGCCATGCGGCGCCAGTGTGCGAGCCGGCGAACCGGGACTTGCGGCCCTCCCGCTTCGGGTCGCTGCGCAGCCGGATCACCGCGAAGGTGCCGATGCCGGCCAGCACGGCCACCGCGAACAGGTCCTCAAGGAAGCCGATTGCCGCCCAGTGCCCGATGCCGGGGATCGCGAATGTCTTGCTGAACAAGTCGCCGTAGGCCTCGATGATCGTCAGGATCAGGATGACGAAGCCCCAGAAGGTGAGGAAGTGGGCGATGCCAGGTACCGACCACTTGAGCAGCTTGCGCTGCCCGAATACCTCGGTGACCTGCGTTTCGGCCCCGCGGCCCGGATGTTCCCTGAGTGCCTGGACGCGTTCTGGCGCGGGCTGGCCGGTTCCGGCCAGCCGTCGCAGCCACCACAGCCGCCGGCCCGCGAGCGCGCCCGCGATCACCGTCAGGGCCAGTCCGATGATGATGCGCAGGGCCACAGAGACCTCCCGGTACGGCGTCTGGCCAGCCGGCGCCGGTGGCCCGGCGCCGCTGCCAGCGTACGCCGGCCGGGCATGGTCGCGATCTTGGCGCCGCCCTCTTGCGTCAGCCGGACCGGACGGCGACGCGACGCCATCCCCCCGGCGGGCTGACCCTGCGGAACACGTACACGCCGTCATCGGAGAACGTCTCGCGGTAGGAGACGCCCGGGTGCCGCTGATCGATGAAGGCAGGAATGTTGGCGGGAGGCGGCTGCCAGTCAGTGCTATGGGAGTCGAAGACGATGTACTGCGGCGGCGGATTGCCGCTGTTGCCGAGCCAGAAGGTGTCAGTCCGCGCGGCTAGCGGCGCGAGCAGGTCGAGGTCGGTCTCCACGGTGACGCCGTCAGGCACCCGGGCCATCGCCGCGTCCGCGGCTTTGACCTGGTCGCTGATCGCGTAGGTCTGCGGGTTCCACAGGTTGCTCAGCGGAAACTGGAAGGCCAGCGCTGCGCAGACTGCCAGCATTATGGCGGCCCCGTGCCGCTCCATCGCCAGCCCGAGCGGGCCGGCGGTACCCCGCATCCTGGCCGCGCGGATCCGCGCCAGGCCGTCGATGGCGGCGACGAACACGATCGGCATCACGGTCGCGTTGTAGTGCCAGGCGGTGCCCCAGTAAGCACTGTCAGTCGAGATGAAGCGCAGCGCCAGGCTGGGAATCGCCACCAGCACGACCGGCGATCTCACCGCGAGGAATGCCGTCACCAGCAAGATCATGACCAGGGTCGGCAGTTTCACCGACGATGCAGCGAGTAGCTGGGCCGCCAGCGGGCCAAGCGCAAAATGGCCGCCCGCGCTGACCGCGCCGCCCATGTTCCAGTAGGGGTACTGATGCGCCGGGTTGAAGTGCGGGATGATCACCGCGACGGCAAGATACGACCAGCCCAGCCCCCAGGCAATCAGCAACGCCCCCCAGTGATCCCTGCCGCGCGGGCCAGCCGCGCGCCCGGCAGCATCGCCCGCGGCCGCGCCGTCCAGCCCCGCGACCGCGCCGTCCGGCCCCGCGACCGCGCCGTCCGCGTCCGTGTCCGCGCCGTCCGTGCCCGCGCCCGCGGCGTACGTGCCCGCATCGTGCCCTGCCGTATTACCCGCGGTGCTGCCGGCCGTTCTTGCTGCCCGTCGCGCCAGCAGGATCATGATGACGCCGATCGCCGCGACCGTGAGCCCCTGATCCTCCTTGACGAAGACGAGCGGAAGCGCCCACAGTGCCGCCGCCCGGCGGCGGCCGCAGATCAGCGCCGACAGGCTGCAGGCCAGCAGCGGCACGGCGAAGGCGATCTCGTGAAAGTCGTTCTCGACCAGCTGCTGCAGGCCCCAGGACAGCCCGTAGGCGGCCCCGATCGCCCTGCCAGCGCCGGTGCCGAGCCTGGCCGCCGCTGCCCGGCTCACCGGAATGACGGAAACTGCCACCAGTGCTGCCTGCGCTACCAGGAGGGTGACCGGGGTAGGGACCAGCCGGAAGATCGGGGCGATGAGGGCAACGATCGGATGGAAGTGGTCCCCGAGCAGGTTGAACCCGGCTCCCTTGATGTCGACAATGGGCGCCTGCAGGTGGGCGTACTGCTTCACGTACTCGGTAAAGATGCCCAGGTCCCACGAGGCCGGGTCCAGCTGCCAGAGACGGAACACCGATAGCGTCGTGTATGCCGCGAAGACGCCGAGCGCGATCAGCCACGGCACGCCGTCATGGCGAGTGGACCCGGCCGGCCGGCCGGCGTCCGGACCTCCGGTTCCGTCGGCGCGAGCGGCCTGGACCCCCCGAATGGCCTCGGCTTCCCGGGTTACGCCGGCTTCCCTGGTCCCGGCTTCCCCGGTTCCGGCTTCCCCGGTTCCGGCTTCCCGGGTTCCGGCTTCCCGGGTTCCGGCGTCCCAGGTTCCGCCGGTGCGGGCATCCGGGACCGGCGGCCCGCCTGCCGATGCCGGGGCAGCATCCGGCGCCGGCCGGCTTTTCGTCGTTCCGGCCGCCGCGCCGGGCTCCGCGCTCAGCCACCGCTCGTCTGGCTGCATCGCGGGCAGCCTACCTGCGGCCAGGGGGCCTGCGAGGCCGATCCGGGGCCGGTTATTACCCCTCCTGACCGTTTAATACCGATCCGGGCAGGTATCGCCGACCCGGTGCCCGGCCTTGCGGATCCGGACCCGCCACCGGGAGGCGGGATCCGGACCCGCCACCGGGAGGTGATGGATACCCTTGCTTGTCCCCCGGCGGCCTGACCTGGGGTCATGACTTTCCAGGGCACAGGCATCCCGGAAGCTGGCACCCTGATGACGGATCGTGAGGTGGCCCGACCAGGGACGCGCGGCGGTGACGCCTCGCCCCGGCTCGCCGGACCAGGCCGGCTGGCGCTGCTGGCCGGCTCGGTGACCGCGCTGGTGAGCGCGAGCCTGGCGGGCAGCGCATTGGGATTCCTCAGCAAGGAAGCCTGCCGGGCCGGTGCCTGGAACGTCGGCATCGAGCAGTACCAGGCGCACTGCTATACCGACATCTACCCGCTGTACTTCAGCGAGGGACTCTCGGCGGGCAAGGTCCCCTACCTCGGCCATCCGGTCGAGTACCCGGTCATCATCGGTGCGGCGATGCAGGCGGCGGCCTGGGTCGTCAGCCCGATCAGCGATGTGTTCATCAGGGGCCGCGAGTTCTTCGACGTGACCGTGATCCTGCTGACGCTCTGCACCGTGGCGGCCGTACTGGCGACGGCGTATCTGGCCGGCCCTTCGCGGAGATGGACAGCCCTGCTGGTCGCGCTGTCGCCCGCGGTGATCCTCGCGGCGTTCATCAACTGGGACCTGATCGCGATGAGCCTGGCGACGCTGGGCATGGCCGCGTGGGCAGGCCGCCGCGGCGTCCTGGCCGGCGTGCTGCTTGGCCTGGCCGTGGCTACCAAGTTCTACCCGGTGTTCCTGCTCGGCCCGCTGCTCCTGCTCTGCCTGCGGGCCGGACGGCTTCGGGCCTTCTGGGTGACGGCCTGCGCGGCGGCCGCCACCTGGCTGGCCGTCAACCTTCCGGTGGCCATCGCCGCGCCGGCAGGCTGGTCCAGGTTCTACCTGTTCAATGCCAGCCGGGGTGCCGACTGGGGATCCATCTGGTATTTCTTCGAGACCGAGCACTGGCCGATCGTGGGCAGCATGCCCCTGGGCACCCTCAACGCCGTATCACTCCTGCTGTTCGGGATCGCCTGCGTGCTGATAGCCGTGCTGGCTCTCGCCGCGCCGCGCCGGCCCCGCGTGCCGCAACTGTATTTCCTGGTAATCGCGGCATTCCTGCTCTTCAACAAGGTCTGGTCGCCGCAGTACGTCATCTGGCTTGCGCCGCTGGTGGTGCTGGCCCGGCCGCGCCTGGCGGCCTTCGCGCTCTGGCAGATCGCGGAGATCGGCTACTTTCTCGGGATCTGGGCCTACCTGATCACGATCATCGCCGGGCCCGGCGCCCCGGGCGGCATCGGGACCGGGCCGTACTTCACTACCGTGCTGGCCAGGTTCTGTACCGTCGCGCTGCTAGCCGGGCTGGTGGTCAGGGACATCCTGCATCCCCAGGCCGACGTGGTGCGCCGCGACGGTGCTGACGACCCGGCCGGCGGCGTCCTGTCCGGCGCACCGGACAGGTTCGTGCTGAGGCTACGGCTGGGCCTGAGGCAAGCGCGGGCCGGCGCTCTGCCTCCTGCGCCGCGCTAGCGACAGCGACCCCCGGTCCCGGCCCATGCTGGCGCGGATTCTGATCTACGTCCTGCAGGAGTACGCCCGCCATGCCGGGCACCGATGGCGGCGCTCTGGGTGAGCCGGCCGCGTTCACGGCGCGTGGTTTACTGGCGAAATGGCCGTGCAGGCTGATCGGGACACGCGCGTCGCCCTGGTGGCGGGGGCGACCCGCGGAGCGGGCCGGGCGATCGCCGTGGAACTGGCCCGGGCTGGCTTCTTCGTTTATGCCACCGGCCGCAGCAGCCGGGTGTCTGGCCGGTCAGAGATCGACAGGCCCGAGACGATCGAGGAGACCGGCGACCGGATCCGCGCTGCTAGCGGACAGGGCTCGGCCCTCGTCGTCGATCACGAGAACCCCGCGTCGGTCGCCGAGCTGCTCGCGACCGTCGAGCGCGAGCACGGCCGCCTGGACGTGCTGGTCAATGACATCTTCGGCGGCGACCGGTATGCCGAGTGGGACAAGCCGCTGTGGGAGCACGACTGGCCCGGCGGGCTGCGGATGCTGCAGATGGGCGTGCACACCCATCTCATCACCTGCCAGGCCGCCATTCCGCTGATGCTGCGCACCGCCACCGCTGGCGGCACGGGCGGCCTGGTGATCGAGATGACCGATGGCACCTCGGCGGCCAACGCGGAGTTCCGGCCCCGCGTCGGCTTCTACTATGACCTGGTCAAGGCCAATGTCGAGCGAATCGTGAAGGGCCTGAGCGCCGAACTCGCCGGCCATCCGGTTACCGCCGTCGGCGTCACGCCGGGCTGGCTGCGCTCGGAGCAGATGCTGGAGAACTTCGGCGTCACCGAGGACACCTGGCGCGAGGCGTGCGTCAAGACGCCCGGCTTTGCGATCTCCGAGTCGCCGGCCTATGTCGGCCGGGGCGTCGCCAACCTCGCCCGGGCGGCCGATGCCGACCGCTGGGCTGGCATGATGGTCAGCGCCCGCCAGCTCGCGGACGCCTACGGTGTCACCGACACCGACGGCAGCAGGCCAGACTGCTGGGGCTACCTCGCGGAGTACGGCTGGGAGCGCGACGACGGCGAGGGAGTTGACAGGTTCCGTTGATCACCCGCGGCGGCACCCGGCAGTCCTGGGACGGATGCCCTGATGACGCGATCCGGTGAGAGATCACAGTGAATGAGGAAGCCCGGGTCAGTGACGATCGACGATGTAGCTCACGTGGCCGGGGCACTGGAGGGTGTGCGCTGCACCGCGCCGGACGGGCTGGCGCAGTGGCGGTACCACGGCAGGCTGGTCGCCCGCCAGCTTGACGACGTGCATGTGGTGATCCGCGCTGATTTCGATTACCGCGACTCGGTACTGCGGCAGTTTCCCGGAACCTTCAGCGTCCCGGCCCGGTACATCAAGCACATGATGGTGGTTGCTGACCTCGCCAGCGGCGACGCTGGTGCCATTGAGGATGCCCTCGAAGCAGCATGGCAGCTTCAGCGCAGCGCCGGCTGACTGCCGGAGGCTTAGCGCCTGGCTGCACCGCGCTAGTGCCTGGCTGCACCGCGCTAGTTCCTGGGCTTGTACCGTCATCGGGGAATGTCCGCTCCGATCCCGTTCTTACACGTGTCTGGGAGTTCATCCGGCGGCAGGCCGGCGCCGGCCGCCGGCCGCTCCGTCCGCCGGTATATCCGTCCGTGAGGCCGGCTTGGCAGGGCAGCGGGCCACCGGCGTTCCGGGGTGTCAGGGCGCGGCCCGCAGAGTTGAGCCGGTTTCGCTCAACTCATTTGACTTGAGCATGACTGGATGGCAAACTTGAGTCGTCAGGGCTCAATCTTCGGATACTCGATCACACGCAAGGACTAACTCATGGCACGTGCGGTAGGCATCGACCTAGGGACCACCAACTCTGTCGTCGCCGTTCTCGAGGGCGGCGAGCCCGCGGTTATCGCCAATGCGGAGGGCTCACGCACCACCCCGTCGGTGGTGGCCTTCGCCAAGAACGGCGAGGTGCTCGTCGGCGAGGTGGCCAAGCGGCAGGCTGTGACCAACGTCGACCGGACGATCCGGTCGGTCAAGCGGCAGATGGGCACCGACTGGTCGGTGGCCATCGACGGCAAGAAGTTTTCCCCGCAGCAGATCAGCGCGTTCATCCTGCAGAAGCTGAAGAGGGACGCGGAGGCATACCTCGGCGAGACCATCGCCGACGCGGTGATCACCGTCCCTGCTTACTTCAACGACGCGCAGCGCCAGGCCACCAAGGAGGCCGGCACCATCGCGGGCCTGAACGTGCTGCGGATCATCAACGAGCCGACCTCCGCGGCGCTGGCCTATCACCTGGACAAGGACACCGAGGCAACCATCCTGGTCTTCGACCTGGGCGGGGGCACGTTCGACGTCTCGCTGCTTGAGGTTGGCGAGGGCGTGGTCGAGGTCAAGGCCACCAGCGGCGACAATCACCTCGGCGGCGACGACTGGGACCAGCGGATCGTGGACTGGCTGGTCAAGGACTTCAAGAACAACTACGGCACCGACTTGTCCAAGGACAAGATGGCGCTGCAGCGGCTGCGGGAAACCGCGGAGAAGGCCAAGATCGAGCTGTCCAGCTCGACGGAGTCGCAGATCAACCTGCCCTATATCACCCACTCCGACCAGGGCCCGCTGCACCTCGACACCAAGCTGTCCAGGGCCGAGTTCCAGAAGATGACCTCCGACCTGCTCGACCGCTGCAAGGCGCCGTTCCAGCAGGTGATCAAGGACGCCGGGGTCAAGCTCGATGACATCCACCACGTGGTGCTCGTCGGCGGTTCCACCCGGATGCCCGCCGTGGTCGACCTGGTCAAGGACCTGACCGGCGGCAAGGAGCCGAACAAGGGCGTCAACCCGGACGAGGTCGTGGCCGTCGGCGCGAGCCTGCAGGCCGGCGTGCTGAAGGGCGAGGTCAAGGACGTCCTGCTGCTGGACGTGACCCCGCTGTCGCTCGGCATCGAGACCAAGGGCGGCATTTTCACCAAGCTCATCGAGCGCAACACGACGATCCCGACCAAGCGCTCGGAGATCTTCACCACGGCCGATGACAATCAGCCGTCCGTGCAGATCCAGGTCTTCCAGGGCGAGCGCGAGATCGCCGCGTACAACAAGAAGCTGGGCATGTTCGAGCTGGCGGGCATCGCGCCCTCACCGCGCGGCCTCCCGCAGATCGAGGTCACCTTCGACATCGACGCGAACGGGATCGTCAACGTGTCGGCTAAGGACCTGGGCACCGGCAAGCAGCAGTCCGTCACGATCTCCGGTGGCTCCGCGCTCGGCAAGGATGACATCGAGCGGATGATGGCCGACGCGGAGAAGTACGCGGAAGACGACCGCAAGCGCCGCGAGGAGGCCGAGGTCCGCAATCGCGCGGAGACGCTCGCCTACACCACGGAGAAATTCCTGGCCGAGAACGCCGACAAGGTTCCCGATGACATCAAGTCCGAGGTGGAGGCGTCCATCACCGAGCTGAAGAAGACGCTGGAGGGCACCGACACCGAGGCCATCAGGGTCGCCAGCGAGAACGCGGCCCAGGTCAGCCAGAAGATGGGCACCGCCATCTACGCCCAGTCGCAGCAGGCCGCCGCAGGCGCCCAGGCCGGTGAGCCGGGCAGCGATCAGGCAGCGGCCGAGGGCGACGACGATGTCGTCGAAGCGGAGATTGTCGACGACGAGAAGCCAGGTGAGCCAGAGGGTGGCGCCGCCTGATGATGTCACCAGAGGAGGAGAACACCGGACCGGTGATCCGCGATCGGCGGCGCATCGATCCGGTGACGGGACAGGTGCGGGATCCGGGCAAGCCCGGCCAGTCCGGCACGGCCCAGTCCGGCTCGCCAGCGCGCGGGCCGGGCCCGGGCAGGCCCGGCAGGCATTCGGTGTCGAAGCCGGGCAGCACTCCCGGCAGCGCGCCGCAGGCGGACGGCGGCCATGACCGCCGGGGTGCCCAGGGCACTCCGGCCGGCTCGACGGTGCCGCCGGACCTGCCCGGCGACCGGACGGCTGACGACGACAAGACGGCTGCCGCGCTGGCGCGGCTCGCCGAGCGGACGGCGGACCTGCAACGCCTGCAGGCCGAGTACGCCAACTACCGCAAGCGGGTCGAGCGGGACCGGGTCGCGGTCAGGGAGCGCGCGCTGGCGTCTGTGCTTGGCGAGCTGCTGCCGATCCTGGACGACATCGGCCGGGCCAGGGAGCACGGTGAGCTGGCAGGCGGGTTCAAGTCGGTGGCCGAATCGCTGGAGTCCGCGGCGACCAAGCTCGGCCTGACGAGTTACGGGGAGAACGGCGACCCGTTCGACCCGAATCTGCACGAGGCGCTCATGCACTCCTACTCGGCGGACGTGACCGAGCCAACGTGCGTGCGCATCCTGCAGCCCGGCTACAAGATCGGCGACATGATCCTGCGCCCGGCAAGGGTTGCCGTGGCCGAACCGGGTGACGCCGGGCACGATGACCCTGCAGAGCCCGGTGATCCGGTCGGCGCGGGTCCTGGGCGCGCCCGGAATGCCGGCGCCGATGCCGATGGCGGCCCAGGGGCCGACGGCGATCCCCCGCGCGCAAGCGACCCAGAGTGACCCGGACGAGGAGAGGCCCGTGAGCACCAAGGACTTCCTCGAGAAGGACTTCTACAAGATCCTCGGCGTCACCAAGGACGCGACCCCTGAGGAGATCAAGAAGTCGTACCGCAAGCTTGCCCGCAAGTACCATCCCGACGCCAACAAGGGCAACCCGGCGTCCGAGGAGCGCTTCAAGGAGATCTCCGAGGCGTACAACGTGCTGTCGGACGAGAAGCGGCGCAAGGAGTACGACGAGGCCCGGTCCCTGTTCGGCAGCGGCGGCATCCGGATGCCCGGATCGGCGGGCGGCGGGCAGGGCGGCTTCGATCTCGGTGACCTCTTCGGCGGGACGCCCGGGAGCACCGGCGGACGGCTCGGCGACCTCCTCGGCGGGGTATTCGGCGGCCGCACGAACCAGCAGCCGAGGCCGCGGCGCGGCGCGGACATTGAGACGGAGACGTCCCTGACCTTCGGCGACGCGATCGACGGCGTCACCGTGTCGCTGCGGCTGGCCGGCGAAGGCCCATGCAAGGCGTGCATGGGCACCGGGGCCAAGGCGGGAACCGTGCCGAGGGTCTGCCCTACCTGCGAGGGCAGCGGGCAGGCCAGCAAGAACCTGGGAAACTTCGCGTTCTCCGAGCCGTGCCGGACCTGCCGGGGGCGCGGCCTCGTGGTCGACGACCCGTGCCCGGTGTGCTCGGGCAGCGGCCGTGCGATGAGCACCCGGACCATCCAGGCGCGCATCCCGGCCGGGGTCGGCGACGGCCAGCGGATCAAGCTCAAGGGCAAGGGCGCTCCCGGCGAGCGCGGCGGCCCGGCGGGCGACCTTTACGTGCGGGTGCACGTGACTCCGGATCAGGTATTCGGCCGGTCGGCCCACAACCTGACCGTCACGGTGCCGGTTACCTTTCCCGAGGCTGCGCTGGGCGCGGAGATCAAGGTGCCTGCCCATCGCGCCATGCCGGTGAACGTCCGTATTCCGGCGGGCACCCCGAACGGCCGGACCTTCCGGGTTCGCGGCAAGGGCGTCCGGCGCCCGGACGGCACCGTGGGCGATCTCCTGGTCACCGTAGACGTGCAGGTGCCCAAGCAGATAAACGACGAGGCGCGCGAAGCGCTCGAGACGTTCAGGAAGGCGACCGGGGAGACCGATCCGAGAGACGACCTGCTGCGGCGGGCAAAGGCCGGATGAAACTGGTGAGGAGGATGACATGATCAACGAATTCGAGCTGTCCGACGAAACGCCGGTCTATGTCATCTCGGTAGCCGCTCAGCTGTCCGGCCTGCACCCGCAGACGTTGCGCGCCTATGACCGGATGGGCCTGGTCTCGCCCGGCCGCGCAGTGGGCCGCGGCCGCCGCTACTCGCTCCGGGACATCCTTGTGCTGCGCGAGGTCCAGCGCCTCTCCCAGGAAGAGGGCGTCAACCTGTCGGGGATCAAGCGGATACTGGCGCTGGAAGACGAGGAGCGGCGCAGCCGTCTGCGGCTGGCGGAAACGCAGGCTGAGATCGTCCGGCTGCGCGCTGAGCTCGAGTCCACTCGCGCCGTCGCCGCCCGGCTGGCCGGCCTGCTCAGGAGCAGCAGCCGCGGCGGCGCGCTGGTGCCCGTTCGTGCCGCCGGCGGGACCAGCGCGGCCCGGCCCGCGCATCTTCCGCCGGCGCCGTCAGCCCCGGCAGCCGCCAGCGGGAACGCGCCGCTGGACGGCCCCCCGGCAGGCAGCCGGGCACCGACCGAGATCCGAAGGGATACTGGCGATGGATGACAAGCTGACTCGCAAGAGTCAGGAGGCGTTGTCCGAGGCTGTCAAGCGCGCCGCCGCGGCCGGGAACCCGAACGTCGACGGACTTCACCTGCTAGCCGCGCTGATCGAGCAGGCCGGCGGCACTGCTGCCCCGCTGCTCCGTGCTGTCGGGGCCGACCCGGCCACCGTGCTGAAGAGAACGGAAGAGCTGCTGGCCCGGCTGCCAAGAGCGGCCGGTACCACGGTCGGCGCCCCGGAGACCTCGCGGCAGCTGCTCGCCGCGCTGGCCACCGCGGCGAAGCGCGCCAGGGAGATGTCCGACGAGTACGTCTCGACTGAGCATCTGCTCGTCGGGCTCGCCGCCGATGGCGGCCAGGCGGCCGCGGAGCTGCGCGAGGCCGGCGCTGGCCCGGACGAGCTGCTTGACGCGTTCGAGAAGGTCCGCGGCCATGCCCGGGTGACCACGCAGGACCCGGAAGGGACCTATCAGGCGCTGGAGAAGTACGGCATCGACCTCACTCGCAGTGCCCGCGAAGGGAAGCTCGACCCGGTCATCGGCCGGGACGCGGAAATCCGGCGGGTGATCCAGGTGCTGTCGCGGCGCACCAAGAACAACCCGGTGCTGATCGGCGAGCCCGGAGTGGGAAAGACCGCGGTGGTGGAAGGCCTCGCCCAGCGGATCGTCGCCGGCGACGTGCCGGAATCGCTGCGCGGGAAGCGGATAGTGGCCCTTGACCTGGGCGCGATGGTGGCCGGGGCCAAGTATCGCGGCGAATTCGAGGAGCGCCTGAAGGCCGTCCTGAACGAGATCAAGCAGAGCGACGGCGAGATCGTCACCTTCGTCGATGAGTTGCACACGGTCGTCGGGGCGGGGGCCGCCGAGGGCGCGATGGACGCCGGCAACATGCTCAAGCCGATGCTGGCCCGCGGCGAACTGCGCATGGTCGGTGCCACCACGCTCGATGAGTACCGCCAGCGGATCGAGAAGGACCCGGCCCTTGAGCGCCGGTTTCAGCAGATCTTCGTCGGGGAGCCCTCGGTAGAAGACACGATCGCGATCTTGCGCGGGCTCCGGGGACGTTACGAGGCGCATCACAAGGTGCAGATCTCCGATGCAGCGCTGGTGGCCGCCGCGACGTTGTCCGACCGGTACATCACGGCGAGATATCTCCCGGACAAGGCCATCGACCTGATCGACGAGGCGGCTTCGCGGCTGCGGATGGAGATCGATTCCCGGCCGGTCGAGATCGACGAGCTGCAGCGGTCCGTCGACCGCATGCGGATGGAGGAACTTGCCCTGGCCAGGGAGGCCGACCCGGCCAGCAAGGAACGGCTGGAGCGGCTGCGCGCCGACCTTGCCGACCGCCAGGAGCAGCTGACCGCGCTCGTCGCCCGCTGGGAACGGGAGAAGGCCAGCCTCAACAAGGTCGGCGAGCTGAAGAAGCGCCTTGACGACCTGAAGGGCCAGGCCGACCGGGCACAGCGGGACGCCGACTTCGAGGCCGCGTCGAGGCTCATGTACGGGGAAATCCCGGCGCTGGAGCGCGAGCTCGCCGAAGCTGTCGCCGCGGCGGGCGGCGACGCCGGGACCGCCGGCGCTGGCTCGCCGGCCGACCGGGCCGCCTTCGACCCCAGTCCCATGGTCAAGGAGGAAGTGGGACCGGACGATGTCGCGGATGTGGTCTCCGCCTGGACCGGCATCCAGGCCGGCCGCCTGCTGGAGGGCGAGACCGGCAAGCTGCTCCGGATGGAGGCCGGGCTCGGCCGGCGGCTCGTCGGCCAGGCCAGGGCCGTCCAGGCGGTCTCGGACGCCGTCCGCAGGTCGCGGGCCGGCATCTCCGATCCTGATCGCCCGTCGGGCTCGTTCCTGTTCCTCGGGCCTACCGGGGTCGGCAAGACGGAGCTGGCCAAGGCGCTCGCGGAGTTCCTCTTCGACGACGAGCGGGCGATCATCCGGATCGACATGAGCGAGTACTCCGAGCGCCATTCGGTTGCCCGGCTGGTGGGCGCGCCGCCCGGCTATGTCGGCTACGACGAAGGCGGGCAGCTCACCGAGGCGGTCCGGCGGCGGCCGTACTGCGTCGTGCTGCTCGACGAGGTGGAGAAGGCTCACCAGGAGGTCTTCGACATCCTGCTGCAGGTACTCGATGACGGCCGGCTGACCGACGGGCAGGGCCGCACGGTCGACTTCCGCAACACCATCCTGATCCTCACCTCCAACCTGGGGTCGGCGTACATCGCCGATCCCGCGCTGGACGATGCAGCTAAGCGGGAAGCAGTCATGTCGGTGGTACGCGCGACCTTCAAGCCGGAATTCCTCAACCGGCTTGACGACATCATTCTCTTCGATGCGCTGTCCACCGAGGAACTCAGCGAGATCGTCGACCTGCAGGTAGCCCGGCTAACCCGGCGCCTGGCCGGCCGCAGGCTCACGCTGACCGTGACGCCTGCCGCGCGCGAATGGCTGGCGGTGACCGGCTTCGACCCGGTGTACGGTGCCAGGCCGCTGCGCAGGCTGATTCAGTCGGCGATCGGGGATCAGCTGGCCCGCGGCTTGCTGTCCGGCGACATCGCGGACGGTGACGTGGTCCTCGTGGACCTCGACGCGGCATCAGATTCGCTTGCCGTGCGCGCCACTCGCTGGCCGGCCACGGTGCCTGCCTCCGCTGGGCCGGCCCCGCCGGAGGGCTCCTCGTCGAGCAGCTTGTCGTAGTCATCCTCGGGCAGCCCGAGGTCGTTGCGGATCCGGTACCGCAGGCTCAGCAGCAGCCGGAACTCGGACCGGTCGTCGCCTGCCTCAGCTGGCTCCGGTTCCGCCGGACCGCCCTGAGCACCACGCTCGGCCTCCCGTTGCAGGCACAGTTCCACTCCGGCCGTTGCCCAGTCCAGGGCGCCGGGCAGGTCGGAGCGATCGACAAGCACCTCGGCGACCAGGTCGCAGACCCGCGGATCCCGCCGCCCCTCCGCCTTCAGCTTGCTGATCAGCGCATGCGCCTCGGCCGATTTGCCGAGCTGGAAGAGCGCCCGCGATAGCGGGACCCTGGGATCCACGAACACCGGCCCGCCGTCGGCCAGCGCGAGCCTGAATCCGCTGGCTGCCGCAGCCGGGTCATCAGCCAGCAGCCACTGCTCGCCTGCCCGCAGGAACGCTTCCGCCCGCGGCATGGACGCGCTCTGCGTGCCAGTGACGGCTAGCCGGCTCATCCGCTGCGCAGCGGCCTCATGCTCGCCGCTGAAGGCAGCACTGAACTCAATCGCGTCAAATTCTTCTCGGCTCAAAACAGGCACGATCCAGAACGTACCCACCCGGACCGGTATTTCAACGCACGATCACGCTAACGATCCGGACCCGGCGCCATGCCTATCTTCGCGAGCGCTCCAGCGCATCCCAGAATCCTCGCCTGAGCGCGTGCCGCACCTCGTCGTGCAGGAGCGAGTCGATCGGCAGCGCCGAGCCCTGCAGCAGCCTGGCCTCCAGGTCCGACGGCATGCGGGGCTTGCGGGCGAGCACGGCCTCCAGCCAGAGGGCCGGCGCGTCACGCGCTACCGCCTCGCCGAAGCCGAAGCCCTCGGCGTGCGCCGCCTGCACCGCATCGGCGAGTGAAACGGCTACCGGCGGCGGGACCGGGGCCTGCGATGCCGCAGGCTGAGGCCCGCTGTACGGAGCACCCGGGGGGGCGCCCTGGGGAGCCCCCTGGGGAGCGCCGAACGCCGGGCCCAGCGCGCCACCACTGCGCTGGCCGTGCTGCGGTCCGGAAAACTGGCTGTGGGGCAACTGGTCGGCGGGTCCGCCGTAAGGGCCGCCAGCCGCCGCCGGGTACTGCTGGGCCGTGCCGCCCAGCGCTTGGCGCTGTGCTCCGCCCGGCTGGCTGGGCTCCTGCCCCTGAGGGCTATCCGGGGCGGGGGCGGCGGCCATCCGGTCCAGGAACTGACCCGGCGCCGGATAAGCCTGGACGGCCGACATCAGGGAGACCTGGTCCGCACCGTGTTGCGGAGCCTGCGGGCTTCGTCCGGACCCGGCCTGCGCGCCGAGCGGATCCGGTGTCCCGAATGCGGCCTGCGAACTGTCGGTACGCGGCAGCCCGGCCGGACGGCCCGGCATTCCGGCCTGCTGACCTGATAGCCCGCCCGGCCGGGCCGGCAAGTCGCCGGGCTGGGCCAGGGGCATGCCGCTGGGCTGCACTTGCCTCCCGCCCGGCTGCGCGGGATTGCCGCCCGGCTGGACCCGATTGCCGCCCGGCTGGCTTCGGGCCGGTCCCAGCTCATCCTGCGGAGCCGGGCGGGCAGCGGCCAGCGGCTGGACGTTCCGCTGGTACTCAGTGACGACCGGGGCGGTGTAGATAGCGGGCGGCGCGGGCAATGCCGCGGCAGGCAGCCCATGGTGGGTCCCGGCGCCGGCCGCCGATCCGTGCCCGTTGGCCAGGGACGACCGTGCGGTGTACTCGGCGGCCGGGTACTCCTCATCGCGGCGGGCTGGCTCCGCGCCCGCGATCAGGTCAACGAACGGGCGCAGGTGGGCGCCGCCGATCTCGGCGACGTCGTCGCATTCCTGGCGCAGCAACCGGGAGACCGCCCAGTTCCCGTCCACCGTGATATGCACGAGGATCACCCGGATCCCGAGGTCCTGCACTTCTGCGATGACCTCGGCGAGTTGCTCCTCGCCGCTGACCACGATCGCGTCGCTGATTGCCCGGTTCCTGGCGAGGGTTGTCAGGTCGCGGTGCATCTCGGCCTCGACGCCCTCGCGGCGGCCGGGCCGCATCCCGCCAAGCCGCAGCTTGAGTCCCGGGATGTCGGCGAGCGCGTCGTGCTCGGCTGTCCGGCGGCCATCGACCGCCACCTCGTACCAATAGCACCGCAGCACGGGCATGCCGCTGCGATCGCCGGAGAGCCCGGACAGAAACTTGAGCAGGCCGGGGTGGTCCCAGGAAACAGAGTCTCGGTGGCGGGTGCCGTGGACGGCCATTGCGCCATCGGCGAGCACATAGCCCGCGTCCACGAACAGGGCGCAACGATCCACGCGATAACCGTCCTTCCCTCGACGCGAGACGTTACCAGCGCCCGGCCACTGCCGTGACAAATAGCGCGGATCATGGACGTACTCACTATGCGCAGATGACGCGGCCGGCCATTCGCCGATTACGCCGGGCGGGCGCGAGCATTCCGGGGCTGCCCGCCCCGCTGTCCGGACTCCACGGTATCGGCCCGGACGGCACGGTGTCAGCCCGAACGACCCGGTATCGCCCGGAAGCCGCGGTGCGGCCCGGACGGCACGGTCCTGGCCTGGACGGCACGGGATAGGGTCACGTTTCGTGGCTGCCAGCGACAATGCTTCCCAGCAGCGCTGGGCAGCCCGTATCGCGCGGCTCGCGAACTGGCCGGCTGGGGCCCGGGTAGCTAGTGTCCGGCCAGGTCATGCAAAGCGGATGCCCCCACCACGAGCAGGGCGATCACCGCTATGACGACTACCGCGACGATCACGTACCGCAGGCGTTCCCTGGGATCAGCATCGTGACGTCCCATGCAGCGAGACTAGACCCGCTCGCGTGTGCCGGAGCCCATTGACGCCGGTACCGGGCAGCCGCCGGCCCCCCGGCCATCGCCGGTTCCGGGATACTGGGACCTGCCAGCAAGACGACAGGGAGTAACCGTTATGCCGATCGCGACCCCAGAGATTTACGCACAGATGCTCGACCGGGCCAAGGAGCACGGCTTCGCCTACCCGGCCATCAACGTGTCCTCCAGCCAGACGCTGAATGCCGCACTGCGCGGGTTCGCCGAGGCCGGCAGCGACGGGATCGTCCAGGTTTCCACCGGCGGCGCCGATTACCTGTCCGGTGCCGCGGTGAAGGACATGGTGACCGGATCGGCTGCGCTGGCAGGCTTCGCCGCCGTGGTGGCGTCGCGGTATCCGGTCCACATCGCGCTGCACACTGACCACTGCCCGAAGGACAAGCTGGACGGCTTCATGCGCCCGCTCGTCCAGATCTCCAAGGAGCGGGTGGCACGAGGCGAGGAGCCGCTCTTCCAGTCGCACATGTGGGATGGCTCCGCTGTGCCGCTCGCGGAGAACCTGCAGATCGCCTCCGGGCTGCTGGACGACTGCGCGAGCGCGCACGTCGTCATGGAGATGGAGATCGGCGTCGTCGGCGGCGAGGAGGACGGCGTGGTCGGCGAGATCAACGAGAAGCTCTACAGCACGCCGGACGACGCGCTCGCGACCGCCGAGGCGGTGGGCCTCGGCGAGCGCGGCAGGTACATCCTGGCCGCGACCTTCGGTAACGTGCACGGCGTCTACAAGCCAGGGCACGTCCGGCTGAGGCCGTCGGTGCTGGCCGACATCCAGGAAGCCGTGGGCAGCAAGTACGGCCGGGACAAGCCGTTTGACCTCGTCTTCCACGGCGGATCGGGCTCGGCGCTGCAGGATATCCGCGAGGCGATCTCCTACGGCGTGGTCAAGATGAACGTCGACACCGACACGCAGTACGCGTTCACCCGGCCGATCGCTGGCCACATGTTCGCCAACTATGACGGCGTGCTCAAGATCGACGGCGAGGTCGGCAGCAAGAAGGCCTACGACCCGCGCGCCTGGGGCAAGGCAGGCGAGCAGTCGATGACCGCCCGCGTCGTCCAGGCCTGCGAGGACCTGATGTCCGCCGGCCAGCGCCTGACCTGACCTGACCTGACCTGACGGGCCGGCGGAGGAGCCGGCCCGGCACGGCCGGCGCCCTCGTTGCAGGCAGCCGGCCCGGCATACGGCAGGATGGCTGGCATGACGTATGAGAATCTGCTCGGCGGGCCGGCTGCCACCTACCTGCCCGGCAACGAGGAGGCGAGCTCGGCGCTGCGAGCCGCCGCCGACCCGGCCACCGCCGCCGCCCGGTTCCCGTCGTCCTGCGACGCCTGGGCAGCCCTGGCGCAGCAGGCGCTGACTCGCGGCGACCCGGTCGCCGCGTACGCCTAC
>Ga0302235_10000447_pt1 | contig 32818 bp, 29 predicted proteins | sample II_Palsa_N3_3_FD_193577 | JGI IMG/M metagenome (GOLD analysis project Ga0302235, IMG submission 193577) | Peat permafrost microbial communities from Stordalen Mire near Abisko, Sweden - II_Palsa_N3_3 | ecosystem: Environmental > Terrestrial > Soil > Palsa > Peat permafrost | place: Sweden...
CCTCGGTGCCTGGAGGAATCGGGCGAGTGGTGAGGCTGTTGCGTTGAGATGAATGCAGGAGCGCTGCTGTGTCGTGCTCCGGGAGCGCTGGCATGCCCGACCATGTGGCTCACTCGTGTCCGCGCCCGGTTTGAGGAGGGGGCGCTGGCGACCGGGCAGGGGGTCGCCAGCGCCTGGTGTTTCAGTCCCAGCGGCTGATTTCGCCGCCCGGATAGGCGTTGAAGCCGTTGCCTTCGGCTCCGGATTTGAGGCTGGTGAGGTACGCGGCCCAGTTGGTCGAGCAGCCGTTCATGAACTCGTTCTCCCGCTGCCAGCCTTGGTGGCTGAACAGCAGCGTGGTGCCGCCGTCCGGCCTGGGCTTCAGCGCGAAGGTGATACGCGTATCGATCCAGTCCTGCGGGCCGTTGACGCAGCGCCAGACGATTTGTTCCGGGCTGCGTCCTTCGACTTCGAAAATTGCAGCGGCGGCGTCTGCGCGTTCGCGGAAATAGACGGACAGCTGCCCGCCGATCTTGTCGTCGCCTGCGACCGGGTGGCCCGTCCACCATTGCTGGATTCCTTCTCTGGTTGCTGCGAGTTGGTGCACGCGGTCTGGCGGCGCGTCGATCGATAGGCGGTGCAAAATGTTCGGCATGGTGTGTCTCCTCTTGCGGTGGGTTGTTGGTTGGGCGGTTGGATTCAGACGGCGATCGGCAGGCCGGCGGCCTCGGCGCGGTGGACTGTTGCGATGCGCCGCGGGCTGATGCCGAGTGCGGTCAGTGCCGCCAGGACGGCGAACACGGCACACGTCCACAGAGTGGGCCTGAAGCCGGCGGTGACAGTGGCGGGGGTGCCGAGATGGCCGTTACCGGAGAAGACGGCGCTGGTGATCGCGATTGCGAAGACCGTGCCGAACCGTTGCGCCATGAAGTTGATCCCGGAGGCCTTGCCCATCTCTTGCGGGGCGACCGCGCTCAACACGGCAGTCGGCACGGTCGGGAGGGCCATCGAGATGCCGATGCCGGCGATCAGAAGAGCCATGTCCAGCTCGATCCAGCTGGTTGCGAGAGAGCCGCGCGCAGCGACCCAGATGAACCCGATCGCCTGCAGTGCGAGGCCGGTGACCATGATCGGCCGTCGTCCGATCCGGTCAGACAGGGCGCCCGCAAGCGGCGAAACGAACATCGGGGTGGCGAAGAACGGCAACAGACGCAGCCCTGTGCCGAGCGGCGAATAGCCGCGCGCGAGCTGAAACTCCTGAGTGAGGAAAAACGCGGCGGCGAAGGTCGCGCCCGACATCAGGAAGCTCGTGAGGTTCCCGACCGCGAACTCGCGGCTCGCAAACAGCCGTATCGGCATCATCGGTTCGGTGGCGCGGTGCTCCCACCAGACAAAGGCGGCGAGCAGCAGGGAGCCGACAGCGAGGGTGCCGATGCTCTGGACGCTCGCCCAACCGACATCGTTGGCGCGAGTGAGCGCCCACACGAGCGCGACGACGCCACCGGTCACGAGCACCACGCCGGGCAGGTCGAGTCGTTCCTGCGCGCCGTGGCTCTCCGGCAGGAACCGCCGGCCGAGCAGCACAGCGGCAAGCCCGACCGGGACGTTGATCCAGAAGATCCAGTGCCAGTTGATCGCTTGCGTGATCGCGCCGCCGAGGATCGGCCCGAGCGCGACGGCGAGACCAGCGAGGCCGCCGTAGACGCCGACGATCATCCCGCGCTTCTCGGGCGGGAACGCCGTCGTCAGAATCGTGAGACTGAGCGGTAGGACCGCCGCTGCGCCGAGCCCTTGCACCGTGCGGGCGATGATCAGTTCGGCCATGTTGGGGGCGAGCGCGCACGCCGCCGAGGCGAGCGTGAACAGCGCCAGGCCGCTGCTGAAGACGAGACGGCGGCCGTAGCGGTCGCCCAGGGCGGCGGCCGTGATGATGCCGGCGGCGAAGGAGATGCCGTACGCGGTGACGGTCCACTGCAGCGCCGAAACGCCAACGTGCAGGTCCCGCTGCATACGCGGCAGAGCCGTAACCACAACCAGCGAATCAAGAACGACCATGAAATAGGCGGCCGAGGTAAGCCCGACCACCCAGCGCAGCGCTCGACTCGTTGCCGATTTGCCTGTCATCTCTCATCCTTTCGTGGTGTCCGGCTCGTCGGCCGGTTCTGCCTTGGTGACGAACGGACAGACGCGGGACGGACAGGCAGGCGCAATACACGGCACGATGTCCGTCTTCGGTCGCGCTATTCGTCTAGAAGGCGAACCACCCAAGTCCACGCGGGAAAGAGACCCTCTTGAGATACGCACTCTTGCTCTACAGCAACATCGAGGTTTTTGACCAGACACCTGACCAGGAGCGGCGGCGGATCAACGCCGGGGTAGTCGAAGTACTGGAGCGACCGAACGTGAGCGGCTGGCTGCGACTGCAAGACGTCGAGTCGGCGACAACGTTGCACCACGAACAAGGCCGGACTCTGCTGACCGACGGACCGTTTGTGGACAGCAAGGACTTCCTCGGCGGCTTCATCGTCGTCGAGGCGGACGACCTCGACGGCGCCCTCGCCGTCGCCGGCGAACTGCAGGAGCTGCGAGGCGCAGGCGCGATCGAGATTCGGCCAGTCCGCGAGGATGACCTCGTCGGTGCTTGAGCAGGTCTTCCGCGAGGAGTGGGCCCGCGTCCTGGCATCGCTCGTCAGCTGGCTCGGCGACATCGAGCTCGCCGAAGACGCCGCCCAGGAAGCGTTCGCGACCGCCGCCGAACGCTGGCCACGCGACGGAGCCCCGCCAAACCCGACGGGCTGGCTGATCACGACCGCTCGCAACCGCGCGATCGACCGCATCCGGCGCGAGCGGACTCTCGCCGCGAAGACAGAGCAGCTGGGGCGGGAGCTGCGAGACGGAACGGAGGAAACGATGGACGAGACAGCGACGTTCCCGGATGAGCGACTCGAGCTGATCTTCACCTGTTGCCATCCGGCGCTCGCGCTCGACGCGCAGGTCGGACTGACCCTGCGCGCGCTCGGCGGCCTCTCAACCGACGAGATCGCCCGCGCGTTCCTCGTCCCATTCGAGACGATGAGCAAGCGCCTGACCCGCGCCAAGCACAAGATCCGCGACGCCGCGATACCTTTCGCGGTCCCGCCCGACCACCTGCTCCCCGAGCGGCTCGACGCCGTGCTCGCGGTCATCTACCTGATCTTCAACGAGGGCTGGGGCAACGGCCGCGTGGACCTCTCAGCAGAGGCAATCCGCCTTGGCCGCTCCCTCGTCGAGCTGATGCCCGACGAAGCCGAAGCGCACGCCCTGCTCGCGCTCACGCTCCTGGGCCACGCGCGCAGCGCCGCCCGCTTCCTGAGCGGCGAGCTCGTCCTGCTCGACGAGCAGGATCGATCCCTATGGGACGAGCCCCTGATCGACGAAGGCCGGCAGCTGCTCAAACGCGCGCTCGCCCTCCACGGGAATGGGCCCTACATCATCCAGGCAGCAATCACCGACCTACACCTCCGTGAGCCCCGCAACTGGGAGGAGATCGCGCTCCTCTACCAGCAGCTCGAGCAGATCACCAACTCGCCGGTCGTGACGCTGAACCGCGCGGTCGCCGTCGCCGAACTCGAAGGACCGCAAGCAGCACTCGCGCTGCTCGGCCGGCTCGAACTCGACGACTACCGCTACTACCACTCAACGCGCGCCAGCCTGCTGCAACGCCTCGGCCACAACGATGAAGCGCGCGCCGCGTACGCACGCGCCCTCGACCTGACCCAGCCGGGGCCGGAGCAACGGTTCCTCGAGAGCCGCCTCGCGGACCTCTTCGAAAGCGCCGAACAGGACCCCCTGACCGGCAGAGGCGACGCCCCGCCGGCGTGAGCGACCGATCAGCAAGTGACCGGGTTTAGGAGCAGCCAGCGCCGAGCTCGTTTGGGCGCGCTCATGCGGTTCTGAGCGCCTCGGTGGGTGAGAGCCGCGCGGCGCGGATTGCGGGGAGAAGGCCGGCGATCGTGCCGATCAGGGTGGCGGCGCCGATGCCGCCGCCCCATGCGAGGGCGGGGATCACTGTGGTCCAGTGTTTGGTGTGGGCGTAGATTGCGGTCGCGAGCGCGCCTGCGGCGATTCCTGCGGCGCCGCCGAGTAGTGCGAGCAGGATCGCCTCGGTGAGGAATTGGATTCGGATCTGTCCTCTGGTGGCGCCGAGTGCGCGGCGTAGCCCGATCTCGGAGCGGCGTTCGAGCACCGAGATGATCATGATGTTGGCGACGCCGATCGCGCCGACCAGGAGCGCGACGGCGCCGAGGCCGAGGAATAGGCCGTTGAAGGCTCCCTTGGCGTCGGCTTCGGCGACGAGGGCGTCCGAGGGTTGGTTGATCGTGACCGCCGCGGGGTTCTCGGGGTTGGCGGTCGCGGCGAGCCGCTTGTAGACGGTGTTGACCTGGTTGGTCTGGGCGCGCAGGTAGAGTTCGGTGGGGTTGCCGACTGCGGGGTGGCCGTGGTCGACGCTGCTGTAGCTGAGGTATGTCTTGGCGGCGGGGAAGCCGATCAGGATGGAGCCGTCGACCTCGGGGGCGAGCACGGCGGGGTTGAGGATGCCGGCGAGGTAGAACCACATGTCTCCGACCCAGATCCGCTCGCCGGGGAAGATGCGGTCGATGCCGAGGCGTCGGGCGGCGGCGGCGCCGAGCACGCAGACCGGTTTGGTCGCGGTCGCGGTGTTGAGGAACTGGCCGTGGGCGACGGTCGTGCTGATCGCGCCTGGAAGGTTGAGGCTGGTGGCTTGGACGCTGAGCGCGTTGGTGTTGATTGACGGGATCAGGGGGCTGCGGTAAGCGTCGAGGTTCGCCAGCGAACCGGTGTAGGCGACGTCGTAGACGGCGCCGATCCGGGCGATCATGCCCGGCGCGACGAGCGGCAGCGGGACGGGCTGGCCGCTGAGGCTCTGGCCGCTGGTTACGGTGAGGACGTTGGTGCCGAGCTGGTTGATCTCGTTGAGCAGTCCAGCTTGGCTGGAGGAGGAGAGGCCGAGCACGGCGACGATCGCGGCGACTCCGATCGCGATCCCGAGCGCCGAGAGCGCGGCGCGTAGCCGTCGCGTACGCACGCCGGTGCTCGCCAGCCGTGCGAGGTCCGCAGGCCGCAGGCGTGCCGGCGTGAGGCTCGCGGAGAGCGTGCTCATCCGCGGTCGTTGACAAGCGCAAACGCTGCCGGGCGGAGGTCTTTGACGGTTGCGGTGACGATGTAGCCGCCCGCCTGGCTGTTTGCAGTGAAGGCGGGGGCAACCGCTATGCCGCGGCCGTCTGTCACGACCGTCGTCGTCGCTGGGTCGGTCGAGTGGACGGCGAACGTGCCGCTGGGCCCGGACGAGGGCGCGGCGAACATGACGGCCACACCCTGGACTGAGTTGCCGTGGGCGTCGGTTATGGTGACCGCGAGCGGGATCGCGAACCGCACGCCGGTTGGGGTCGACTGGGCCGCGCCGATGCCTGCGGCGATGGTGAATGGCGGTCCGGCGCGGTTGTCGAGTCCGAACAGCGCGATTCCGGTGGCACCGGTCGCCGTTGCCGTCGCGGTGAACGCCCCGGCGATGTCGTTGGCGCTGAACGCTGGGGAGGTCGCGATCCCGTGCGCGTTGGTCGTCTCGGTCGTCTGGCTCGTGCCGCCGTCGAAGGTCGCGCCGGCGCCACTGCTCTCGGAGCCACTCGGGCTGCCCCCCTGGTTCGCGCCGCCGCTTGAGCGGAGGGTGAACATCACGGCCGCGCTGGCGACGGGGGTGCCGTCGGAGTCCAGCACGCGGACGGCGAGCCGATGGGCGTATCGGCGGTCGATGGTTGCGCGCTGGCGTGTGGGGGTGAGCGGCGTGATCGTGGCGGGGATCCCGGCCGCGCTGTTGGTGAGCGAGAACGACACGGTGCCGTAGGCGCTTCTTGCTGTGACCGTGTAGCTACCGGCCGTGTCGTTGGCGGTGATGGCCTGCGCGGATGCGCTGCCGGTGGCGTCGGCGCCGACGGTCAGCACGTTCGCGCCGCTGGCGGCGAAGGTCGCGCTCGCGCCGGTGGCAGGCGCGGTGAACGTAACCGGCGTCCCGGCCGGGGCGGTGGTGATCGCGCAGCCGTTGGTGTTCGCCAGCTGGACCTCCAGGCCCGTGAACGTGGTGTCGAGCTGCGCGGTCTGCGGCGTGCCGGCGACGAGCACGAGCTCGTTCGGGGCGTTGCTCGAGGGGCACGCCTGCGTGCTGTTGGGGTTGCCGCGCGGGCTCGAAGACGACGACTGCGCGTCGGCCCGTGGACCGGGCGCGGCCGTGAGCGCTCCGATCGCCGCAGCGAGCGTGCATGCCAGCGCCGTCGTCCGCCATTCCGTGCGGATCATCGCGTCCTCCCGACGGCCGGGCCGATCTCCCCGGCCGCGGCGCCGTGGTCGCTCGAAGGGTCGCCGGTCTGCGCGGCCGTCCTGTCAGCGACCATGCGTCCGTCCAGCATCTCGATCTGGCGCGGTAGCCGTGCGGCGAGCTGGTGGTCGTGTGTGATCACGACGATCGTCGCGCCGTCTCTGTGCAGGTCTTGCAGCAGCGCGGAGATCGCCGCGCCGTTGGTCGAGTCGAGGTTGCCGGTCGGCTCGTCGGCCAGCACGATCGCGGGCCGCCCGATAAGTGCTCGGGCGATCGCGACCCGTTGACGTTCGCCGCCGGAGAGTTTCGTCGGCCGGAAGCTCGCGCGGTGCGCGAGCCCGACGCGTTCGAGCGAGCGGGCGGCGAGCGCGCGCCGCTGCGGAGCTGCGACACCGGCGTACAACAGGCCGTCCGCGACGTTGTCGAGGACGGTCTGGTGTTCGGAGAGGAAGAACTGCTGAAAGACGAATCCGATCCTGGTCGCTCGCACGACCGACAGGGCGCGGTCGTCGAGACCAGCGACGTCGAGACCGGTGATGCGCAGCGCTCCGCCGGTCGGCCGCTCGAGCGTGCCCATCACGTGCAGCAGCGTCGACTTCCCCGACCCCGACGGGCCGATGATCGCGACCAGTTCGCCTTGCCGCACGCGGAAGCTGACCGACGACAGCGCGACCACCGGCGCCGCCGCCGGATAGGTTTTCGTGACCTCGTGGAGCTCGAGTACAACATCGTTGCCGTTCCCCGATGCGCCAGGCGTGCTCTGACCCTCGCCGCCCGCGGGGGGTGTGCTCGCGATCACGCTCATTCGCCTGGGACCACCACGCGCTGCCCGGCAGCGAGGCCGCCGCCGCTTACCTGCACGAGCCCGTCAGCGTCGTCGAACATGCCGGTCCTGACCGCGACCAGATAGTGGCGTCCACGCGCGTTGATCTCCTCGACCGCATAACCGCCGCTCGCACGTGCCAGCAGCGCATCGACCGGGACCACGAACACGTTGCTGACGCTGCCGGTGGTGATGGACACGTTGACCGGCGCTTGATCGAGGCCGCCCGTCGCCGCCGGGTCGGTCGGGACAGCGTCGACCTGGATCGTCGCCCCGTCCTGGCCATTCGACGCGACCGAGCTGACGTAGCTGATCCGCCCCGGGGTCGTCTGGTTATCCGGCAGCGTGATTGTGACCGCGTCGCCGATCTTGACCTGCCCTTCGAGTCCCGCGTCCAGCTGAATCGAGACCTGCGGCGAGGTCCACGTCGCCGACAGCACCGGCCCGGCCATCACGCTTGCGCCGACCGCGACGTTCGGCATCACCGAGGTCACCCGCACCGGCCCCGGCTCGAACAGCACCGACCCAAGCAACAGCGTTCCGGTCTGTGGCTCGTCGTGCGCGTCCTGCAGGCCGCGGATCGCGGCTGCGGTCGCTGCCGTGAACGCGTCCCCGGCGAGCTCGTGGGCGGATCCGAGCGCGTCAAGGTTCGCGTTCAACTCAGCCACATCCGCTCCCGCCGACATCCCGGCGGCGAACGCGCGCGTCGCGACTATCGGCCCGTAAAGCAGCAGCACGGCCGTGCCGTCGATCGAGTACAGCGGCTGCCCGCGACGGACGATCTCGCCCGCTGACGGCGTGCTGGTGAACGTCGAGTCCTGGCCGTAGACGGTCGCCTGCGCGTCCGCGGTCGCGAGCCCGGCCTGCGCTGCCGCAAGGGCGCCCCTTCCGGCGCTGACCGAGCTCTGATCGGCGGCGACGTTGGCCGCATCAGGGTTCACCGACTGCTGGCTGGTCGCAATCCGCTGTGCGTCGCTCGCGCATGCGTCCGGCGCGCCGCTAGACCCGCTGGCGCCGTTCGGCGCCGCGTTGTCGCCTGCGCAGTCCACGTCCTCCTCCTGCTGGTCGGCGGCGAGCGTCGCACGGACCTGCGCGAGCGTGGCCGCGTCGCGCTGCAGCGCGGACTGGGCGTTCGTGAGAACGCCCCGGGCGGTCGCGAGCGTCTGCTGCGCCCGCGCCACGATCGCCGGCGCGATGCCGGCCGGAAGCCGAATGGTCAGGTCCCCGGCGTATCCCAGCGTCGCGCTCACCTGCGTCTGCTGGGAGATCGACTCGCGCATGACCATCTGGGTCGAGGTCGGATATTCGTTGTCGCTCACCCCGCCCCCTGAGTCGCCGCCTGAGAACGGGTCGGTCACGATCACCACCATTCCCGCCGCGACCAGCAGCACGGCCGCCAGCAGGCGCCGCCGCCAGCGCCACCCGCGCAGACCCTGCTCGACCGCCGGGGCGGCAAGCGTTCCACTCTCCGACTCGCGTGCCGTGGCGCTCATCAGCAGCCGGGAACCACAGCCGGTTCAAACGACCCGCACCCCGTCTGGGCCTGATTGAGGATCGGCCAGCTGGGAACACGACCGGTGGCTGGGCCTACTGAGCAGCTAGCCAATTGGAACACCTCCGAGCGCGCTTGGCAGCAGGTACTGGCACTCGGATTCCACGTGAGCGATCCGCGGCTGACGCCAATAGCTCCGGTTGGTGTCGGGAACCTCCTCGAGCGGGAACTCGGGGCGCCCCTCGGAATCGGTGGTGGGGTCAGGCCAGTTCGGCACGTCATGGGATCGCATGCACTGGCTGAACCTCAACATCCCGATCAGGAGCTGCTGCACCTCCCCCGGAGCGAACATGTCGTCGGTGCCGGCCGGAAGCAGGTTCTGACAGGCTTTCTCCGCCTCCCGGAACTGAGGACGATTGAGTTCTTGCTGGCTGACCTTAGGAATCTGTCCACTGCTGTTGGGGTCAGGGAAGTTCGGGACGCCGTGCGAGCGCATACAGCGCGAATAGGCGAGCGCGTTCTCGACGTTCGTCGGCGGAGACTGCGCTCCTCGGCGAGCGTTCGATGAGACACCGGCAACGCTCGGTGATGGGCCGCTTCCCCACGCCGCTGCCGCAGGCGCGGCTAGGCTCGCCGTGGCAATGATGGCCGCCGCGGCTCGCGCTGTCGGCGACCATCTGCGCCGTCGTCGGCGGATCACGCGCGTGGTGTCCTTCATCATTCCCTCCTCAGCTCTGGCGTTGGCTTCATGGCTGCAGTTCTACGTCGGGGCGGGTGACATCACCGCTACCGCCGTTGTTGCACGGATGTCACGTCAGCCGGCGCATACTTGGTCAGATGCGGGTGCTGGTGGTCGAGGACCATGTGACGCTTGCGGGCCGGATCGCTCAGGGGCTGCGTCAGGCTGGGTTAGCCGTGGACGTCGTGTACGAGGGCGCTGCCGCGCTTGACGCCGCCGCACAGACGGCATATGACGTGATCGTGCTCGACCGCGACCTGCCGGTCGTGCACGGTGACCGGGTGTGCCGGACGATCGCCGGCACGGGCCCGCGGATCCTTATGCTCACCGCCGCCGCCGGCGTCGAGGACCGGGTCGACGGGCTGGAGCTGGGCGCCGACGACTACCTCGGCAAGCCGTTCGCGTTCGCCGAGCTCGTCGCCCGCGTCCGGGCGCTGTCGCGCCGCGCGCCGTCCGCACAACCGGTCCTGCGCTGCGCAGATCTCACCGTGGACCGTGCCCGGCACCGCGCCAGCCGTGGTTCCCGCTCGCTATCGCTGACCCGCAAGGAGTTCGGGATCCTGGAGATGCTGCTGGCCGCCGAGGGCGCCTTGGTCAGCGCGGAGGAGCTGCTCGAGCACGTCTGGGACGCCAACGCCGACCCCTTCAGCAACATCGTCTCGGTGACAATGACCCGGCTGCGGCGCAAGCTCGGCGACCCGCCGCTGATCGAAACCGTGGTTGGCAAGGGGTACCGGATCTGAGCCGCCCGCGTTTCACCGTCCGGGCCCGACTCACCCTGCTCTACATCGGCCTGTTCGCCGTGTGCGGGGCGATCGTGGTCGCGGTCAGCTACATCCTCGTTGCGCACCTAGGAGCCCCCGGCCTCGGGCAGCGCCCTTCCTCCCGGGACGGCATTCCAGCGAGCATCGCGGCGCAGTGTCGGTCAGAGCAGCCCAGCGCTCACCCCGACAAGCTCCTCATGGCCCAATGCATCTTTCAGCTTCTCGGCGCGCAACATCAGCGTGATCTCACGTTGTCGCATCTGCTGCTGTACTCGTTGATCACGCTTGCCGTGGTCATCGCCCTGGCCGCGCTGCTCGGTTGGATCGCCGCCGGGCGGGCGCTCCATCCGGTGCACCGGATCACTGCGGCCGCCCGCGCCGCGTCGGCAAGCAATCTGTCGGCGCGGGTTGCGCTGGCCGGTCCCCGCGACGAACTCCACGACCTCGCGGAAACCTTCGACGAGATGCTCGACCGGCTCCAGGCGACGTTCGAGAGCCAGCAGCGGTTCATCGCCAACGCCTCCCACGAGCTGCGCACCCCGCTCGCCGTCATGCGCACCACCCTCGACGTCGTTCAGGGGAACCCAGACAGCACCGCGGACGACCTGCCCAACATGGCCGCCGACATCCGCGCCGCGGTCGACCACGCCGAGCAGCTCATCAGTGCGCTAATCATCCTCGCGCGCAACGAGCAAGGGCTCACCGTGCACGATGAGGTCGATCTCGCCACGGTCGCCGAAGACATTCTCGAAACCGCCGATGTTCGCGACCGGCAAGTACACGCCACACTGGAGCCCGCCGTCATCACGGGCGATCCGGTGCTCGCCGAACGCCTCATCGCGAACCTCCTCGACAACGCAGCCGGGTACAACATCGCCGACGGCGAAATCTGGATCAGCACCCGCACCACGGCAGGCACCAGCCAACTGACCGTGGCCAATACCGGCCCAATCATCACCCCGGCCGATGCTGATCGCCTCTTTCAACCCTTCCAGCGGCTCGTCGACCGCACCTCGCACGACGGCTTCGGCCTCGGCCTGACCATCGTCGCATCGATCGCCGCGATCCACTGCGGCACGGTCACCGCACGGCCACGCAACGACGGTGGCCTGACCGTCACCGTCACGATCCCCTCGCCCCGCGCCCCGGACCACGACACCGCAATCCAGGAAACCTAAGCGCAACGATCGCGCGGCTTGAGGCGGAATGGCTGGCACGGGCGCTGCGCACGGATGATGAGAGCACACAGACGGTTGCTTCGACGGCCCAGGCTACTCGTGCACTTCTACTACCCCATTTTGTCAGCCCAAACTGACGCCGCGTGATCTGGGGACGATCGGTATCCAGTCCCGTGCATCGCGTGTCGCTCTCGCAGGGGCGTGGACTGGACACGTGCGCCCGCATCAAGTCCGGCGACACGCTCCCGAGGGACGAGGCAGTGGTCCAATCTCGAGCCGACGGGCTTCCTCGCAGGATCGTCAGCAACTCAGCGTCACGCTCGCCCGCCAGCGCCGCCAATCCCTGCCGTTGGCCGTGAATGGGTTGCGGTGCGCGATGAACGGTCACGGACAGCTGCGCGCCGTGGTCGTTACGCTCCTCGCGATATGAGCGCGCTGCTGCTATTCGGCGACACGGAGCGCAATGCCGTGCTGCGCCACGAGATCCCGGTGCCGGTCATCGATTCGCTGCTGCTGGTCGTGGCCAACGGCAGCCGCTACGTGCTGACCAGCGTGGTCGACCGCGACCGGATCGCCGAGGCGATACCGGACGCCGAGGTGCTCGACTTCTTCGACTTCGGCCTGCTGGAGCTGATGGAGGACGGAATGGAGCGCCGCGAGGCGGTTCGCGAAACGGTTGTGCGGGTGCTCGCCCAGATCGAGCTGGACGCGGCGGCTGTTCCGAGCGACTTTCCGCTCGCCCTCGCCGAGCGGCTGCGAGCGGCCGGGGTCCGCCTGAGCATCGACGATGACGCGTTCGACGTCCGTCGCCGGGCCAAGACCGCCTCGGAGCTCGGCGGCGTGCGGCGTGCCCAGCGGGCCGCGATGGCGGGAATGGAAGCTGCTCGCGGGCTGCTGTTCAGCGCCTCGTCGGGGGCGGAGGGACTGCTTGTGCTGGACGGCGAGTTGTTGCTCGCCGAGGACGTGCGGGCGGCGATGCGCGCTGCCTGCGAGGCGGCAGGCGCGCGCTGCCCTGCCGGAGTGATGGTCTCCTCGGTGTTCGCCGGGTTCGGCCACGATCCTGGCCATGGCCCGCTGCCGGCGGGGCTCCCGATCGTCGTCGACCTGTGGCCCCAGCACGAGCCGAGCTCGTGCTGGGGAGACATGACGCGAACGTTCGTGGTCGGCGAGCCGCGGGCGGAGGCCGCGGCTGAGCTCGCCAAGATGGAGGCGCTAGTCCGCTCGGCGTTCGAGGAGACGCTGGCGACGCTGCGCCCGGGAGTGACTGGCAGGGATCTCTACCTGCGGGTGTGCGAGCGGTTCGAGGCGGCCGGCTACCCGACGCAGCGGACCAAGACGCCGGCCGATGGCCACGACGGCTTCCAGTTCGCGCTCGGACACGGCGTCGGGCTCGAGGTCCACGAGCAGCCCTACCTGGGGCTGAGTGGGCGCGGTCAGCTGGTGGTCGGGGACGTCGTCGCGATCGAACCGGGCCTCCAGCGCGACGGCATCGGGATGGTGCGATTCGAGGATCTGCTGCTCGTCACCGAGTCGGGCGCCGAGAACCTGACCGACTTCCCGTACGACCTCGGCTAAGTGGCCCGATACGTACTTACGAATCGAACCACTTAGCACGCCATGCACCAGCAGCTGCGTCCACTATTCGATCGCGTCGTGATCAAGGAGCTCGATCCCGACCGCGTGCGCCGTTCGGGCCTGCTCGTGCCGCCCGGCACCGACGAACCGCCGCCCCAGCACGGGATCGTCCTGGCCGTTGGCCCGGGACTCGACTGGTGGGACCACGTCGGCGTGCGGATGCCGGTCATGCGCGGCGACCACGTCGTCTTCCCGGCTTCGGCCGGAGCGTGGGTCGAGGTCGAGGAGGAACGGCTGCTGGTCTGCCGCGTGGGGGAACTGCTGGGCGTGCTCGAGCCGGTCGAAGAGTTCCCGGAGTAGGCGAGAGGCTGTCTCGCGGCCGTTCAGGCCGCGTTTCGCTCGCCCAACTCCTGCGGGACCGCTGCCTGCGCACGGGCCAGCAGGTCCGCCACCTCGGGATCATCGTCAAGCGCGAGGACGCGCTCGCACGCCGCAATGCATTCGCGCATGCGTGCGGTCCGCGCCAGCGCGTGCGCGTAGGCGGACCAGGCACGCGGAGATTCCGGCGCGACGACGGTCGCCGCCTCCGCGGCTGAGACTTCAGCGCCGATGTCGCCGGCGAGGTCGTAGGCAAGCGCGAGGTCGAGCAGCACTTCCACGGTCGGTCCGAGATGCCGGGCCCGTTCGAGGGCCGAGATCGCGCCGGCGCGATCCATCATCCCCAACTTGAGCCGGCCGAGCCGCGCCCACGACGAGGAGTCCTCGGGAGCCCGCTCGGTGACGCGCTCGGCGGCTTCGGTGGCGAGGTCGAAGGCGCCCATGTCCTCATAGATCCGCGAGGCGAACCGCTCAGGGGTCGGGCGGTCGGTCTCGACGCGTGCCCAATCGCGGACCGCACGCGCGGCCGCCGGGAGGTTGCCGGCCTGCCAGAAGGCGACGGTCAGCAGTCGCAGAACGCTGGGGTTCGAAGGCTCGGCGTCACGCGCGTAGATCAGGCGCTGCGCGGCGAGCGCCGGCTCGCCTTCGGCGAGCGCGTGCTGTGCGGCGGTCATGAACCGCTGCACGCGATCGGCGGCCGGATCCGGCCTGGAGAAGTCGACGAACTGGAGCGAACCGGCGGGCACCGTACGCACGCCGAGCTGGAACGACATCCGCGCCCACTGCTGGATGTCGTCGCCCTCGCCCGAGAAGTAGATGCCGCTGACCGTGCCGACTCCCCACTCCGGATATGACAGGCAGCGGGCGTAGCGGTGCACGACCGAGTGATCTGGAACCCGCGCACCGAACGGGTCGTGCTTGGCGCGCTCCGCGGCCGTCTGGCGGGCCCGCTGCTCGGCCTCGTAGGCTCTGCGCCCCTCCTCCTCGCGCGCCCGGCGCGCGGCGGCGGCGGACACCTTGACCGCGGTGCGAGTAACCCGGCCGCCGCGCGAGGTCTCGGCGAGGCGCTCGAGCTGGTCGGCGGCCTCGTTGATTGCCTGCAGGTGGCGCTGGTGCTCGTGCTGCCGGCCGGGCGGAGCGATGTCCGGGTGCCAGCGCTTGGCCATGCGGCGGCGCGCGAGCTGCACCGCCCGCTGATCGAACGGCGCCTGGAGCTCGAGCAAGAGGAGCGCTTGCTCCAGATCGAGAATGCGGGCCACGAGGGAAACGTTAGCGACAGGGCCCGGGTCTGGCTGTCTCCGACGGCCGCCAAATGCAACAAATCTGTGCGGATTCGGCGACCCGCTCGCGAGCCGTCGTACGGTGGCCACGGTGCGGGCCGGCGCGAGATCAGCACGGAGAATCTGGTGGGCATGGCTGCCGCTCGCGGTGCTCGCGGGACTGCTCGGATTCGTGATCGTGATCGCCGGCGTGAGCGCCAGCCTGACGGCGGAGGCGACCGCTTGCGAGGCGGCCACAGCAGGCGGGCTCCGAACAGGCGATGGCATCCCTGAGGCGTTCCTGCCGTACTTCGCGGGGGCCTCCGGGCAGTTCGGCCTCGGTTCGAGCGGGTGGGCCTTCCTGGCGGCGATCAACGCCATCGAGTCCGATTTCGACGACACTGCGCTCCCGGGCGTCGCGAGCGGCGCCAACGCGTTCGGTGCGGCAGGTCCGATGCAGATCGGGATCGGAGGCGCAGCCGGCGACACGTGGGCAGCGGTGGCAGTCGACGGCGTTCCCGGCGGCGTCAGCCCGCCGAGTGTCTACGACGAGCCTGACGCGGTGTATGCCGCCGCGAACCTGTTGCGCGTCTCGGGCGCGCCGGCCGACTGGGCGGGGGCGCTGTACGCCTACAACCACGCCGATTGGTACGTCGGCGAGGTTGCCGCACTCGCGTTGCGGTACGCCAGCTCGCCGCTGCTCGCCACGTCCGGTGGGTGCGAGCCGGTCGCTGCGCCGATCATTCCGGGCGTCGCCGCCGCCCTCGTCGCCGGCGGGCTGGCGGGGATCCCGCATGACGCGCCGGCTGCGGTGCAGCAGATGCTCGCCGCGGGCAACAGGATCGTCGACCAGATCTACAGCTACGGCGGGGGCCACTCGCCGGCATCGATGGGGATCCCACCGGATCCTGCGGCCGACCCGGGCGAGGAGGAGAACGGCGGCCCCGGGTACGACTGCTCCAGCGCCGTCGACTACGTGCTCTGGGGCGCCGGCCTGGCCGACAGCCTCCTGGGTGGCGCCGTGCCGGCGTCGGAGGCGCTCGAGAACGTGGGGGCGGCGGGACCGGGTCGCTGGGTGACGATCTTCGCGGGTGAGTCAGGCCGGCAGCCGCATGCGTTCATCGAGGTCGACGGGGTCGTGCTCGACACCGTCCATCTCGACCCGACGTCGCCCGCCGGGACAGGACCGCGCTGGCAACCGGCGTCCGAGGTCGCGCTCGAGCTGGCGGCGGGGTCGTTCGTCGAACGGCATCCACCCGGGCTCTGAGACTAGGTGCGCCCCCGAGTGCGCCGAATCACTGCACTAGCTTCGCGACTTTGGCGACGTTTCGGTTGTTGAGCGACCGAAACGTCGACAGAGTGGAGCGCTCGACTCGCGTAAGGGGCCCCGGCCGCTCGGGGCGTTGTACGAGTGGCCGAGTCAGACTGGCGCCTCTTGGTCACTTGGCCATTCCCAACCGCGTGCGTGCAGTTAGTCTGTTTCTCCTTATATTGCGTCTATCTTGTATCTATGATGGATGCAAGACTGTTCCCTCACGAAAGAGCCAGCGATGCCCACTAATCGACCGACCCGCACGCACCACGTCGACCGCAATCGCCAGCCGGTGCTGGCGATTTCGTCAGAGCCTCAGCCGCGAGCTTCGAGGACGCTCCTGGTGGCCGTCTACCTCGGGGCGATCACGATGATCATGGGTCGAGGCGGCATCAGCGTCCATCGCCAGACGCGGGGAACGCTCGACCGGACCGCTCCGATTTTCGGACTCAGCTGGCTCAGCTCGGCGCAGCTCTGCTGAGGCTTCGCCTGCCTCCAAGGGCCTGTCGTCTACCCTCGGAGCCGTGTCCTCGCAGTACATCTACACGACCTACAAGCTGTCGCGCCGCCATCCGCCCGACAAGCAGGTCCTGACCGACATCTCGCTGTCGTTCTTCCCCGGGGCGAAGATCGGCGTGCTCGGCTACAACGGAGCCGGGAAGTCGACGCTGCTGCAGATCATGGCTGGGCTCGACACCGAGTTCGACGGGCAGGCGCAGCTGGCCCCGGGCGCGACCGTCGGGATGCTCGGGCAGGAGCCCCAGCTCGATCCGGCAAAGAGCGTCAAGGAGAACGTGGAGGAGGGCGTGGCCGAGTTGCGAGCGCTGCTCGACCGCTTCGACGAGCTGTCGATGAACTACTCCGACGCGACGGCCGACGAGTTCGCGCGTGTACAGGAACAGATCGATGCGGCTGACGCGTGGAACCTCGACACGACGCTCGAGATCGCGATGGACGCGCTGCGCTGCCCGCCGGCCGACGCCGACGTGAGCACCCTCTCGGGCGGGGAGCGACGCAGGGTCGCGCTCTGCCGTCTGCTGCTGCGGGCGCCCGACCTGCTGCTGCTCGATGAGCCGACCAACCACCTCGACGCCGAGTCGGTCGCTTGGCTCGAGCGGCACCTGCTCGACTACAAGGGGACGATCGTCGCGGTCACGCACGATCGCTACTTCCTCGACAACGTCGCCGGCTGGATCCTCGAGCTCGACCGCGGCCGCGGCATCCCGTACCAGGGCAACTACTCGGGCTGGCTCGAGCAGAAGCGCGTCCGACTCGAGCAGGAGTCCAAGCAGGACAGCGCGCGCAAGCGGACGATCGAGCAGGAGCTCGAGTGGGTGCGGATGAACGCCTCGGCACGGCGCAACAAGCCGAAGGCGCGCCTGAACGCCTACGAGGCGCTGCTCGCGCAGGACCGCAACGTCAAGCTCGACCAGGTCCAGATCCACATCCCGGCCGGCCCCCGCCTCGGCGGAGTGGTCGTGGAGGCCGACAACCTCCGCAAGGGCTACGGCGACCGCCTGTTGATCGACGGGCTCAGCTTCAGGCTGCCGCCAGCCGGGATCGTCGGCGTGATCGGGCCGAACGGCGCCGGCAAGACGACGCTGATGCGGATGATCACCGGCGAGGAGCAGCCCGACGCGGGGACGTTGCGGCTGGGGGACACGGTCAAGCTCGCCTACGTCGACCAGTCACGCGACGCGCTCGACCCCGACAAGACCGTCTGGGAGGAGATCTCCGGGGGCGCCGACCAGATCACGCTCGGCGAGCGGACGATCAACTCGCGCGCCTACGTGGCCGGCTTCAACTTCAAGGGCACCGACCAGCAGACGAAGGTCGCCAAGCTGTCCGGCGGCGAGCGCAACCGTCTGCACATGGCGAAGCTGCTCCGCTCCGGCGGCAATCTGCTGCTACTGGACGAGCCCACCAACGACCTTGACGTCGACACCCTGCGCGCGCTCGAGGAGGCGCTGCTCGCGTTCGCCGGCTGCGCCGTCGTCGTCTCGCACGACCGGTGGTTCCTCGACCGGATCGCGACGCACGTAATCGCGTTCGAGGGGGATTCGCAGGTGCGCTGGTTCGAGGGCAACTTCGAGGCCTACGAGAGCTTTCGCCACGAATCGCTCGGCGCCGACGCCGACCGCCCGCACCGGATCACGTACAAGAAGCTCGTTCGCAGTTGAGCGGCGCCGTCTCGACGATCCCCGAAGTGATCGCTCGCATGGACGCGATCGACGCCGCGCTGCCCCGCAAGGACGGCGTCGCGATCTTCAACCGGCTCTACCTCCAGGTCACGCTCGCGGTGGACTCGGCGAGCGCCGGCACGGAGTTCGAGGACAGGCAGTTCGTCGAGCGGCTCGACGTGGTGTTCGCCGGCCTGTACTTCGACGCCGAGGCAACGATCGATTCGGGCGGCCGCTGCCCGCTGGCGTGGCGACCGCTCGTCGAGACGCGCGCGCAGCGGCGGGAGCCGATCCAGTTCGCGCTCGCCGGGATGACGGCGCACATCAACCACGACCTGCCGATCGCCGTCGTCACCACCTGCGAGGAGCGCGGGCTCGCGCCGGACGACGACAGCGCCGCCCATCGCGATTACCAGCGAGTCAACGCCCTGCTCGCGACCGTCGAAACGCAGGTCGCCGGGTGGTTCGACAGCGGTCTGATCGCCGACATCGAGGACGTCACGCCGTTGAAAACAGACGAGGCGATCGCGATGTGGTCGATCGTCGCGGCCCGGAATGTGGCCTGGGAGCACGCGCAGCTGCTGTGGGAGCTCCGACATGCCGGTCCAGTCCGCGACGCCTACCTCGACACGCTCGCCGTGAGCACGGAGCTGGCAGCGCGCGCGATGCTCGTCTAGCGCCCGGCCGTAGACTGACGATCGTGGCCGGCGTCTCCAGAGCGGTGCTGATCACCGGGTGCTCGTCCGGGATCGGGCGCGCGACCGCCGAGCTGCTCGCCGGGCGGGGCTTCACCGTGTACGCCACGGCGCGCAGGCCCGGGACGATCGCCGACCTCGAGGCCAAGGGATGCCGGACGCTCGCCCTCGACGTCACCGACGAGGCTTCGATGCGGGCGGCGGTGGCGGCTGTGATCGACGCCGAGGGCGCCATCGGGGTGCTCGTCAACAACGCCGGGTACAGCCAGTCGGGCGCCGTCGAGAGCGTTCCCCTCGACGCGGTGCGCCGGCAGTTCGAGACGAACGTGTTCGGGCTCATCCGGATGTGCCAGCTCGTCATGCCGGGGATGCGGGAGCAGCATTTCGGCAAGATCGTCAACGTCGGCTCGATGGGCGGGCGGCTGACGTTTCCGGGGGGCGGTCTCTACCACGCCAGCAAGTACGCGATCGAGGCGATCTCCGACGCGATGCGGTTCGAGGTGAGCGGGTTCGGGGTCGACGTGATCCTGATCGAGCCCGGGCTGATCGTCACCCGCTTCGGCGACACCGCAGCCGGGAGCACCGACGCGGCGCCGAGCGACGGCGCCTACGCGGACTTCAATCGCGCCGTCGCCGCTGGAACCGAGGCGGCCTACAAGGGGCCGATGCGACACCTCGGCGCGGGTCCCGAGGCGGTCGCAAAGACGATCGCTCGCGCGCTGGCGGCCAAGCGTCCAAAGACGCGCTACGTCATCACCCCGAGCGCGCACCTGCTGATCAACCAGCGGCGGCTGACCCCCGATCGCGTCTGGGACGCGATGATGCGCCTGCAGTTCCCGACGCCCGGTCGCTGACTGCCGAGGTGTGCACGCCCGGGCGCGGCGTTCAGCCGCGCCCCTCAAGCATCGTCTTCAGCGTCAACCACAAGATCAGGGCGTCGAGCCGGAGGCTCCCGTGCTTGACGTAGTAGAGGTCGCGCTGGAGCTTTGCGAGCGTGCCCTCGAGCGAGCCGCCATAGCCCATGTTGACCTGCGCCCATCCCGTCAGCCCGGGCCGCACGCTGTGCCGCGCGCTGTAGAACGGGATCTCACGCTCGAGGCGCTCGACGATCGCGATCTGCTCCGGGCGCGGTCCGACGAGCGCCAGGTCGCCGCGGATAACGTTCCACAGCTGCGGCAGCTCGTCGAGCCGGAAGCGGCGCAGGAAGCGGCCGACCGCGGTGATGCGATGGGCTTCCGCGCCGGCCCAGGCCGGCTCGCCATCGGCCTCGCGCATCGTGCGCAGCTTGAGCAGCGTGAAGTGGGCGCCGTGGCGGCCGACCCGTCGCTGCCGGTACAGCCCCTGACCCGGGCTGGTGAGCCGGATGGTCACGATCGCGACCGCGATGAACGGGAGCGCGAGGGTCAAACCGACGGCCGCGATCCCCAACTCGAGGACTCGCCGCAGGGTCCTCGACACTGGTCGCTCGTGGACACTGGCGATGTCGAACAGGAACCATGTGGGCGTCAGCTCGCTCAGCGGCACCTTCTTGAACTCCGACTCGTAGTAGCCGATCAGCTCGCGGACGTGGACGCCGGCGAGGTTCAGGTGCGACGCCGCCTCGACGATCGCGGGGATTCGCAGGGCCTCGTGGTCGAGCACGAGCACGGTCGCCTGCGAGTCGCGGACGGCGGCAGCGATCGCGTCGCCGCTGAGCTGAAGCTGTGAACCGAGCGAACCGACGAGCCGCGCTTCCCGGCTGTGCGCGAGCTCGTTCGTGAGGTCGCTGCGCGCCGCGGCCGAGCCGGCGAAGAACACTCGGCGCAGCTCCAGCCGGACACGAATCTCCAGATCTCGTGCCGCGCTTGCGCCGAGCAGGGTGGCCGCGCCGAGCGCGGCGGTTACGCCGCCGACCGCGGGCGACCACCTCAGGCCCAGGATGATCGAGGCGCCCGCCATGAACAGCGAGGCGAGCAGCGTGCCGGCGAGTGCCGGACCGAGGTGGCTGCTGATCCCGCGGCCGCGCACGCCGGCATCAATCGCCTCAAACGTCATCCGCGCCGCGAGCGTCGCCAGCAGCGCGGGCAGGATCAGCGCCGGCCACTGGCTCGCGCGGAAGCTCGCCACCGTTGCAGGACCGGCGATGCATAGTCCGAGCAGCAGCGTGAACACCGCTCCGGCGAGGCGCGTCACCGGCCAGCGCGAGCTCGAGCGGTAGGCGCGCTCGGCCGAGGCGGCAGACGGCTCTGGGCCCGGCGGGGTGGGGTCCAGGGGGGCGAGCGACGGTCCCGGCCCGCTCATCTCTGCGCCGTCTTCGGGACGTTGCTCATCTACAGCGCCGCCTTGGTCTGCACGATCGAGTTGGCGAGGGCCGGTTCGCGCGGGTCCAGGCGCTGCGCCTGCTCGTAGGCCGCCAGGGCGACCCCGAAGTCGCCGCGGCGGAAGGCGAGGTCGCCCAGCAGCGCCGGCGGCACGTAGTTGTCGGGCTCGAGCCGTTCCGCTCGCAGCAGCACGTCGCGCGCTGCTTGGTAGTCGTCGAGGCGCGCGTAGGCGGACGCGATCGCGTAGAGGGTCGTGAGGGAGTACGGATCGAGCGACTCGGCCGTCTCGAGCGTGCCGATCCCGCGCGCGGGCGAGGAGACGACCTCGCTGTCGCCCGAGCTCGCGTACCGAGCCGCGGCGTACTGGCGGCCGATGCCAGCGGCGATCAGGGCGAGAATGCCAAGGCCGACCGCGAGCGCCGCCTGGGCGCCGCGGGAACGGCCCGTTCCGCCCGCCCGTCGCTCGCGGGAGGGCGCCGGCACGACCAGCATCGCCGCGGCCAGGATCGCCATTCCGGCTAGCCCTGGGATGTCGTACAGCCAGTCGACACTGGTTGCGCCGAGCCAGGCCGTGAACATGCCGAGCGCGGCGACCCGGATCATCCGGTCGCCGGCCGCCAGCGTCTCCCGTCTCCGTGTCAATCCGGCGGCGAGGATCGCGCCACAGAACACGAGCAACGAAAGGAGCCCGACGATGCCGAGCTCGGCGGCCATCTGGAGCTCGAGGCTATGGGGCTGGGTGACCGACTGCGGGTTCTTGCGAAGCCGGTAGTAGTCCGCGTCGTAGCTGCCCGCGCCGACCCCGCCGAACGGGTGCGCGCGGAACTCGTCGACGGCGATCCGCCAGAGGTCATAGCGGAAGCCGCCGGCGCTGAGGAACCTATTGGAGACCGTCTGCTCGGCCTTGAGCTGGGTGAAGTCGTCCCACTGGCGTGCGATCGTCCCGTGGCCGGCGGCGATGACGACGAGCGCGCCGGTGAGCGTCGCGGCAAGCAGCAGTTGGCCCAGCCGGCGCAAGGCCAATTCCCGCCGCGCCTCGGGCAGGCGAGCGGCGATCGTCGAGGCCGCGAGCTTGAGCACGAACGCGAGCGCGCACGCGAGCAGGATCGCGATTCCCGCCGAGCGCAGCACGTCTGCCGGGATCGCGTTCTGCTGCGTCGGACCGGTGGAGCTGTAGACGCCGAGCGTCCAGTGCAGACTGGCGCCGACGCTGAGTGCGATCAGCAGCAGGTTGATCCCGCGACGGGTGCGTTGGGGGGCCGCGGCCAGGACGAGGACCGTCGCGAGCAGGAGCGCCGGAACGATCGCGCGCGATTGCGTCGTGACGGCCGTCGCGGCGATCGCCGCCGCGCCCGCCAGGCCGAGTGCACGAACGCTCCGCCGCGCGTCGCTCTCCGCCAGCGCGACTAACGGCCACAGTCCCATGACGAGCAGCCCAGCGGTGCCGTTGACGTAGCCGATCGGTGAGTCGAGGCGGCCCTGCAGGAACGCACCAGCGCCCCCGCCTCCGGCGAAGATCAGGGCGAGGATCACGCTCGACAGCAGCGCGGGCGCGCCGAGGATCAGCATCACCGCGCGGGCCGAGCGCTGCGTGCGGATCGCGAGCAGGCCGATCGCGAAGATCACGCAATAGACCGCGAGCCGGTTCGAGTCGGTCCAGGCGTTTTCGCGCGATTCCGCCCACAACATCGACGCGAAGCTCAGCGCCAGCAGGCAGGCGAGGCCGGCCGCGGCCGTCAGACCCAAGCGCGTGAACGCCGGCCGGGCGGCGAAGCCGAGGACGACGAGGATCACGACGGCGCCGAGCGCCAGCGGCGCCCACGAGGTGAAGTTGAAGTACCCGCTGGCCAGCGGCGAGCAGGCGAGCACCGCCGCCACCAGCATCGCCGCGAACCCGAGCGGCGCGCCGGCCGCCGGCAGCATGCCGCCTGACCCCTGCGGCCGCAGCTCGATCACGTCCGCCGCGCCGTCGAACGGCGTTGCGCGCTCGGATTGGGTGGTCGACATGCGCTCGGCTGCGGCCGTCGACGGCCTAGTTGAAGCGCGGCCCCGGCGCGCGCCGGCGCGAACGGCTGACCGCGATGCCGGCGCCGCCGCCGAGCACGAGCACCGCGGCGGCGACCAGCAGCATCCACAGCAGGCCCGAGCCGGAGCTGGGATGGAGCACCTTGATCGGCGACGGGACGGCGGACGCAGTGCCGGCCGCGGGGGCTCCGCCGATCGAGGGCACGCCGGGGGTCGTCGAGATCCAGTCGTGGAACCTCGACCGAGCCTTGGTGTGAGTGCCGGCGGCAGCTCTGTGCGTGGCGCGCGCGTGGGGCCGTCGATGCGGCTTGGGCGGGACCCGCGCGGGGGAGGTCGTGGTCGGAGGCGCGGTCACCGTGGCCACGGTTTGGACGGCGGCGCCGGTCGTCGGCGCCGGGGTCGTGATCGGGTGCGTTGCCGGGCTGGAGCCAGTCGGCGACTTGACCGCGCTTTGGGTCGTGGTGGTGGGCGGCTTCTGCTCGGCGCCAGTCGAGCCGGAGGCCTTTGAGCCCGACCCTTTCGAGCCGGAGGCCTTTGAGCCCGAGCCCGAGCCCTTTGAGCCCGAGCCCTGTGAGCCGGAGCCCTTTGAGCCGGAGCCCTTTGAGCCCGAGCCCTTTGAGCCCGAGCCCTTTGAGCCCGAGCCCCCGCCCTTTGTGATCCCGGCGCCGAACAGCTGGCCCGAGCTCGAGCTTCCAGCCGGAGCGCCGCGAGCGGTCGCGAGCGGGATCGAGTACTCCTTGGCGGCAGGGCTGCCGGGATCGACGTGGACTCCGGGCGGGAGCTTGTGCGCACCCGCGGCGGCAGGCATCGAGAGCGCGGTGAAGAAGATCAGAAGCGCCCCGAGGCGAGGCAGTTGAGTACGAGTCTTGGGCACGATACCCCTCTCGAGCGGCAGACCGCAGTGACGAGCGAACGCCCGGCGCTCTCAGGTTTATAGCGATTCGGCGAGCGCACCGTGCGCCCGTTACCGAGGTTTCACAAGACCTTGACACGCGCCAGCACGCCGTCGAGCACCTGCCAGACCGACTCCGAACTGGAGCCCAGCAGGCTCGCGCGGAGGTCGGCCACGCGCCTCAGGCGCAGCGCCTCATCGTCCAGCAGCGCCGCGATTGCGGCGGCGAATCCGGACGCGTCGGACGCGGTGTCGATATTGGCTCCGGTCGCCTCGGCCACCCACGGAGTGCTGACGACGGCGGCGCCGCCCGCCGCCGCCTCGTGGACCTTGATCGGCGTGCCGGTGCCTGAGCGCAGCGGAACCGCGGCGACGCGAGCCCGCCGCAGCAGGCGTGCGAGGTCGGGGACATCGGACAGCAGCTCGATGTCCGGCGCCTGGCCGAGCTTCGCGGCGCCACGGCCCGCGATGATCACGCGGGCACCCGGATGGGTGGCACGTAGGGCTGGGACGATCTCGCAAGCCAGCCACTCGGCGGCGTCACGGTTCGGCGGGTAGCGCATGTCACCGGTGAAGATCAGGTCGACGTCCCGGGCGCCGTCCGGTTCCCGAGAGCCGTCGCAGCCGGGCGGCGGTTGCGCGGAACCGCCGGGCAGATCGAGCACGAGCGGCAGTACGACCGGTCGCGGCTCCTGTGGGAGCGCGTGCGCGTCGAGCGGCGAGACGACCAGTTGGGCGATGACCCAGCGCGCTGCCCGGCGCTCGTGCCGCGCCAGCAGCCAGGCCTCGGCGCGCGCTGCGGCGCGCAGTGGGAGGCGGCGCTCGAGCGTTGCGCGCTGGCGCATGTTGGCGCTGAGCGCGTCGATGTGGTCGAGCACGGTCGGCGCTGGGAGCGGCGCGCGCAGGCAGCGGATCGTCACGACGATGACGGCGTCGGACTCGGCGGCGGCGTGAGCGACTGCCGCGTGCGCCCGGGCGGGCATCATCCAGCCGACCTGAAGTGGGCGCCCGGCGAACAGGCCCACGATCGCCCCTGCTGCCCGATAAGGCACCCCGACTCTGAGCGGGACCACCGTCGCGACTTGCGCGACAGTGGTCCGCTGCGCCTCGGATGCCGGCCGCGCCGCCGCGATCACCCGAACATCGTGCTGATGCTCGGCGAGCAGCCGTGCCAGCTGGAGCGAACGCTGCTGGTCGCCCTTGCCCTGGGCATCCGGGAACCGGGCGCAAACGATCAGAATCCTCATCGCCGGACCGTCGGTCCGGGCCTTGCCTGGTCGCGTCCGGCGATCGCCTCTCGGTACAGGTCGCGATAGCCCTCGGCCGTCCGCCGCCACGTGAACGTCGCCGCCCGCGCGCGGCCGCGCTCGGCGATCGCGCGGGCGCATTCGGGATCCTCGAACAGGCGCCGGACGGCCGCGGCGATCGAGCCGGGGACGTCGACCGGGTCGATCGCCACGATCGCGTCGGCGCCGATCTCCCGGGTCACCGGGGCGATCCCGGCCAGCACTGGCGTGCCCACCGCCATCCCCTCGAGCACGGGCAGCCCGAACCCCTCGTCGACGGATGGATAGACCAGGGCCAAGGCCCCTGACATCACTCGCCAGAGTTGCTCGCGCGGGAGGTGCTCGAGGATCTCGACCCGTCTGTCGGCGAGCTCGGCGCCGAGCTCGTTGGCCAGTCCGTCGGGAAGCCCGCCGGCGGCGAGCAGGCGTAGCCGGATCGGGCTCGGCTGTAGTGCGCGCCACGCGTTGACCACGTCGCCGGTCCGCTTACGCGGGTCGCGGCCCGCGAACGCGACGATGTACGGCGCTCGCTCGCCCGCTGCGCTCGCCGGGCCAGCCAACGGCGGCGCAGGAGGCGCCACCCCCTCGAGTACGACCCGCGGTTGCACCGCCGGCCCGAAGCGAGCGGTGACCTGGTCGGCGACGGTCCGGGACGGCACCGCGACGATCGCCGCCGCGGCGAGCGCCCGGCCGATCAGGGATCGCTCGTAGCGGTGGCCGACCTGCTGGCGGATGCTGCGGTCCGCGCGCCGCGTCCCCAGGAAGATCAGGTCATGGAGGGTGAGCACATGAGGCACGGGTCCCGGCCGCCCCCAGCCGGTGTTGCCGGTGAAGTGCACGACATCGGCGTGCAGCCGCGCGAGGCGGGCGCGACCGAGCGGCCCGTCGAGCAACGCATACGGTGCGTGCCCGAGTGAGACGAACCCGGCAGCGAGCGGTGGCGCCAGGCGCGGGTCGCCGAGCCAGACGAGCTCGACCCCGTCGAGGCGCGCCAGTTCGCGCGCGAGGTGGGTCACGAACGTCGAGATGCCGAGGCCGCGAGCGGCGTGCCGGGCGTCGAAGGCGATCCTCATGTCCGCGCCAAGCGCTCGCCGGCAAGCGGGGCCCTGTGGTTGCCGAGATCGATGATCGTGCTCGGCGGGCGGGGGCTCGCGAGCGTCGGCTGCGGCCTGCGCCACCGCCACGAGCTCGCCGCGACGTTCATCGAAGCGGCCGTGCGAGCCCGGGCGGAACGTCGGCACTCGCGGCGTGTTGGCTTGCATCGCGCCGGGTGCGCCTGACGAATGGCAGCGCCGCTGCGAGCAGCAGCAGCGCCGTCGCGGCTTGGCCGCAGGCACAGCCGATGACGATCCCGCGTCCGCCCAGCTCACGTCCCAATGGCGCGGCAAGCGCCAGGTTGACGACCGCACCGGCGATGATCGCCGCGAGCACGAGCCGGCGCTGCCCGTCCCGTCCGATCAGCGTGTAGTAGGCGGCGAGGCTCAACGCCTGGAGTGGGCTGACGATCGCCAGCGCCGGAAGCGCCCGCGCGACTTGTGTCCCGAGGGTCCCCGCGAGCAGGTCGGCGATCGGCGTCCGACCGAGGTAGAGGATCCCGCCGCCGGCGATCCCGAGCATCAGCAATCGCAGCGACATCGCGCGGAGGATCCGCAGCGCGTCGTATGGGCGCCCGCCCCCGAGAGCGTCGGCGATGAACGGCGCCGCAGCCGACGCGACGCCACCCGCCACGTACTGGCTCAGCTGGTAGATGCGCCAGCATCCCTCGAAGGTGGCGCCGGCGACCAAGCCGGAGACGAGGCCGGCCAGGAGCGTGTCGGCACGCGTCGCGAGGCTGATGAAGACCTGGGAGAGCCCGAGCGGGACCCCGGCTCTGACGAACGGTCCGAGCGGAGCTTGCGGCCGGAGTGCGATGAACCGCACCAGCGTGATCGCCGCCGGCAGTGAACCGAGCGCCATCCCACCGCCAACCGCAGCGCAGGTCGCGAGCGCGGAGTGGGTTGTGATCGCGACCGGCAGGCCCGCGAATCCGGCGAGCTCGCTGCTCGCCATCAGCGCCAGCGGCCGGCGGAACTCGCCACGCGACCGCAGCAATCCGTCGGCCCCGGCGACGACGATCGCGGCGGCCGCCCCGAGCGCGCTGACAGCCACCGGACCTGCGGCGGCGGACGGCACGAACGCCGCGATCGCGCCCGTCAGCAGCAGCCCGACGCAGGTGGCGCCGAGATACGCGCGGGCGGCACCGGCGATCAGCTCGTCGCCGTCCGCCGGAGCGGCGGCGATCCTGGCCGGCAGCACGGTGACCGCTGCCTGGGACAGCCCGAAGTCGCCGATCGACTGAGCGATCACGATCACGCCCTGGGCGATGGCCGTGGCCGCGAACGCGCGGTGCGGGAGAATGTGGCCGAGCGCGCTGAACAGCGCCAGGCCGGCCGTTCCCTGGACCGCCAGGAACAGCAGGCGCCAGCGCGATGCGCTGGCGAGGCGGCCATGGGTCAAGCGCTCGTTGCTCACGCCGTGACCGAGTCTGGCCTCACGCCCTGACCGAGCCTGGGCTCACGCCGTGACCGAGCCTGGGCTCACGCCGTGACCGAGCCTCGCCTCACTCGCGGCCGAGCGCATCCGCGAGGTCCCGCGCGTAGACGCTCACGGTGTAGGAGCCGAAGGTGGCGGACGCGATCGGCCTTCCCAGGTACGCGGGCGCGACGGTCGGCGTCAACACGTCGATCGCTGGGCCCGTGATCAGGAACGTGCGGACTCCGGGCCGCGGGATGTAGGAGCTGCTGATGTTCGCAAATGGCTGGTAGCAGATTCGGGTGGTGCTCGGGGAGCACTTCCAGACCGGGAACACGTCCTCGCGGAAGTCGTCCGCAAGCGTGAAGTTGCTCGCGCTCCAGAACCCCGAGTAGCCGACCCTGGCTCCGTGCGACTCGACGAACCGGCTGATCCCGGACACCTCGGCCGCCGTGTAGCTCGCGGTGTTGGGGGCCACGCCGTCCTTCACGTTCAACCCCAAGATCATCAGCGCGAACAGCGCGACCGCCGCTGCCGTTGCGGCTCTGCCCCGTGGACTCGTCGCGAGCATCGCGAGCAGCGCTGCCACTGCGGCCCAGCCGCCGAGCAGGAACCTTCCGGAGCCCGCGCGCCAGAGCGTCGTCAGGACGTCGGCGGCGAGCGCGATCGCCAGCGCGACGCACCAGAACGTCACGAACAGGGTACGGCGCCCGTCCGTCACCTCGGAGCGGTCAGCGATTACCCGGGACGGCCGGAACTCGAACCAGCCCCTGGCCGTACGCCACGTAAATCGCAGGGCGCCCGCCAGCGCAGCCAGCGACAGCAGGCCGAGCACGAGGCTGACGAGCGCGGCGTGTTTGATCACGGCGCCGAAGAAGTCCCCGTCGCCGAGCCCGGTCCACGTGTCGAGCAGGTTCCCGACCGAGGGTACGATCTCGTTGGTCGGTACGAACCGGTAACTACTCACCGAGTTGGACGCGACGACGCCCGCATCGGTCATGACGTGGACGAGCGCCTCGGCGGCAACGATGGAGGCGGCCGCAACGGCGATCGCCCAGATCGCGAGCAGGCGTGCGGTCGGCGATCGGGCGCGCCACCACCAGACGAGCGCGGCGGCGGCGAATGGCACGACGGTTTCGTACAGAGTCAGCTGGTCGGTGGCTCCAAGCGCCGTCACCCCCGCGAGCGCGCCGCCGCCGAGCACGATTCGTCGCGAGGCCCCCTCCGACCCGATCCGACCGGCCAGCCACAGCAGCGCCCCCAGCAGCAGCGCCATGTGGGCGAGCATCCCGACGCGCGCTCCCGGTTCGAACATGATCACCCGCATGCCATTGCCGATCGCCAGCAGCGCAACCGCCGTGAGCACCGCTGCGCGCCCGCCGAGAGCCATCCTCACCGTCCAGCTGATCCCGCCGATCCCCAGAAACGCGAGCACGTACGGCGCCGACTCCCAGATGACGCGATGTTCGGGCAGGCCTGCGGTGGCGCGCATGAACCACCACGCCTCGTACCAGGTGTGGTCGCCCAGGTTGATCGTCGCGCCGGCGGGGAGGTGCGTCGCGAGTTGCGGCAGCACCAGCCCCGTGGCCGAGTCGGCGTCGCGGTAGAGCTGCGCGACCGCAGCGGGCGCCTGTGCGATCGCGACGACGATGCTCGCGACGCCGATCAGGATCAGCAGCGTGAGCGTCCAGTCCCAGCGGTCGGCCGGCGCGGCCGGCGCGCCTCGAAGGCTGCCGGGGGTCGGCGATGTAGGTGACTCGGTCAGGCTCATGTGACCCGCGCCGACATGGTATGGGCAACCGCTCGCCGCCGCTCAGCGCGATCGATCGCGCGGGCGCTCGGCGTCGTCGGGTAACTCGACAATGCCGAGCGCGAGCAGTGCCTCGCCCTCGAGCCGGGCGCTGCCCGCGACCAGCGACCACAGCAGCGCTCGCGGCAGCCGCCGGATCGTGTCCCGCGCCGCCGCCAGCGGTGGGCGCCGCAGCCCCGCCTGTCTGAGCTCGAAGTCGACCTGGGCGCTGACCGCGGCGGTGAGCGCGGCGATCATGATCGCCACCGGTCGTCGGGTGCGCCCGGGCAGCAGCCCGGGCAGGAGCAGCACGATCGCGCTGGCGGCCCTGATCCGCGCACGCGCGAGCGGACGCCGGTGGATCGGCGGACACGCCTCGGGGTGCAGGCGCGCGAAGGCCCCATCGACGACGAAGTAGCGGGCAAGACGGACGAGCCGGCGCAGGTCAACCGCCTCGGCGGGATGCAGCACATACGCGTCGGGCGCGAACGGGATCGGACCGACCTCGCGGACGACCCGCAGCGCGAGGTCGGAGTCCTCGCGGTACGGGATCGCCCACGCGTGCTCGCCGTCGGCGCGCAGCCGGCGGAACCCGCCCGCTGCTTCGATCGCCTCCGCACGCAGGAACATCGAGGCCGTCAGGAATCCGCCGCCGCGCAGGTTCATCACGAGCCGCACGCGGATCGGGTCGATCGCCGACGCCGGATCGAGCCGGACAGCACCCTCGACTCCGGCGAGGATCGGGTCGGCGCGGAGCCTGCCGACCCCGACTACGAGCCAGCCATCCGCGCACACCGTGTCGTCGTCCGTGAACGCGATCACGTCGTAGGCCGCAAGCGACACGCCGAGGTTGCGCGCGGCGGCTGGACCTTTGACCGAGGCGTCGGCTGTCCAGACGCGGCGTACGGGTAGTGAGCCGACACACCAACGAGTCGGTCGTTCGCGTCGCGCCGGCTGGCTGTCGTCGACGACGATCGCCTCGACGGGCTCGCTCACCCGGGTCGCGGCGCGCGCAACGGATGCGAGCGCGCGGGCCAGGGATGCCTCGCGGTCGACGGTCGGGATCACGACCGACACGCCCGGTGGGCGGCTCACGGCGTCGGAGCCGGCACGGCGCTCGCTGCCGGAGCGGGTGCTGCGAAGCTCGCCGGCATGCGCGAGCGCCGGAACAGGATCCGGTGCCCGACCAGGAAGCCGATCACGTCGATCGCCGCGATTGCGAACGCGTTGTGGAGGCTGCCACGGAAGACGATCGCGAGCCCCGTGCCCAAGGCGATCGTCGCGAGCACCACGCCCACGTCCCGGGCGCCCGTTCCCCGGCGATCGACCAGTCCGACCGCGAGGCCGAGGATCAGGCAGAAGACGATGTCGCCGGGGAGGCCGAACTCGATGAACCCCTCGACCGGCAGCGGCAGCGAGTTGCCGCTGTCGTGTCCGCTGGTGAACGCGGCGCGGAGCGCGGGCGCCTGCGCGATCTGGGGCCGGATGCCACCGGGGATCGGCTGCAACAGCAGTCGCAGAAGCTCCTTGCCGTACTCGTAGCCCGCGTGCGCCGGCACCACCTGGCGGACGATGATGCTTGAGCGGACGGTGTCGGCGTAGTTGTTCACGTAGGTGCTCGGGAGGTTGGGGAGGCCCGTCTGCACGAAGTAGTGGGCGAAGCTCGGTCTGGGGGCGACAGTCGGGTGGGGCGCGACGCTGGGTCGGTGGCTTCTGACGTGCTCCCGCCCGCGCGGCACGGCGACGCTCAGTGATTGAGCAGGCGCTTGACAGCTCGCCTGACTCCCGACGTTTTCCCACCTGCGCAGCTCGCCGACGCCGACGAATACGACCGCCCCGACCAGGCCGGCGGCGGTGACTCTGAGCACGAGTTGGCGCCCGAGCGGGCGCAGCGCCGCATACAGAACGAGCAGCTGGATCATGCTGACCAGCACCAGCAGTCTGCTCCCGACGGACAGCAGCAGCAGGAACGCGACCGCCGTTGCGGCGAGCACCGCCGGCGAGTTGCGGCGGTCGCTGAGCCAGTTCTCGCCGAGATGGGCGTACGCCGCGTACTTCGCGAACGAGATTCCCCAGATCAGGTAGGTGAGCCCGGCGTTCGCGGCGGCACTGTTGTTCAGGTTCTGGAAGTAGCAGACCGGACCGCCGACCTTGTAGACAAACGCGGCGAGGCTGATGAGCACGATCGCGGCGACGCCCATCAGCGGTCGACGCCCGCGTACGATCGACGCCGCGGGGCTCAACGGTCGTGCCGGTGAGATCAGCCGAGCGGCGCGCGTGCCGACCGCGATCGATGCGATGCCGAGCGACCACAGCACGAGGCCGGCGGACAGTCCGCGCAGGCGCGGCGGTGAGATCCACAGGTGGCGGTCGAACGCGAGCAGCAGCGCCGGCAGCGACGCAAGCATCAGCAGGCACAACGCCATCACAAGGCGTGCGCGGGGGCCGCGGCGGTCGTCTGCAAGCGCGTCCCAGCCGATCCAGGTCGTGGCTGCGAGTGTCGCCGCGGCGAGCAGCTCGGGGCGAGCCGGCGGCGCCAGGATCGCCAGCAGGAAGCACGCCAGCATCGCGCCGCCCATCACGTCCGGCCGCGTGACGCTGCGCAGGTCGGGCCGCATCCTCGCCCGTATCTGTTGCTGCCCCGGCATCGGTTCGGCGACGAGTCTAGGAGCCGCCGACGCGTGTCGCGATGTCGTAGGGGTACACGTAGACCGTGAACTGATCGATCCGATGGACCAGCACCGGCCGGCCCAGCGACGGCTGAGGACCATCGATCCCGAGCGAGTAGCCCGTCGCGATCAGGCGCGAGTCGACGATCAGGAAGGTGCTTACGCCCGCGCGCGGCTTGTACCAGCCGAGGATCCGCGGCCGACCCGCCTGACACACCTGCTCCTCATCGCACGCTCCCACGGGGTAGATGTCGATCCCGTCGTTCATGTCCCACGTCAGCGGAGCGGCATCCCAGTACGGGGCATAGCCGATCCGCAGTCGCGCCGCCGTCAGCCAGCGCGCGAGCTTCCGCGAGGCCCATCGCAACGCCGCAGTTGCCGGCATCGATGCCGGCCGGCGCTGACCCCGGATCGCCTTGTGCATACCTACCCGGCCAGCAGCTCCCCCAGCGCGCCGCGCAGCTGGTCGGCGTCACCAACCACGACATCCGCGGCGGTCAGCTCGTCCGCCGGGAACGGCCCGGTCGTGACCGCGACGCAGCGCACCGCGTCCGCGTGCGCGCAGGCGATGTCGCGCGGGGTGTCTCCGATCAGCACCGTCC
>Ga0302235_10000453_pt1 | contig 32599 bp, 35 predicted proteins | sample II_Palsa_N3_3_FD_193577 | JGI IMG/M metagenome (GOLD analysis project Ga0302235, IMG submission 193577) | Peat permafrost microbial communities from Stordalen Mire near Abisko, Sweden - II_Palsa_N3_3 | ecosystem: Environmental > Terrestrial > Soil > Palsa > Peat permafrost | place: Sweden...
GACCTCTTCCGCGCGCGGGGGGTCAAGGACATCTCCGAGGTGGACGCGGTCCGCGAGGATGTGCGCTTCATGTTGCCCAAGCAGGTCCGCGAAGCCGTCATCGCCGTGGGCGAAGTCTCCTGAGCACACTAATCGTCTCCGACCTGCACCTAGGCAGCGGGCTGGGGTCGGATGTGTTGCGCCGTCCCGAGTCGCGTGCGGTGCTGTTTGAGGCATTGCGGGATGTCGACCGCCTCGTGCTGCTCGGCGACGTGCTCGAGCTGCGCCACCGCCCGCCGCGCTACGCGATGGCCGCCGCGCGGCCGTTCTTCGAGGAGCTCGGGCAGGTGCTTGCCGGGCGCGAGATCGTGGTGAGCGCCGGCAACCACGATCATCTGCTGGTTGAGTCGTGGCTCCTCGAACGCGCGCTACAGGCGCCCGAGCCGCTCGGCCTCGAGCAGTGCCTGCTCCCCGCGCAGGCCTCGCCGATGCTCGCGCGGATCGCCGAGTGGGCGTCCCCGGCACGTGTGACCGCCTCCTATCCGGGCCTGTGGGTACGCCCAGATGTGTACGCCACCCACGGGCACTATCTCGACTGTCATCTGACGGTGCCCACCCTGGAGCGCCTGAGCGTCGCTGCGATGAGCCGAGCGCTGGGGCGTCCGGCCTCCGCCTTTGCCCGCGTCGAGGATTACGAGGCGGTGGGTGCTCCAGTGTTCGCGTGGAGGGACGCGGTGGCCCGAGAAGCCGGCACCGGGGGCGCAGTGAATCGAGTCGACACGGTGCGCGCGTGGCGGGCTCTCGGAGGTGTCGCGGCCGGTGGCTCGAGGGCCCGCAAGCTGCGTAAGCTCGCGCTCGCGGGGGCCTTCCCGCTCGCTGTGGCCGCGCTCAACCGCGCCGGGCTGGGACCCCTGCGGACCGACATCTCCATCGAGGAGCTGCGCCGCGCAGGGCTGCGGGCGATGGGGGAGGTGGCGGACCGCCTCGGCTTGGACGATGCCTATGTCGTCTTCGGTCACACCCACCGCGCCGGCCCGCTCGCGGGGGACATCGAGTCGGAGTGGCGCGGGCGCGGCGGCGCGCGCCTGGTGAACTGCGGCTGCTGGACATATGACCTCGCCTTCATCAGCCCGAGCGGCGGTGAGACCCCTTACTGGCCGGGCGTGTGCGTGATCGTCGAGAACTCCGGTCCGCCGACCCTGAAGCGCCTGCTCGCGAATCGCTCGCGGGACGAGCTCGCGCCGGTCAGAGGGGCCGACCCTACGCCAAGCCCGGCGTAAAGCACGTCGCCAGGCACTGCACGCCTGGGCCGATCTCCAGGGTGAGCGTGTCGACGGTATGGCGCTCGTGCTCGATCAGTGAATAGGCGCCCGTGTGGGAGATCTCGTGCTCGCTACCGTTGACGCGCACCGTCCCCGACCCGTCGAGCACCGTCCACACGCCGCCGGCCTCGTATGGACCCGAATAGGCGCCCGGCTGGTCCTCGGTCTGTGGCACCAGCGCGGCGTCGGGGGCGTCCTCCGGGCGCAGCGGCGCCAGGGGCTCGCGCTCGACGCCGAGCAGCTCCTGAATCGCCAGCTCGGTTTCTGTGTAGGCGCCCTCGCCGTAGTGGTACTCGAACAACCGCGCGCGGCCGTCGAACAGGTAGCGCGCCGGCCAGCCTTGGTTCTCGTAGTCGCGCCACAGCTCCAGCTCACGGTCGATCAGCACGGGATACTCGATCCCCAGCCGCGCCACCGCCGCCCGCACCGCATCCTCGTCGCGCGCCGGCGGAAAGCCGGGGGAGTGCACGCCGACCGTTCGTAGCCCGTCCTCGGCATAGCGCTCGTGCCACGCTTGCAGGTAGGGCAGAGTGCGCAGCGAGTTCGGCCGGCAGAAGTCCCAGAACTCGATCAGCAGCGGCTTCCCGCGCTGGATGATGCTCGCCTCACGGCCGACGACGTTCGCCCAGGGAAGACCAGTCGGGAACAGCGGCGCAACGATCGTGTCTACAGGAGCGCGCAAGGACGCGCTTAGCCTATTGAGCCGACCATCTCTAGCTGAATCAAGCGGTTGAGCTCGACGGCGTACTCCATCGGCAACTCCTTCGTCACCGGCTCGATGAAGCCGTTGACGATCATCGCCGCAGCCTCGTCCTCGGTGAAGCCGCGCGAGCCCATGTAGAAGAGCTGGTCGTCGGAGATGCGCCCGACGGTCGCCTCGTGGGCGACGGTCACGTGCGGGTTCTGGATCTGGATGTCCGGCCACGTGTCCGATTTCGATTCGCCGTCCATCATCAACCCGTCGCACTGCACGCGCGACTTCGAACCCTGGGAGTTCGGGCCCATCTTCACGAGACCCCGATAGCCCATGATCCCGCCGTCCTTGGAGATCGACTTGGCGAGGATGTTGGAGGTCGTGTTCGGCGCCAGGTGTACGACCTTCGCGCCGGTGTCCTTGTGCACGCCTTTGCCGGCTACGCCGACGTTCAGGTGATCGGCGCGTGCGCCCTCGCCCATCAAGAAGGAGCCGGGGTAGAGCATCACGTACTTCGCGCCCATCGAGCCGCCGACCCACTCGACCGTTCCATTGGTGTCGACGACGGCGCGCTTGGTGTTCAGGTTGTAGACGTCCTTGGACCAGTTCTGCACGGTCGTGTAGCGCGCCTTCGCGCCCTCGTGAACGAAGATCTCGACGACCGCGGAGTGCATCGAATTGACCGAGTACGTCTGCGCGGTGCAGCCCTCGATGTAGTTCACCTCAGAGCCCTCGTCGGCGACGATCAGCGTGTGCTCGAACGTGCCCTCGCCCGCCCCCTCCATGCGGAAGTAGGACTGCAGCGGAAGGTCGCACTTGACGCCCTTGGGGATGTAGCAGAAGGCTCCACCTGACCACACGGCGCCGTGCAGCGCTGAGAACTTGTTGTCCTGCGCGGGGACGCACTTGTTCATGAAGTATTTCTCGACCAGCTCCGGGTACTCGGTGACCGCGGTATCCATTGAGCAGAACAGGATCCCCTGCTTGGCGTACTCTTCCTTCAGCCCCTCGTACACCGGCTCCTGGCGCCACACGCCGACGACGCCGGCGAGGTGCTCGCGCTCGGCCTGGGGGATGCCGAGGTCCTCGTAGGTCTGCTTCATCTCGGCGGGGACGTCGTCCCACGAGTTGAAGCGACCGGCAGTCGGGGGGGAGTAGAGCACGAGGTCGTCGAGGTTCAGCTCGCTCAGGTCCGGTCCCCAGGTCGGGATCGGCTTGCGTTCGAAGATCTCCAGCGCCTTCAAACGTTTCTCGGCCATCCAGTCGGGCTCGCCCTTGATCTTCGACAGCTCGCTCACGACCTCGCGCGAGATGCCCTGGCGGGCGAGCAGCTGGCCTTGATCGTCTTCGACGATCGGGCTCGGCTTGGTGATCCTGGTGCGGTCCGTCGTGGCCATCTGGCTCCTCGCTGCGGTTGTTCTGCGAATCCTGTGCTCTGCACTAGGAATTGTATCGCGGGCGTCAGGCGGGCCAGGCGTGATCGCCGGTGACGGCGCCGCGCACGACCTTCAGGTTCAGCAGCGCGCACTTGCGTCGCGTCGCCGAGACGGGGATCCCGAGCAGCTCGATCATCCAGTCGGCGCCGAGCCCGCCGACCTCCTCGAGGCTCATCCCCTTCAGCTCCTCCGAGGCGATCGAAGCCGAGGCCTGCGAGATCGCGCAACCGTGCCCGTGAAAGCGCAGGTCCTCGATCTGGCCGTCCTTGACGCGGATGTGGACCCCGAGCTCGTCGCCACACAGGGGGTTGTGCTCGAGCGCCTCGAGGTCGTGGGGCTCCAGCTCGCCGAAGTTACGCGGCTGCTTGTAGTGATCGAGGATGTAGTCGCGGTACAGGTCGTCCATCAGAGTCCGAACACCTCGCGTCCGGCGAGCAGGGAATCGACGAGCGCATCGATGTCGGAGGGCTCGTTGTAGACGCCGATGCTCGCGCGCGCGGTCGCGCTCACACCCAGGCAGCGCATCAGGGGCTGCGCGCAGTGGTGCCCCGCACGGATGCACACGCCGCCGCGGTCGGCCAGCTCGGCGATGTCGTGGGGGTGCATGCCCTCGATCGTGAACGAGGCCAACCCGCCCCGTCCGGCCGCCCCCGGGGGCCCGGTGACACGCAGGCCGGGAACATCTCCCAGGCGCTCCAGCATGTAACCGGTCAACGCGCGCTCGTGCGCACGCACGCGCTCCATGCCGATTGCGGACAGATAGTCCACAGCTGCGCCCAACCCGACAGCCTCCGCGATCGGGGGCGTGCCGGCCTCGAACTTGTACGGCAGCTCGTTCCAGGTGGCCGACTGGAAGTCGACCGAGGCGATCATGTCGCCGCCGGTCAGGAACGGCTCCATGCCCTCGAGGATCTCGCGGCGACCATGCAGCACGCCGATTCCGGTCGGCCCGAGCGCCTTGTGCCCCGTCCACGCGTAGAAGTCGGCGCCGATCGCCGCGACGTCGACCGGCATGTGGGGTACCGCCTGAGCCCCGTCCACCAAAGACACCGCGCCGGCGGCGCGTGCCCGCGCCACGATCTCCGCGACCGGGAGGATCGTGCCGAGCACGTTCGACACGTGGGTGACCGCGACCATCCGCACGTCGCCGCGCCCGAGCTCCGCGTCGAGCTGATCGAGTGAGATCTCGCCGCGGGCGTCGACCTCGAGGTAGCGCAGCTCCGCGCCGCGCTCGCGACAGAGCACCTGCCACGGGATGATGTTCGCGTGGTGCTCCATCTGCGTGATCAGCACCGCGTCGCCGGGCCCGACGTTCGCTCGGCTCCCGGCGTCCGCACCTCCCGCGGTCGTGCCCCGTCCCCACGAATACGCGACCAGGTTGATCGCCTCGGTGACGTTCTTGCAGAAGATCGTGGTCTCCGGCTCTGCGCCGACGAACGCGGCGACGCGCCTGCGCGCGCCGTCGTACGCGGCATCGGCCTCCTGCGCCAGCGCGTACACGCCGCGATGCACGTTCGCGTTGTGCTCGCGCAGGTGATTTGCGAGCGCCTCGATCACGACCTCGGGCTTCTGCGAGGTCGCGCCTGAGTCGAGGTAGATGAGAGCCCGCCCACCCGGCTCGTCGAACCGCCGCGCGAAGATTGGGAAGTCGGCCTTTACCGCCAGCGAGCTCTCAGCGACTGGTGGCATACGCCTCGATGTCATCGCGCGCCGTCGCCAGCTTGCCGGCGATCTTCTCGCGCACGACCTCCTCCAGTGGCTCGTCGGCCAGCTCCGAGATCAAAGGCTCGAAGAAGCCCTCGACGATCACCCGCACCGCCGCCGGGCGGTCGAGACCGCGCGTCTGCATGTAGAAGATCGCGGCCTCGTCGAGCTCGCCGACGGTGCCGCCGTGGGAGGCGGAGACGTCGTCGGCCGACACGAGCACCGACGGGATCGCGTCGACGCGCGCCTTCGGCGAGAGCATCATCGAGTGGATCTGCAGGTAGGTGTGCGTCTGCTGGGCGCCCGGGTCGATCTGGATCAGGCCCTCGAAGCTCGCCCGGCTCTCCCCGGTCGCGGCGCCGCGCCAGTGCACGTCCCCGCCCGAGGGCCCGGTCTCGTGCAGGTCGACCGCGAACACGTCGAGGTGCTCGTGCTCCTCGGCGAAGAACAGGCCGCGGAAGGCCATGTCGCCGCCGGGCTCGGACACGGCCAGCTCGAGGTGCTGGCGCACGAGATGTCCACCGAGTAGCGCCGGCAGCCAGTGGCAGTAGGCGTCGCGCCCGACGCCGACGAAGCGCGTCGATGCGTCGTACACCTCGCCCTTGCCCCAATCTTGGACCTGGGCGAGGCGGCAGCGCGCGCCGTCCTGGAGGTACAGCTCAAACGCCCCCGCGTGCAATGCCTGGCCGGAGAAGTCCTCCGCGAGGTCGTACTCGTGCAGCTTGAACTCGCTGCTCTCGCCGCCGATCACGAGCGTGCGCGCGTACTGCGCCACCCCGGGGCCGTCGATCGCGTAGACGATCTCGAACGGGTCCTCCACGACGACCCCCTTGGGCACGTGCAGGAAGGCGCCGCCGGTCCAGAACGCGGCGTTCGCGGCCTCCAGCTTGTGACGGTCGATCGTCAGGCGCTTGGAGTACCAACGCTCGGCCAGCTCGCGGTGATCTTGGAAGGCCTGCTCCAGCGAGCAGAGGATCACGCCGCGCTCGGCCAGCGCGGGGTCGAGCTCGACGTGGACGACCGACCCGGCGCTCTGCACGATCCGGCCGGCGTGCGGCCGGTCGGGGAGCGTGCGCGTGACGACCTCGGGAATCTCGCTTTGCCCTGTCTCGCGGTCCGTGCCGGCCGCCGTGATCGAGTCCCGCCCACCCATGGTCTCCAGCGCATCGAGGTCGAGGGTCTGCAGGGTTGTCGTCCAGAACCCCGAGCGCCGCCACACGGGCAGCTCCGAAGTCTTATACGACTTCAGCGCGGCCTCGCGCAACTGCTCGAGCGTGCGTCCGTTGCCCGCGCCGGCGCCCGCGAGCGCGTGGTAGAGGGTCGCCTCGCGGTGACGGCCGGGCTTGACTTGGACTGCTGCTGCCCCGCTCGTCGTGACCTCAGGCACGGGCGCCGACCTCCTGGCGGATCTGGTCGTAGCCCTCGCGCTCGAGCCGTTCGACCAGCTCGACGCCGCCCTGCAGGACGATCCGGCCGTCCATCAGGATGTGCACGAACTGAGGCTTGATGTAGTGCAGGATCCGCTGGTAGTGCGTGATGATCAGCGCGCCGAGACCCTGCTCGGAGTGCAGCTTCTGCACGCCCTCGGCGACCGTCCGCAAGGCGTCGATGTCCAACCCCGAGTCGGTCTCGTCGAGGATCGCCACGTCGGGGGCGAGCATCGCCATCTGGAGGATCTCCGCGCGCTTCTTCTCACCGCCGGAGAAGCCGTCGTTGAGGTGACGCGAGGTGAACGCTTTGTCGACGTCGAGCAGCTCGATCGCGTGCTGCAGTTGGGTGCGGAACTCCTTGACCTGGATCGGTTCCTCGCGCTTGGCGTTGATCGCCATCCGTAGGAAGTTGGCGACCGAGACACCGGGAATCGAGACGGGGTATTGGAAGGCAAGGAACAGGCCCGCCTTCGCGCGCTCGTGTGGTTCGGCCTCGGTGATGTCCTCGCCCTTGAAGGTGATCGTCCCCTCGGTGATCTCATACGACGGATGCCCGAGCAGCGTGTTCGCGAGCGTCGACTTGCCCGAGCCGTTCGGCCCCATCAGCGCGTGGACCTCGCCGCGCGAGATGTCCAGGTCGACTCCCTTGAGGATCTCGCGCTCCTCGATGCGCACGTGCAGGTCTCTGATCTCTAGGTCGGCCATGTTCTGTTTTCAAGCTCCAGTTGTCAGTGGTTCGGGTTCAATTCCATTCAAGAGCGCGGGGCCGAGCACGAGGTCGGCGAGGGTTGTTTCCTGGAGCGTGCGGACGATCGCGAAGCGCACGCGCGTCCACAGCAGCTTGGTAGGGCAGACGTGCGCGGGATCTGACTCGCGCGAGCAGACGATCGAGCCGTCGGACGCCTGGGAGATGCACTCGATCGGAGCGATCGACCCCTCTAACGCCTGCACGACCTCGGCCATCGTGATCTCCGTCGGCGAGCGGGCGAGCATGTAGCCCCCGCGCGAGCCGCGGCGCGAGTCGACCAGCCCGGCCTTGCGCAAGCGCGCGACGAGGTGCTCCAGGTAGGCCAGCGGAAGGCCGTCGTGCGCGGCGATTTCCGCGAGCGGGATCGGATCCTCGCCGGCCCGCCGAGCCAGCTCGACCATCACGCGTACGCCGTACTCGGCCTTGGTTGAGAACATCATCGTGGCATTTCCTACCTGCCAGCTAGGGTATCAGGGGTGGGCGGGATCTCCCTCCAGCTTCCGCACATCGTGCGCCAACCCTTCCGGGGTGAGCTCTTCCACCTGGAACAGATCCCGCTTCTGCCCCGAGCGGTCGATCAGCAGCACCGACGCGGCGTGCGGCGAGTCGGCCTCGCCAATCAGTGAAGGAACGATCCCGTAGGCGCGCCAGACCGGCCGCAGTTCTGAAAGCGTGCCGGTCAGGTACTCGACGCGGCCCGTGAGCGCGGCTTCGCCGAGGAAGCGGCGCACGACGGCGGGGGTGTCGGCGGCCGGGCTGGCGCTGACGATCAGAACCGGGACCGTGTGCCCGCCCGCCTCGCCGAGTTCGTCGAGCGCCCCGCGGATCTGCTGGGCGATCAGCGGGCAGGTCGGTTGACAGACCGAGGAGAGGAAGGTCAAGATCGTTACCCGGCCGCGATACTGGCCCAGCGACACGCGCCGCCCGCCCTGATCGGTGAGCGTGAAGTCGGGAGCGCCGACCCCACTGGGTAGCAGCGCTCCGTCAAAGCCCGAGGAGGCGCGCTCCTCTTCTGCCGCAGCCGTGCCGCTCGCCGTGGCCGACGCGCCGGTCTCCGATCTCGTGCCCGGCCGGTCGAGCAAGACGACGAGCGCGAAGGCGAGCACGACCACGGTCGCGAGGCCGAGCAGGAGGGTGCGAGAGCGCCGGTGCATGGCGCGGCATAGCGTGGCACAGCGTCCTGGAGGGGAGCGCAAAATCACGACCGGAGGGGCTCGTGGCGCTCGCGCAACCGAAACTGAGAATAGAGGGCTTGGATAGAAGGAAATCGAGGGCCCGACGGCGTATTTACGACAGATGTCCCCCGATCGGAAGGCCTTGAGGGCCGCTGCGCTTGCGCTCGGACTCGCCATCGCGCTAGCGGTGGCCCCCACGGTTGGGGCCTCCGCGGAAACCATCGCGGTGTCCCCGCCCTCGCTTGCGCAGGCCGCACCGGGCACGCCTGTCGCTCCCGCGGTGCCCGCGCCGGCCAACGACGAACGGGCGAACGCGCAGGTCATCCATACCTTGCCCGCATCGATCAACGGCACAACGGTCGGCGCCACGCTCGAACCGGGGGAGAGCCAATCCTCGTGCGGTGTGCCGACGACCAGCTCCGTCTGGTACAGCGTGCGCGCATCCAGCTCGGAGCGGATCGCGCTCGACCTGGCGGCCGGCGGGGAGCTCGACGCCACGATCGACGTCTATCACGCCGTGCGCTCGCAGCTCGATTCGGTGGGTTGTCAGCAGACCGAAGGTCATGGCAAGGCCTCGCTCTCGTTCAAGGCCTCGAAGAACGGTCTCTATCTGATTCGCGTGGCCGCGCTGGCGAGCTCGCAGCTCGCGAGCTTCTCGCTCGAAGTCTTCCTGCCGACGCCTGCGATCGGGCCGCCGGGCGCGTCGCTGCCATCCGGCGGGGTCAGCGGGCGGGTGGATCGCATCCAGAACATCAACGCGGCCTACTCCTACACGATGCACGCGGGCGTCAGCTACCTGATCAGCCTCGCCAACGAGACCGAACACGCGTGCGTCAGCGGCGCGCTGTACGCGCCCGGCACGAGCTCCTTCGGAGGCGAAGAAGAAGAATCGGGCTCAGGCTCCGCGCTGCTGCAGATCAACTGCGGCGGCTACAAGCTGTTCACCCCCGGGCCCGGCCAGGGCGGGCGCTACAGCCTCGACATCACCCCGCGCCACTCCTTCCGCGGCATCCAGCGCTTCCATCTGCAGATCGCTCCTGCCGGTCCCGCCGAAACGGCGCCCGGGCTGGCGCTCGGCAACTACGCCCGTGCGCGTGGCTATCTCAGCGGACGCAGCGCACGGGTGCTGCGCCTGTATCGCATGGAAGTCACGAGCCACTCCAACCTGACGCTGAAGCTGGCCGCCCCCAGCTCCGCCGAATTCAAGCTCCAGCTGCGCAATCGGAATGGCAACGTGATCGAATGCCAGTGCGAAGGGTCAGGTTCGCAGACGCTCCAGCATCAATTGCAGCCCGGCACCTACTACGCGGTCGTATCGGTGCGCAACGGGACCGCCGGCAACTTCACGCTCGTGCGCGAGTCGCGCACGATCACCTCGACCTCGCTCTCGTTCTCCTCCTCGAAGGCCGCCCCGGGCGAAGGACTGGGGATCGACGTGAAGGTCTCGCCCGCCGCCTCCGGTCCCGTCGTTGTCGAGATCGAACGCTTCGACCCCGTCTTCGGTTGGCAGTTCTACCGCCAGGAAACGGCCTACGTCAGCGAAGGCGCGGCGAGCATCCCGTTCACGCCGCCCGCCGTCGGCCAGTGGCGCGCGAAGGCCACGTACGAGGGCTCGCGCACGTCGAGTCCCAGCGCCGTCGGATTTTCGTATCTGCTGGTCTCCTGAGCCAGGGGGAACTCCCTCCGCGCCGCTATACTTAATGAAGTCTCCATGAATCTCGCCCCTGATTTAGGAGTTTCAAGATGAGCCAGCAGAGCAGCGCCGAGCTTCTACGCCAAATCAAGTCCCAGATCGACGAGGTCGACCCCGCCGAGGTCAACGAGCTGATCGACGAGGGCGCCGCAATCATCGACGTGCGCGAGACCGACGAGGTCGCCGCTGGCCATCTCCCCGGCGCGAAGCACATCCCGCGCGGGTACTTGGAGTCTCGGATCGAGGGCGTGGTTCCGGACCGCGACGCGCACGTGATCCTCTACTGCGCCTCCGGCAACCGCTCCGCCTACGCCGCGCGCACGTTGAAGGAGGACCTCGGCTACACGAACGTGTCGTCGATGACCGGCGGGATCACACTGTGGAAGGACCGCGGCTACGAGGTCCAGGTGCCGCGCACGCTCACGCAAGAGCAGCGCGAGCGCTACTCGCGCCACACGCTGATTCCCGAGATCGGCGCCGAGGGCCAGCAGAAGCTGCTCGACGCGAAGGTGCTGCTGCTCGGCGCTGGCGGGCTCGGCTCGCCGACCGCCCTCTACCTGGCGGCGGCCGGTGTCGGCACGCTCGGGATCGTCGACGACGACGTCGTCGACCTGTCGAACCTGCAGCGCCAGGTGATCCACACGACCGACCGCGTGGGCGTGCCGAAGGTCGACTCCGCCGAGGAGACGATCAAGGCGCTGAACCCCGACGTGAACGTCGTCAAGTACCCGGTGCGGATCGACGCGTCGAACATCGTCGAGATCATCGAGGGCTACGACGTGATCGTCGACGGCGTCGACAACTTCCCGACCAGGTATCTGCTGAACGACGCGACGGTGCGTCTGAAGATCCCTGTGGTGTCCGCCTCGATCCTAGGCTTCGACGGCCAGCTGTCGGTCTTCAAACCGTACGACGGCCCCTGCTACCGCTGCCTGTTCCGCGAGCCGCCGCCGGCCGAGCTGGCCCCGTCCTGTGGCGCCAACGGCGTGCTCGGTGTGCTGCCCGGGACGATGGGATTGCTGCAGGCGACCGAGGTGATCAAGCTGATCCTCGAGATCGGCGAGCCCGCGATCGGCAGGCTGCTGCTGTACGACGCGCTCGGTGCGACGCTGACCGAGGTCAAGGTCCACAAAGACCCCGAGTGCCCGATCTGCTCGCGCCCGCCGGAGGAGATCAGCGACGAGGAGCTCGGCGTGTTTCCCGACTACGAGGCGTTCTGCGCCGCCGCCGGGTAGCCTGCCGCCATGGCGACGATCAAGATCCCGCCGGTGCTCCGCGCGAGCGTCGGCAACGAGAAGCAGGTGCAGGCCGACGGCGCGAACATCGGCGAGGTCCTCCGTGACCTCGCCGCCAACCACCCGGCCACTCAGGATCAGCTGTTCGGGGCCGACGGCGCGCTGAACCGCTACGTGAACGTTTACTTGAACGACGAGGACGTGCGCGTGCTCGACGGGCTCGATACAGCGGTTGGCGAGACAGACACATTGGTGATCCTGCCCGCAATGGCGGGCGGGGCCTGAAACCCAAGCAACCGCGACCGCGGGTTGATCGTCCACTGGCGCCTGCCAGGATGACGATTCGGCGACGATCAGCCGATGGAAGACCGGCAGATGAGATCGCTACGCCAGACACCGAGGCCCGCCCGCCTGCTCGCGCTCATGAGTTGTGCCCTGCTCGCCTGCGCCGGGACGGCGCTCGCCGAGGCCAACCACACCGGCTGGCCGCCCCAGGAACACCACGAGGGGCACCCGAACAACGAAAGCGGCGTGATGAGGGGCGAGGAAGGCGTGCACAACTACCTGCTCGGCGGCGGTGGTGACGACACGATCTACGGGGGCAACGACGGCGACGTGATCTGGGGCGATTCGCATCCGGGCAATCAGCCGACGAGCCAGCGCGACTATCTGCACGGCGGCGAAGGCGAAGACTGGATCTACGCGAGCTACGGCGAAAACACGATCTGGACCGGCGCCGGCAACGATCACGTCGCGCTCGTCTACGGCCACGGCACCGTCTACTGCAACGGGCCCGGCCTGAAGACGCTCGTGATGCGCTACCTACCGCAGAACCGGCCGTGGAAGCTGGTCGGCTGCGATCACAAGGTGATCGACCCCTACAGGGCGTAGAGGAGTCGTCGGGCCCGGTAGCGCGTCGCCGCTACAGGGCCGCGGGGGCGGGCTCGCTGTCCACCGCGGCCGGCCGTGAGGTATCGGGCACGCCGGCGGGCGGTATGTGACTGATCGCGTGCTCGGCCAGCGCGGTGATCGTCAAAGACGGGTTGACGCCGACGTTCGCGGGGATCGCCGAGCCGTCGCAGACGAGCAGGTTCTCGTAGCCGTAGACGCGCTGGCGGGCGTCGAGCACGCCGCGCGAGGGATCGGGCGCGATCACCGCGCCGCCGAGGATGTGGGCAGTAGTGGGGATGTTGAAGAGCGCCTCGGTGGTCGAGCTCTGGGCGATCCCGCCGGTGCGCTTGGCGAACCATTCCGCGGCCTGGTTGGCGACCGGGATGAACGTCGGGTTGGGTTTCTCGGGATCCTGTTCGGTCTTCAGCCACAGCGAGCCGAACGGGCCCTGCTTGGGCCGCAGCGCGATCGCGTTGTCGAGCGTCTGCATCACGAGGATGATGATCGTGCGCCGCGAGTAGTGTTTCGGGAACAGCACCTGTGCGAGTCGCCGCGGGTGCAGGAGCGCTTGGACGAGCCACTTCAGCGGCCGCGTCACGCGCGTGCCGTCGCCGGTGAGCAGCGTGTAGAAGCGGTGCATCGAGTCGCCGTCGTTGCCGTAGGTGACGGTCTCGATGTGGGTGTTCGGGTCGGGGTAGATCGAGGAGGTGATCGCGACGCGTTTGATCAGGTCGTCGGGGTAGTCCTCGGGGACGGTGACCGTGAGGATCGACTCGCTGTTCGTGCGCACGAGCTCGCCCAGACGCGAGGAGATCCGCCCGAGCGACCCGTTCAGGCGGCAGCGCTGAAGCAGCTTGTTCGTGCCGAGCGGTCCGGCCGAGACGACGACGCCCCGCGCGCGCTGCACCTGGCGATCCTTGCGCAGCCAGGCGCCGGAGCGGACGCTTTCGACCTCGTAGCCGTCCTTGCCGGAGCCGTCGCCGAGCGGGCGGATATCGATGACGGTGCGTTCTGCCATCACGCGCGCGCCGCGCTTCTCGGCGAGGTAGAGGTAGTTCTTCACGAGCGTGTTCTTCGACCCGTGCGGGCAGCCGACCATGCAGCGCCCGCATTCGCGGCAACCGGTCCGCGCCGGGCCTTCGCCGCCGAAGAATGGGTCGGGGACGGTCTTCCCGGCGCCATCCGGACCGCCGAAGAAGACGCCGACGGGCGTCTTCTTGTAGGTGTCGCCGACGCCGAGCTCCTCGCCGAGCTCCCGCAGCAGCTGGTCGGCGGGGTCGTCGGTCGGGGTCTGTACGACGCCTAGCATCCGCTGCGCCACGCTGTAGTGGGGCGCGAGCGCCGACTCCCAGTCGTTCATCTCTGCCCACTGGCGATCCTCGAAGAACTTCTTCGGGGGCACGTAGAGCGTGTTCGCGTAGCCGAGGCTGCCGCCGCCGACGCCGCAGCCGGAGACGACTGAGACATCCCGGAAGGTCGTCAGCCGGAAGATCCCCTTCATGCCGAGGAACGGCCGCCAGAAGTAGCGCTTCAGATCGGCCGTGGAGCTAGGCAGCTCGTGGTCGGCGAAGCGCCGTCCGCACTCGAGTACGCCCACACGATGGCCCTTCTCGGAGAGGCGCAGCGCCGAAACGCTGCCGCCGAAGCCAGAGCCGATCACCAGCCAGTCGAAGTCGAAGTTGCCCTCCATGTCCCACCGTCATCCTAGTGGTTGCACGACGCCCTGCCGAGCGATTGCATGATTGTCCGGTGGGGGTCGCTATATTCCGTGAAGTAATGGCCGTCCAGCCGCTGAAGAACAAGCCCTGCGGGGGTCGCTACGGGGACATCGTGCAGTCGATCGGCAACACGCCGCTGGTCGAGCTGCCGCATCTGTCGCCGAAGCCCGGGGTGAGGATCTGGGCGAAGCTCGAGTCGCGCAACCCGACCGGCTCGGTCAAGGATCGGGTGGCGAAGGCGCTGATCGAGGACGCCGAGGAGAAAGGCGCGATCGCGCCTGGGCAGACGATCCTCGAACCGACCTCCGGCAACACCGGGATTTCGCTGGCGATGATCTGCCGGCTGAAGGGCTACAAACTGAAGGTCGTGATGCCGGAGAACGTCACGCCCGAGCGCACGCAACTGTTGAAGATGTACGGCGCTGAGATCGTCTACTCCGAGGGCTCGCTCGGCTCCAACGGAGCGGTCGAAAAGGCCCTGCAGATGGCCTCGGAGGATTCCTCGGTCTACATGCCCTACCAGTACGGCAACCCGGCGAACCCGAACGCCCACTACAACGGCACGGCGCTGGAGATCCTCGAGGAGCTCGACGAGGTCACGGCGTTCGTCGCGGGGCTCGGCACCGGCGGCACGCTGATGGGCAACGGGCGGCGGCTGAAGGAGACCTTTGGTGACGCCGTCAAGATCGTCGCAGCCGAGCCGATGCAGGGCGAGCCGGTCCAGGGCCTACGCTCGCTCGACGACGGCTTCATCCCACCGATCATCGACATCTCGCTGCTCGACCGGAAGATCTTCGTGACCAACCACGACGCGATCGTCTGGACGCGCAAGCTGCTCGACGAGGAGGGCCTGTTCGCGGGCGTCTCCAGCGGCGCGATCGCCAGCATCGCGGTCAGGATCGCAGGCGAGCTCGAGGAGGGGAACGTCGTGTTCGTCGTATGCGACGACGGCTGGAAGTACCTCTCGAGCGGGATCTACACGCTGCCAGTCGACGAGGTCGAGAACCTCGACTCCACTGTCTGGTGGTAGGCCGACTCCGCGGCCTGGTGGAAGGCCTCGATCTCCTCATCCGCGTGCAGGACCGGACATGAGGATCGCTTCCGACCTGCTCAACGCAGTGGTCGCGCACGCACTGGAGGACCCCAAGAACGAGGTCTGCGGGGTCGTCGCGGTCAACGCCGAAGGCGCGGGGGAGGAGCGGGTGACGAGTGCGGTCGACGTGCACCGCGCGGTCAACGTACATGCAAGCCCGTTGAAGTTCGAGATCGATCCCGCCGAACTGCTCGCGCTCTACAACACGATCGACGAGCGGGACCTCGAGTTGGGCGCGATCTATCACTCGCACGTGCGCAGCGCTCCCTATCCCTCCCAGACCGACATTGGCTTTGCCGCGAACTGGCCGGGGGTGGAGTGGATCATCGTGGGCCTGAAGGACGGCGAGGCGCCGGAGGTGCGCTCCTACCTGATCGAGAATGGCCAGGTCCGGGAGGTGGCGCTCGAGGTGGGGTAGATGGCAGCCGAGGAACCTCCATCGATGGCGGGGGACGGACTAGAAGAGGGGAGGGCATCGGCGGTGGGCGAGCAGTCGCTCGTCTGTCCTGGCTGCGCGCGCAAATATCCGTCGAGCGAGCGCTTTTGTAAGGCGTGTGGGATGCCGCTCGTGCACATGACCGTGACTGGCGCTGCCGAGGCGGTGCTGAGTGAGCGTCAATTGCGAGCGCGCAAGATCAAGCCGCAGTACAGCGAGGGAAAGCTCGTGAAGATCGCGGCCGCGCAGAACGGCGTCGAGGCGGAGATGATCCAGGGGCTACTGCTGGAGGAGGGGATTCCGAGTATGTCGCGGCGTGCGCCGGGCGCCGATGTGCCTGACTTCCTCGTAGCGGGGCGACGCGACATCCTCGTCCCCGAGTCCGGGGCCGAAGCGGCCCGCGAAGCGCTCGCCTGGGAGCAGCCCTAAACGAGGACCGGCTGAGAGGCGCTGCGGGTAATCTCGGCGATCTCTTCGGAGGCGCGCTCGAACTCGGCGTCAGAGAGCACGGGGGTACCCTCGAACGGGAGGTCTCGCTGCAACTCGACCCAGGCTTGGGCGGCGGAGTACTCGTCCTTGACCTTCACCGTGACCGGCCGCGGGATGCGGTAGGTGCGCAGCAGGAGAACGTGCAGCGGCTGATGGCGACGCCAGCCGAGGCGCTTCTCGGCGTAGTCCGTCGTCCACACATAGAAGGGAGAGAGCGCGTCGACGCAGCGCGGGTCGGCAATCGTGAAGTGGCCGGCGACTTCGGCCCAGGCGCGGATGCGCACGCGGTCGGGCTGCTGGATGCCGCCGGCGGCGAAGGCGTGCGGCGGTGGCTCACCGTCGCTCCAGACGCCCTCCTCGAGCGCGCGGCGCAGCTCGGGCTGATGGGATTCGCGCACAAACTCGCCCGGCTCCTGGTCGAAGGTGGGGTAGAGGAAGAAACGCTCGTGGGCGAGCCGGAACGGCTTGCCGGGTTCGCGGATTCCGCCCTTGCGCAGGGTTATGAGCTGCTCGCCTTCGGCGAGAGCGCGGACGGTGACCGCCCATTCTTTGAAAGCAATTGGCATAGGGAAAACGAAAAGCAGAAAAGTAAGGAATGTCTCGGTAAAACCTCGGGCTCGGAACACCCGTCCGAAGCGACCGAACGACAAGCCCTACCCCTTAAAGATACGAAACCCTGGCGGAAATCCCAAATCCCCTGCAAATCGAGGGGTTTTTTGGGCAAAATCGCTACAAGCGCCGTCCCGCGAGCCCCTCCGCGGCCTCGATTATCGCTGCGTAGTCGTCCTCGCCGTGGCCGTGGCCGAGCGTGGCGGTGAGCAGATCGCGCGCGTGCGCGGCGGAGGGGAAGGGAATGCCCGCCGCCTGGGCTTCCTCGAGGCAGAGGCGCACATCCTTGAGCATGTGCTCGGTCTTGAACAGCGTCGTGTAGTCGTGCTCGCGCATCGGCGTCGACTTCAGCGTCATCTGGGCCGAGGCGCCTGAGCCCGCGGAGGTGACCTGCACGAACGCGTCGAGGTCGACGCCCGTCGCCCGCGCGAGCAACAGCGCCTCGGCTAGAGCGGCCGCGTTGGCGGCGCCGAGCGAGTTGTTGATCAGCTTCAGCATCTCGCCCTGGCCGAGCTCGCCGACGTGCACGATCACCTCGCCCATCGCCTCGAGGAGCGGCCGAACGCGGGCGAAGTCCTCTGCGGCGCCGCCGGCCATGATCGTGAGCGTGCCCGCCTCGGCGCGTGGCGAGGACCCGGTCACGGGCGCGTCGAGCATCCGCACGTCCTGCTTGGCCAGAGTCGCCGCAATCCGGCGGCTGTCTACGGGCGCGATCGTCGACATGTCCACGCACAGCAACCCCTCACGCGCAGACTCGACCACGCCGCCCTCGCCGAGCAGTACCGAGGTGACCTGCGCGCCGTCGACGACCATCGAGACGACGATGTCGCTCGCGCGTGCGACCGCGGCGGGCGTGTCGGCCGCGACGGCCGGCTCGTGTTCTGCCGCCCACTTGGCGGCCTTCTCAGGCGTGTGGGTCCAGACCGTCAGCGGAAAGCCGGCCCCGGCGAGGCGCGCGGCCATCCGCGAGCCCATGATCCCGAGGCCGAGAAAGCCAATGCGCTCAGGCATCGCCTGAGCATACGACTTCGGGACGCTCGATCAGGCCGCCGCGAGCTCCCGATCCTCAGTATCGGCCAGGTGCTGATGAGAAGGGCAATAACCGTTGTGCGATAGCGGCACACGCTGGCAGGCGGCGCCTTTGCGCGTGGTCGCGCGACATTGGGGTGCCTCGCCGCTGATCGAGGCATAGCCCGCGATGGGGTTCTCGATCAGGAACTGCTCTGCCAGGGCGATGTAGCGGCAGACGACTCGGTGGACGTGGCCCTGCTCGCTCATCGGGAACAGCGAGCGGATGTTGCAGAACAGCGTGCGCTCGGGACGCGCGAAGTACAGACGTTCGACGGCCATCCGCTCGACGACTGCCTCACACGCCTGCAGCAGGTGCTCGTGGTTGGTGTGAAGGGCGATGTCCGGCTTGGGAGCCAGGAGGTGGGGAGCAAGCTCCCGGTAGATGGCCCGGCTGAATTGATACATGGCGACCCCTCACCCTCTTTCTCGATCGAACCGGTTAGGGCGTATGCCCACCGGCCGTGAAAAGACATTCCACGAACGAAAACACGTGGTCGGAAGGAAAGGATCGAGATTTATGTCCAAGAAACGAAGATTTAAAGATTTTTATGAAGACCCCTACCGGGATCGGGATCGGCGTTCGGGTTGGATCACAACCGGGAAACGGCTACCGAGTGGGCTGGGCGTCAAGCCCAGGTCTGGAAGATGCCGTCTCCGTCCCCCGAGAGCACGAAATGATGTTGATCCAGTGCTGGATCTGGCTCGGGATGGTCGGAGCGCTGGTGGGCGCCCCGGCTCTCGGTGCGGGCGAGCGCGCTGCGGGCGAGTAGGCGGGCCAAGGGGTGAGAATCGTCGAGCAGGCGGCGAAGACCCTCGGCGCAGCGGACGATGCCGGCGTCGCGCCACAGCGCATCGCGCGTGACGGGAGTACCCGGAGACGGTGAGGGGAGCGTCTGAAGCGCTTCGAGCTCCCCCGGTGAGGCGGGCGGCGCCGGGGAGTGGGACTCGGAGAGGGCGTGCAGAACGGCGCGGCGGGAGAAGACGAAGCACTCGCTGAGCGAGTTCGAGGCGAGGCGGTTGGCGCCGTGCAGGCCGGTGCAGGAGGACTCGCCGACGGCATACAGCCCGGGCAGGGTCGAGCGCGCGGAGAGGTCGGCGACGATCCCGCCCATCATGTAGTGCGCCGCCGGGGCGACCGGGACCAGCTCGCGCATTGGGTCCAGGCCGGCCTCGCGTAGCGCGGCGATCACATTGGGGAAGTGCGCGGGGTCGATCGCACGCATGTCCAGGCCGACCGAGCGCTCGCCGGACTCCAGCAAGCGCAATGCGATCGCGCGTGAGACCTCGTCGCGGGGGGCGAGCTCGTCGACGAAGCGCTCACCGGCCGCGTCGCGCAGGGTCGCGCCCTCGCCGCGGATCGCCTCGGTGATCAGGAAGCCCTCGCGCCCCGCGAGCCCAAGCACGGCGGTGGGGTGGAACTGGAGCAGCTCGAGGTCCGCCAGCGAGGCGCCGGCGGCGTGGGCGAGCAGCAGGCCGATTCCCTCAGAGCCGGGCGGGTTAGTGGTGCGCGCCCACAGCGCCGCGGCGCCGCCGGTGCCGAGTACGACCGCGCGCGCGGAGACGATCCGCCCGTCGTCGCAGATCAGGCCGCGACAGCGGGCTGGGGCGGGGTCCACGTCAGCGCGAGAATCGGCGGTGTGGGTCCGGTCCCCGTCAAAACCGGACTGGGTTGGGTAGGTGGGGTTTCCATCGGTCCACAGCGCGCGCGCCCGCGCGCGCTCGAACACGCTGATCAAAGGCTCCTCGGCGACGAGTGCAGACAGCTGGCGCACGACACGGCGGCCGGTCGCCGAGCCCCCGGCGTGGACGACGCGCCTGACCGAGTGTCCACCCTCCAGGCCGAGCGCCAGGCGCCCGGAGCGGTCGCCGTCGAAGCGGACGCCAAGCGCCTGCAGATCTTCCACCCGGGCGGGCGCCTCGCGCACGAGAATCTCCGCCGCCGAGCGCCTGACGAGCGCGCGTCCGGCGCGCTCGGTGTCGGCGAGATGCAGCTCGAAGCTGTCATCGGCGGCGAGCGCCGCGGCAAGGCCGCCCTGCGCCCAATAGGAGGCTGTCTGGGCCAGCGGCGTGGCGGAGATGAGCACGACGCTCGCGCCCTCGCGCGCCGCACAGAGCGCCGCGTAGAGCCCCGCGGCGCCCGCACCTACCACGGCGATCTCGGTCTCGAAGACTGGACCGGCCGCAGTGGAGCTCACTCGGAGCTCACTGTTTCGGAGCTTTTGTGGCGCTGCTTGGCGCGGTCGGGGCGGTGTGTGTGGCGGGAGGTGCGGCGGTCGCGGTAGTCGGAGTCGTGAGCCCGGGCGCCCTCGAGGCGGGAGTTGTAGAAGCTGGTGCGGTGCTCGCGCCTTTGGCGCCAGGGGTGGTGGTCGGCGTGGAAAGGGCGTTCGTTGGAGTGCTCGTGCCGGGGACCGCGGTCGTGGTCGGAGGGACCGTTGCCGTGGGCGTTGTCACAGCGGGCGTGGTCGTGACGGTCACGGTCGTGGGAGCCGTCGTCGAGTGTCCGGAGCCACCGGCGAGCGTGACGAGCGCGGCGGCCAGCACTCCGAGTGAGAGTGCGACCACGACCGCGAGCGCGATTACCGGCCACTTCCAGGACGGGGACGCAGCCAGGCGCGTGCGTGCGGCGGCCCCGCAGCGCAGACACCACTCCTGCGTGGGGTCGAGCGCGGCGCCGCACAAAGGGCACGTCGCGTCCGCGGGCGGCGCAGCGGCGGTGGGGACTGGAGAGGGGGGTGGGGCGACGCTCACGCGTCAGTGCCGGAGGGACGGACGATCACGGTGGGCTGGTCCGGATTGGTGGGCTGCGCCGGCAGCGCGGCCGGGGAAGGCGCTGTGGCCGGTGCGGGCGCGGGTGCCTCGGGTGCGGTGGGAGCGGCCACAGAGGCAGGGGCAACATTCGCGGGCGGGCTCGGTGCCGCGGCAGACTGCGGCGGTCCCGCCACCGGCCGCTCCGCGTGGCGGTCCATCGCGAGCCCGCAGTTGGGGCAGAAGCGGTCCTCACTGCCGTGGATCGCCGCGCAGCGCGGGCAGGCGGCGATGCCGGCGTCGCGCAGGACGGTCACCGGCTGGTGCTCGGCGAGGGCGCTTTCGAGCGTGCGCAGCTCGACATCGATCTGGCCAAGCGTTGAGAGCTTGGCGAGCACTAGCGCGTCGTTGCGCTGGCCGAAGTGGTGGAGGTTGTAGACCAGACCGCCGAGGTCGCGGTAGGCGAGCTCGCGCGCCTTGCGCAGGAAGCGCGCGCGGCGACGCATACGCCCGCGCTCGCTGAACCCGGGCGAGCCGCTGGGCGTGGGGGTCTCGGCCACCGCATCGTCGCCGAGCGCAGGGGCGGTGCCCGCGGGGATCTCGCCCGGTGTCTGAACAGGAGCGGCATGGGAAGCCGTTGCGGGTGCGCTTTGCTCCACCGTGGTCCCATGCTACCCGCTGCGAAGGACCCTTTTCCACCGCAAGCCCGTCCACTATCGGGATCGCTCGCCCTGGTTTTAGGGCTCGTTCATCCGGTCGCGGCGAACGCTTGTGGGGTCTCGGCCCGCTCCAGTGCCGCACGCCAGGCGGTGGCGACGTGGTCGGCCAAGCGCGGACCGGAAAATCGCTCGGCGTGGGAGCGTCCCTGGATCCGTGACTCCATCGTGCCCAGGTGGGGTTCGAGCGCCGCGCGCCAGATCTCGAGCTGGAACGGCGCGCACAGCGTCCCCGCGACCTCGCGCAGCGCCTCGGGGTGGATCCCGACCGGCGTGGCGAGCACCGGCACGTCGCAGGCAAGCGCCTCGAGCACCGCCAGGCCGAAGCCCTCGTGCCCGGAGGGCATCAGGACCGCGTTGACGGCGTTGAACCACAGCGGCGCGAGCGCGGGATCGACGCCGCCGAGTGCGAGCAGCTCGACGTCTACCGCGCGCGCCAGCTCGAGCGCCAGGTCGTAGCGCTTGATCGCCCGGGCCGGGTCGGCCGCGAACAGAAGGTAGGGTGCCTCGGGATCGAGGTCCAGCTCGTTGCGGGCCTGCGCGCGGGGGATCGGGTGGAAGCGCTCGAGATCGACGCCGCACGGCAGCACCTGCGCTCTGGCACGCGCGCGGGCGCTCGGCAGTTCCTGCGCCAGCGAGCTCGAAACGGCTGCCAGCAGGTCGATCCGCCCGAGCGCGGCGCCGGTGATCATCCGCGTGCGGGGATGGCGCATGTCGTTGCCGTGGACGGTCAGCGCGCGCACACGCGCGGGAACCGCAAACGCCGGCCAGGCGGTGAGGCCGTAGTGCGCGTGCACGATGTCGAAGGGCGCGCGCGCGGGCCGGCGGCTGAGCGTCGAGGGGCCGCCGTAGCGGCTGCGCAGGTCGCGGGCCGCTTGCGCCAGCGAGCGGGCGCCCGGAGGGAACTCGTAGAGCTCGATCTCTAGGTCGAGGCCCTGTAGGCGTTGCAGATCAGCGACCTGATCGCGGACGAAGGTGCCGCGCTCGGGGTGCGCGGCGTCGGGCCGCATGTTGGAGAGCACGAGCGCGCGCACGATCCTCCGACCGTAGCGCTCCGGGCTCTGGGATGATGGCCTGCATGACAAACGCCCCCGCGACTGACGCCGAGCGATCGAGCAGCGATCCGCGCACGCGGCCGATCGGCGTGTTCGACTCCGGCGTCGGCGGCCTGACCGTGTTGCACGAGCTGCTCGTACGGCTCCCGCGCGAGGACTTCCTGTACCTGGGCGACACCGCGCGCTTCCCGTATGGCGAACGCACGCCGGAGGAGCTGAGCAGGTTCTCCGCGGAGGTGACCGAGGAGCTCGCAGGGCGCGGCGCGAAGCTGCTGGTGGTCGCCTGCAACTCCGCGACCGCGGCCGCGCTGCCCGCCTTGCGCCGTCGGATGATGGAGACGACGCTCGGTATCGACGTGTTGGGGGTCGTGCGGCCGGAGGCGCTGCGTGCGGTCGCTGCCACGCGCAGCGGCCGGATCGGGTTGCTGGCGACCCCGACGACGGTCGCCAGTCGGGCCTACGAGGACGCGGTCGGCGCGATCGATCCGCATGTGACGCTGCACGCCGTGCCGTGCCCGACGCTGGCGTCGATCATCCAGGCCGGCAAGCAGTTCGACGAGCGCGCCGTGCAGACGGTGCGCGAGGTCTGCGCACCGCTGAAGCGGGCGGATGTCGACACGGTGATCCTCGGTTGCACCCACTACCCCCTGATCCAGCCGATGCTCCAGCGGATGCTCGGCCCGGGCGTGACGCTCGTCAGCTCCGGGGCGGCGCTTGCGCGCCAGGTGGAGCACGCGCTGAGCACGCGCGATCTGCAGAACCCGCAGTCAGGCGAGGGCGAGTATCGCTTCCTCTGCACCGGCGATACGGAGGTCTTCGAGCAGGCCGGGACGCGCTTTTTGCAGATGCCACTCGGCCCGGTCGAGCGCGTTGAGCTCGCGACCGTCGAGGTGATGGCGTGAGCGGCGGCGAGCGCAGCTATGGGCGCGGGCCGGGCGAGTTGCGGCCGATCGAGATCGAGCCGGGGTTCATGCGCACCGCCACCGGCTCTGCGCTAATCTCGGCCGGGGAGACGCGCGTGATCTGCACCGCCTCCGCGCAGGAAAGCGTCCCCCGCTGGATGGCGGGCAAGGGCAGGGGTTGGCTGACGGCCGAGTACGGGATGCTGCCGGCGTCCACCGGCGATCGTAAGCAGCGCGACGCGACGAAGGGACGCCTCGACGGCCGCTCGGTCGAGATCCAGCGTTTGATCGGGCGCTCGCTACGCGGCGTGATCGACCTGTCGAAGCTCGGTGAACGCACGATCTATCTCGACTGCGACGTGCTACAGGCCGACGGGGGGACTCGCTGCGCCTCGATCACGGGCGCCTACGTCGCGCTCGCCCTGGCCTGCACGCGGCTGCGGGCCGAGGGCAAGCTGGAGAGCTCCCCGCTGACCGGCTCGGTCGCGGCGGTCTCCTGCGGGATGGTCGAGGGAACCGCGCTGCTTGATCTCGATTACTCCGAGGACTCGACCGCGGAGGTCGACGCGAACGTCGTGATGACCGGCGAGGGCGGCCTGGTCGAGGTGCAGGCCACCGCCGAGCGCACGCCCCTCTCGCGCGCGCACCTGGACGAGCTGCTGGCGCTTGCGGGCGCGGGGATCGAACGGCTGCGGGTGGCGCAGGAGCAGGCGCTCGCCTCATCGTAGAGCTACATATCCGAGCTCTGGCACTCGTCCTCGGCCCACACCGCGGCACCACTGGCGCGAACCGTGCGCTGTTGGAGACCTATCACGCTTGAATCGTCACCGGTGTGCCCGGGCCGATGCGGGTGGCGAGCCATTCGATGCTCGCGGTGGCCAGGCGGATGCAGCCGTGCGATTCGGCGGCGCCCAGCGTCCCCCCGAGATTGTCCAGCCCGTGGATCGCGATCTGGCCCGGGCCGCCTTCGAATTCCTGCAGTACGTTGGAGCGGGCGCTGAGAGCCAGTGCGAACGGGCCTCCGGCCTCGCCGGCCGGCATCTGCAGCGTCTCCTCGACGAAGAATTCGCCCGTGGGCGTCGGCGTCGAGGGCTTGCCCACCACGGCCTGAAAGCTTTTCAGGAGGTGGCCCTTGCTGTAGGCGCTCACGCGGCGTCCCGCGAGGTCGACCACGATGTGCCAGTTCGTCACGAGCCTGCGGGTGCCCTGCTGGGCAATCCAGCCGGTCGATCCATTGGGGCGACCGGGCAGCATCACCCGCAGCCACTGCACCCCGTCTGAACCGGTCAGGGCTCCGATCACGGGCACTGTGGTCGGCTCGCCGGTGATCGGGCCGCGGGTTGGCAGGAGCCCGGTCTGCGGGGCGCCGGCTTCGGGCTCTTGACGTACGCCGTGTGCGGTGCTCAGGACGGCAAGTTGCTGAGTCGCCTGTATACGAGCCTGAGCTGGCTGAGCCTGCACTCCGCCGGCCATCGCGGAGCCGTCGGTGACGCCGAGCAGGCATACCGCGGCGAGCCCGACGACCAAGCAGCACCCGAACCGGTGGCTCAGGATGCTCATCCGGTGAAGGAGCCCCGCTTGTGCGGGAGCGCCGGACGTGCGAGCGGGTGTTTGCGCGAGCTGTGGTGGCGATGTTTGAGCGAGGTGTGGTGTTTGCCGGGTTTGCCGATCGTTCGCGAGGAGATCGGTGCCAGCGGGGTCGTCGTGACGGGGGTCGCACCCGAGCCGACGGCTTCCGCGAGCGTGTTCGCTTCCGCGAGCTTGGCCGCTTCCGCGGGCGTGGTCGTTTCTATGCCACCACCACCGCTGCCTTCACTGCCACCGCCACCACTGGCGCTGGAGGCGCAGTTGGACGTGGTGATGGTGTTGTCTTCGAGCGTCACCGCGGCGGTCTGCGCGAGCAGCCTGCCGTGGATCGTGGCGGCCGTATTCGCGGTGATGCTCGCCGAGGCCATGATCGTGCCGACGAAGCGCGTGCCAGTGCCCAGCGTCGCGGAGGAGCCGACCTGCCAGAAGACGTTGCACGCCTGCGCGCCGTTGATCAGCGAGACACTGGTGTTCGAACCGGTGATCAGCGTGGAGCCGATCTGGAAGATGAACACCGCGTTGGGGTTGCCTTCGGCGTTGAGCGTGACGCTTCCTGAGGAGAGCAGCAACGAGCTCGAGGCGGTGCGCACGCCCGGCGAGAACGTCTGCCCGGCGAGGTCGGTTCCGGCCGAGCCGCTGCTGGGACGGGAGGCGGCGTTGTTGTAGGCCGTCGTCAGGGCGTTCTTTGCTTCGATCGCAACCGCGTCGTCTACGTGAGTCGCGCCAAGCACGTGCGGCGCGCCGGTGACCGATGAGCCGGGGCTCAGCCCCAGGTCGCCGAACATCGTCGTCGGGCCTGTGTTCGTGACGGTCGAGCCTGCCAGCACAGAGAAGCTTGCGGCCGTTCCCAGGCCGACGGTGGCAGTGGCGCCGAGGGCACTGCTCGCGAAGATCAGGGTGAACAGCGACCCGAGCAGCACGAGTCCTGCTCGGTAGGACTTTGGGACGCCACTTTTCATGGGCGTCTCCTCACTGCGGCATCGAGCGCCGCGATAGAAGGGGAATGGCTCCCCGGCCTCTTCGACCTGTATGTCAACCGACAGTTCGCCTCTTCAGGATGAGCTGAGCCAGGGTGACTCAACGTATGTTGCGCGCGCCATGTCCGCGTCGCGGCCGTCGCGGAGCGCTCGAGACCCGGCGCCGGGGCGGGTGCTCGGGCTGAGCGGGCTCCGGCTCTAAACCCGTTCCCGCCCGCGCGGCGAGCTCGCGGCGGGAAGCGACGCCGAGCTTGCGGTAGATGTTGCGTGCGTGCGTGCGGACCGTCTCCACGCCCACTTGCAGGGCGAGCGCGATCTGAGCGTTCGAGCGGCCCTGCTGGAGCAGCGGCAGCACTTCGCTCTCGCGCTTGGTCAGCAGGCGCCCTCCCGCAACCAGATCGCTGCCCCGGCCTGCCGTGGCCCGCGGGAGCACCTGGAGTCCCCGCGAGGCGAGGTGGATTGCGTTGATCACATCGCGCGACTGGGCGTCCCTGCCAAGGCAGGCGCTAGCTCCAAACGCGAGCAGCTGCGCACACTCGGCCGGCGCGGGATCGTTCCCGAGCAGGAGGAGTCGAGTGGCAGGATGGGAGCCGCTCAGCTCACGGATCTCGGCCAGCTTCCCCAGCGCGCCGATGTCGAGGATCGCCACATCAGGGCGGTGAGCGCTCAGCACGACACCAATGCGCCTGTGCTCCACCTCGGCGGCGAGGATCGCGAGGCTCGGATCGCTCTCGAGCAACTCCCGAAGCCCTCTGGCGAAGAGATCGTCGAAGTGGGCGATGACGACCGTGATGGGGGTATGTGGCGGCATAGGCGGCCCAGGCGTGGGCCAGCGCTCAGGACCTCATCGACAGAAGACAGCGCCAGGGTGAGCCCCGCCTAACCCTCTCTCTCCCCCACCACTACCCCCAAGATCACCCCACAGGAGGAAAGAACCATGCCCCTACTGTCCTCAGCATGTAAAGCATGGCTCGTCTGCTGCTCCCGGTCATCCTCGCGACGACGCTGCTCCTGCCCGCAACGGCTCGAGCTCACAAGTCGATAGGGCACCCAACCACGAATCCCGTGGCGCTGTCGTTGAGGCTCGCCGAGCGGTACTGGCATGGCGTCCCAGGATGCGGCGCACCGACGATTTTGACGAGTGCTCATCAACTTCCCAATTCCAACTACGAAACTGTGACGAGCCCTGAACCTAAAGATTCCGTTGTCGAGATGTGGACCGAAGTACAAAAGTGCACGATCACGATCAACGCCTCGCTGTGGCCAAGCTGGCATCTGGATGATGAAAACTTCCAATGGTTTTGTGACGCGATGACGCATGAGGTCGGACACCTCTTCGGTCATCTCGACAGCGGACAGACGAACCCCGCATCGATCACCTATCCGTTCCTGGACAGGACGAGTCCCAATTTCAACTCTGTCCCAGAATGCCGGGGAGTCACGTTGCAATACGGCTCAGAGGAAATTCGTGACGAAGAAGTATTCCGCCGTCACTGATCGCCGTGATAACTCGCCATCACAGATATGATCCACCCGTGGCGTGTCCGTGCTTAGGCCGTCATAAGACATCGTGAAGCTGCTGCTGGCCACCCACAACGAGCACAAGCGCCGCGAGCTCGCTCGTCTGCTCCTCGGCCACGAAGTGGGGCTGCTGCCCGCCGATGTGACGTTGCCACCGGAGGTGGGGGAGACGTTTGCGGAGAACGCGCTCGGCAAGGCCCGGGCCGCCGCGGGGGCGACGGGGAGGATCTGCATCGCCGACGATTCGGGGATCGAGGCGGCGGCGCTCGGCGGCGCGCCTGGCGTACGTTCGGCGCGGTATGCGGGAGAGGATGCGACCGACGAGCAGAACCTGGCGAAGCTGCTGCGCGAGGCGCCGGTTCACAGCGGGCTCGCGTACGTGTGCGCGCTCGTGTATGTCGATCCGCAAGCGCCGGGCGAGAAGGAGCGCGTGTTCGAGGCCCGTTGTACGGGGCGCTTGGCGGCGGAGCCGCGCGGTGAGGGCGGCTTCGGCTATGACCCGGCGTTCCTGCCTGATGAGAGCCCGCCCACCCCTGAGGGCTCACCCACCCTCACGATGGCTGAGCTGAGCGACGAGCAGAAGGACGCGATCAGCCATCGTGGCCGCGCCGCCCGCGCGCTGCTCGAGTGGCTCAAAGCAGGTTGATCGCTGCGGAGATCGCGACCGCGAGCCCGAGGCCCGCATAGCCGTTGTAGCCGGAGAGCAGCAGCAACAGCGCGGTGATCAGCGCGACGAGCACGGTTATGCTCCAGGCGACACGTTCGAAGGTCATCTCGCCATTGTCGCGGATGTCGTGGCGGAGGCGGCCGTCCGCGCGCGGTGTTAGCTTCGGAGCAACGTTTCACGAGCGAGGAGGGCGAAGTGACGAAGTCCGAGTTGGTCGACCAGGTGGCGGATCGCGCCGATCTGACCAAGCAGGATGCGATGCGGGCGGTGGACGCCGTGCTGGCCACGGTGGAGGATGCATTGCGCAGGGGCAGTGAGGTGACGGTGTCGGGGTTCGGCAAGTTCCACGTCGGCGAGCGCGGCGCGCGACAGGGGGTCAACCCGCGCACGGGCGAGCGCATCCAGATCGCCGCCTCCCGCGTGCCGCGCTTCACCGCGGGCAGCGGGCTCAAGAGCGCGGTGAAGGGTCGCTGAACCTGTCACCAGGATTCGGAGACACACTCACGGCGCGTGTGCAGGCGCGCCGGTCGCAGATCGTGCTCGGCCTCGATCCGGACCCGAGCGTGCTGTGGCCGGCGCCGGGCGAGTCCGCGCCGGGTATATCCGTTGAGGGCTCCCCCGCGGAGCGCGCCGCGAGCGCGGTGCTCGCCCACTGCAAGGCGTTGATCGACGCGACGGCGGAAGCTTGTGTGGCGTGCAAGCCCCAGCTCGCCTGCTTCGAGCGGCTGGGAGCCCCCGGCTGGAGCGCCCTGACGGCGGTCGCCGAGCACGCGCGGGCGCGGGGGCTGCTCGTGATCGCCGACGGCAAGCGGGGTGATATCTCGGTGAGTGCTTCCGCGTATGCACAGGCTCTGATCGGCGGGATCGAGACACCGTTCGGAGCGGTGGCGGGGCTCGGTGCGGACATGGTGACGGTCAATCCGCTGATGGGAGCGGACGCCGTCGAGCCGTTTGTGAGCGCGGCGCGCGCCGCGGGCGCCGGGGTGCTGGCGCTGGTGCGCACGTCAAACCCGGGTGCGGCCGATGTTGAGGATCTCGAGCTTGCCGGCGGCGCAACCGTGTGGGAGCGACTTGCGGGCATCGTCGATCAGCTGGGCGGGCCCGGCGTGGGGGAGTCGGGCTTGAGCGATGTGGGGGCGGTGATCGGGGCAACCGCACCAGGTCATCTGGCGCGAGCCCGTGAGCTGATGCCACACGCAACGTTTTTGCTGCCCGGGGTCGGCGCGCAGGGGGGACGGGTCGAGGATCTCGCCCCCGCCTTCGCTCCGGGCCGAGCGGGCGGGCTGATATCGGCCTCGCGGAGCATCGCGAGCGCACACGAGGCCACGGGCGGGGACCCCGCCGAGGCTGCGCGCGCCGAGGCTGAGCGCCTGCGCGCGGCCGCCTGGAAGTTGGGGTAGTCTGAACTGAGATGATCATCACGGTCACGCTGAACGCGGCGATCGACAAGTCCCTCTCGGTGCCGAACTTCCGGCTGGGGCGGCGTCATCGCACCGTCGAGCAGCGCACGATGGCCGGCGGCAAGGGCGTGAACATCGCTCGCACGCTGAAGACGCTCGGCCAGCCGGTGATCGCGACCGGCTTCGCGGGCGGCATCACGGGCACGCACATCGTCGAGCAGCTCACGGAGGAGGCGATCCTGAACGACTTCGTGCGGATCCGCGAGGAGTCGCGCACGAACACCTCGGTCCTCGACCCGACGACCGGGGAGCAGACGGAGATCAACGAACGCGGTCCGTCGGTATCCCAGCACGAGGTCGAGCTGTTCCGCGAGAAGCTGCTCTACCTCGCGCGCGGAGCCGCGATCGTCGTGTTCGCCGGCTCGCTCCCGCGCGGCCTGGAGCCCGACTTCTACGCGGTGCTGATCCGCGAGCTGGAGCGCACGGGGGTCACGACCGTGATCGACACCGAGGGCGAGCCCCTGCACCAGGCGGTACGCGCCGAGCCCGATGTCGTCTCACCGAACGTGATCGAGGCCGAGGAGCTCGTGGGCCACGAGTTCGCCAGCGAGCAGGAGCGCTCGCTGGGGGTGCGTGAGATCGCCGCGCTCGGTCCTCACGAGGCGATCATGACGCTTCCCGACGGCTGCTTTGCCCAGGTGCTCGTCGACGGCCAGCCATGCATGCGGCGCGTGAGCGTCGAGGTGCGCGAGTCGATCGCCAAGCGCGGCTCCGGCGACGCCTTCCTCGCCGGCTACATCGCCGCGCGCTACGAGGGCCGCACGCCCGACCAGTGCCTGCGCTTCGGCGTGGCCTGCGGGGCGGAGTCCACCGCCAGACTGGGCGCGGGCCTGATCGACCCGCGCGAGGCGCGCCGCCTGATGGGCGATGTCGAGCTCTCCACGATCGAGCTGCCCGCCGAGGTGGGCTGAGCGGCGCGGGATCCGGATCGTTCGTCCGGCCGGCCTGAGATCCAGTCCCTCAGCCGGGAGGGTGGCGGGACTGATCGGCCGGACGAAAACCGGACCCACTTGACCGAGATGGGGAACGTCCTCCGCCGACCAGGGAACCGCGGATCGCTGCCTGTTCTGCCCTTTGTCGTGGCGCTGGCGCTCGCCGGCTGTGGCGACGGCGCCGGCAACTCGGCCGGGAGTTCACCCACCCAAACGACAACGCCGTCCTACGGCACCATCCAATCCGAGATCGGGACGATCGCGCTGAGCAGCCCCGCCTTCCGGCCGGGCGGGGCGATGCCGGTGCGCTACACCTGCGACGGTGCCGGCGCCTCGCCGCCGCTTGCGTGGCGGAACGTGCCCGCGGGCACGGCTGAACTGTTTCTGCTGGCGATCGACCTGAACGGCGGCAGTACGAGTGCGGTGCAATGGGCCGTTGGCGGGCTCAGCCCCAGTTCACATGGGATCCTCACCGGCAGGCTGCCCCAAAGGGCGGTCGTGGGTCTAAACAGCGCCGGTGAGGCCCGTTGGGACGGGATCTGTGGTGCAAGGGGTCAGGTGCACCACGTCGCATTCCTTCTCTACGCGCTCAGCCGCAAGCTTGCGTTGAAAGCGGGGTTCAGTCCCCCCCTCGTGCGGAGCGGGCTCAAAGGCGCGACGCTGACGAAGGGCTTGACGCTCGCCACATATCGGCGTCCCTGAACGGGTCGTTCGTAATCCGAGGTCGCCTCAGCCCCCCGCAACGTCCCGCCGCAGAAACACCAGGTAGGCCGCGAACAAAGAAGGCACCGCGTACAGCGCGCAGACCCACGCCGAGTGCCAGATCGGGGTCCAGTCGGTCGGGGTGCGCAGCAGGCCCTGCCAGGCCTGGAACTGTTCGGTGAGCAGGTAGGGCTTGAGCCCTTCGATACCGGGAATCTGGGCGACGATGTAGAGCAGGATCACGAGACCGACCGTGCCCACCACCGAGGCGGCGCTGTTACGGGTCGCGGTGGACAGCAGTACGCCGATCGCGACGACGGTCAACAGCGGGATCAGGTAGCAGGCGTTGGCGGCGAACACGAGCAGCAGGCCTTCTGGGGCGGGGACGACGGAGCCCGAGAAGGTGACCACGGTGTGGAAGCCCCACGAGGCGACGCCCGCGATGCTCGCAACGGCTGCTGAGGAGAACACCGCGATCGCTCCGTAGGTCATCGCCGCGAGCGCCTTCGCGGCGAACACCTGGCCGCGGTCGACCGAGCGTGTAAGGATCGTCTTCAGCGTGCCGTTTGAGTCCTCGGCCGCGACGATGTCCCCCGCGACCAGGGAGGCGATCAGCGGCAGCATGAACGCCGCCATGAACAGCAGCATCAGCACCGGGGTGGCCAGGCCAGACTCGGTGATGTGCGAGGCGAAGATGTTCTCGTTGCGGTGGCCTTCGTGCTGATGCAGATTCTGGACCAGCACGAAGATCAGGGGCAGGATCACGGCCAAACCGAGCCCGAGGTAGGTGCGCTTCTGCGAGACGAGCTTGCGCAGCTCCCAGCGGTAGACCGTGAGCGTCGACGGTCTCATGTCTCGGTCAGACGGAAGAACAGGTCCTCGAGCGTCGCGAGCTCCGGGGTGAGCGCGAGGATCCCGATGCCTGCTTGGGCCAGGGCCAGCGAAAGCGCGCCCATGTCCCGCTCCTCGGCTTGGAAGATCAGCCCGTGCTCGCCGTTCGCTGCGTGTTCGATGCCCGTCTGGGTTCGCATTAACTCCAGTGCGCGCGCGTCGTCGGTCGTGCGCAGCCGGTAGCCGGCCCCGCCCTGACGGCGCAGGTCGGCGAGTGCGCCCTCGTAGACGACGCGCCCGGAGTCGACGATCGCCACGCGGTCGCACAGCTCCTGTACCTCTGGCAGCTGATGGCTCGAGAGCAGCACGGTGATGCCTTCGTCCGCCAGCCGGCGGATCAACGCCCGCATGTCGCGCATTCCCGCCGGGTCCAGGCCGGTCGCCGGCTCGTCGAGCATCAGCAGGCGTGGGCGGCGCAGCAGCGCCGCGGCGATCCCCAGGCGCTGGCGCATCCCGTGCGAGAAGCCGCCGACGCGGTGGCCGGCGCGCGGGGTCAACTCCACGATCTGAAGAACCTCGTCGATGTGCTTCTTGGCGCCGTTGCCGTCGAGCGCGGCCAGCAGTTCGAGGTTCTTGCGCGCTGACAGATACGGATAGAAGCGCGGCGCCTCCACAAACCCGGCGACGCCCTCCAGCGCCCGTGCGCCCACGCGTAACGGGTCGCGCCCGAACAGCTCGACCGTGCCTTCGGTAGGGACGATCAAGCCGAGGGCCATCCGCA
>Ga0302235_10000455_pt1 | contig 32531 bp, 28 predicted proteins | sample II_Palsa_N3_3_FD_193577 | JGI IMG/M metagenome (GOLD analysis project Ga0302235, IMG submission 193577) | Peat permafrost microbial communities from Stordalen Mire near Abisko, Sweden - II_Palsa_N3_3 | ecosystem: Environmental > Terrestrial > Soil > Palsa > Peat permafrost | place: Sweden...
CCCGGCGTACGATCTGGACAACCTCGGTCCGGATCACGCCCGCGTCACCGACCAGATAGCGGCCGGGCTCGACCATCATGAGGCCGCCGAACCGGGGACCGAGGTGGGTGGCGACGGACCCGGCGATCGCCTCGGTGTATGTTTCGATATCAGCGGTCGGATCGACGTGCCGGCTCGGCAGCCCGCCGCCGAGGTTCACCCCAGCGAGTTCGTGCCCCTGGGCGGCTAGCCGCCGCGCCAGTTGCGCGACCTGACCAAGTGGCTGGTCCCAGGCGCCGGGGTTGCGCTGCTGCGATCCGACGTGAAATGAAACGCCGACCTGCAGGCCTGCGCGGGCCGCCTGCAGGAGCATCTGCCACGCTTCACCCACAGTGCAGCCAAACTTCCGCGACAACGGCCAATCAGCCCCGGCACCGTCGGTGGCGATGCGGACGAACACCGTGCCGCTGGCCACCGTGCGCAGGACCTTGTCCAGCTCAGGCTGCGAGTCGACGGTAAAGAGCCGGACGCCGCATCGGTATGCTGCGGCGATATCACGCTCCTTCTTGACCGTGTTGCCATAGGACAACCGGGCCGGATCAGCACCAAGGCCAAGACACAGCTCGATCTCCCCGCGGCTAGCCACATCGAAATTTGAACCTAGCTTGATGAGCAGGCTAAGGACCTCTGGCGCCGGGTTGGCCTTCACCGCGTAGAAAACCTCGGTGCCTGGCAGAGCCGCGGTCAAGCTGACGTACTGGCGGCGAACGACATCAAGGTCGACCACCAGGAACGGCGTGATCGCGTCAGGATGCCCGGTCAGGAAACGATCGAGCCTTCCGGCTACCAGGCTTGGCGCAAGCATTCCATGCATGGGGGATCCTTTCGATACTCGTCTGGAACTACGTCACTGGCCAACGCGTGCGCTACGACGGGCTGGGCGTCCCGAATCTGTCCCTCTCCCCGTATTCGCCGAAGAACGATCTAGTGGACCGGCTGTCCATTGTGTGGACGGCAGCGGCCAGCCCATTGGCACGACCGCGATCGACCGTGAGCAGCCGGCACCCGAAGCCCGGCTGAGGTTCAAGGACGGCCGCCTGTGCCCGAGACCGGACCCAATGACTTGATAGCGATTCGTGGTCACCCATGCGCCTAGCTCAGCGCGTTCGGCGTCGCGACCACATCGGGAGGGCGTCCCTATCTTTGTCGCCGGTCCTGCCAGCCTGGGCGCGAGGTCGCCAAGCAGGGCCGAAAGGCGGCGGGCGAGCGCCCGCTCCGGTAGCAACGGGCGCGGCGGCAGACCTAAGTGACTGGTTCGACTGAGCGGCGCGCGAAGCCGGCCACGAAAGATAGGTATGCGGCGCCGTAATTTAGGGAGATGGCTCCGATGTAGCCGCGCACTCCCGCACTTACGCTCTAGCTGTCCCGGCCTGCGACTACCCGAGGAAGACACTAGTGCCCCTCTCCATGGACATCCACACCGTCAACGGCGGAGCCACTGTCGATGGCGTCGCACGGGCCCACGCCGCAGATCTCAAAGCGCAGGGCGCGCACGGCGTCCGGTACCTCCGATACCGGGTGAGTGAGGCCGAGGGCAAGATCTTCTGCTTGGTCGAGGCACCGTCTGCGGCGGCCGCGAACACGGTACATCGCGAGGCTCACGGACTGGTTGCGAACGACGTTTTCGAAGTGCAGGAAGGGTTGCGACGGTGCACATTCGATCTACTTGAGAGAAGATCCTGAATATGATGCTGCTGGAGCGCGATCCAGTGCTGGCCTCGCTGCGCCAGTATGCGCACGAAGCGGGGCAGGGTGAAGGGCGGCTCGTCCTGATCGGCGGTGAGGCGGGCGTAGGAAAGTCGGTGCTGGTCGAGCGGTTCCAGCGCGACCTGCCCGACGCCCGCTGGTCGTGGGGCGCCTGCGACGGACTCTCGACGCCGCGCCCGCTCGCCCCGTTGTTCGACCTCGCCCGCGATCTCGGCGGCGCGCTGGAGGATCTGTGCCGGGGCCGGCCCGAGCGCGACGAGCTGTTCGCCGCGCTGCTGAGGCAGGTCACCGGTGATGCTCGGCTCGACGTGATCGTGATCGAGGACATCCACTGGGCGGACGAGGCGACGCTCGACCTGATGCGGTTCCTCACCCGTCGCATCCGCGCGGCGCCGGTGCTGGTGATCGCCACCTATCGGGACGACTGGCTGGCACCGTCGAGCCCGCTGCGTCTCGCGCTGGGCGATCTCGCCGCGAGGCGGTGGACGCGCCGACTCGACCTGCCGCCGCTGTCGGTCGAGGCCGTCCGGACGATGGCCGCCGGGACCGATCTTGACGCCGACCAGTTGTACCAGCTCGCCAGCGGCAATCCGTTCTACGTCACCGAGATGCTTGAGGCCCGAACGCACGGAGTCCCGCTATCGGCGCGTGACGCGATTCTCTCGCGTACCGGACGGCTCAGCGACGCGGCCCGGCAGGTACTCGAGACGGCCGCGCTGGTGGGTCTGCGGATCGACGCGAGCCTGCTCGCCGGCCAGCAAGCTGCGCTGGACGAACTCAGTGCGTCCGGACTGCTGGTCGATGAGGGAATCGGCCTGCGCTTTCGGCACGAGATCGCCCGGCTGGCGATCGCGCAGGAGATCCCCGCCCACCGGCAGGCGGTGATCCACGCAGAGATCCTCCACGCGCTGCTAGTGGGCGGCAGCCGCGATGACGCGCGGATGGCCTTCCACGCTGAGGGCGCTGGCGACGACGAAGCAGTCGTCCGGCACGCATCACTGGCCGCCAGACGAGCCGTTGATCTCGGCTCACATCGCGAGGCTGCGGCCCAGTACGAGCGCGCCTTGCGATGGGCGGCGCAGGCCGCGCCGTCCGCGCTGGCCGAGCTCTACACGGGCCTTGCCGAAGAGGCGACTCTAAGCGACCGATCGCAAGCCGCGGCCGACGCCGACGAGCAGGCACTACGGCTCTGGCGGCTGCTCAAGGATCGCCGCCGCGAGGGCGAGTCGCTGCAGCATTACTCGCTGACATTGAAACATCTGTGCCGGGGCGATGAAGCGGTAGGTGCCGCCGTCGAAGCGATCAGCACGCTCGAGCCGCTCGGCGAGACGCCCGAGCTGGCCAGGGCCTACGCGACGCTAGCCGCCATCAAGATGACGCGCAACGAGAACGACGAGGCGGTCGAGCTGGCCCGGCGAGCGGAGGCTCTCGCCCGTCCGCTTGGCGCCTCCGACGTCATTGCCGATGCGCTGAACACCGAGGGCTGCGCCGTGTCCGCGACCGGCCCGGGCTGGGCCGAACTGCTCCGCCGCTCTCTTGAGCTGGCCATCTCCCGCAACCTGCCCAATCAGGCCGGTCGTGCCTACAGCAACCTGTACGGCATCTCATGCGACCAGTTCCGGTTCGACCAAGGAGAACAGTATTACCGCGACGGCCTCGCCTACTGCGAGCAGAACGACCTCGACCAGCACTCCTATTTCCTGCGCGCAACCCGAACCATCGTCCTCGAACACCGTGGGCGCTGGGACGAAGCGGCGGCGATCAGTGCTCAGCTGCTCGAGGAAAGCTCGGCCGCCCCGCTGAACCAGATCAGCGTGCAGGCCCTGATCGGCGTGATCCATGCCCGCCGCGGCGAGCCGGAGGTCTGGCGCGCCCTCGACAGCGCGATCGCCCACGCGGCACCGACCGGGCAGCCGCAGTACATAGTACCGACCCGGCTCGCCCGGACCGAGGCATACCTGACCGAAGGCCGGGTTGACGAGGCGCGATACGAAGCCGAGCAGGCCGCCGATGCCGCGCGAGGCATCGACGAGTGGATGCGCGGCGCGCTGCGCCGCTGGCTTGACCGCACCGGCTCCGGCCGAATCGTCGATGGCCCGATTGCCGGGCCGTACCGGCTCCAGGAATCCGGCGAGCACGCAGCGGCTGCGCGCGCGTGGGATGAGCTCGGCTGCCGCCTGGACGCGGCGCTCGCACTGCTTGACTCGACCGACGAAGACGAACTGCGCGACGCACTGCGGCGTCTGGATGAACTAGGCGCCAAGGCAACGGCCGGCCTCGCTCGCCAGAAGCTGCGCAACATAGGCGCCCGGTCGGTGCCGGCCGGCCCGCGCCGAGCGACCCGGGCGCATCCACTCGGGCTCACCCCGCGCGAATGCGAGGTGCTCGAGTTGATCTGCCAACGACAGACCAACGCCCAGATCGCCCGCACCTTGTTTATCTCGGCCAAGACGGTCGATCACCACGTCTCGGCCGTGCTGGCCAAGCTCGGCGTCGAGAACCGCGAGGCGGCCGCCGATATGAGCCGGAACCTTACCGCTTAATCGAGCCGGCGATGAAGTCCTCAACGCCGCCACCCGAGAGCTACAGCCGCGCCGTCACGCCCATCTGGGTGCGCGGCGCTGCCCGCGCCGGTGTGCCAGGCCGCTGAGGGCCTGCCCAGCTAGCGCCGGTCGCGCGAGATCCCGGGAGCCCGATTCCCGGGGGATCTTTGCTTCTCAGGCGGCTTGCTTGCGGTGCCTTCCTGGACGTAGAGGCGGCCTACCGCCTGGTTCATGGCGATCTTGCTGTGGCCCATTTGGTTGGGCGACCTGCATATCGGCCGCGCCCGAGGCGATCGAGAGATTGGCGCCCACGGGCCTTAGCCCGTGGGCGGTGTATTGACGATGCCGGGTCCGCCGTCCTCGCCGAGCGGATCTGGCTGTTCGAGCGTTCTACGCCTGGCGAGCACGTACCACGCGTGCGCTTAGTGTGACTCGCCTACCTCGGAGTGGCTGCGGCTCGCTTCGCGGCGGCCACCTCCGTTCGCTTTGACACGCCGAGCTTGGCCAATACCGACGAGACGTGGTGGTCGACTGTCTTTGGTGAGATCACCAGTTTGGCGGCAATGCCAGCGTTGGTGCGTCCCTCGCAGAGCAGTTCGAGCACTTCCTGTTCTCGTTGGGTCAGGCCGAATGTATTCTCGCGCGTCGCGGCTCGCTGCCCGTTCGGAACGGATCGAATGCCGAGCGAGCGCATCTTCTGGCGAATTATCCGCGCCGTCGCGACGGCTCCGAGCGCGTTGCAGATGTCGAGCGCTCGTCGCAGCGCCAGCTCGTCAGGCGCATCGAGCAGCGCGAGCGCCGTGTCGTAGGGGCAACCCAGCGCATCGAACAGTTCGGATGCGCCGCGATGGTTTCCGGTGAGCTGCAGCCGGTAGGGCTCGGCCAGTTCGCGCTGACTCGTCCGGGGCGATCCAGTGCGTCGCAGCCACACCGCGATCTCGCCGTTGAGCCAGGGATCGGTGGCGTTAGCGAACGCGTCGTCCGCGAGTTCGGCTTCCTGTCGCGCCGCGGTCAGATCGCTCTCGAGCCAGCGGGCCTCGGCCCGGGCCAATCGTACGGGGCCGATGTACATCTGCTCGGTCGTTCCGTCCGCGGCGGTCATCGCGGCATCCAGCTGTGGCCACACATCCGGATCGCCGCGGCGCGCCGCAAGCTTGGCCAGGGTCGTCGCCGGGATCATGCGATTCACCGGCGAGGCGACGGAGGCGAGGAGGGCCTCGGCGATTCGCGCCGACTCGTCCCAGCGCCCGAGCCGCTCCAGGCTCGACGTCCGCACGCCGCGCAAACAATTCTGGTAGGTGCCGAGATCGTGGTCCTCGCAGTAGGCGACGCCGTCGTGGAAGTACGGATCAGCCTTGGCGTAGTCCCGGTTGCCGCAATGCTGCTCGTGCAGGTTCGTGTACGCGAAGCCGGCTTCGTTCTCGACTCCGTTCCCGAGCGCTATCGACAGCGCGCGGCGCAGCACGGGCTCCCAGTCGCCGCCCGCGAACCACACGGCCTGCGCCTCCGTCGTCGTCGCCCGGCTCTGCACCGCAGGCACGCCGAATCTGACCGCGAGTTCCTGAGCACGCCGGGCGAGCGGGACGACGATGTCCCCACGCCCGGGCTCATTCTGAAACGCGGCGAGGCAGGCGTATGCCGCCGCGAGTTCCGCCGTTGGGCCGAGCGGTTCCAAGATGGCGACAGCAGCCTCGGCTGCGGCGAGGATCTGGTCGCCGCGGCACAGCCGCCACAACGCCACGCACATCCGCCGGAGCGTGTCGCCTTCGCCGAGCGGGTCTCCAGCCGCCCGCCAGTTCTCCAGCGCTCGCGTGTAGGCGGTCTCGGCATCGGGCCAGCGATCGATCATCGACAGCTCGGTCGCGAGCTCGATCCAGCGGGCCGCGATGCTGGCCGGCGTCTCGCCGTCCGCGAAACGCAGCGCGCGTTCGAATTGTCCGGCAGCTTCGCGATGGGATGCCAGCGTGCGAGCGCGACGACCCGCCGACGCGGCATGCTCCAAGGCCGCCGGGCCGTCGCCGGCCTCGTCGGCGTGGAAGGCCAGCCGGGCATCATCGTCACAGCCGAGAGTGCGCAGCCCCTGCAGTATCCGAGCATGGAGTTCGGAACGCCGGGCCGGCAAGACCGCCTGCTCGATCGCCTGACGCGCGATCTCGTGCCGGAAGCGCAGAACCGGATGGCCGGCCACCAGTCCAGACGAGATGACCTCGGCGAGCGCGGGCTCGGCGACGACGTGGCGTAGCAGTCGCTCGTCGACGGTGCCGCCGATCAAGGCCGCGGCTTCGAGGGTCTGCCGTGCTTTCGGTCCGAGGCGGGCTGCGCGCGCCAGAACCACATCGTGGACCGAGCCCGGTACCTCGCCTAGGCCCGCCTCCAGCACTGCGCGGACGTAGAACGGGTTGCCGCCCGTGACACTGTACAGCTCCGCTGGATCGACCCCGCGGCCGGCCGAGAGCATCCGCACGGCTTGGGCGCTGAGGGGAGCGAGCGGGAAGCGCCTCGCGCAGCGCTGGACGGCCAGATGGCCGAGAGCAATTCGCAGCGGATGGGTGTCGGCCAGCTCGTCGTTGCGGTAGCTCACAATCAATAGCACGGCGATCTCGCGGATCCGTCGCGCGAGAAAGCTCAGCAGATCGAGGGTGGCCTCATCGGCCCAATGCACGTCTTCAATGACGACGACCGGCAGCGGCCCCGGCTCGCACAGCTCGGCAAGGAACGCGTCGAAGAGGTCCTCCCGGGACGCGTCCGCCCGGCACAGCGAGTGCAGGCGGCCGTGTACCTGCTGCGCGATGTCGAAGAGCGGACCGAGCGGCCGCGGCGTGAACATGCCGTCGCAGGCGCCCGACAGAAGGCGTGAGTCGGGCAACTCGCTCATGAACTGCTCCAGCAGGGCCGACTTGCCCACACCCGCCTCGCCTTCGAGCAGGACGAGCCGGCCGTCACCGCTGCGCGCTTGCCCCGCAAGCTCGGCCAGTGCGTCCAGCGCCGTCTTCCGCTCAAGTAGTGCCACTCGGCCGGTGCGCTGTTGCGATGCGTGAGACGTGACCAGCGAGAACGCGGTGTCGGGCATACAGACTCCTCGGTTTCCTGACTGCTCCGACACTACGATCCGCCCACCTCGCACTCCATAGGGAGTACCTCCCTATATTTCTGGTGAGCTGCAGGCCGGCGGACCGGGTGGAGACCCACGGCTGGGCGGTCTTGGGCACCCGGGTGAGCAGGTTGCGGTGGTAGTGCGCCATATGCCGACGTTAAGCGGCATGCTTATCCGGACGCGCGGCCCGTCTTCCCCGGCACCGATTGTTCAGCTCGCGGTACAGCCGGGCCCGACTGCCCGCGGTGCCGGGTCATGGCGCCAGCCTGAACGGCGGGTACCGATCGGTGACCAGGACGAACGCGTAGGCGGCGACCCGGTTGTGCCAGCGAAATACGCCTTCGACGAAACTGAATATGCCACGGGGATAACGGCCGGTGAACAAGATCGCGAACCAGGTCACGATCACCGCGAAGAACGCGGCGATTTCCAGGAAGAACAGCACGATGTAGTGCGGGATGGCCAGCAGCCATTTGACCAGCGGCAGCCACCGGTTCAGCTCCGTGGCCGCATCCGGATAGGCGTAATCAAGCTGGACCCACTGGTGGACGTCAGTGGACGGATAACTGTCGTTCATCAGGGCCAGGTAGGTCCACACTCGGTTGATGAAGCGCTGCAGTTCCAGGTTCCAGTCGAACCACCACCGGGGGTACTTTTGCCTGAACAAGATCATCAGCAGCGGGCCGAAGAATAGCAGGCCGCCCGCGCCCGCGGGGCCGTAGTACGTGGTGGAGTGGTGGAGCGAGGAGGTGCTTCCCGCGGATTCCCAGGTCGCGCCGGAAACGGTGCCGAGCACGATCGCGATCGGGATGATCACGAAAATCCGGAAGAACGAGGTCAGCCGGTTGAGCGGCCGGTCCGGGTACTCGACGGCAAACTGAACAGGATACTGAGCTGGATACGGACTCTGATCCGTGGTCATAACGCCCTCCTTGTGGCCAGTTCCGGATGCATACCCGTTGTCGGGTATGCTCAACGATCAGCTCATCCGATTCGGCAACTTCTGGATGCCATCGTCGCTAAGCTGTGAGTTACCGTCCGGATACTAGTTGTGTCGCCGCTAGTTCGATGCGTCAGAATGCCCCGCTCGAACAGCTGACGGATAGCCGTCTTCTCGATCCGAGATCGTCCGGCTCGCGTCCGCCGCGTCAATAGCGCCCTTCGGGCGTCGCTTCGCAATCCAAAGCCGCGAAGTCAGGGGATCTGTGGTCGTGACCGGCAGGGAGGTGGACAGGTGACGGCCGGGCCTGACCGGAACACCTCCGGGGTGGCTGAGGGGCGCGTTGCGCAGGACACTAGGTTCGCGGTCACGGTGGTGGCCTGCTATTGGCCCCGGGGGCTATCCCGATGTTGTCACGCACTCGGCCGGTCGGGCGCCGCCTACCATGGCATTGTTCGTGTTGCTGCAGTGGATCACCGATGCCTACACGCTGTGGTGTTTGGCGGCTCTGCTGAACAGCGGGCACCGCACAGATTGATTGTTCTGTCACGAGACTGCGCAGGCGTCGCGACGGCGATCAGTTAAGGATGAGGCCCTGCAAGCGTTGGTCGGCGGGTCGCCTCCTATGCGCTTGTAGGGTTGGGAATGCGTGCCATGGTCGTCCCGCTCGGCATGGGTCCGACGATGAATGCGTGGACGGACGCGCCGATGGACACGGTGGCGAATGACGCCTGGGCGGGGACCTCGTCAGGGATCGCGATGGTGTGCGGGCCGGCCGGGAGTTCCTCGTCCAGAATTACCCGTGAGGTGCTTTTCGGTTCCGGAGGGACGAACGAGGTGTGCCACCAGGCGATGACGGTGACGTCCTGTCGTCCGTCGGAGGATATGCCGATCGACCGGGACTGGGCGTCGTACGTGACGGAGGCGGCGGGTCCGGCTGTGCCGTGGCTGAGGGCGGCCTCGACCTGCTCTGCGATCAGGCCGGGGATGCCTGCGTAGCCTTGGACAAAGGCCACGGCCGGGTTCCGGGTCGAGATCTGCTCTCGGAGGTGTTCCTTGGTGTCCGGCGGCACCATTCCTCCGAAGACGACGAGGTTGAGCTGCCCGGCATCGAACAGGTCGAGGGTGCGGTCGAACTCGTTGGTGGCTCCTGCGGCGTAGCCCTTTTCTCGCAGGATCGTCACCGCCTCGGACAACACGGTCTCGCTTCGTCCGATCACCAGGATCCGAGCGGGACGGTTCGCGGCGGCGCTGCCGCCTTCGACGGGCAGGGTGAGCATGATGACTCCTTCTCGTTGGTCTCAAACGCTGGGGGTCGTGGTCGCAGTGGCCAGCGCGGCGTTGCCGGTTCTGCTGCCAGCTCTGCCGGCTGCCATGAGGCACCCCGGATGTTGGGAAGGCCAATGTAGGCGATCCCAACATAGTCTATGTTGGTACCACCCGCAAGTGCTACGCTAGCCCCGTGCCCGAGCAGCGGCCCCGACATGTGTTTGCCCCGTCCCGGATCCGGGACCGGCCGACCTGGCTGATCAGCCGCACCTACGGCCGCTCACACGGGCTACTGAACGACGGTTTCGCGGCCAGCGGCGCTGGACTTCGCAGCTACCACTACCGCCTGCTCGCCGCGCTCGAGGAATGGGGTCCAGTCGGCCAGGCGGACCTCGGGCGCAGCACGAGCGTCGATCGCAGCGACGTCGTTACCGTGCTGGGCGAGCTAGAGCGACTCGGACTGATCGAACGCATGGTCAACCCCAGCAACCGGCGTCGCAACATCGTCTCGATCACCCCCGCCGGGAGCAAGCAACTGCGAGCGCTCGACCATGTGGTCGACGAAATCCAGGAGCGGGTACTCGCGCCGCTCTCGCAGAACGAGCGCCGTCAACTGACGAAGCTGTTGCGCAAGCTCGCGGAGGCCGGCTGACCGTTCAGTCAGCTCGCCGTGTCATGACCCGTTCACGCGGCAGACCCGGCGGGTGAGGCTGGGCACCTCCGTGCTGATCGTCCCGTACCGACATCCGCTGCTCACCAGCGGATGAGTGCGGCAGTGCAGTTCGAGAAGCTGACCAGGCCGGAAAGAGGGAGCATGAGGAGATTCCCGGTCAGGATCTGCTCCGTCCCGACCGCGACGCCGATCCACACCAGCGGGACCATGGCCCGCCGGGACCAGCCGCGCCGACCGCCAGTGCTGCACGATCAGGGCTACCACGATGCCGGTGAGCACGAGCCCGACGGACCCGCTGATCGTGTTGACCGCGTTCCAGGCCGGCCGGGAACCGGCGCCGATCAGCAGCACGTTGGCCGGGCAGCCGGCGTCGCAGCCGCTGAACACCGGATTCCAGAACATCATCCCGGCCAGGCCGAAGCCGACGCCCGTCACGAGATCGTGGACAGCCTGCTTAGGTGAGAGCGGCGGGCCCGAGGCTGCGGGGCTCGCCGCTGCTCGATCAGGCCGCCGCGTTCTTGGCTGGCGAGAGGTTCAGGGGCGGCGCGGCCATCAGGTGACCATGAGCGATGAGCGCTGGGATGAACCGCTACCCGGCGGTGGTCCACTCCCGTCCATTCGCCGTCGTGATCCGCTGGAAATCCAGGCCTGGAAAATGGGTCATGCCGATGGACACGTTACGTCCCTGCAGGGCCGTGAGGAGTTCCTCGCGCGCCCGCAGTGCGCCCTCGGACTCGGTCTCGGAAAGGAATGAGATGCCTTTGTCATTGAGCTGCAGTGGATGGTGGACGGCGTCTCCGAGCAGATAAGCAGCCTCACCGCGGGAAGACACCCTGACCACATAGTGACCGGCAGTGTGGCCAGGGCGGTGATGTGCAGTGACACCAGGCGCGAGCTCGGCGGTTGCCGCGTTGAGGAGACGAAGCACTCCCGCGGCCCTGGCGACCGCAAGTCCCCTCCTGCCCTCGAGCTCGCCGGGCGCGGGGGCAATTGGCGGCGTCTCCCACTCGAGGGCACTGCACATGACCACCGCATTGGGAAAGAACAGGACACCACCGGGGGCGACCCACCCGATATGGTCGGCGTGCAGATGAGTGAGGAAGACGACGGTGACATCGGCCGGCGCGACACCGGCCGCAGCCAGGGCGCCGGGCAGCAACCCTCCTGCGGCAATCGATTCCGGCGGATCCGTGAGCCCGGCCGCGGCGGCGATATCGTTGGGGAACGGGATGCTGGACGGCCCGAGGCCCGCATCCACGAGGATGGTCAGGTCCGCTGCCTGAATCAGGAAGCACCCCACGGGGATGTGGTATGTCCCATCGGCCTGCAAGAGTTCCGGGTGGGCGCCGAAGTCGAGCCCTGGGTAGTACATGGGTGGCAGGTGAACCTCGCCGTCGTTCAGAGCGCTGACCTTGATGCCGCCGACGTCGATGACTGTAGACAACGGGTTCTCCTTCCGGGCCGATGAGAGGATTCTGCTGGTGGGGTGCCGCCAGACCTATCGAACCAGTTCAGTCCGTACCCGCACCCATCAGTTACCGATCATCGCTGGCAAGCGACTGCCAGGACACGCCCCGGGCGGACGGCGCGTTCATTGTGCTCGTCAGCCACAAGTCGCATGAGATCCCTATGGTCACGACCTACATGGACGGCATATGGACGGCCAGCCTCACCGCCGTTCGGCGGGTGATGTCAATTCTTGCTGCCAGCTGTCGGTGGCGGGTGAGGAAGTGTTCTGCGTGGTTCAGGGAGTGGTGTCGCGGTATCCGGCGGGCGGGCCGACGCGCCGGCTACGGCGATGTCCGTGGCGGCCGCTCCGCTGGTACCGCCAGCGCACCCGACTCGCCACAAGACGTCGTAATTACCCTGGTCAGCTAACGAATGGCGAGCGGCCCAGAAAATATCGCCCTGGTTGTATACGTTCGACTCCAGACGTCGGGACGGCTCATCGATGTGTCGGAACGACCTGATCTGTGCGCAGTCGCTGGTCGACGTCGTAGCCGTCGCCGCCGTCCAATAAGGCGATACGGATTGTCATACGGATTACCGCCAGCCAGAGTCAGCAGCAGCAGCCTGCTGTATGTCACCAGCGCATCGAGCCGCTGCTGCGCGCGAGCCTTCGCGACATGATCGGCCTGGTGGACGTCGCCGATCATGACGCGGGTACCGAGCCGTTCCTCTCGGCAGAGGAACGGCGACCGGGCTGGAACCAGACGCCTGGGTGAATGTCGGCCCGGGAGACGGCGCAGCGGAACCGCCCCGTGTGCTGCTGCTGATCGGCCCGTACCTACCGGGCGACGGGCTTCCTGCTCGCGGCAGCCAGGATGGGCCTGGGTGTCATCTTGGCAGCGACGGCGCGGCCGCCACAGACAAGGCCTGGCAACGGCTGGGGTGGGCATCCGTTGGCATAGCCTACCCAGTGTTCCGGATCGTGCCCGCCGCGGGACCCGGAGCAATCCCGTATGCGTAATCGTGGCTTGCAGCATCGGAGCACGCGCATGCGCTCTGGAGGGGATCTCGCACAGCCAGCCCGTCCGGGCACGCCGGAGCGTCAGCCGATGTAGAAGATGTTTAGGCCCAGGGCCACGCAAATGCCGGCGATCAGCCAGAAGCGCACGACGATGGTGGTTTCGGCCCAGCCTGCCAGCTCGAAGTGATGCTGCAGGGGCGCCATCCGGAACACCCGTTTACCGGTCATCTTGTAGGAGCCGACCTGGATTATCACCGACAGCGTGATGATCACGAACAGGCCGCCCAGCAGGAGCAGCAGCAGCTCGGTCCTGGTCGTGATGGCCAGCCCGGCGAGCGCCCCGCCGAGGGCCAGGGATCCGGTGTCTCCCATGAAGATCTTGGCGGGCGGCGCGTTCCACCACAAGAACCCGGCGCAGGCGCCCATCACCGTGGCGGCGACCACCGCGATATCCTGCGGGTCGCGCACGTCATAGCAGGCGGGGGCGAGGGCGACCGTGCAGTCGTTCCGCAGCTGCCAGATCCCGATGATCATGTAGGCGGCGAACACCAGGATGGCGGCGCCGGTGGCCAGGCCGTCGAGGCCGTCGGTCAGGTTCACGCCGTTGGAGGTCCCGGCCACCATGATGATGACCCAGGCCACGAAGAACACCGGCCCGATGGATATCCCGAAGTCCGCCAGGAAGGACAGGTGGGTGGACGCCGGGGTGAGATCGGCGCCGTCGGGGAACCTGATCGCGAGCAGTGCGAACACCCCGCCGACGATGGCCTGGCCTGCGAGCTTGGCCCCGCTGCGCAGGCCCAGGCTGCGCTGCATGTACAGCTTGATGAAGTCGTCCGCGAACCCGACCAGGCCCAGCCCGGTCATCAGGAACAGCACGAGCAGACCCGAGGCGGACATCGGATCCCCGGTGACGAGGTGGCCGACGAGGTACCCGCCGAGCGAGGCGATGATGATCACCGTGCCGCCCATGGTCGGCGTGCCGCGCTTGGACAGGTGCCCGGCCGGGCCGTCCGACCTGATCTCCTGGCCGTAGCCGCGCTGGGTGAACCACTTGATCGCCAGCGGGGTACCGAACAGCGCGACCGCCATCGAGATGGCGGCGGACAGCAGGACGGTCTTCACCGGTCCGCCTCCCGGATGCCTTGGCGGGGGGACAGGAGTCCTCTCCCCAGGGGAGCAGCTCGGCCGCCACGGTCTCCAAGCCCCGCGGCGCGAGATACCTTCACCAGTGCAACGTCGCCCGGCTTGAGCCGGTTCGAGTGCACGGCCAGCGCGGGCCGCGCCGGCGGGCACGCCGAGGGCCTCGCCGCGCCGGGGCCGGACCCGCCGGGCGCCGGTCAGGTACGGCGCTTCCTCCTGTACCGCGATCGGCCCGGCCAGGGTGGACCCCACGGCCCGCGGCGGCACGCGCGTGGCGGTGGCCTGGTCGCTGCAGATGCGCAGCGTCCCGCCGCGGCCGCCACGCCGGGATCAGGCGTACGGCACGTCCGGGCCGCTCTGACCGGCCCCGCCACCGACGCCGCCGCCGCGGACCGCGACCCCCAGGCCGCCGCGCTGACTACCCGGCTCAACTAGAACTCCTATGGCTACGGCCAGGGCAAGGTAGCGGGCGTTCGCCTCTGTGACCTGGTGAATTACCCGGCCAGGATGCCAGAACTTAGCGGAAGTGATCCACTGCCGACGGCAGTTCCCGCCTAACCGCAGGTAAGACCCATATCCGCTGGATCCTTCGTAGGACTACTGGCATCCTGAACCGGCACTGCCCCGGCACGTGTATCAGGGTGAGTCCATGGGGTGGATTGCCGCTTGCCCTGGTGCCCTCCTCGCCTTTCCCGCCTGTCTCTAGCTTACGGAGCGTGAACCCCGGCACACCGCGGAACGTGTACCAAGGTATGAGGCCCATGTTGCGGACGTCGCTCCGCCTGGCCGGGGCGGGGCTGCTAGCCGCGACCGCGGCGATCCATCTCGACCTGTACCTGACCGGGTACCGGTCCATACCGACGATCGGCTGGCTGTTCCTGCTGCAGGTGATCGCCGCGTTCGCGCTCGCCGCCGCGGTGCTCGCGACCGCGTTCGCCCGCGGGGACGGGCTGGTGCCGCGGCTCGTGGCGGCCGCCGGGGCCGGTTTCGCCGTCGCCACGCTCGGCGGGTACCTGCTGTCGCTGTGGATCGGCCTGTTCGGCTTCAGGGAAGTACGTACCTCGGCCGGGACCGTCGCGGGCGTGATCGAGGTAGCCGCCTTCGCGGCGCTGGCGGTGGCCGCGGTCACGCTCGTGCCCCGTGCCGCCCGGGTGGGCAGTGCCGCCGGGGCGGACGCCGCGGCCAGGCCCGCGGGCGACGCCAGGCCGGGTCGCGGCCTCGCCGGGATGCGCGCAGCGCTAGCGGCTGCCGGTGCGCTGTCGCTGATCGCGCTGGCCGTCCTGGGTGGCTCGGTCGCGGCCGCGACGAGCGCGCCGGCCAGTGGCCCGGCGTCCGCGCCGGGCACCCCGGCGGTGCTGAAGACGGCCACGATCGGCCGGGTGACCGTGCTCACCAACGCCAAGGGGTTGACGCTGTACTGGTTCGCCCCGGACACCTCCGCGCGCTCGGTTTGCTACGGCACGTGCGCCGCGTACTGGCCCCCGGTCACCGGCACCCCGGTCGCCGGCCCCGGCGTCACCGGCCGGACCGGCACGATCAGCCGCACCGGCGGCGGTACCCAGGTAACCTACGACGGGCACCCGCTCTACACCTACGTCGGCGACACGGCACCCGGCCAGGCCAGCGGGAACAACCTCGACCTGAACGGCGGGTTCTGGCACGAGGTGACCGCGGCCGGCTAGCGGCTCCAGGGCGCCAGGCCGCGCACCGCGTTACTGAGAAACTTCCCCTGGAATAACCCGGGGCGCCGGTAACAATGGACCCGTCAGCACCGCTACGGCGTCCAGCTTCCTGAACGCGGTCGGCACGACAGGCGGGTGACGATCAGCGAGCGGACCGGGGCGGGCCGACGGGAGCGGCGAGTCCTGGCGCGGGTCTCCCGTGCCGCGTGGCGGCTGGAGCAGGCCGAACGGGAACGGACGTGGGCGCTGGTCTCGGCCCGCGCCGAGGGGATCTCGATCCGCACTCTGGCCACGGCGATCGGGCGCACCCTGGATCCCTGGGGCGGGCGCGAGCAGCCGCTGGTCAGAGTCTTGGAAACCGTGAGCCTGCTTGTCCTGCCGGGGAGGGTGCCTGCGAGCCAGCGACATCAGCGTCGTCGCGGCCCTCCCGCTCTACCTGGCAGGCGGGGCCGTGCTCGGATGGCTGCTCACGATCGGCGTGCCGTCCGGGCGGCGCACCGCGATCGTGGTGCCCACCGCGATGCGGGACTTCGCCGCGTCGTCCTCATAGCTGCCCGCCGCTTTGAGCCGATGCCGGGTCACGGGCCGCCACAGCCGATCGCGCCGGCGACGCAAATGCCCGTCTCTGGGCGGCTCAACCCGTCCAGTCGGCCAACCCTCCTAATGCCAGGCGGGTTGATGCCGGCATCGGTCACGTCCAAGCATCCTGTCCGCGTCGTTCCGGCTGCGCTGGCGTGGTCTTTCGGCCCGTCGCGCCTTACTGTTTCACCGGGCCCGGACGGTCACCAGGATCTTGCCTCCGGCGCTGACCGCGAAGCCGCGGACGGTGGCGGCCTGGAAGGGCACCGACGCGGGATACCACGCCGCTTGATGGCCTGCCGTGATGGTCCAGCCGCCAGCGGCCACGTCCTGGCCGCGCGGTCCGGTGACCAGCAGCTGGCAGCGGGTCCCGGCGGCGACGCCGGTGACTTGCACCTCCATGTCGGTGCCCCACGGCAGGGGCGTGTACCGGACGGCCGCCCAGGCCCCCGTCACCTGGTTCGCGCCGTCGGCCGTGATGGCCCACCGGGGCGCCGCTGCCGCTGGAGTCCGGGCGGCCGCTGGATTCAGCGCGTGCAGCCCGGCGGCGGCGGCGAACCCGGCCATCGCCGCGGCCGCCGCGGTCAGGCACCATCTGCGGCGGCGGATCCCCGATACCCGGCGGGCCAGCGCGGTCAGCGACGGACTCGGCACCAGGGCAGCGGCGGCGTCCGGCGCCAGCTGCAGGGCCTCCCCGACGGGTACCCGGCGGAGCAGGGACGGCAGCCCCGCGAGCCCGGCGAGTTCGGCACGGCACTGCGGGCACGCCGTCAGGTGGCGGTCCACCAGGGCACGCTGGGCAGGCTCGATCGCGCCGAGCAGGTACACGCCGAGTTCCTGGCGGGCCTGCGGGCACTGGCCGTCGTCGTTCACGTCCGCCGCCCGGTTATCCGGGAATGGCCCTGAGCCGTCCGTGCCGCCCGGGCAAGTGGTGGCTGCTGGCGGCACGTGCCGGGTAGGAGGCGCGCGTGCCCGTCGGTCGCCGGGCACGGCCTGCCACCGGCCGGAGGCTCCTGGTCAAGGGCCGCCTGACACGACGCCAGGCGGCCCATAACGGACAAGCGCCCCATATCTGCTGAAACGGCTGCTACTGCCTGGTGGTTCACCGTCCGCCCTGGGACAACCGGGCGCCACCCCCGGGCTGCTTCCGGCGCCCGTGCCGCGGTTAGCCGGCGTGGTGGCCGATGAGGCTGCCGACGCCGAAGGTGATCGCGACGGCGACGGCGCCGAGGAGAAGCTGGCGCAGGCCCGAACGCAGGACCGGCCGCCCGGTGAGCCGGCCGACGACCATCCCGCCGGTGATCAGGGCCACGGCGGTAATGCCCACGCTGGCGGCCAGCACCGGCCAGCCCAGCAGATAGGGCAGCAAGGGCACCAGCGCCCCCAGCGAAAAGGCAAACAGGGACGCCACCCCGGCTAGGACTGGGGAGGGCAGTTCGGCCGGGTCAAGGCCCAGTTCCTCGCGGGTGTGCAGGCGCAGCGCGGTGTCGGGGTCCTTGGAGACCGCCGCGGCCATCCGGGCCGCGGTGCCAGGATCAGCGCCGTACCCGCAGAAATACTCGGCCAGCTCAGCCTCCTCGGCGGCGGGGAAGCGGGCCAGCATGGTGCGTTCCAAAGAGACCTCGGACTGCACCAGCTCGTTCTGGTTCGTGACCGAGATGTATTCCCCGGTCCCCATCGAGAACGCGCCCGCCACCAGCGCCGCGACCCCGGTCAAGATGATCGTGCGGGCGGACACCCCGCCGCCGCCCACACCCGCGATCAGCGAGGCATTGGTCACCAGGCCATCGACCGCGCCGAACACGGTCGGCCGCAACGAACCGCCGGAAACATCGCGATGCCGGTGCGACCAGCCGGCTCGCGCCGCGACGGCACCGGTGGCCCGGGACGGCTCCGGTATCTGCCCATCGCTCATCTAGCCCGTATCCCCTTAGCTCGTCTTTTAACCTGTGACCGTCTCGGCGGTGCCGTCTTGTTTGTCCTGGATGCGGCTTTTCTTGGGGATCGGGTAGCGGGGTGCCGGGCCGCGGGTGGTGCCTTTGGGCCGTCCGGGTCCGGGTCGTCCGGGTTTAGCGACATGTGCCGGGGTGCCGATGTGGCGGCGGATGTTGGGAAACCCGCGGCGGACCCGTCCGGGGGTGAGCGGGCGGTCGGGGTCCGGTGGTTTTTCCCATGGCCGGCGCAGGTCGGCGGTGCCGGTCCGGGCGATGAGCAGCTGGGCGTAGGCGGCCATCACCAGCCGGACCCACCGGTCAGCTTGTTCGGGGGTGCGGACCTTGGCGGCCTTGGTGGTGCGCCCGGCGTCGATCAGGGCGGTCCACGCGGTGCGCAAGTGCCCGGCCGCGGCCAGGAACTGGTACTCCCAGCCGGGGATGGTCTTGCGGACACCGTCGCAGCAGCACGCGTCATGGTGCACGTGCTCGCGTTCCGGGGAGCATTCGGCGTCCGGCCGCGGGTAAGGGGCAGCGTCGACCGCGGACCGCAGCCTGCTCCACCGCGCGCACGCCTCCCGCACCTGCGCCGCCTGCTCGTCCGGCAGGCCCGCGAGCGCCGCCTCCAGCAGCCCGTAGCCGATGGTGTCGTGCTCCGCGATCCAGGCACGGCCCTGCTCGCCATCGGCCAGCGGCGGCAGCTCCTGCGCCAGCAGCGCCGCGAAAGCCTCCTCATCGATCCCGCCGGCAGCCAGCGCGTCATACAGCGCGCCGTGCCCGCGGGTGAACTCCGCTTCCAGCGACAGCTGCACCAGCGACGTGACCGCGTGGTCCGCGCACAAGACCGCGTCGCACAGCTCCAACAGCGCATCCGGCCGCGAGGTCAGGCACGAATACAGCCGGGCGCGGAACTCCCTCAGCGCCAGGAACCGCGCGATCGCGTCCGCCGCCTGCGCCGGGTCCGGCGGCTGCGGCGCCGCCTCCGCGCCGGCACCCATGACCGATTGCAGCCGCCCGCCCGCTCGTGGGAGTGTGTCTAACACGGCCGTTTCCTTTCCTCGCTGCGGATGTCTCGCAACACCCAGCATGGAGGAAACGGCCGTACCACGCCATGGCAGCGGCCGAAATAGGCACATATACGCGAACCACACAGCTGTACGCGGATACGAGACGAATCTAGGTTAAAACCTAAGCTTAGAACGCCGGGCCAATACTCAACCAGAGCGGCCGCGCGCCGTGACATCCGGGTCCACCCGCGCTTCGGCTTCGACGCGCAGAATACGAGCCAGTCAAGCGGACGCGGAACCAGCACCCGCACGGGCGGCCCGGCCAGCCACCACGCCGCCGCCGGGCCCGGCCATGACCCGGGCTTCTCAGGCTGCGGCCCGGGCTGTCCAGGTGAAGCTTCGCATATCGGGGACCTGCCGGGCGACCAGGAGAGCGACCTGCTGGCCCAGTGCGTCCGCGCTGGCGACGGTGAGGCCCGGGTCGACTTAGCCCTGGATCTCGACCCGCAAGCACATTACGGGCGAGGCTTTTCGGTTTCCCCGGACTGGACTATGCGCGGGCTTTCCTGGATGGTGAGCGCGAGCTCAGTAGCCGTAACCGCCGCCGGTGCTGGCCTTGGCCGAGGCGCCCGCTGCGGGGGTAGCGCCCGAGACCGTCATCTCGTGCCACACGCCGCCGGAGGCGTTGAGCCCGTTGCCCTTGGCCTGCCCGGGGGCGGTGTCCGCGGCGTAGGTGTAGAGCGGATGCCCGTCGTAGGTGGCCTGCGTGGTGCCATCTGACCTGGTGATGGTGGCGAGCGTGCCGGTGACGCCGGACATGGCGGTGGCCGGGCCCTTGACCGGCGGCCAGAAGGTCGCGCACGACCCGGTGCACTTGGAGGTGGTCGAGGTGTCCGGGACGAACCAGTACAAGGTGAAGCCCGCAGCATTGGTCAGCACCTGCTGGCGGCCGATGGTCTTCGCCGCCAGGGTGGTCCCGCCCGAGCTCGAGGCAGGAGCCGACGAGGCCGCGCTGCTGCCTGCGGCGGCCGGGGTGCTGCCTGAGACGGCCGAACTGCTGCCCGAGCTCGCGCAGGCGGACAGGACCAGTGCGGCGGCGGCCAGGCCGGCGGCGCCCCATATCTTTCGCATCCGGATTTCTCCCCTTCACAGTGCTAATGATCTTCCGTAGGGTTCACGTACCGGTAAGCCCTTTGGTTCAGGGGCTGCGCCGGCCAGCAGATATACGCGGGCCGCGCGCTCCGGGCGGCCGTCAGCTCGTGTCGGGCGGCGGCAGGCCGAGCTGGCTGCGGATCACCGTGACCGCCTCTTCCACCGGCTCGTTGGCGGCGTCGAGCCGCTGCTGGTAGCCGTTGACCTGGTGCAGGGACGTGGCGGCCGCCGCGGTCTGGGTCAGCGCGGACCGGCCTGCTCCTCGGTACGGATCTATCACCGTGCCTCCTGATCCTCGAAACGTCCCGGATCAGGAGATGGTTCAGTGAACTACCGGGATGATCCGGTCGCGGGACTTCAGCGAGCGGCAGGCTACGTGGCCGCCGATGAGAACCGGGAGACCCGCGCGACGTGTCCTGGGTGGTGAACCAGTTACGCCGCTGGTCCGTGATCTTGGGCAAAGGGACAAGTGGCGGGAGCTCCGGGTGGCCGTTCGGCAGGTCGAGGTACCAGCACGCCTGACGCGGGATCTGAACCCTTCCTCGTTCGTCCTGGCCGGAGTCACGGCATTCCTGCTGTGGGTTGCCGTCACCGGGCTGCTCAGGCAGGGCAGCCTCGGGACCGTGCTCTCGGCGGGCTGGGCCGAGCTCGCCGCTCCGCTCCTGGCGGGGCTGGTCGTCGTGACCGGGATCTGCGAGTGGATCTGGCCGGCCGAACCCCGTCCGGTCCTGGCCCGCGGCCACGTCCAGGACGCGTGCTTCCTGGCCCTGCACGCCATCGTGGTGATCCCGCTGATGACGCTGCTCAGCGTCGGGGCGGCGACCCTGATCGGCGGGCACGCGCAGTGGATCGAGCTGCGGCCGGCCCAGAACTGGCCCGGCTGGCTGCTCGTCCCGGCCACGATCGTAGCCATGGACGCCGCGAACTGGCTGGCCCACTACGCCGACCACCGGGTCGATGCGCTGTGGCGGTTCCACGCCCTGCACCACAGCCAGGAGGAACTCAGCGTGCTGACCTCGTTCCGCGCGCATCCTCTCATGCACACGACCGGGTTCCTGCTGGCGTCGATCCCGGTCGCCGTCCTGATGCCCGCGCGCCCGATCGACCCGGTACTCATCACGGCCTACGTCTGCGTCGGTACCCTTCAGCACGCCAACCTCCGCTGGACCTTCGGCCCGCTCGGCCAGGTCCTGGTGAGCCCCGCCTACCACCGGCTGCACCACGCGACGGACATCCAGGACGCCAACCTCGGCGTCGTGCTGACGATCTGGGACGTCCTGGCCGGCCGGGCGAGGTTCCCCTCTCGCGCCAGCGGCGTCGGCCGCACCGGCCTGGACGGCCGCCCGGTCCCCGTCGAACAGGACGACCCGGCAGCGCGGCCCCTGCGGCTCATGGCGTGCCAGCTCATCGAGCCTTTCCAGGCCCAGCGCTGACCTCGACATAGCGGGAGGGCGCAGGATCGCTATCCGGGTGATCTGGGAAACTTCGTGAAGCTTGGCCTGCTCCGGTGGCTCGCTTCGCCGGAGCTGTCGGCATCTCCGCGGCTCGGGATGGTGTGGTACCGGACCGCCAACGAGACGCATAACGCCGACGGCGAGCAAATCGCCTACCTGAGATCCGGACACCAGTCATCGGCCTATTTCCGGGAGCTCGACCCGATCCTGTACGAGCGGCTCGGTCGCGTGGTGGCAGGGAGCGGAGCACGGCCGGGCTGAGCGGTTCGCGTTCGATGTGCGCTGGCTGCTTGCATGGCCGGGGAACCGGACCCTGTTCTCTCGGCAACGCATACCATCGGGGTTGCGTAGTGCGCGCCGAGGCGATCACTCAGAAGCTCTCACCCTGCTGAACTGGCCGGACGCTCTTGTCCGCATCGCTGGGCCCGGTCCGGCCTGCTACATCCAGGCGGACTCCGGCGCGAAATCCGGCGCCGTTGTCACTTGATTGCCACTTCTACTCGAACGAGTACACGAAAAATGGTGATGGAGCTAAGGGGATTCGAACCCCGATCTTCTGCATGCCATACAATCCTTTATCGTTTCGCAATGTGGCTGGATGTGGTCCTGCCAGCCGCTTTAATCGCCGGACGTCGCCTGGCATGGCCTGATATCGCTGCTCGCTTGCTCCCCGTCTTGCTCCCCGGCCGGACTTCCTGGGCCCGGCAAGCGCTGGACCTTTGACCAGGCGCAAGCCCCAGCGAATTCCGTTCCGTATTCTCTTGTCCTGCAGAGCTGCGCAGGACGGCAGCCCGCCGGGATCCACGCCGGCGGGGGTCGGGATGTTTCTGCGGCTAGGGCTGAGGCTCGATATCGATGTATCCGTCATAGGCCCGGATCGTCACGATGAAGTGATGCAGGAAACCCTCGAGCCCGGCCAGGCCGAACGGATGCGGCCACGGATCGCAGAACCAGACCGGCGCGTCCCAGGAGAACTCCTCAGTGCCGTCAGTCACGGTGAGATTGACCCGAGCGAGCGCCCCGGCCGTTTTGAGCCCGGCAACGAAGAACTCCTCAGTCGCGGCGCCGTCCAGTTCTATCCCGGCCAGAGGCGCGAGTTCGGCGCTCATGCGGGTCCGCAGCGCGCCAGTGTCCAGCAGGCACTCCATCGGCGCGGCGAGGAGTCCCTCCACGGCAATGCCGACGACGGGCCGCGGCGTCAGCTCGCCGCCGCTAGCGGCGGGAAGCGCCCGGAACGGAAACCTCACTGCGGTGCCGCGCCGACGATGGCCTGGTCAGAGTCCGGGACCCGGAACATCGACTGCGCGCGCTGGCCGTGCTGGGCCAGCCAGGCCACGACCTCCTTGGGCGAGGACGCGGCCACCAGTACCTCATCCCCGCGCACAGCTACCCACAAGCCGATGAACGGGCGCAGTGCCTCGACCAAGGTCCCCGGCGTGCCGCCGGGGCCGCCGGCCGCCGGGCCTGACGGCCCAGTTGCCTGAACCGCCCGGATATGGTGCTCCCGCGAACGTAGCGCTCTCGCGGCGGGGAAGCCGAGCCGGGTCAGGGCCCGGCGTGCCTGGTGAGTGGTGAAATCGGCCCGATCCAACCCCGTCACCAGGGCCAGGACCTGCTTGGGCGGCCAGCGCCGTCCGTTGATCACGACGAAGTGCTCATGGATCGGCTCCGGCAGGACACCCTCCAGCGCCGCCTGCACGCCACGGCTGTCAAGCTCATACCTATGGCCTGAGACTGTCATGGCAGGCACCGGCATCTCCGATCAGTACTCTCTGAAAAATCTTCTCTGCTTTATCTCTACTGTAGGCTGCCTAGCGGGCGCAACCAAGAGGACAGCACTGCAGAAGACCGTTCGCGGCAGCGGCGCGAAAGAGCCGGGGATCAGGTCACCCCCCTAACGACCCTGGCCCGTACCCAGCGCGCGAGATCCGCCTATGTGTACAGGACTTTTCTTGACCATCTACAAAGCCGCTGATCAATGCCACTCATGCATGTTTAACAGGCAAGATTCGAACACTTGAGTACTGTGGAACCTGCGCGTGTCATGCCCGTTTCCGGCGGTTAGAACCGGTCGTGACCCTGACTTTCTCTGACCCCCGGATAGCCGGGATCAGCCCAAACGCGAAACCGGGACCCCGCCTGCCCGTCAGCCACCGTAGGTAATCAACCCAGGCAGTCGACTCGTATCGATACAACGAGGCCGCCGTGGAGCGGTCTTCTTCGTCGTGACTCATCTACCGGAGACCTCGCCTGTCACAGGCGGATGTTCCGGACAACCCAGGCCACTCAGCCAGCTGTTGGAACACGCCCTGGTATTAGAGTGCTCGCGGCCGGACCATGGCCGTCGCCTGTCGTGCTGCCGTTGGCTGACCCGCCGGATTCCGGCTGATCCACGGCTGTCCCCAGAGTTACCTTGCTCACCTGCTCGGCTACTTTACGGCGTTGCCGACGTCGGGTGAATTCGCCCGCGATCATCCACACCGGAGGCAGCAGGACGAGCAGGAAGAGCGCGGTCCAGATCCAGGCGTGCTGATCCATGTACGGGACGGCGGTGTTCTCCAGCCAGGAGAAGAGGTGACGATGCAGGTAGGGTAGCCACGGCGCGGCGGCGATGAAGGCGACGATGATCGCTACCACCAGGCCGACCGCGTACAGCGAGCGCCGCCACAGGCCGATGCCGAGCAGGATCGCGCCGGTCAGAAGCACGGCCAGCCCTATGGTGCCGACGATCGGTATCGACACGAACATCGAGGCGATTCCGACGCCCAGGGCGAGCAGGCCCAGCCAGATCAGCGCTTTGGCGCCGCCGGCGGATTCCTTGCTGACGAGGTAGGCCGCTGTCGTGACAGTCCGGGCCATGGAGATGGTCGGGGCCAGCGTGGCGGGCGGCTTCCCGGTGGTCGCGGTTGCGGCCTCGGTAGCGACTGCGAGGGCCTGGGTCGCGGTGCGGGTGAACAGCGGCGTGCCGATCTCGCCGCTCAGTTTCTCGTCCGCGATGGGGCAGGCGTCCAGGGTGGCGGCGGCCCGGTCGACCCAGGTCTCGTCGAAGACGGGCCGCAGCGTGCCCTGGTCGGCCGCTGCCGCTAGGTGCTCGCCAGCCCAGCTCTGCAGGGCGTTCAGGGCCGGAGGGATGAACTGTTCGCCCTTCTGCAGGTAGCCGAGTTCGGTCCGGACCGCGTCGGGCGCTTTGCCCAGGAGGGGCTCCAGGCCGCCCAGGAAGGTATCGATCCGCTTCCTCGATGGCACCCCGGCCTCATCCAGGTGCTTGTAGATGGTGGCCGGGTCCAGGATGCCGCCGCCCAGGTCACCGGGCGGCTTACCGTTGAGCGCCGTGTCGTACCGGTTCAGCCAGCCGAGCGCGGGTCCCAGCGGAGAGCCGTTGGCCGGGTTCCTGATCTGTCCGGCCACCGCGGTGAGTTCCTCGGCGGCGATGTATCGCTGCAGCGCCAGCGCCACCCACAGGGCGACGTTCGGCAGGCTCGCCGGAACCTGCTGATCAGGATCGTCTAGGAAAGCAAGGTCCTTACGCAGGCTCTCCTCGGTGATGCCGAGAGAGGCCTTACCCGGGGGCCCGGCGATGTCGCACAGTTTCCGGAAGAACCAGTCCGCGGGTTGGGTGACGTTCCGGGCGTTGACGACCGCCAGCATGCGACGCGGGTCCAGCACGATCTGCGTCAGCCAGCCGGCTCCGTCGATCCGCCCCCACATCCAGTCGTTGGCTCGCCAGGTGCCCTTGTAAAAGGCGGCGAAGTGATGCAGTTGCAGGCCGGTGAGCTTGCTGGTCGCGGCGGTGTGGTTAGGGGCCAGCATCGTCCTGGTGTCGGCGCTGGCCTGAACTAGCTCAAGCCGCTGCTCCGTCTGGGCCCAGACGGGAGAGGTGACCCGCACGGCGGCGTGCAGTTCGGCCAGCCGCAGCGCCAGCCGCTGGCGGGCCGCATCCGCATCGCCGTTGTCCTGTTCCAGGCCAGGCGGGTAGAGGAAGGTCAGGTAGTCGCCGATCAGGGTGGCCAGGCCGAGCCGGCGATCAGCCGTGCTCTGCGGCGCGGTCTTGCGGGTGACCGCAGTCGCGGACGGTGGCAGCGGCTGTTGTCCGGCGGCGGGGCCGCCATCGATCCCGGCAGCGCCGCTCACCGTTTCGGCGCCGTCCTGGCCGGCCGAGGCGGCGGACGGCGGCTCCTCGTCGTGGGCCAGATCCCGCACGACGGCGGAGAGGCTGGCCAGGGCGTCGAGAAGGCTGCCCCATGCCCCTGACAGCACGGCCACCCCTTGTACGTCCTCGCTGGCGCCATCCGCGGCCGGAGGGGACGTGGCGGGTACGCCCCTCATTCCTGCCTGCAGTTGATCGAGCAGGTCGCTGGAGAGCTTTTCGAGAACCGAATCCCAGGTCACCTTGGCCGGTGCGTCCTTGGCGTCCGCGGCTGCGAGCGCGGCCTGCACCGCGCCGGTCAGGTCAGCGGGCCTGACCGACAGGGCGTTGAGCTGCTGATGCGCGTGGGCGATGGCCGTGACGGTAGCCGGGTCCCGCGCCAGCTGGTAGGCGGTGTAAACGAGATCCAGCACCGCGGCGCGAGCGCTTTCGTAAGCGGGCAGGCCGAGCGCGATCACGTCCGTCAGCGTCTGCGGCCGGACCGGCAGGCGCTGTGCTATCGCGGTGCCGAGCGCGGCGCAGACGCGCGCGGAGCCGCCTCCCCCGGTGCCGAGCAGCGGCCGCCACTGGGGTCCGCACGCCATGCGCGCGGTCACCGCCTCGGCGATCGGTGCCGCCACCGCGACCGTCTCCACGTTCCGGTAATCCGACCACATCTGCGGGTCGGCCAGCTCGCGCCCGCCCGCGAGCCTGGCAAGCAGCACGCGGGTGTTGGCCAGGGAGGTCACCTGGTCGTTGTGCCGGACGATTGCGTTCAGGTCCGCGGCGATGCTCTGGTTCAGCATGGCGTCCACGTCCAGCCTGAGCGATTCCCCGAGCCGGTACGGCTTGGTGAACTTGGGTGCGGCGGGCGGTGGTTCCGGTGCGGAGGTGGGGACGACGTAGAGCATCACCCGGCGGACCTCGCGGTCGGTGGTGCGGGCCATCACGGATTGCAGCATCGGGCCGAGCGGACGGTTGGCGAGCAGGCCTCCGTCCGCCACCCAGGCCGATTGCATGATGTTGGCGGCGTAATCCTGCATGTCCGGGTGCCAGCCCTGCATGCCCTTGGGCTCATCGCTGTCGGCGACAGGGTCCCCGATCGGGATAAACGAGGGCTCGAATGCTGCGGGGAAGGAGGCGCTCGAGCGGGCCGCGAGCGCCAGGGCTCCGGTGACGCCGGGCGCGACCAGATCCTCCGCAGTAAAGGTAAAGAGCCCGTGGTTATCGGAGTCGTTGACCGAGTTCCCGTAGTCATCTACGAACTGGCCGTTCTGCCCGTGCAGGAGTGTAGTGGTGATGTGGACCGTGGTTTCCCTGGCCAGATTTACGCTGACCGGGCCGGAATTGCCTTCCGTGAGTGCATTCAGGCCGTTGCGCAATACCGCCAGCAACTGCCCGTCACCTTTCAGCAGCGAGGGCGGATTGTGGTCGGCTTGCGGATCACGGAGCAACTGATCGAATGCTCCGGCCTCCAGCCACAAGTCCCGCAGGGACCCGATGTCCAGCCGCCGGGCGTTAGCCAGGCCGAGTATGGCCGCGTTCACGCCCCCCGCGCTCGTGCCGGACAGCACGTCCACGCTGGCGGTCATGTCCAACAGGTCGAGCAATTGCCCGTACAGGTCGCGGACGCGCAGAGCAAGGCCGCCCGCGGGCGGCCCGGCTGGGGACGGAACAGCGACCTCACCTGGCCCGCGCTCTCTCCGGTCGCTGGCCTGTGTCAGCAGGTTGATCTCGCGGGCCACGCCGCCCATCCACACCGCGAGGCTCACTCCGCCAGTCATGGTCACGGCCATACGCAGCCTCTGAGTAGCGAGAGAAACGGGCACCCGGTCCGCACCGGCTGAGGCGGACCCGGACGGTGTATCGCCGTTTGCGTGACCTGCTATCTGGCCGCTGCCGGAATCAACGCTGCCCGCGGAATCGGCGTTCGCCTGATCATTCATTGTATACCATCCCCCCTGAATGACCACTGGCGGGTAATTATCGCACAATGTCCCCCAGCCGACAATACGGCGCAAGCCACTGATAACAGGCCACATGCCCGTTTTTGTCTATATCCTGCCCGGGCGACACCATCAAGAGGGCACCTGCCAACATACAGACAGGTGCCACACCTGTAACCGCCGACAGCGCGAGGCGACTACGCTCATACGGTTTGGTTCGCCGCAGTATCCCGGCAAGTCAAAGCTGCGAGGCGGCGACCGAGACTAGGCAACTGACCGACGCCGGGGCCGCCCGGCGATGATCACGCTAGCGGTCTGGGAGCAGATCATCGGCCCCTCCGGAGTGGCGGCGCGGATCGAGGCCCTGCCGATCGGGGTGCGCCGCCGTCAGCTGACCGTCCGTGCCCAGCTGGCCGGGATGTGCCTGCCCAGGCCGATCACCAGCCCGCGCACCTGACACCCCGTGCCGTTCTAATCAACAAGAGAAGGTCTCGGCGCTGAAACACCTCGCGGAGGCGGTGGCCGCCATCGACCCTGACCACGCTGAACGCATCGCCCAGTCGATCACCTAGGAGGCTTGAAGGCGCCAGCGCTCAAGAACGTGGCGTGCCGGTTGCTGCCATCGATCTCAACCAACAACCGCTAGCCAAACCCGAGCGCCTGATCGAACTCGACGCGATAGCCGTCACCGACGGCTGCCGCCGCAACCGTCCTATCCCCGACTGGGCGCTCGCAAGCGGTCCCCGATAGGTCAGAAGGAGGATGAAAAAGCTCACTCTCCTCTTGACCTACGGCGGAACACAGCCAACAGTTGAGTGTACGACCGCAGAAACGACGGCACGCTAACGTCGAGGGCGACAGCGCCGACCTGCGTACTCCCGACAGTAGCTGGCGCCTAACCAGCAACCATGCGTCACGCAATGGAGATGCCAGAATGCCCTACGACATCTACATAAGTACAACGGATCAGTGGCACCGCGAACTGGTAGAGCAAGGCCTAGGCATTGTAATTGATCCTCTAGTCTTCCGTATCGGCGAATACTTCCTTCAGGGTGCCCCGAAAGATCCCGCCGAAAAGAACGTCCGCTGGGATGCCGTCAGAGGAGACATCGGGGCACTAGCAAGCTTCTTCGATCTGATTGTGCTGTATGACCGGATGCCTGCTTTCAACTACGCGGACACCTTCGATGGCCAATTCGACATCGGCCAAGGTCTCGCCGCACTACTTAATACGGGTGGCGACAAGACACTCGTCAATGTCGATATGGAACATGACATTTACTACCACGTTAAGAGCGCTGCGATAGACCAGCTCAGGAAGCGGATGGCGGCGGGCCGACTCGCTTCGAAAGCAGTATCAGCCGAGATCAATGCCAGCCTCACAGCTATCCAATACCAATGGGAGCCAAGTCTGTGGGACCTCGAACCAGAACTGCCCGACGAGAAACAACGACGCCTTGCCCGCTTCTTGCTCGGACAGCTCGTATTTTCTGGTTACGCCCAGCAGATGGGCGCGCCGCATGTCCTTGCTCCCAAACGTGCCTCATTGCTCAGTACCATCGGGCTGGGCAGCAAACTCAACCACACGGATGAATCGGACATCTACGCCGAGCTGCGCCGTAGGATCCAAGATGCCGGCCCAGGCTGGCGAGACGACGAACTCCCTTGGACGCCAACTTTTCTGCCCTTCCTCCTCGAACGGATGAACCGCTACCGCGAGGGACCCAGCATTCTCCTGGAACGGGCAAAAGAACTGAGGGGCTCGCCGGCGATCGCTCATTACCGAACGCTGCGGGAGAAGCTGACCGCCGAGGATGCCCTCCGGTCTGGCGAGGCAAAGGCAGAGCTGAGCGCTGCAGCAGACGCGGTAGCCCGATCTCTTGACTCAAGCAGACCGGAACTCGAATGGTTCGGGCATGTCATCGTCGAGGTCCTGCCCAGAGCCATCGGCGTGGTCAGCGGTGCACTTGTGGGCGGCCTAGCGGCAGGTCCTGATGGTGCTATGCTCGGCGGCCTTGCCGGAGTCGTCGGTGAAGAAGCACTCCGACCAGTCCAGGACAAACTGTGGGGCTGGTTCCTCGATAAAATCCCCTTCCGAAGCGCCCGCAAGCTACTGGCCCGCTCCGTGCGAGCTGAGATCGATCTCCGGCAAAAATTCGAACCCCACCTACGCACAGTCTGGGAGACATAGGCCGATTGTCATGCCAGATGACGAACGCCGATGCCGGAGGAATTTATATCCGGTGCGGGGCCGGTCTCGCCGTAAGGCGGGTATCTGCGCGGTCCCGCGCCTATTGACCTAGTGCCCCGGTCTTGATTTTCCTCATCACCACGTGAGTCGTGTCCTGTTTCAGGGCCCGGCTTGATGGTGACGGAGCCCGTGGTCCACGGTCTGCTGGGGGTATAGGTGATAACTGGCTGGCGCCGCTGGTGCTGTCGGATGCCGAGCGGCGGATTCTGCAGGGATGGGCCACCCGGCGGAAGACTGCGCAGGGGCTGGCGCTGCGGGCGCGGATCGTGCTGGCCTGCGCTGAGGGCCGCAGCAACATGGCGGTCTCGGCGCGGCTGAGCATCAACCGGGGCACTGTGCGGAAGTGGCGGGACCGGTTCCTGGCCGCCCGGCTGGACGGGCTGGGCGACGAGCCCCGCCCGGGCGTGCCACGTACCATCAGCGATGCCCAGGTGAAGGAGGTGGTGGTGCGCACCTTGGAAGAGGTGCCCGAGGGCGCCACGCACTGGTCCAAGCGGAAACTGGCCCGCCAGGTCGGCATCTCGCCGACCAGCGTGCACCGACCTGGCGGGCGTTCCGGCTGCAGCCGTGGCGCACGGAGGATTTCAAGATCTCCCCGGACCCGCTGCTGATTGACAAGATCCGCGACGTCGTGGGCGACATGCGGCGGGCACTGGCGAGCAGTGCCAGGAGCTACGCCAGCGCGGCGGTGACGATGGGTCACCTGGCGCTGAAGCGCGTCATCCGGCACGCGGAAGCCAATGATCTAGTGGCCCGCAACGTCGCCGCCGCCCTTGTCGATACTCCCGAGGGCCAGGAAGGCCGACCATCAAAGTCGCTGACCTTGGAGCAGGCTGTAGCGGTCATCGCCGCGGCGCGGACTCTGCCGACGATGGAGCTGCATCCGGGCCTGAAGGATGTCCGCCGTCCCGCCGAGCTGATGCACGCCTACATTGTGCTGAGCCTGCTGGCCGGGCTCCGCACCGAGGAAGCCAGGGCGCTGCGCGACAGCACGTGGACCTCGACGGGCACCAGGCGCTGATCCTCCCGTCCCGGCCCATGTCGCAGCGTGGCGGTCGGTCCGCGCACGTGGCGGGACCAAGACCGAGCGGTCCCGCCGGACGCTCGCGATTCCAAAGCTGGCGGTCGAGGCGCTCCGTACGCTGGCTGAAAGCCAGGCTCGTGAGCGGGCCCTGGCCCGGGAACGATGGCAGGACAGGTCGCGTGCGGCAACAAGCCGCGCAAGAACGCGAAACCAGCCGAGATAAGCGCCGACCTGCACGACACGACCTGCCGAGCCTGCCGCGCCCAGCTCGGCATTGACGACAGCACGGACGCTAGCCCGCGGCTCGAGGCTCTGTTCGTGCTGTCCATCACGCTTGGCCTGCGCCCGCTACCGCGGACCGGCAACCGGCAAGGACGCCCAGACGGCCCTGAACTTGTGGGTGGGCAGACTCGCGGGCGCCTGCCAGCGCTCGGTGAGCGACGCTGCCTCCTTCGAGATGCGCATCCAGCAGATCCGCACCGAATGGTGCACCCGGCTGGGGCGCTTCCGGGCGAACTCCGCTGCCGATCTCCTTCTCACGGCGATCGCCGGAGCGCCGGTCCTCACCGTCGGGCGGAGCCGCCACGCTGATCAGCCGCAGCTACCCGCAGACCAACGCCGCCATCGAGCGCCTGGTGTCCGCCGGGATCTTGTCCCAGGTCACCATCGGCCGAAGAAACCGGGCCTTCGAAGCCCCGGCGATCGTCAACGCGTTCACCGACCTGGAGCGCCAGCTCGCCAGCCCGAACGGAAACACCCGGACCTCGCAGCCCGTACGACCGGTGACACCCCGAAGGCCAGCATCAACTTTAGGCTTACACGATAAGCCTAAATAAGAACAGAAGCAGCGTTACCTCCGGGGCATGCTCACCGGGCAGGGCATCTGGGTGCAGCTGCTGTCCGAGCCCGGCGGAGGCTCGGACATGGCTGGCGCCCGGACCCAGGCGGTCCGGCAGGGTCCGGGCTACGTCGTCAACGGCTCAAAGATCTGGACCACCGGAGCGCACGTCGCTGACTACGGCCTGCTGCTGGCCCGCACAGACCCCGAGGCAACGAAACACCACGGGCTGTCCATGATCGTGACACCGCTGGCCACCCCAGGGATAACGATCTCCCCGATCCGGCTCGCGACCGGCGCCAGCCCTATGGCCCGCATCCGGCCAGGGTGAGCCGGCACACCAGGCCGACCCGCCGGGCCTGGCCTTTCTGGTGGCGCGATCGTCCACCATCGCGGGCGGGACGACCGAAATGCAGCTCAACCAGATCAGCGAACGCGTGCTCGGCCTGCCCCGTGAACCGACTCCCGACCGGGACGTTCCGTTTTCCCAGATCCGGCACGGCAGCCGCTAAGCCCGGACTGTCCTATCCCGACGTCAGCCAGGAAGGCACATGACCGATCTGTTGGTCGACAAGTATGACCACGCAACCGTCTGGACGCTCAACCGGCCTCATCGCATGAACGCCATGGGCGGCACACTCATCGCGGAGCCGGAATCTGTCA
>Ga0302235_10000459_pt1 | contig 32324 bp, 26 predicted proteins | sample II_Palsa_N3_3_FD_193577 | JGI IMG/M metagenome (GOLD analysis project Ga0302235, IMG submission 193577) | Peat permafrost microbial communities from Stordalen Mire near Abisko, Sweden - II_Palsa_N3_3 | ecosystem: Environmental > Terrestrial > Soil > Palsa > Peat permafrost | place: Sweden...
TGCTGCTGGCCCAGGACGGGCCGCGGATCATCGACTTCGGCATTTCCTCAGCCGCCGAGGCCACGTCGCTGACCGGCACCGGCTACATGATCGGCTCACCCGGCTTCATGTCACCTGAGCAAGCCGAAGGGCTCACCGTCGGGCCGGCCAGCGACATCTTCAGCCTGGCGGGCGTGCTCATTTACGCCGCCCGCGGTGAAGGTCCCTTCGGCATCGGCGACACCGCCGCGCTGCTCTACCGCGTCGTGCACGGCACACCGAACATCGATCAGGTCCCAGCCAATATCCGGCCGCTGATCAGCCGAAGCCTGTCCCGGGACGCCAAACGCCGGCCCACGGCGACGGAGTTTCTTGCCGAGCTGTCCGCCGCGTACCCGTCAGCTGCCGACCTGTCCGACTGGCTGCCGCCCCGGCTCCTGGGCCTGTCCGGGCAGCGGGCCGCGTCAGGGGACTCCGGCTCTTATCGGCCGGGCGTCGCGGGCACCTTCGGCCCAGCGTTCAACGCCGGGGCGCCAGAGGCCGCTGAGGTTACCGGCGCTGGTGAGATTGCCGCGTCCATGGCGGCGGACACCGCAGCCCAGCAATACCCTGGGCCGCTGGGTTATTCCACCGGCCACGGCGATCCGCTCGCGCCTGGGGGTCCCGGGGCTCAGGGAGGCTCCGGGGGCGTGGGCAACCAGTGGTGGGCAGTTCAGCAGCCGGGCGGGCTGTCCGCGGGCATGCCGCAGACCCCTCTCCCCGGCCAGGCAGGGTCCGGGGTACCAGGGGTCGATCAGCGGTATACCCCGCCTACGCGCTCCGGCCAGCCCCGTAAGCGGCCGCGGTGGCTGCTGCCCGCGGGCGGCGGCGCGGCCATTCTGGTCGTGGTCGTCGCACTGGTCCTCGCGCTTGGCGGTAACTCCCCTAAGCCGGTCGCGGCCGGGCAGAGCACCACTCCGGCCTCGAGCCCGAGCCGGGGCACGTCCCCCGCCGCCAACCCGACGCCTACGGTGGGGAACCTGCAACTCACCCAGTTCCAGGCCGGTGACTGCCTGACGGGTTCGAACATGGACCTCAACACCAATACCCCGTGGCCGAAGATAACCCGGGCCGTACCATGCAGCCAGTCCCACGCCGCGGAAGTGTTCTATGCGAATAGCGATTTCTGGGCCAAGGGCGGCGCGTATCCGGGCAATACCACCATTAGCAAGGATGCTAACGCGGAGTGCGACACCGCGTTTTCTTCTTACGTCGGAATCGCATATTCGAAATCGATTTACACCTGGACCAACATCGTGCCGGACTCGTCAACCTGGCCCACTGGTGATCGGGCGCTGCATTGTGTCGCCTATTACGCGACGCCTAAGCAGCCGGCCGGCGCGCCTATCACCGGATCCATCAAGGGCACTCGCAAGTAGGTCGCCCGCCGTCATCGCGCGGTATGAGCGCTCACCGTCGGACGCAGCCGGGCCGGGCTGATGTCGGGGAGCTCGTGGATGCCGAACATGTCGCGCAAGGCGGTCAGCGCGGCGAGTTCGCCGCACCGGCCGTGGACGCCCGGGACCGGTGGGGTCGCCGACGAGCACAGGTAGGCGCCGCGGATCGGCGTGCGGTACGGATTCCACCGGACTACCGGCCGGAACAGCGTCTGCCGTATGGTCTGCATGCCGACGCCGATGTCGCCGCCCACGTAGTTCGGGTTGTGCGCCTCCTCATCGGCGGCGGTGCGCACGGAGCGCGCTAGGACAAGATCGCGGAAGCCGGGGGCGAAGCGCTCGATCTGCGCCTCGATCCGATCGGTCATGTCCACGTCGGAGCCTGACGGCACATGGCAGTAGGTCCACAGCGTCTCCCGGCCGACCGGGGCGCGGGAAGGATCGGCGACCCCGGGCTGAACGACCAGGACGTACGGATGCTGCGGGTGCTTGCCCGCGGCCACCTCGGCCTCACCGGCCGCGACCTGCTCGAAGGTCCCGCCCAGGTGCAGCGTGCCGGCCCGGCAGCAATCGGGGTTGGTCCAGGGCACCGGGCCGGACAGCGCGAAGTCCACCTTGCAGACGCCGGGGCCGTAACGGAACCTGCCCAGTGCGGCGCGGTAACTGGCCGGCAGCCGGTCACCGGCCAGCAGCGCGAAGGTCCGCGGTGATACATCGAGCAGGACAGTGCTCGCGGACGGGAGTTCGGCGAGCGAGCGCACCCAGCGGCCGGTCTCGATGGTGCCGCCGGACGCGGTCACCGCGTCGGCCATCGCATCGGTGATCCTGGCACTGCCACCGGTCACGACCGGCCACCCCACGCCGTGCGCGAGCACGACCAGCATGAGCCCGATGCCCGCCGTCGGCATGGCGGTCAGCGGCATCATCGCGTGCACCGCGGCGCCGGCCAGGATCGCGCGGGCCTCCTCGGTCTGCCAGCGCCTGGCCACCGCCGAGGCGGGCAGCACGGCGCGGCGGCCGTAGTCCGCCAGCACCAGCGGGTGCGCGGGCAGCTTGCGCAGAGGGGCCAGCAGGGTGTCGCAGATTTCGTCGGTGTGCTTGGCCATCGGGCCGAACAAACGCTGGTAGGAAGGGCCGTCCACGCCGAGGCGCGCGCCCGTCTCGGCGACCGAGCGAGTCACGATGGCGGCCCGGCCGCCGTCGAGCGGATGGGCGAACTCGATCTCGGGCCGCGAGAACGTGACGCCCCGCGCGGCCAGGTCGAAACGCCGGAAGAACGGCGAAGCGACCGCCAGTGGGTGCCCCGCCGAGCAGACATCGTGCCAGAAGCCAGGCAGCGTCAGCTCTTCGGTCCGGCAGCCGCCGCCGATCGTCGGTGCGCCCTCGATCACGTGGACCCGCAACCCCGCCGCCGCCATCGTGACCGCGGCAGCCAGGCCGTTCGGCCCGCTACCGACGACCACCGCGTCAAGTTCTCGCCGCATGGAAACCCCGTTACCCGTTAGGCCCGGCTCTTAACGCCGCGGACGAGACGGCCAAAGCCGGTCACCGGAGCCGAGATCATCTGCAGCACGCTGCGCACCATGGAGTTGTGCCAGACGTTGCGGGAGTGACGCCACTGCCGTTTGGAGTCCACGCATGTGCTGCGGGTCTCGACCCTCGGGTCAGGCAGCCCGAGCCGGCGGCCGAGCGCGGTCAGCGTCGCGGCCCAGAACTTGTCTTCCTTGCGGTGCCCGCCCAGGGTCATCGCGATCTCATACAGGGGGTCGTTCGCGCGCATCAGCACCTGCGCCTGCACGGTGGTCATATCGCCCTCGCGCTCAGCGGAGAACGTAATCCAGCCGGCGAACATGTGACCCTGCGGCGTCATCAGCGTGAACGACTCGGCGTCGGCGTACAGGACGAAAACGCCGGTCGACAGCTTGACCCCGCCCCCGATGGACAGGTCGAGCAGGGCGACGTCACCTGGGTTGATCCCGGTCAGAGCGCCGGCGAAGCGGTTGCCTTTCGGCCAGAACTCGGGGAAATGCTCGCGCCAGGTGGCGATCGCCTCTTCCGGCGTGATCTGGGGTCCGGCGTCCATCCGGTAGGTCTTCTGCCACATCTTGCCGAAGCCCTGCACCGGACCGGTGAGGCGGCGGCCCGCGACGTTGGTCCCGCGAACCCCGGCTCGGTGGCCGACCTCCAGGCGGTCCACCTTGCGGGCCCAGCTGGCCGCGTCACGCGGGGCCGCCTGGGTCGCGTCATACGGGGCCGCCTGGGCTGCGTCATGCGGCGGGGCGGCGGCCTCGCGGGCGCTGAGCCCGATCTCGTCGGCCGTGGCTACCTTCTCCGGGCCTGCTGTCTCTGTCATGGCATGTCCTTCATCTCACGACGCCGTGCAGCGCCGATTCCTCGCTGTCGTAGATGGTGATGGCCTCGTCGAGCCTGGTCAGCTCGAAAATCTCCCGGTAGTGCTCGCTCAGCCCGTAGGCCGCGAGCTGCTGCCGCTGCCGGTTGGCCCGGACCAGCAAAGTGACGAGCATGCCGATGCCGCCACTGTTCATATACTCGAGGCCGCCGAAGTTCAGCACGAGCCTGCTGGTCGACGCGCCGCCGGCGGCCTCGTAGGCCGACATCAGCACGGGCTCACAGGCCGCGGTGACCTCGCCCCTGATATCGACGACGGCCGTAGTATCGCCGACCCGCCGGACGTCCATCGTGATAGCTGGTGCGTTCATCTGGTCCCTCCCTTTATGCTCCGTTTACGCTGTGCCGAGCTGGCTGACGGCGCGGTCGAGATCGGGGAAGAGCTCGATGAAGTCCGACAGCCTGGTGATATCGAAGATCTCGCGGTAGTGCGCGGACAGGCCGCTGGCGACGACCTTTCGGCGTTCGGCCCGCGCGCGGGCCAGCACGCTGACGATCAGCGCGATGCCGGTGGAGTTGATGTAATCCACCGCGGCGAAGTCGAGCACGACCGTGCCTAGGTCAGCTGAGTCGGCGCTGGCCGTGACGGCGCGCTCATAGGCGGCGGTCAGGACTCCGGCGGCGGACCCGTCGACCTCACCCGCCAGCTCGATGACGGCGGCTCCCGGGAGGACCCGGGTCGTGGCCTCACACATGCTCGTCATGTGCAGCTCCTGTCGTTCGCATGGTCAGCCAGATGGTGTGCCGCTGGCCGTCGGTCGTTACGTCCATCGCGTCGACCATGTTGCGGATGAGGAACAATCCCCAGCCGCGAGGGCTCTGGTCGCCGTCTAGCTTCTTGAGGAGATCAGGCTCCTCGTGGTCGCCGTGGCCCGGGTGCGTCTCGCCGCCCGGGTGCGTCTCGCCGCCCTGGTCGCTGATGGCGACGGTGATGTCATCGCCACTGCGGGTCACCTCGACCTCGACCGGGATCTCCGCGCGGTTCCCGTTGCCGTGCTCGATCGCGTTCATAGTGGCCTCGGCGACCGCGGTCTTGAGCCGCTCGAGGCTGGCGTCGGACAGTCCGCGGCCTTGCACGGTCCCGGCCACCCGGGCCAGCGCGAGGCGTTCGTTGCCCGGCTTGCTGGGCAACGTGAAGGCATCGAGCCTTTCCGGCGTGGGCCGGGCTACCTGTGTCATTACACGCCTCCCTGATCCCCCTGAAGCTCCGGGTCCCCTTGATGCCATGCCGACGGCGAGCGCTGCAGTGATACCAGCGTGATGTCGTCTTCCTGCTCGTGATTGGGGCCGGTGAAGCTGCCCAGCTCGGTCAGGCACAGGTCGATGAGAGCCTCTCCCGACGGGCCCTTGCCGACCAGTGCCGAGACTCGCGGGAAACCGAACATCTCCCGGTCAGGCGCATGCGCCTCGGCGAGGCCGTCGCTGTGCAGCAGGGCGCAGTCGCCGGGCTCGAACTGGAAGCGCCTCTCCTCGTAGTCCATGCCGGGCATCAGTCCGAGCGGCATGCCCCGGGCCCGCAGTTCGGCCACGCCGCCCTGGGTCCGCACGTAGGGTACGTCGTGGCCCGCGTTGGCGAAGACCACCTCGCCGCTGACCGGGTCCAGCACCAGGGCCAGGCAGGTGACGAACATGTGCGCCGGGATGTCGACGCAGAGCATCTCGTTGACGTGGCCGAGGACCTTGCCCGGCGAGACGAGCCTGGGCGCGGCGTCTCGCAGCAGCGCGTGCGTGCTGGCCATGACCAGCGCGGCCGGGATGCCCTTGTCGGTGACGTCGCCGACCACGAACATGACCCGGCCATCCGGCAGCGGGATGAAGTCGTAGAAGTCGCCACCGACCGTCCGGGCCGGGCGGTAGAACGCGGCCACATGCCAGCTGGGCAGGTCGGGCAGCTGCTTGGGCAGGAACTGCTGCTGGATGATCTGGGCGATCTTGAGCTCCTGCTCGATCCGCTCCCGCTGGCGCGCTTCGGCCTGCTGCTGCCTGACCAGCTGGCCGACCCGCATGGCCGGGGCCGCGTAGCCGGCCAGCGAGTTGAGCAGCCGCAGGTCATCGGTCGAATAACCGCGTTCAGACCGTCTCGGGCCGAGACTGAGCAGGCCCACCAGGCTGCCCGACGAGATCAGCGGGACCACCAGGACCACGCCGGCCACCTGCAGGGCCTTCAGCGCCGGGGACCGCAGCTGCAACCCGGTGATGTCCACCGCGCTGGCCGCGCTGAGCAGGTAGCCGACCAGCGGATCGTTGGAGGCCAGGTCCAGGTCGGGTCCGGCCGCCACCACGCTCGGCGCCGCCGGGACGGCGACGGCGGCGGCCGGCGGGGTGCGACGCAGCCAGCCGCGCACGCGGCCGGGCTTGCCGATGCTGGAACTCGTGGTGCTCTCGCTGGTCGTAACGCTTATGGTGCTGGCGGTGCCGGGCTGGCCGTCGCCTGTGTTGACGGATTCGGGCCAGCCGGCCCCTGCGACCTCGGACGCCCCCCCGGGCGCTCTCTCTACCTCTCGGGCCGCCGGAGTTACCGGGACGGGCCCGCTGGTACTCCCCACCTGTTGCGCCATGTCACACTCCGGGTTTCGCGGCATCATTTGCGACGCACCATCAGCCTAGAGAGAAGGCGATACGAGATCGTTACGGCAGTCAAGCCCTCCCCCACTTTTTTTTACGAACCTGCGTTACGGTGGCCTGGATGGCAACGACGGAGCTCAGCCTCGCCCTGCTCGGGCCGCCAGTAGTCAGGCGCGACGGCACGCCGGTCGCCTTCGACACCAGGAAGGCCACGGCGCTGCTCGCGCTGCTCGCGGTCACCGGCCGCGAACACAGCCGGGAGCAGCTAGCCGACCTGTTCTGGCCCGAGGCCGACAGCGCCAAGGGACGGGCCTCGCTACGGCGTACCTTGTCGGTGACCGCTGCCGCCATGGGCGACGGACTGGCCATCAGCCGCACGGCGGTCGCCCTCGATCCGGCCATGGTCCGGGTCGACGTGCGGGACTTCGAAACCCTGATCAACCAGCCAGACGCCGCCTCCCTCGAGCGGGCCGCGCAGCTCTACCGGGATGACTTCCTGACCGGCTTCACCCTGCGCGGCTGCCCGGACTTCGAGGAATGGCAGGCCTCGGTCAGCGAGGAGCTCAGGCAGTCGCTGGCTCGCGGGCTGCAGCGGCTGGTAGCCGCGTGCATCGCGGACGGCGAGCTTGACCGCGCGGTCGGGCACGCCCGTCGCTGGTTGCAGCTTGACCCGCTGCACGAGCCCGCCCACCAGGTCATCATCAAGCTGCACGGCTGGGCCGGCCAGCGGTCGGCCGCCATGCGGCAGTACCGGACCCTGGTGCGGGTCCTCGACCGGGACCTCGCCGTGCGGCCGCTGCCCGAGACGACACAGCTCTACGACGACGTGCGCGCGGGCCGGCTCGAACCGCCGCCGTCGCGGGCGGGCGGTGAACCCGATGAAAGTGGTCCGCCGGCCCCGGTGACCTGGCCGCTGGTGGGCCGGGAGGTCGAGTTGGCCGCCCTGCGCACGGCCTGGCAGGCCGCCGGGCGGCACGGACGCGTGGTGGCGATCGCGGGCCAGGCTGGCAGCGGCAAGACCCGGCTTATCACCGAACTCCGCGAGCAGATGGCGAAGGCTGGTGCCACCGTGCTGACGGCCCGGTGTCACGACGGCGAGGCCGCGCTTCCGTTCGTACTGGCCGCCGACTTGCTGCGGACCGCGCTCGCGATCCGCCCCGACCTGCCGGACGTGCTCCCGGCGCAGACGGCCGCAATGGCGGGACGCCTGGTCCCGGCGCTGGCCGCGGCCCAGCCCGACTCGGCCGCGCCGGCCCTCGACAGCCCGGTCGCCGTCACCCGGCTGTACGACGCCATCGCCGACACCTTGCTCGCCGCGGCGAGCGGCGCCGACGCTAGTGCGGGCGCTCATGCGGGCGGGTCCGCTGGAGTGCGCGGCGGACGGGTCGGCGTCGTCGTGGTAGAGGACGTGCACTGGGCGGACAACTCCTCGCTCGGCCTGCTCGCCTACCTGGTGCGGCGGCTGGCCGACTGGCCGCTGCTGCTCGTCCTGAGCTGGCAGCCCGAACAAGCAGGCCGGCTGCGAGTCCTGCGGACCGCGCTCGGCGAGGCCGAAGGCCAGCTGGTCGGCCAGACCATCGAGCCAGGCCCGCTCGGCGCCGAGGCCATCAGCGCGCTTGTTGACCTGGACGGTATGCCACGGGTCGACGTGGCCAGGCTGCTCGAGCAGACACGCGGGCTGCCGATGCTGGTCCGCGAGTACGTGGAGGCGCTGCGTTCGGCCGGGCCCTCCCCGCAAACCCCCGAACCGTCCGAACCCGGTGCGCCTGGTTCGGCGGAGGCCGACTGGTGGCCGCCGGCCAGCGTCAGGGAGCTGTTGCGGACTCGACTGGAGGCCGTCAGTGAGCCGACGCTGCAGATGCTGACCGCGGCCGCGGTGCTCGGCAGCGACAACGACGCGGACCTGCTGCGGGCGGTCAGCGGGCGGGGTGAAGACGAGATCGTCGAGGCCATCGAGGAGGCCTTGGCCCGGTCATTGCTGACCGAGATCCCCCCACCCACCTCCCCATCCCCCCTCACTGCCGGTAACCAGGCCCCGTCCTACGGCTTCCCCTACGAGGCACTGCGGCGAACCGCCTACGAATCGGCGACTTTGGCCAGGCGGCGCCTGCTGCACGGCCGGGCCGCCGACATCCTCACCCGCCGGTACGAGCGCGATCCGGCCGGTACCCGGGCCGCGACCGTGGCCGACCATCTGCAGCTGGCTGGCCGGGACGCCGAGGCGGCGCAGTGGTGGTGGCGGGCCGGTGAGCTGGCCCGTGAGCTTTACGCGCACGAACAGGCGCATACACACCTGGTCCGAGCCCTGGCGCTCGGCTTCGCGCAGCTCCCCGGGCGGATCGCCCTAGGCGACGTGCTGGTCGTGCTCGGCCGTTACCGGGAGGCGCTGGCCGAGTTCGAGACCGCCGCGGCCATCGCCGGCGGCGGTGAAGGCGACCGTGCCACGCAGGCAGGAATCGAGCACAAGCTGGCCGACGTGCACCATCGGCTGGGTGACTGGGAGCTGGCCGACGCACACCTCGCCATCGTGACCGAACTGGTCGAGGGCGCCGAGCCTGGCCGCCTGGCCCGGGCGGAAGCCGACCGCGCCGTCGTGGCGTACCGGCGCGGTGACACGAGCCAGGCCGCTGTCCTCGGCCAGGCCGCTCTCTCCTGCGCCCGGGCCGCGCGTGATCCGGGCGCCACGGCCCAGGCGCTCAACGTGCTCGGTATGCTCGCCGCGCGGGCCGGAGACGTTACCGCGGCAGAAACCTACCTGCGGGACAGCCTGGCCGAAGCGCGGCGGCCAGAGACCGGGGCCGGCCCGGGGGTCTCGGGGGTCTCGGGGGTCTCGGGGGGACAGCCGCCCCCATCCGCGCCGCTCGGCGCGGCCGTCGCGGCCCTCAACAACCTGGCTCGGCTGCTGGCAGAAACCGGCCGCGGCGCCGAAGCGCTGGCGGTCGCGGCCGAGGCGCTCGAGCTCGGCAGTGAGCTCGGCGACCAGCACCGGGTCGCGGCGCTGCACACGAACATGGCCGACCTGCTGCACGCGGACGGCCAGCGCGACGCCGCGATGGCGCACCTGAAGGAAGCGGCCAGGCGATTCGCCTCGGTCGACGTGGGCGACGGGCCCCGGCCGGAGATCTGGACGCTCGTCGAGTGGTAAGCCGTGCGGCTCGGCAAGCCGGGGCTGGCGCTCGGCAGGTTGGAGCTCCCCAGGTTGGTGCTGGCGATCAGGCAGCCACACCGTGACGTGGACGGGCTCGAAGGCCTGGCGGACCGTGGCGGCGAGCTCGTTCTGCATAGACGGCAGGTCGACCGAATCCCTGAGCCGGCCGGCGAAGGCGGCCACCGTCGCCTCGGCGTCATAGCGAGCACGGTTGAAGCGCCGGTCGACGGCCCGCTGGACCCGCTTGCGCAGCGGGTTGAACAGCACCGCGGCGATCAGCGTCGAGGCCGCCACGCCCACCTGGCCGGGAAACGACAGAACCCTGGTGGCCAGCGTCACGACGCCGACGTACACGCCGATGATGAGCCCGGTGACCAGCGCGTAAGACAGCGTGCGGCTGATGATCCTGTCGATCTCGTACAGCCGGAACTTCAAGATGCCGATGCCGAGAGCGACCGGCAGGGCCGCGATACCTGGCGCGACCAGTGCGCTGATGACCTGCCAGCGGGCAGAGGGGTCGGTCGGCTGAAAGAGGCCAACGGTCAGGCAGGCGACAAAAACGACCGCGCCACTATAGAGCCACTTGAGCTGCAGCCGCTGTTCGCCGCCTGACCTGCGGTACTTGGGAACCTGCACCACCAGCCACACCAGCCAGCTGATGACCAGCGCGAAGAATCCCACGTTCTCGACGCCCAGCCAGATCAGCCCCGAGCTAGCGGGATGGTCAATGACGTAGGGTGCCCCGCCGGGGTCGATGCGGAGGACCGGCCCGGCGGCGGCGGCGGCCCACGGCACGAACATCAGGACCCCGTACACCAGGCCCGCCCCGAACAGGAACCCGCCCGCTCGCCGCCAGCGCCCAGAGGGCAGATGTCCCTCGGGGAACAGCCACAGACAACCCGCGACCAGGACCAGGCCGAGCGCCCAGGCGGGCTGGAGCGCGACGGCGAGCCTGCCGAGCGGCAGCGAGCCATGACGGAGCCGGTAATCCAGGATCGAGTACGCGACCGCGCCGATCTGCACCGAGATAAGCACCCCGATGCCGATCATGAGCCAGCCGAGCGGGTTGCCTGGCCGACGGACCGCTACCAGCATCCCGATCGCCACCGTCGGCAGCAAGGCCATCAGCTGCAGGAGCGAGGTCACCGATCGGCCGGCCAACGCGACAAACACCAGGCCGGCGACGTTGAGCGCGACGGCAAGCACGCCAAGCGTGAGCGCCGAGCGCGCGGAGGCTAGCCGCCGCAGCAGCCCGCTCCGTTCACCCCGATCCATGCTCGACAGCCTAACGAAGGACCGTTCCGGCATCGTTACGGCAGACGACCGCTTGATCGGGCGCTGACCCTAGAGGCCGATACTGAGGACCACCGTGACGGTCCGGCCGCCCGGGTTGACGGTCAGCTGCCCTTCCAGCGCGATCAGGCTCTTGGACGTCACCGTGACGGTCGCACTGGCCCCGGCGGCCAGCGACCCAGAGGAGGGCGACACGGTCAGCTTGCCCGCCAGGGCGGGCCCGATCGTGATCGAGTAGTCGCTGACAGGTCCGCCCTCGGCCGTGATCGTGAGCTTCCCGCTCGCCGTGCCGTTGACGGTCGCCAGATCCAGTGTCCCGGTCGAGGTCGTCACCGTGCCCTTGCTCACCGCTGGTGTCGCCGACGTGGCCGCGGCCGGCGACGTGGCCGCGGCCGGAGAAGATCTCGTCGAGGTGGCCACGGACGGAGGAGATCCCGCCGTGGAGGCTGGGGGGTTCGGGGAGGATCCCGTCGGGGAGGCCGCGGAGCTCGACGTGCCCGACGCTCTGGGCGGAACAGGCGCGGTCGCGCCACCTGAGCTCGAGGTCGAAGGCCCGAGCCCGCCCCCGCTGCGGCCAGACGGGCCACCATGCGCCGACGACGGGCTCCCGGTGCTGGTGGCCGCGCTATGGGTCGTTCCGGCCCTGGCCTCGGCCTCCGATGACGGACCGTGCAGCGGGCCGCCGATGACCACGACCGCGATGGCGCCGGCCGCCATGACCGACGTGGCCGCGCCCGCCACCACGGCGTTCGAATGGTGCATCGGGGAGTGCGGATGCTGCATCGCGCGGTGCCACGCCGATGCTCCCGGCGCCCTGAGGGGCTTGGGGAAACCCGAGGGCCCGAAGTGCCCCGCGCGATCCGCCGCACTCAACCGCGCCGCGATCCCGGCCGGCGTCCGGTCGGCCATGCTCCTCAGCAGCTGATCACGGAACCCGGGCAGCACCGCGACCAGCGGCAGCATCCCCGCGAACAGCGCAGGGGTCAGCTCACGGCGCTTGCGATCACCGCAGCTCTCACACTGTTCTATGTGCCGGCTAATCCGCGTGCGCATCAGCACGGTCAGCTGCCCGTCCCAGCCCGCCAGCATGGTGTCGAGTCCCGGACACGTCGGCCGGCAGGTCCGCGCCACGATCAGCGCCCCGAGGGATCTTTCCAGCTGGCCGCGGGCCCGCGACAGCAGCGCGTGCGCGTGGTTTCGCGACACTCCGAGCACGTCGGCCAGATCATCACCCTCGAGCTCATGGCGCAGGCTCAGCTCGATGACATCCCGCTCGCCTGGGTTCAGCCCATCGATCGCACCCCGGACCAGTTCCTGCAGGTCCGCTCGCTCCGCCTCGCTGCCGACGCCGGCCGACTGGGTGGGCATGTCTGCTGCCTCCTCGAGCCGGGCGGTGACGTGCCCGGTCCGAAGCCGCCGCACGCATTCGTTGCGCGCGACCGCGTAGAGCCAGGGGCGGAGCTTGGATGGGTCACGGAGACCGCGAAGCTTGGCGGCGGCAATGAGGTATGTGTCCTGGACCGCGTCGGCGGCATCGGCTGGCTCGCGCAGCATGGAACAGCAGTAGGCGTAGAGCGGCACGGCGTACCGCTCGTATGCCTCGGCAAGCCCATCCGGGTCACCGAACACGATGGCGGCGACAATCTCAGGGTCTTCCATGCGGAACACCGTAGTTCGCTATCCGCATTCAGGTCAGTCGGAATGCGGTTCTCAGCCGGACCGTTCTCGGTCAGGCTGCCCGCTCCACACCGAGACATGGATCGGCTCTAGGGCGGCTTAGCCACGGCTGGACCCCGCCTCCTCCGCCCATTCGGCGAGGAGCGTGACCAGCCCGGTCAGCCTGCGGACCGCCGCGGCCGCCGAGGCGTCCTGGCCGTAGGACCTGGTGCCGAGGTCGTCGCGGATGGCGCGGCCGATGAACGCGGGGGCGAACCAGCTGTACTTGGCGGCACCGCAGACGGCAACGGCAGTCCGCACTGAATCGGCGGAACCGGACCAGCCGCCATCGCGCAGCCCGTTGACATATCCGTCGGTAGCACGGTCGGCGAGTTCGGGCAGCAGCGCGACGTCCATCAGCCCGTCGGTGAAGCTGTCCACGATCAGGTTGGCGACATCCTCGCCTACGGCACCGTCACCCGTGAACGACCAGTCGAGCAGTACCGACGTCCCGGCGTCATCCACCAGGTTCGCGGGCCAGACGTCGAGGTGGCACAAGGTCCGTTCAGCCGACTCAGTTACGGCCACCATGCGGTCACGGTCGGTCCACAGCTGCCGGAGCCGCCGGCGGAGGAGATCCGGCCAGGCCGCCACGCTCGGATGATCCCAGTCAGCGGCGTCGATGGTGACCATCCGGCCCGGGCCTTCGGCGAGATACTGCGCTAGCCAGCGGCGGGACAGCCACGGCGCGTCAGGGACACGGCCCGCCCATCGCGCTTGCGCGGCGCCCAGCTCATAGGCGAAGCGCGCCAGCCGGCTAACCGGCCAGTCGAAACCTCCGGTACCGCCGACGTCCGCCAGCCACACCTCGACGCCGCCGTCGGCACGCGTCCTCGTCTCAAGCACAGCAGGCGCGGTGATGCCGGCGCCGACGTAGGCGGTGGCGGCCAGACCGGTTTCGTACGCCAGCGGCTCGCGCCGCCAGAAATTCCAGTGGGCCGGATCATCACTGGTCGGCCACGCCTTGGGCGGATCGGCCGCGGTCGGCAGCCGGGCCACCTTGAGAACCGCCGAACCTGCCGTCCCGCGAACGCGCCAAATTCCGCTCGTCGCGGCGTTGCCCAGCCCATGCCGCAACGGCTCAGCGGGCGGAACGATCTCACCGAGAGCGCGAGGAAGGCCGGAGATCGTGATGGCGGTGCCGTCGCCTACCTCCAGCCGAATACCACGCTCGTCAGCGGCGCTGACCTTCCGTGGGCTGAATCCCCTCGGAGTCTCCGACACCCGATCCACCGTAGCGGAACGTCACGGCTAAAAGATCAGCCCGAAGGGCGGAAGACATCAGGCCTCGCCACCGCGATAATAGGGCGGCAGGCCCCGGAAATTTCCCGCGACCCGTCCTCAGCTAGCCAGCACCTTGTCCGGGTCGTACAGGACCACTGTGCCCGCGATGATGTCATGTAGCGCCTGATGCTTCTTGCCCGCCACGAACAGGACGAACGACGTGATCGCGGTGATGAAGCTGAGGATGCCGTCGATGATGCGCCCCACGATCTCACGCAGGGCCATGAACCAGAAGCCGGCTACTTTATTGGTCTCGGGGCGCCATACGCGCATCCCGAGCACCTGCAAGGCCGGTGTCTGGCCGTTGCCCCAGACGATGAGGCCCCAGACGACGTAGCCGATTCCCAGCGTGACGATGACGAGCGGAATAGCCAGGAAATAGGCGCCGATACGGCGGCCGACACTGGCGAGCTGCGTGCCGTCCGGCAGGTTAAGGCCCGAGATCTGGTCGAAGTACATGCCCTGCGGCACGACGTTCGAGTACTGACCGTAGCCATATTCGGCGGGTACCGGAGGCGCCGGGGTATAGGCCGGCCCGGATGGCTGGCCGTAGGCCTCGCCGGGCTGCTCACCGTAAGCCTGCCCGTGGCCCTGGCCCGGCTGCTGCCCGTAGCCCGGCTGCTGCCCGTAGCCTTGGCCCGGCTGTTCACCGTAGCCCTGGCCGGCCGGCGGCTGACTGGCCTCCTGCCCAGGTCCTGGGGCGTACGGATCCGGGAACTGACTCACGGAAATCTCACTTTCTGTATGCGCTAGTTGCAAATCGGACTCTATGGCAGTGAAGTGACTATGTAGTGGCTCGGCCGCCGATCGTGTGCGAACCGTTACCGGGTTTCTCCGCCGCCGGAAAACCCACCCGGCAGTGGGCACAGGCTATTTAACGGGACCATTTACTTGAAAGCTCATAGGTTTTCCTCGCGGCTCAGGTGCTTGAAAGCGCCGGAACCTAATCATCTGACTTATAACATATTTACCGCGGGTCCGGGTCCGGGTCCGGCGCTGGCGCCAGGGAGGCGCCCGGCGGCCTGCTACTTCAGGCCAGTGCCGGCCACGCCTTCAACGATCTGCCGCTGCGCCAGCAGGAACACGAAGACCAGCGGCAGGGCGCCGAGCACCGCCGAGGCCATCTGCAGGGCATTGATGATTCCCACGCCGCTGACCACCGTGCCGATGCCGGCCGGGATGGTCATCATCGTCTGGCTCGTCGCCGCCAGGAACGGCCACAGGAAGTTGTTCCAGGTCCAGACGAAGGTGAAGATGGAGACGGCGGCGATGGCCGGGCGTGCTAGCGGCAAGGCGATCCGCCGGTAGGCGGTCCACCAGCCTGCCCCGTCGACCTCGGCAGCCTGCTCAAGGGAGATGGGGATGCCGTCGAAGAACTTCTTGAAGATGAAGACCGCGATCGGCGCCGGCACCTGCGGCAGGACCAGGGCCCAGTAGGTATTGATCAGGTGGGCGGTCTGGAACTCACGGAACAGCGGGACGATGAGCGCCTGCGGCGGGATCATGATGCCGGCCAGGATGGCCGCGTAGAAGAACGCCTTCCCCCTGAACCGCCGGCGCGAGAGCGCGTAACCGGCCATGCTCGCGGTGATCACCGTCAGCACGGTCACCACGATGGCGACGAACGCCGAGTTGATATACCAACGGCCCAGGTCGGTGGCGGAAAAGACCGCGCCGTAAGCGGAGAACGTGAGCTTGGGAATGGCCCACGTGGCCGGGATGACGATCGTGGCGTTTTCCGGCTTGAACGAGGTGTCGAGGGTCCAGGCGACCGGAATGAGCCAGACCAGCGCGAGCGCGATCACCACCCCGGTGACGGCCCGTCCGAACAGGTTGGCCCGCCAGTCCTTCTTGCCCCGTGGCCCGGAACGGACGGCACCGGAGGACCTCGCCTGCGCGGATCGTTGCCACGGCGTGCTGATAGCCACGGTCACACTCCCCTTTCCTGCTTACGGACCAGCGCCAACCAGACGAATGAGACCACCAGGATGACCACGAACAGGACCAGCGAGGCCGCGGCGGCGTAACCGACGCGCTCGCTGGTGAAGCCGGTGTCGTAGATGTACTCGATGGCGGTACGGGTGGCGTAGTTCGGACCGCCGGCGGTGATCAGATACACCTGATCGAAGATCTTCAGCGAGGCGATAATCTGCAGGACCGTGACGAGCGTCGTGGTCCGGCCGAGCATGGGGAGGGTGAGCCGCCAGGTCTGCTTCCAACGGCCCGCGCCATCCAGAGCCGAGGCCTCGTAGAGCTCACGCGGTATGTCCTGCAGGCCGGCCAGGTAGAGGACGAAGTTGAAGCCGATCGTCCACCAGATGGTGACGATAACGATCGAGTACAGCGCCAGGTTCGGAGACGATACCCAGCCGGGCGCGCCCAGGCCGAACAGGTGAAAGAATCCGTCGACAAGCCCGTAGCCCGGCTCGTACAGCCATGTCCAGATCAGCGCGATGACCGCGGACGGCAGGATATAGGGCAGGAAGAAGGCCAGCCGGAAGAACCACTGGCCATGCTTGATGCGGTTGACCACGATCGCGAAGAACAACGGGATGATCACCAGAGGTGGGGTGCTCACCAGCGTGAACAAGATCGTGTGCCACATCGCCTGCCAGAAGCGGCTGTCGGAGAACAGCTCGCGGTAATTCGCCAGACCAGCGAAACTGCCCAGGCCCGGCAGCACGAGGCTGGTGTTGAAGAAGCTCATCACGATGTCGTAGATCAGGGGCCCGACCAGGAACAGCAGGTAAAAGACTCCGAACGGAGCCAGCAGGCCCGCGTTGCCCCAGCCGCCGCGCCTGCGCCGCGCGCGCTTGGCCTCTTTGGACGCCGCCTTCGGCACGCTGACCGCTGTGGCTGTCATACTGGCACCGTCTCTTTCGACAGGGTCTCGAACGACTGCCGCATCTCCTGGTAGGCGGCCTGCGGGTTCAGGCCGCCTGTCATGAGGGTCCCGATGGCCGCGCCCGCGTAGTTCTCCATGTCGGACCCCGAGCCGCTGTACCAGGCAGGCGGATCGTAGATCGCGCGGTCGGCGACCGACTCGTAGTTTGACTGCGGCTTGAGCTTCTTGTACGCGGCGGAATCGCGAACCGGCAGCCAGGCCGGAATGTGACCGCCCTCGGCCCAGGTCAGGCTCTGACCGAGCAACGCGCGGATCATGGTCAGCGCCTGAGAGAGCCGCTCCGGATCGGCACTTGACTGGCGAGGGACGACGAACGTGTGCGAATCGGCCTGGGCCACGTCGCTGCCGAACAGGGCCGGGAACGGCTGCATGCTGAACGGCAGGTTGGCCGCCTGGTACACATCCACTTCCCACTCTCCTTCCCAGTAGAAAGCCGCGCTTCCGGCCTGGAACAGGGCGGTGCCGCCGTTGGAGTCGACGTTCGCGTTCATCAGGCCCTCGGTGGCCATCTGGTAGATGAAGCCGAGCACCTTGGTCGCCAGCGCTTCGTCCAGGACGACCTTCTTGCCGTTGTCGGCCAGGACCTTGCCGCCGGCCTGGCTGTATAGGGTGTAGAAGAGCCGCCACGCGGTGGCCGGATCGTTCACCTGGTCGCAGGCAGCCGGGGTGACACCGAGCTTCTTCAGCTTCCGCAAGACGGTGAGCATGGCCTGGGTGCCCGTGATCGGCGGGAGCTGACCGGAGCTGTCCAGCAGTCCCGCCTTACGGCACAGCTTGGTGTTGTAGTACTGCACGAACGGGTGCGTATCCAGCGGGATGGCCAGCTGGTGACCGTTGAAATGGGCCTTCGAGAACGCCAGCGGAGTAAAGTCCTTCGGCTCCATCCCGTGCGCGGCGAGCAGGTCGAGGCTGAGCGGCGTCAGCAGGCCCGGCGGCCCGAACTCGTTGATCCGGCTGAGGTGCATGATGGCGACATCGGGCGGGCTGCCCGAGCGGATCGCCATAGCCAGTTTCGTGTAGTAGGGATTTCCCCAGGCGAGGATCGTCGACTCCAGGTTCACCCCGGGATGAGCCTTGGTGTAGGCCGCCTCCATTTCCTCCATATGCGAGCCGTCGCCGCCGCTCAGCAGGTTCCAGTACACAAGCGTGGAGGCATTCGCCCCGCCGCTGGAGCCGGTAAGCCCGGAGGCGACGTCATAGGTGCCGGCGCAGCCGGCCGTTGCCAGGCTGGCCCCGAGTACGGCCGCGCCGGCCAGGAAGGCGCGCCGGTTCAGCGGGCCCGGCATGGGAGGAGCGGGCTCCAGGGGACCCGGCGTCGCGGCGGTGATCGTGCGGGCTGACGGCTTCTTGATGCTCATGCCAGGTCTACCTCGAGGAGGCTGAACGAGTGCGGCGCGAAACTGATGTCGATGTGCTCACCGCCCACCTCGTGCTTAGAGATGTTAGCGCTCACATCATCCGGGTGGGCGAAGCTGTTGGCGGCCTCCGGAAGGGATCCGTTGACTTCGTGGACGGTCATGGTTCCGGTGGCCGCGGCATCCAGGAGGCGTATCCGCGTGGCCAGCTCGCGCTCCGGATCCCGGTTGACCACGGAGATCGTCAGCCGCCGGGACTCGGCGTCGCGGGACGCGGCCGCGTCGAGCAGCTGGAACGGACCGAGATCGGCCACCCGGTACGCCCAGCGTCCCCCCGGCGGATCGGTGTGAGCATGGGTGCCTGAGTCGACGAAGGTGGTCACGGCCACGTCATGGCTGGCCGCGGCCATCAGCCGGAAGGGGTGGTAGATGCTCTGCAGGAACATCCCGTCCTGGGATGTGACAATGGGCGCGATGACGTTGACGAGCTGAGCCAGGTTAGCCATCCGTACGGTCCGGCACTGGCGCACGAACACGTTGAGGTAGGTCGCGACGGCGAGCGCGTCGGCCAGATTGTAGCTTTCCTCCAGGCGCCCGTCGTCGGTTCGGTACCACACGTTCCATTCGTCGTACGCCACCGAGATCTCGTGGTCGATCCGCTGCTGGTAACGGGCCCGGTCGATCAGCGCGCCGGCCGCGGCAAGCGCGCGCTCGGCGAAGTGCGGCGCCAGCACGTTGGACCAGTAATCCGACGACCCCGTGTACAGGTGGATGCTGTGGAACTCGACATAGCGTGCCAATCCGTCGACGACGACCCGGTCCCAGTCGTCCACTCCGGTCTGACCGCAGCTGACCAGGCTGATGCCTGGGTCGAGGAGCTTCAGCGCCTTGGCCCACTGCCGGGCCTGCTTCACGTACTCGGCCGCCGTCTGCTGCCCGATCTGCCAGTCGCCGTACATCTCGTTACCGAGGCCCCAGTACCGGACACCGTACGGCTCAGCGTGCCCGCTGGCCCGGCGCCGGTTGGCCCAGTACGTATCGCCTGTGCCGTTGCAGTACTCGACCCAGGCCAGCGCCTCGTCCATGGTGCCCGTGCCCATGTTGAGGCAGAACACCGGCTCGACGCCGGCCACGGCGCACCACGCCATGAACTCATCGGTGCCGAAGCGATTGGACTCTTCGCTGTGCCAGGCCAGTTCCGGCCGCCGGGGCCTGCCGTCGACCGGACCGATGCCGTCGGTCCAGTGGTAACCCGAGACGAAGTTCCCTCCTGGCCAGCGGACGTTGCTCACGCCGAGGCCACGGACAGCCGCGAGGACGTCGGTCCGGAACCCCTCGGGACCCGCCAGCGCGGAACCTTCGTCGAACACGCCGCCGTAGACGCACCGGCCGAGATGCTCGGTGAAGCTACCGAAGATCCGACGGTCGAGCGTGCCGATCGGCTGGTCTGTCAGCACATCAATCCGAGCCACAGACTGCTCCTTTCAGTCCGGTCCTGGCTGTTCCGCTACCCTCCGAGCCGAGGCTAAACAAGATCGCCGCAAGAAAGGAAACGCGTTTCCTTCGAGCAAGCCCCGATGCGGCGGCGGTACGTGGCGATGTGGTTGTGGCACTGACGAAACATCTGGGTGATTCCGCGGCCCGCACCTGGGGCCCCGGCCGCCTGCGAGAGCGAGAGCCAGCCGACCAGGGTCAGCCGGTAAGCGACTGGTAGGGCCGCGGCTCGCGGCGCAGCCACTGCAGGAACGTCCGCCGCGGGAGCCGCGCCACGATGTCGCCGGCCCGGATCCGGCCGGCCAGCTCGACCCGCAGGATGACCGGAATGTCCAGATGGGCGCCCACGCCGACCTTGACATCGCCGAGGGTCACCGCCACGTCATCGGCATCGACCACGATGCCGGGCTTGATCACCAGGGTCAGGTCGCCGGGCCCCAGATCGAGGTCGATGTGCAAGGTGTCGTGGGTGATGACCGCCCGGCTGAAGTCGAGCTTCACGTCGGCCGCCCGGGCGCGTATCTCCATCCGCCGCGGCACCACCCAGCTGCCGGTCCGGTTGACGTCGCCGAAGCGCTGGTCGATCCGGATCAGGTCTTTGGCCTGCGGCTGGCTGGCCAGCAGGTCAGCGGTGAGCGCGGCCAGTTCGTTGCCGGTCCGCGCGGAAAGGGCGGCTTCCAGCCGCTCGTCGAGCTCGGCCGGGGTGAGCCGACCGTCGCCGGCGGCGACCCGCAGGATATCGACGGTCTTGTCCCGGTCGGCGTGCGACGCTCTCTGCTCGAGCGCGCCGCCGTCGCCGGGACGGTCGCTAGCCGGCAGCGGATCACCTGTCATACCCGCAATCCTTGCTGCCCGAACCGCGGCTCGCAACAATCGCCCCGCGCTCGCCGCAAACTGAGGCGAAAATACCGATCCTTCGCGAGACCGGACGCGCCGACGGCCGGGCCGAAATGGCCCGGCCGCGGCACCCCACCCCCCCGGGGGCCGTTACGCCTGGCTGAGCAGCTCGGTCAGCTCGGCGTCGAAATTCAGGTAGGACGACTCCTGCCCGGTCGCCACCAGCTGGTAGGTCCGCTGCAGGAACTCCTCGATCGCCCGGGCGCTGACCTCGAACTGCGCCTGCCCGGACGGCGAGCTCATCGCGATGTTCAAGATCGCGTGCCCGGCAGTACCTCCGCCGACGGCCACCACGTCCGGGTCACAAGATGCCGCCGACGGCCAGGCCCGGACATCCCCGAGACCCGCGCTGCCGTGCAGGGCCGCCGCGAGCAGGTCGCGGGCCAGGATCCACTCCACCGGCTCATCCGCGCCCACCTCAAACGCCATCCGGACCGCGTAGGGATCCGCGCAGCGGTAGGACAGCCCGGCCATCAGCGGCACGATGGCCTGCTGCGGACCGACAAGCCCCAGGCCCAGCTCCGCTGAGATCTCAGCACAGTTGCCGCTCATCATCTGGCATTCCCTTCCCCATCACCGGTAACACGGCACGACCAGGTAAGGCTGGCCCGCAGCGTGATCTTCATCTACCCGCGATACTTCCCGGTCCAGGTTGCCGGCCAGGTGCGCCGTCGGGTGCAGAACGGTTGCAGCCATGGATGCGCTCAGGCCGTACGGCCTCAGCCGGTCGATCCTGGATCGGGGTCGAGGCGCGCGAGCAATTCGTCCAGCTTCACTTGCTGGCCTGCCCGCGCGATCTGGGCCACGCCGCGGGCGCTCATCGTGGCCTGGTTGAAGAAGATCCGGCCGAAGTGGTCGCGGTCCGGGAAGACCGCGTCCTGCCGCGGCAGGAACGCACCGCCGGAGTCGACCAGGTAGATGCACGGCAGCCGGTTCTGCAGCGCGATCTCCTGGGCTCGCAGGTGCTTCTTGACGGTCACCGGGAGCTCTCCGGCCCGCCCGCACGCGCCGCGAGCAGGAGATCGGTCAGCCCCGCGGCGAGCGCCCGCTGGGGCTTTGAAGTTACCGGCGAACTACTCGCTGCGCGGATCGCAGGCCGTCCCCAGTGTCACCTCGTCCAGGTAAAGGTGAGGGTAGCGGCCAGGCGGGCGTGACGCACCTGGCGGGAGGGGACTCTGCGGGGTCAGGCCCGGTAACGACTACGACTGGAGCAGGCCGAGCGGGGCGGGCGCGGCGAACTCGACGGTGAGCACGGACTCGCCGCCAGGCCCCGCGGCAATGGCCGCCTGGGCGAAGAGGTACGGCGGGCGCTGCACGCGGAAGAAGGCCAGCATCTTCCGTGCGGTGGTGTTGCTGGCGGTCAGCTCGGCGGCTCGCAGCGGCAAGCCCGAGGCGGCACCCGGGCCGTCGTCCAGGAACGCCGTGACCCGCACCGGCTCGCTCGCCGCCAGCGTGTCCAGGGTGGTCAGCAGGCGCGCGTCGACCCGACCAGTGGCCAGCTGGGCGCGGGCGGCCGCCCCGAAGCTGATCAGGGGGTCGCGGAGTAGCTCGCTGCCGGCCAGCCGGCGGGCCCGCAGGTCCGCGGCGAGAGCGGCGCGGTAGGCGGGGGCGCCGTCCGGCGGGACCGCGCGGATGTCGATCCTGTCCTGGCCAGTGCCGAAGCTGGCCAGAAGCTCCGGGGCGTACACGCTCACCAGGCGAACGCCGAACATCTCGCGTACCGCGGCCGTGGCCAGCACCACGTCGGACCCGAGCGGGTCAGCCGCACCCGGGCGGAGCACAACCAGGCTCCCGGCCGCGATGCCATGCTGCGCCAACACGGCGCACATCGCGGGGTCGCAGGCCATGATGGCACCGCCGCTGACCTGGCTGGCCGCCCAAGCCGCCGCCTGGGCGCGGACCGCAACCGCCTGGCTCACCGACACCGGCACCGGCGCCGACGTCCGGGCGGGCGCCTGCGCCGACGTCCGGGCGAGCGCCTCCGCGTGCGCCAGGTGCCGGACGGAAAAGGCCCGGTTGGCCTCGACGGTCAGGACCACCGACGAGGTAGCGAATGCGCCGGCCAGGAATGCGCCTGCCACGCCGAGCCGGCCGGCACGGGTGAGCACCGGGCGGCGCCGCCCGGTGCTCACTCCGGTGCCTGGTCGGCGACCTGCGGGCCGTCTGGCCTCGGCGGCCCGCGTGGCCTGGCGCTGGTGGTATCCGGCTTCGAGCTCGGCCTGGTGAGGCGACGGTGAGCCGGCCGCGCGGATCTGCCAGTGCCAGGCCGCCTGGCGGTGAGCCGCCGCGACCTGGGCACCGAGGTCGGCTTCGGCTAGGCGGCGGTGCAGCGCATCCGCGGTCCAGCGGTGAACGGCCAGCTCATGGCGGTCACCGATGGCCAGCAGGCCGGCCACCTCGCATTCGGCTATCTGTCCCGCCCGTCCGGCCACGACTTCCGCGGCGACGGGAAGCCGGAAGACCGACGCGCGCACCAGCAGCGCTCTAGCCCCGTAGCTGAGCCGGTCAAACAGTTCGCGGAACATCTGGTCGCGCGCGGCGCAGGCGATCATTTCCGCAGCCGGGGCCGGCAACTCGGTGGGTTCGGTACCGGGCAGCGGCTGACCTGTCCTGGCCTCGACCAGCGCCTCGATACGGGCGGATACTCCGGAGTAGGGTTCGCCCAATGTGAGCAGCGAGTCCAGGTACGTGATGGCCAGTGGGTGCCCGGCGGTCAGACGCCAGGCACGATCACGCTCGGAGTCGGCGAGCCGCCGGATGGCCGGCAGCGAGGTCGTCAGCTCGGCGGCGCCGGAACGGGTCAGCGGCCCGAGCTGGCGGAACACTAGCTTGTCCAGGGCCGTCGGTGACGGTGCCAGCCATGGTGCGTTAGATGTGGCTTGTGCTGGGCCCGCAATGGGCCAGGTGAACGGATGGCGGCAGGTGATCAGCAGCCTTCCCTTCCAGTTCGCTAGCAGCGTCGCCAGCGACGGGTCGCGGAAGGCCCACTGGCCCGCTTCCTGCGACAAGTTGTCATCAAAGTTGTGGAAGATGATGAAGTCCGCCTCGGCCGGTCCGGCGGCGAGGTCGGCCGCGGATACCTCGCCGTTGACGACGCGGCCGGCTTGCATCCGGCCGACCCGCGTCGCGATCTGGCCGGCCAGGGTCGACTTGCCGATACCGCACATGCCGTAGACCACGAGCCCAGCCGTGCCCGGCGCGCTCAGGTCGGCGGCCCAGCGCCGTCCCTCGGCGGACCGGATTGACAGCGACGGACGCCGGCTAGGCCTAGCGCAGGAACTGCGTGCGTGCCGAGCGGAACGCCGCACCCGAGCCTGCTTCCCGGCAGGCGGTACCTCGTCTGGAACGACGTCGCGCGTTAGCGGGGCGCCTTCTGGCCGAACACGGATTAACTTTTCCACTCGTACACCCCTCCCCCGTACTCCGGCAGACGGGGCAAGCTGCTCTTCCATTGTTATTTAGCACACTGAGCGATGCATCGTGCACTTTTAGTAATAACTCGGGCCCGCCGCCCAGGTACAATTCAGGGCATATCCGGATGTTTGCGAGAAAGCTTGCATGGCTTCCTGGCTGCGGCGAAGACTCGCGAGCTGATGGTTGGTTGAGCTAGTCGTCGTCTCACTTCCCGGCAGGCACTGCTCACAGCACCACACGATTCCGATCAGTGGCCGTTGTCCCGAGGACCTCGGTCAGCTGTCCCCCTCGCCCGGGAAGGCGGAGGACGCTACACACGAATTCGGCCGCCACGCTGTGCCAGAGGCCCGCGCGGCGCAGCATGGCGTGATCGCCGTTCCGAATCTCGACGGCCATTACCTCAGCTACGGAACGAGCGCGCTCCGCGTAAGCCCAGGTGTCCTCGGGACGCGTGATGCCGTCGGCGTTCCCGTGCACGAGCAGGACCCGCCGTCCGGCCAGCTGCCCGACCGGCTCCCCGGGCGGCAGCCAGGGAGCCAGGCCCGCGACCGCCGACACAGCTGGGTGCCCGGCGACGCGCATCGCGGCACGGGCTCCCATCGAATGCCCGACCAGGACGACAGGGACCGGACCGAACCTGCGGCCGATGTCGTCCAGGATCCGGTTGAGATCATGCACTGGCAGAGCCTGCTCGCCATTCCATCCGCGGAGCTGGAATCGCGGCCGGAAGACCACTGCGCCGCTTCCCCGCAGCGCTCGTCGGATGGCCCGGGCCAGCGGGACCATGCGCAGCACGGCAGGCTGAACGGCGGTAGTGGGTTCGGAACTGACCGACTTGCCACCATGGGCCACCACCACGACGCCAAGGACACCGGCCGCTTCGCCGCTGTCCTTGGCGCGAGCTAGCGTCTCGCCGCTCGTCACTGATTCCTCCCGCCCAACTCGTCCCGTGGCTGGCCCGGTCAGGTTAACAGCCTGGCGCCACACCTCGTTACCCGAACACAGCTGAGCTGTGACAATACCCTCTTCCAATCTGCTCGTACGTGTGTTCTAATTGACTCATGGATCGAAGCGGTGCGACGGGAACGCGGACGGTGGCGGAGCCTCCCCCGCACGGTCGTATCGGCCCAGGCTTGCTGCGTGCTCGCACGTAGCAACTACCCTGTCGGCACGTTTCACGCCGGTCATCAGTCCGGAGTTAGGCCACACGCTGGAGGTGAAAACTATGGGCCAGGATTTCGAAATCTTTAACGATGAAGATGACGAGTGGCTCTCCGAACTAGAAACAAGGGCCATAGACCTGGAGAAGGAGCTCTTTGACTGGCGCGAGTCGCGGGCGCGCGAGCTCAGCGAGTCGACCTATCGCAGGGAAGCTGTCCCTGGTCAGGGCAGGTCCGCCTTCCCACCAAGCGAGGACGACGGACGCCCGCCGCAGGCCGGCGGCAGGACCTCAGCCCTCCGTACCACGGCAAGAGGCGATGACGGGCACGCGCGGGCCGACATCGGCGCGCTTCCGCATCCGGCCGAAGAACGCACCAGGGCCCTCATAGACCACGGGCGGCGCAGCGTCGATCGGGCCCGCAGGTCCCGGGGCCGCAAGATAACTATAGTGACCGCCACCGCGGTGGCCATCGTTACGGTTCTGGTACTAGTGGTCTTCAGGAATGGCCCTTCCTGGCCTCCGAGCGTGGCCACAGTGCAAAGCGAGATAACCACCGCCTGCCAGAATCCCAATGTGGCGTCGGAACCGGGACAGGTGAACTTCGCCTGCGGAAAGACGACGAGCCAGATCCTCTGGATCTATGCCCTGATGACCAGCACTGACAATCCTAATTACACCGACAGCAAAACCGGCAGAGAGGGACTTGAGCCCATTACGCCTACCCAAGGCGGCGAGGTGGCCTGGTCCTTGGACCTTCATCACCCCTACAACCCGTATAACCCGGTGGACAGTATCGAGGTCGCGGCGCGGGCAATCAACAACATCATCGGCGGGGCGACGCTCACCAACGCCAAGGGCGATCCGACGGTTCAGCCCGGGCTGGAGAGCAACCCGGCGTACTGCGATCAGTACACCGGCTCGTCGGCTCTCATCTCTCGGGCAGGATTCCCCGACGTGTGCGCCCAGCCTGTGACCAGCACCTCGGGACAGGCCGCGCTGGCCGCCGAGGTCTATCAGGAGTGGGTGGTCGGCGCTACAGCCAGCGCCGCGAGGAACATCAGCGTGCTGTTCGAGAACGCGAATAACCCGGGCAATCCCCAAGTCCAGGCCATCCTGCAGACCTTGCCCGGCGCCGGCTAGCGGCTCGGAACAGGCCATAAACCACTCCGCTGGAAACGACATCCCACGTACAGCTGTGGAAGAAGGTGATTCTGTGCATCCCGTCAGGAAACCGACCTGGCAGCAGGCGACCGCGCTTGTGAGCCTCAGTACGTGCGGAGCGATGACCGGACTTTCCTTCACCCACGGAACGGTGGCTGATATGACGTCGCCGACGAGCATGCCGGCTCACTTGCTCGAATTCACGAAGCCCGCGAAACCGGCATCTGCTCTCGCACGGGCGTCGGCGGCGGGGCCAGCATCGGCATCGGCATCGGCATCGGCATCGGCAGCCGACGGTACGCTGCGATCGGCCATCGTCAATGTCGCCAATTACTACCTTCGGATGGCGCAGACCAAGAACCCAGCCGAAATGGAGGCGATTATCTGGCAGAGCGAGAGCGCAGATGGCGTCGACCACGGCGAATCGTGCGCGGCCTTCGCCAGCCTCACGCTTGAGCTCGGGGCAAAGGCGGTCAGCCAGGAAAGCTGGGTGACCGGAGGCACCTCGTATCCTTGGCTGCTGCATTCGTGGGCCGATGTGCGGGTTGATCCGAACCCGGCCTCGCCCAACGTCATTTCCGTCCTTCAGGACGCCGAGAGTCAGCACCGCTGGCACCCGCTTGGTGACGGCTACCGGCCTCAGCCCGGCGACTGGGTCCTGTTCGATGGTCACGTCGAGGTGGTAACGAAGTACGCCGGCGGAGTGCTCTACACGATCGGCGGTGATTCACTGCCCAACTTCTCGGTCAATGCTCACCAGTACAGCGGGTCGCTGGCGGACCAGGGCGTGGACGGATTCGTTAACAACGGCGAGTTGCTAAGCGCTGAGAGCCAGTCGGCCAGCCAGCCGCCGGCCAGCCAGCCGGTTCAGGCGACGGGAAGCGTGATGAAGCTGCCCGGCTCCCAGGCAACGTCGGCCCTAGGTCACGCGAACCATGGACAGGCCGCGATTCCCGGCACACTGGTGGCCGCGCTCAGCGGCGGCACCAACCAGGGGGACGGGAACGCGTCTTCGCGGCCGCGGCCGCCGGCCGCCAGCGGGCGCTCGGCCGGTCCGGGTACCCGGACCGGCCGAGGCACGGCGTCGATACCGGGAGTGCAGGCCATAGAGGACGATCTTCCTGTGCGTTCGGCGGCATCGTCGAATTCTTCGGTGTCCTCAACATCCTCGGCGTCACCGACGTCCTCTGCGTCGCCGACGTCCTCGGCGTCCGGCTACCGGCGGAACAACCCGCCGTCCGCCACCACGCCGGTGCCTGACACGGCCGCGCAGCAGGCGTTCATCAGCGAGGTCGCGCCGGGCGCGATGGCGGCGCAAAGCAGGTACGGCATCCCGGCCGCGGTGACCATCGCTCAGGCCATCGAGGAATCAGGATGGGGGCAGAGCGTGCTCGCGGCCCGCGACCACAATCTCTTCGGCATCAAGGGAACGGGCCCGGCCGGAGCCGATATGCAGCCGACGCGCGAATACGAGAACGGGCGCTGGGTGACCCAGACCGCCGCGTTCAAGATGTACCACAACGTCGCCGAGAGCATCGCCGATCACAGTCAGCTTCTCGCTACGGGCCCCAGCTACCAGCAGGCCATGGCCGACCGGGACGTTCCTGATGCCTTCGCCGCAGACCTGACCGGGGTCTACGCGACCGATCCCGACTACGGCGCGAGCCTTATCGCGCTCATGAAGCTCTACAACCTGTACCGTTACCACGCCGCGACGTCCGGGACCGCCGGGACTCCCGGGACACCGCAGGCCGCCAGCACGGGCAGCCCGGGCAGTACGACGACCCCGAATGGGACGGCCAGCCCGAACAGCACGCCGAGCCAGGGCGGCACCCCGAGCCAGGGCGGGACGAGGAGCCACGGCAGGGGAACGCATGGCCAGGGCGGCGCGACGATCCCCGGCATCCTCGACGCCTACACCACGGCGTCAGCCGCCACGCCCGCGAGCGCCCGCGAGGCGACCGCAGGAGAACCTCGGACGGTTCGTCAGCCGGCGCAGAAGCTCGCGCCTCGGCGCGCTCGGGCCGGCACCGGTCGGTATGTTCCGCAGATTCCCCAGGCGGTCACGACCGACTTCATCACGACGGCCAAGGCGCCGCTGACCCGCGCCGAACCCCTCTACCAGGACGTCGCCACCCGCAGCGGCATTCGCTGGGAGTTGCTGGCGGCTTGCGACTGGATGCAGTGCAAGGCGCAGCCGCGCAACTCGCCGGTCCACGGGGAGAAGCTGGGAACGGCGAATTCCGATGGGACCGTCTACCGGACCAAGTCCGAGGCGCTGGCACAGTGCGCCAACGATCTTGTAGAGCTAGCGATGGCCGTCTACTGGATCGACATCACGGCCCGCCGGACGCTTTCTGTGCGTAATCTGGCGAACGTTTTCGCGGCGTTCCGGTGGGGGGGCCTGCTCAAACTGCACAACATATCCGCCATGGAGTTTCCGTATTCGGTGGCAAGCCTGACGGCGCAGCACACGAAGATGCGGTGGCCCGACATCAAAGAGCCCAACGCGCCGGACAAACCCGGCTCACGTTTTCGCCTGCCCTTCGGGGCAGTGCCGGTTGTTCTGAGCCTGGATTACCCGGCGGTAGATGAGTTATCCGCGGCACGCACGTAAAGGAAACCACATGGTCCGCTTCTTTATTTTCCTGCTGGGAATGCTTACGATGAGCCGAGCCGGGAGCCCGAGATTCGTCTCGGCCCTGGATCAAGATTCATCCAGCACGAGAAAGCTGCCGAATCGGTCTGGCCCGCAGCGGTACGGTGCCCCGCACGGCCCCCAAGCGCGTAGCGGTCCGCGGCCTGCTCAGCGGTATAGCGACGGCGGGGAGTGGTGGCCCGGCCAGGATGAATCGCCATCGGCGCCGCCTGAGGGCGGTCGATACGCTCCTGGGCGAGGTCCTGGAAAGGCGAGCAGGATCGGCCGGGACGGGTTTCACGGTTCTAACGGGTTTAACGGTTCTATGGGGCGACGCCGCTGGATCCCTTTGAAGGTGAAGTGGGTAGCGGTCCTTCTCCTGATCGGCCTGATTTTCCGTAAGGTGGTGGCGTGGGCAGTCCTGCTGGCGCTTTCCACGGTGCTGCATCTCGTTGGCGTCAATGTCCATCTGCCCCATGTCAAGCTTTCCTGGCCGTGGCAGTCGATCAGCGCAGGCACCACTACCAACCTTGATCTGGGCCCGTGGGTACTGCAGAAAATCGAGGGCATCTCAAGGCCGGCCCTCGGTACGGAGAACTTCAACTTCATCTTTACCCATAAAGTCTCAAAGAATATCGGCATCTGGCCGTGCTGGTACTCGAGCACCTTCGATGCGGCGGGTCACGCGTCGGCTACGGTCGATCTCAATCCGGGAACGGCCTGGTGGGCGCCGCCGGCTGGCCACTACAAACTGCAGGTCCTGAACAGCCCGGTCACCGGCACGCCGGGCCGGGTAAGCGTCATCGTCGTCCTGCCGCAACCGCAGCTTCCGCAGTCGGTGCACGATGTCACCATCGACAACACACTGTCGCATCCGATCGACACCCAGCACAGCTGGACGTATCCCGGATTCGGTTGCGGCGGGCTCATCCGTCCGCAGTTTTCCGAGGCGGTGCTTTACTCCCAGGCGCAGAGCATAGCGTTCAGCCAGGTCAGGACCAATCCGCAGATTACGCGCCCGCTCATAAGCACCGCCGAGGCCGAGGCGGGGAAGATCATCCGGGATAACTTCATCCAGCCGACGGTAAACGCGCTCGGCTACACCCTGGTGGACTTCACCCTCCGATGGTCCGGGACGTGATCCAAGGTCGTGCGCCTACGGCTGCGACTGGGCGGCTTGGCCGCAGCTTAGCGACCATCGAACTTGTCTGGGTCGGGGCCGGTCCGCTCGTTGCGGTTCAGCACGCTGATCGCCTCGACGTCCGCACCGGACAGCTCGAAGTCGAAGATCTCGAGGTTCTCGTTGATTCGCTCCGGGGTCACCGACTTTGGGAAGATGATGTCGCCGCGCTCGATATGCCAGCGCAGCACGACCTGGGCCGGGGTCTTGCCGGCTCGGCGAGCAATCGCCTCGATCGTCGGGTCATCAAGGACGTTGCCCCGTCCCAGCGGCGACCATGCCTCGACCGCGATCTGGTGCTCGGCGCAGAACCCGCGCAGCTCGTCCTGGGTCAGGTAGGGATTGACCTCGATCTGGTCGACCGCCGGGGGAATGTCGGATTCGGCGTGCAGCCGCCGTAGGTGGCGGGGCTGGAAGTTGGAAACGCCGATGGAACGGGCGCGCCCGTCGCGGTAGAACTCTTCCAGGGTCTTCCAGGTCGACACGTAATCGCCGTCGTACCTCGTCGGCAGCGGCCAGTGGATCAGGAACAGGTCGAGGTAGTCGAACCCCAGGGCCTTCAGCGACTCGTCGAAGGCCTGGCGGGCGTCATCGGGCTCGTGCGCGTCATTCGCCAGCTTGCTGGTGACGAACAAGTCGGAACGGTCGAGGCCGGATCGGCTGATTGCCTCGCCGACCTCCTTCTCGTTGCCGTACATCTCGGCGGTGTCGATGTGCCGGTAGCCGACTTCCAGAGCGGTGCTCACCGCGGCGACGGTGTCCTCCGGCTTGATCAGGAAGACGCCGAAGCCAAGCTGCGGGATGTTCTGGCCGTTGCTGAGCATGATGTCGGGTATGGCCGTCACGACGGAATCTCTCCTCCGGGTGTTTCAGTAGCTGGCGGGTGTTTCAGTAGCTGGCGGGTGTTTCAGTAGCTGGCGGGTGTTTCAGTAGCTGACATGAACGTTTGTCGTACTGCCCTGCCCGTTCCTGACCGGCCTACACAGTCTCATTACCCGTTTCTTCCGGCCCGCGGGATCCGGCTGGCGATAATGCTGTCATGTCCGGCCAAAGAGTTGCGCAGGCATCCCAGGACAGAGCGGCGGGCGGGTAGCTCATGAACGGACACGCGACCAAAGGCGGCATAGACATGTGGCATGTGCTTGAACATCGTGAAATGAAGCGCCGCGCCCGGCTTCGCACGGCCGCGCCGGGCCCACTCCCCCGGCCCGACCGGCCGGCCGGCACCGACCTGCTGCCGCAGATCAGGCACATCGTGGTGCTGATGATGGAGAACCACTCCTACGACAACTACCTCGGCATGCTGCCGGGCCGGGGCGAAGGCTTCCCGCTTGGTCCCGATGGCCTACCTGAGGTGTCCAATACCAGGATGGACGGCGCGGTCATCCGCGCCTTTCGGCAGCCCAGGACCGGTCAGCGCCGCGGCGTGCCTTCGCAGAGCTGGCGCGCGAGCCACCTTCAGTGGGGCCAGGGCAAGTGCGACGGGTTCGTGACCAGCGTGCAGACCGTGCAGGGCGAGGCCAGGGCGGGCACCGCGGCGAAGGCCGACACCACGGCTGAGGCGACCGCCACCGCCATGGGCTACTGGACTGAAAGTGACCTGCCGTTTTACTACGGGCTGGCGCGGACGTTCCCGGTGGCTGATCGATGGTTCAGTTCGTGCCTGGGGCCCACGTTTCCCAACCGGCGTTTTCTCATCGCCGGAACCGCGCACGGCCTTATCGACGACTCTCCTTACGACCTGCTCGATTATCCTCCGGCCGGGACCATCTTCGACATGCTGACCGAGCACGGGATCTCCTGGGCCAACTACCATCCGGTGCCCAAGGACGAGTCCCGGTGGCAGCACTACGCCCGGCACAAGCGGAAGATGCTCACCCGCCGTCTGAGATCGGCAGCTCGGTCGTTTCCCGCCGCAACCCAGGATGTGCACAAAGACATCCAGTTCACGGCCGACGTCTTTCCGCTCGGGATCGGCCGCTGCATGGAACACATCCGCAGTATCGACCAGTTCTTCACCGACGCCGCCAGCGGCTCGTTGCCGGCCTTCAGCCTCGTGGACCCGGACTTCGACGCCTATTCCGAGGAAAACCCGCAGGACATCGCCAAGGGCGAGAGCTTCGCCGCGGAGATCATCAAGCGGGTGCTTGACGGGCCCGGCTGGCCCCACACCTTGCTGCTCTGGGTCTACGACGAGCACGGCGGATATTACGATCACGTGCCGCCGCCGGCCGCGGTCCGGCCCGATGACGTCGATGGCCGGAGCGTGATCGGGAGCCGGACCCGGC
>Ga0302235_10000460_pt1 | contig 32318 bp, 29 predicted proteins | sample II_Palsa_N3_3_FD_193577 | JGI IMG/M metagenome (GOLD analysis project Ga0302235, IMG submission 193577) | Peat permafrost microbial communities from Stordalen Mire near Abisko, Sweden - II_Palsa_N3_3 | ecosystem: Environmental > Terrestrial > Soil > Palsa > Peat permafrost | place: Sweden...
CGTCGGCGACGCTGACCAGACCGTCCGCCGCGATCGTGACGGGCAGCATCTCCGCGCCGCGCTTGTCGAGATCGCGCAGCAGCACCGAGGTGCGCCGGTCGACGAAGCGCTGCGTCAGCCGCTCGTGCAGCGCGTCGGAAAGCTTTTCCTCGAGTTCGCGCGTGCGCTCGGCCCAATGCTGTGGCTCGGCGAGCCAGTCGGCGCGGTGCGCGATATAGGCCCAGGTGCGCACCGCCGCGATCCGGCCGGCGATCGTCTCGACGTCGCCCTGCACCGTGTCGAGCCGCTGCAATTCGTCGGCGAACCACGGCGCGGGGATGCGGCGATCGCCCTCGCTCAGATGGCGGAAGATACGGCCGACGAGGCGGCTATGCTGTTCGGCGCCGGTCTTGCGGAAATCGGGCAGACCGCACGCGCCCCACAGGCGGTTCGTCATCGCCTCGCCCCGTGCGCGCGCGAAAATGTCGGGCTCGGCGGCGAGGCGCTTGAGCACCGCGAGATCGATCGCTTCGGGCGCGGCGCGCAGGCCCGGCAGCGTCGGCTTGGCCCCCAGGCTGGCGATCAGCCGCTCGGCATTGCCGAAATCGGGGGTGCCGCAACGCCAGTAGAGATGATCGAGCGGGGCGAAATGATGCCCCTCGATCGCGAACACCTCCTGCTCGTCGAGCGCGGCGCCTGATCCTTCCGAGCTCAGCGTGCCGAAGGTGCCATCGCGCTGATGTCGTCCGGCACGACCCGCGATCTGCGCCATCTCGGCCACGGTCAGCCGGCGCGAGCGCTTGCCGTCGAATTTGCGCAGCGAGGCGAAGGCGACGTGCGCGACGTCCATGTTGAGGCCCATGCCGATCGCGTCGGTGGCGACCAGATAATCGACCTCGCCGGCCTGATACATCTGCACCTGCGCGTTGCGCGTGCGTGGGGAGAGCGCGCCCATCACCACCGCGGCGCCACCGCGCAACCGCCGCAGCATCTCGGCGACCGCGTAGACCTCCTCGGCGGAGAAGGCGACGACCACCGATCGCTTGGGCAGCCGCGACAGCTTCTTCGGGCCGGCATAGCTCAGCGTCGAAAAGCGCGGGCGGCCGATGATCTCGGCGTCGGGAACGAGCGCGCGCAGCATCGGCCGCAGCGTCTCGGAGCCGAGGATCAGCGTCTCCTCGCGGCCGCGTGCGCGCAACAGCCGGTCGGTGAAGACATGGCCGCGCTCTGGGTCCGCCGCGAGCTGCGCCTCGTCGAGCGCGACGAAAGCGAAATCGCGATCGGTCGGCATCGATTCCGCGGTGCAGAGATAATAGCGTGCGTGCGGCGGGAGGATCTTCTCTTCGCCGGTCAGCAGCGCGACCTGCTCCTTGCCCTTGATCGCGACGACGCGGTCATAGACCTCGCGCGCGAGCAGACGGAGCGGGAAGGCCATCAATCCGGAGGAGTGGGCGCACATCCGTTCGATGGCATAGTGGGTCTTGCCCGTGTTCGTGGGGCCCAGCACGGCGACGAGCCGATCCGTGTTTACGGTGCGCATCTAAATCGAAAAGTGGGGTTTTGTGCGCGCGAACGAAAGCGCGATGCGTATGCGCGGGACTCGGTTCGTCGCGATTGGAGAATCGTTGGGCGCGGGCGTAACGATCGCGATTAGCGCGCCCTTAACTTTACCGTCGCATGGTCGTCGTGCGTCGCGGTTCGCGATGCGAGGCCGCAAGGGCAAAGTGAGTTGTACCAGCGCGACGACGACGGGTTCGGCATGGCAGCGGGCGCGGGCGGCGCGTTCGCATGGCCGGCGCATCTCGTGCACGCCGAAGCGACGATCGAGCGGCGCCGGCATGGCCTGTCGCCCCTCGATCTCGTCGTCGATCTCGGCGAGGGTATCGGTTCGGCACGCTGGTGCCGCGGCGTCGCGACGCTGACCGCGATGGTCGCCGCGCTCGTCCATGTCGCACCGAGGTTGCCGAGTTTTCGCGAGGCGCGACCGCACGCCGAACATGCCCCGATCGCTCGCCGGATCGCGGCAGAACGACCCACGCCGCCAGCGGTGATCCCCGTGCGCAACCCAAGCCTGGCGACGCCCGCCCGTGCCCCGGCCGCGGACGGCACGATCCGGCTGACCGGCGCGACCGGCGAGAGTCTCTACACCAGCCTGCGCACCGCGGGCGCCGCACCGTCGGTCGCCGCCGACTATATCCGGGCGATCGCGCCGCGCGTCGACATCGGCGAGATCACGCCCGCCGACCGCTACGACATCGTCGTCGCGCACGGCCCCGGCGCAACCGCCGCGATGCGTGACGGGCGGCTGGTCTACGCCGGCATCGTCCACGATGGCCAGCCGCTCGCCCTGCTGCGCTGGACGCTCGCCGGGCGCGAGCAGTGGCTCGATGCGGCGGGGGCGGGAACGCCCAGCGGCGGCTTTACCGTGCCCGTCGCCGCCGCGCGGCTGTCGTCGGGGTTCGGGATGCGCTTCCATCCGATCCTGGGATTCAGCCGGATGCACCAGGGCGTCGATCTCGCCGCACCTTATGGTACGCCGATCGTTGCCGCCGCCGAAGGCATCGTGCGCTTTGCCGGCGCGCATGGCGGCTATGGCAATTTCGTCCAGGTCCAGCACGGAGGCGGGCTGGGTACGGGCTATGGCCATATGAGCGGCATCGTCGTTCGTACCGGCGAAAGCGTGCGGCAGGGCGAATTGCTCGGCTATGTAGGATCGACCGGACTGTCGACTGGCCCGCATTGCCATTTCGAGGTTTATCGCGACGGGATGGCGGTCGATCCGCTGACGGCGAATTTCGCGGTGGCGCCGCAACTGGCGGGCGCGGCGCTCGGGCGGTTCCGGGCGGCGCTGGCGCGGGTGACGTCTCTTACCCCGTCATCCCGGACTTGATCCGGGATCCATAGACGCGGCGCGTGGAGCGCAAGCGCCGCGTCGACTAGCGTCGTTGCGACCGGTCGGCGAGGGCTGCGCGTATGGGTCCCGGCTTCCGCCGGGATGACGGCATGGGCAACAACGCCCCTCAGCGCCCCTGGCGCCGCCAGCGGCTGATCACGCGGTTGATCATCTCGGCCTCGCCGCCGTTGTTCTTCCACAGCACCGAGAACAGCGGATCGCCCGAGGCCGGGCGCTTGTTCTCCTCGAGATTGTCGAGCGCGATCCGCATCGGGATCGAGGTGCCCTCGCCGCACACCACGCATTCGCGGTTTCGCAGTGCGGGAATCGTCTCCATGAAGCCGCGCGCGCCTTCGGGCATCGCCGCCTTGACGTGCGCCTGGTCACGCTCGTTGTTGAGCCGCATCGCGATGATCGTGCCGCATTGCGACAGCACGCCCTCGGCGAGATCGGACGGGCGCTGCGTCACTAGCCCCAGCGACACGCCGTATTTGCGGCCTTCCTTGGCGATCCGCTCGAGGATTGAGCGCACCGCCGAATTGGCGGTCATCCGGTCCGACGGGATGTAGCGATGCGCCTCCTCGCAGACGAGCAGGATCGGCCGCGTCGTCTCGTGGCGCGACCAGATCGCATAATCGAACACGAGCCGGCTGAGCAGCGCCACCACCACGGCGGTGATCTCGGACGGCACGCCCGAGACGTCGATGATCGAGATCGGCTTGCCATTGGTCGGCAGGCGGAACAGCCGCGCGATCGTCGCCGCCATCGTGTCCGCGACCAGCATGCCCGAGAACATGAAGGAGTAACGCGGATCGGCGCGGATCTCCTCGATCTTGGTCTTGAGCCGCATGTGCGCGCCGGTATCGCCCGCGCGCTCGAGCTTGCCCATGTCCTGGACGATGAAGGCGAGCAGGTCGGACAGCAGATAGGGGATCGGGCTGTCGACGGTGAGCTTGGACAGCCCTTCGGCGGAGCGGCTCTTCTGCCGCGCGGCGAGCAGGCACTTGCCGAGCACGTCCATGTCGCGCTGGCGCTCGGCGCCCTCCGACGAGATCAGCACCTCGGCATGTTCCTGGAAGGTGAGCAGCCAATAGGGGAGCGCGAGATTCTCGACGTCGAACAGCTCGCCATAGCCTTCGAACGCAGCGGGATATTCGCCGTGCGGATCGATCATCACGATATGGCCCTGCGGCGCCAGCTCGCAGATGCGGTGGAGGATCAGCGCGAGGCTGGTCGATTTGCCCGTGCCGGTCGAGCCTACCAGCGCGAAGTGGCGGCCGAGCAGCGCATCGACATAGAGCGCGCCGCGCACATCCGAGGTCGGATAGACGGTGCCGATCTCGATATGCGCACGATCCTCTGCGGCGTAGATCTGCAGCATGTCGGCATGGCCTGCGGGATAGATCACGCAGCCCGGCATCGGATAGCGCGTCACGCCGCGGCGGAAATCGAGCAGCTTGCCCGTCGTCCCGCAGATGCGCCCCTCGCCCAGGAAGTCGATCTCCGCGACGATCCGGTCGGCCACGACGTCGTCGAGCTTGAGCGAGCGGACGTTGGCAACGAGCCACAGGTCGCCCGACTGCATCTTGACCTGCGAGCCGACCTCGCCGGCACGCGCGATGCCGGTACTGATGCCGGCCGCGTCATGGAGCTGCTGGACGATCGCGCCGTCGATCATGATCCGCGCGGTGCCGCCGCCGACCTCGATCACGCGACCGATCCCGATCATCGCGGCGCGCGTCTGCTCTGTCGGCGGGGCGCCGGCGCCCTCGTCCGCAAATCCGCGCCACGCCAGTCCTTCCACGCCGTCACTCCCGATCGTCCCGGGGACCTTAGGCAGAGACGGTAAACAAACGTTCAATCATAGCCCTAGGTGCGGCGGAAAAGCTGGCCCGCGCCCCAGCCGATCGCGAGCGACAGTGCGACCGCGACGAGCCCGTAGCTGATCGGCCAGCGATGCGCGGCAAGCGAGACGAAACGCTCGAACCCGGACTTGTCGATGCGCACCTCGCGGACCGCGCCGGCGACCACCTTGCCGTCCTGGATCAGGAAGGTTTCGGCGACATAGCGGCCGACCGGCACGCGCGCGGGCACGGCTATGTGCGCGCGGTACAGCACGCCGCTGCTGAGCTCGACGCCGTGCGGATCCTCGACATAGAGGCCCGCGCGGCGCTTGAGATCGACCAGCCCCTGCTCGAAACGCCGCTGCTCCTCGGGCGGCGCGCCCGAGGCGGGCGAGAGCTGGAGACCGTCGAGCCCGAGCTCGTAGATCGCCGCGGTGTGCGCATCGACCAGCTGCGCCAGCGGCTTCGAGGTGGCGATCGCATAGAAGGAGGGCGCCGAGCGGAAGCGCGCGCTGTCGGCATTGACCCACATGCCTGCGACCTTCTGCTTCTCGCGCACCAGGATCGACTGCGTCGGCCCCTTGAGCACGACTGCGATGTCGGCTGGATGATCGGGCGCGCGGCCTTGCGGGTACAGGATCGCACCGAACAGCAGCAGGTCGGCGCCGGTGAAGCTGTAGACGATCTGCACCTGCCGGTCGGATACGTCGGGCACCAGCACGGGCTTGGCCGCGCCCAGGCACAGCAGCGCCGCGAGCGCGAACAGTCGCCGCTTCATCCGGGCTCGACGCTGTAGAGGTCGCCCGGCCGCCAGGTCAGCCCCGCCGCCATGCGCAGCGCGACCGCGAGCACGAGCAGCGCAAGCATCAGCCGCAGATATTCGGGCTTGAGCTTCATCGCGAAGCGGCTGCCGATCTGCGCGCCGATCGCCGACCCCACCAGCAGCAGGATGGCGAGCACGATGTCGACCGCCTTGGTGGTGGTCGCGTGGATCATCGTCGTTGCGGCGGTGACGAACAGGATCTGGAACAGCGAGGTGCCGACCACGACGCCCGCCGCCATGCCCAGCAGATAGACCATCGCGGGCACCATCACGAAGCCGCCGCCGACACCCAGGATCACCGTCAGCACGCCCGTCATCGTGCCGAGCAGGAAGGGGGCCAAAGGCGAGATATAGAGTCCCGATCGGTAGAAGCGCCAGCGGAAGGGCAGCATCGCGATCAGCCGGTTGTGGCGGCGCTGCCGCCGCGCGGGTTTTTCGCCGCGGCGTTGCGCGAGGATCGTGCCGATCGATTCGCGCGCCATCAGCGTCCCGATCCCGCCGAGCAGGACGACATAGGTCAGCGCGATCACCGTATCGATCTGGCCGAGCTTCTGGAGCAGCCGGAACAGCAGCGCGCCCAGCCCCGATCCGATCACGCCGCCCGCCACCATCACGCCGCCCATGCGGAAATCGACGCCGTTGCGGCGCATCTGCGCGAGCACGCCCGACACGCTCGCGCCGGTGATCTGCGTCGCCGACGACGCGACCGCGACCGCGGGCGGGATGCCGTAGAAGATCAGCAGCGGCGTGGTCAGGAACCCGCCGCCGACCCCGAACATCCCCGACAGGATGCCGACGCCGCCGCCCAACAGCACGATCACCAGCATGTTCACCGAAAGGCCGGCAATGGGCAGGTAGATGTGCATGACGCAGGGCTAACGCATCGGGGCGGGTCGCGCTAGAAAAGCTCGCATCTTGGTGTCCGGCCGGTGTGCCTCTTCTTCAGCCTCCCGGTCAGGAGAAAGGGCCGTTCGCGAAGCGAAGGGTGCGGGGTTTCCGACTCCGAGCCGGGTGCAGGCAAGTGGCGTGCTCTACCCCTCCGCCACCGGCGGTCCATCTCCCTCGGAGAAGGATTCGCTACGCCTCGAGCAGCGTCCGCACGCGCTCCAGCAGCGTGTCGGGGGCGAACGGCTTGACCAGCAGCGGCTCGGCACCCGCGCGCAGCGGCGCATCGTTGCCGGCATAGCCGCTCATCAGCAGCACGCGCGTCGTCGGGGCGCGCGCCGAAATCTCGGCGGAGAGCGCGAAGCCGTCGAGCCCGGGCATCATCACATCGGACAGCACCAGATCGGGCGCCGGGCTCTGCCGCGCGAACAGCGACAGCGCCGCACGACCGTCATGCGCCTCGATCACGCGGTAGCCCGCGTCACGCAGCGTCTCGACGACCAGTTCGCGCAGCGCGTCGTTATCCTCGACCACCATCACGCTCGCTGCGTGGCTCTGCGCCTCGGCGATCGTCTCGCGGATGGCGTCGGAGACGATCGGCATTTCGAGCGTGCGCGGCAGCCACAGGTGCACCGCGGTGCCCTCGCCGGGCTGCGTGTCGATCGTGACGAAGCCGCCGGACTGGCGGACGAAACCATGGACCTGGCTCAGCCCCAGCCCGGTCCCGCGCCCGACGCCCTTGGTGGTGAAGAAGGGCTCGAAGGCGCGCGCGCGTACCTCCTCGGTCATGCCCTTGCCGCTGTCCGCGACGCTGAGCCGGACGAAGTCTCCGGCCTCGACCCCCTGGCGCGCGGCTTCGCGCGAATCGATGACCGTATTGCCCAGCCGGATCGCCAGCGTGCCGCCGGTCGAGTCGGCCGCCATCGCGTCGCGCGCATTGACCGCGAGGTTGAGGATCGCGTTTTCGAGCTGGTTGACGTCGATCTCGACGGGCCACGCGCCGGGCTCGACGAGGATCTCGACGACCACCATCTCGCTGATCGCGCGCTCGAGCAGCGTGCGCATCCCGGCGAGCATCAGCGTGAGGTCGGCCGCGCGCGGCGCGAGCCGCTGGCGGCGGGCGAAGGCGAGCAGCCGCTCGGTCAGCGTCGCGGCACGCGCGGCGCCTTCGCCGGCTTCGGACAGCGCGCGTTCGACGCGTGGCGTATCGCCGAGCTTGAGACGACGCCCGGCGATGTCGAGATTGCCGACGATGATCGTCAGCAGATTGTTGAAGTCGTGCGCGATGCCCCCGGTGAGCTGCCCGAGCGACTCCATCTTCTGCGCCTGCATCAGATCGATCTCGGCCGAACGCAGCGCGGTGTCGTCGCGGCCGATCGCATAGACGACCAACCCCTCGCGGCGCAGCGTCCAGCTGATCACGCGCGGCGCGCCGGTGCGATCATGATATTCGCGTGTGATCGGCACGGTCTGTCCGTCGGCGATCGTGTGAAGCTGGGGCCGGGTGCTCGGATCGGCGAGGAACTGGAACATGTGGACCGGGCGGGGCGAGGTCAGTTCGCCGAACACATCCTGCCAGGCCGGATTGGCGGTGATCACGCGGCTGTCAAGATCGCAGACCAGGATGAGGTCGTGTGTCAGCGCCCACAGCCGGTCGCGGTCGCGCACGGCATCCGCGCGCCCCACCGCGCCCAGTCGCGCGATCCGCCGCAGCTCGATCAGCGAGGAGGCCTGGCGCGCGATCGCGGAGAGCACGGCGGCCCCGTCGAAGCGCTCGCGCGGGCGGGGGTCGAGCACGCAGACCGTGCCGATCGCGTGACCGTCGTCGGTATGGATCGGGGCGCCGGCGTAGAAACGGATGAACGGATCGCCGGTGACCAGCGGATTTTCGCGGAAGCGCGGATCGCGCGACGCGTCCAGCGTCACCAGCACCTCGCGCTCACGGATCGTGTAGTCGCAGAACGCCACCGATCGCGGCGTCTCGCACACGTCGATGCCGATCCGCGCCTTGAACCATTGGCGATCGGTATCGACGAGGCTGATCAGCGCGGTGCGCGCGCCGGTCACCGCCTGCGCGATCGCGACGATATCCTCGAATCCCGCCTCGGGCGCGGTGTCGAGCAGCTCGAGTTCGCGCAGCGCGGCTAGCCGGGCCGCTTCGGTCGAAGGTCCCGCGGTCATCATGCGCGCTTAGGGCGTGCCACCGCCGCTGCCGCCGGTGGGATTATCCGCGGTCGGGCCGCCCACGGCCGCGCCGCCGACGGCGCCGATATTGCCGAACAGCTCCTGGAACAGGCTGCGCGTGCGGCCGAGCGTCGGCGTCTTGCCCGGTGCGGGATGGATCGGCACGACGGTCTCGAGGCCGGTATGATCGACGCTGGTGACGTTGCCCGCCGGATCGAAATGCACCGCGAGCAGCAACTGGTTGACCGGCTTGGGCGTGCCGAACGAGAATTGCCGCGTCGCGCGCGACACATAATACCAGGTGCTGTCGTCGAATTCGCCGGCCAGGCTCGGATCGCCGAGCGTGTTGCGCACCGAGTCGCGATTGTCGACGCCCGGCTGCACCGAGGCGACCAGCGTGCGATCGATGATATAGCCCTGGTGGTTGCGGATTTCCGCACAGCCCGAGAGCCCGGCGGCCAGCGCCAGGGCCGCCGCAGCGATACCCCCCGCGCGAAGCATGCTGGCCGTCATCCGTCTCTCCTCGAAAACTCCGGACGCCCCGCCCCGGCCTGAACTCGAACGCCATTGCATCGGCGCTCCCGCCGCTCAATATGCCGTGCGCCCGCGCCGCACAAGGCGCTTGGGGTCTGGAGATACTTGCAATTTGGTCACGCTCCTTCAACGCATAATGGGCAGCCGCGGCGATGGTGCCAGCCTGGCGCCGCTCTACGCCGCGATCGTCGCTGCGGCGCGGCAGCCGCATTGGTATGTCGCAGGCGGCGTCCCCGACAGTTTCGACGGGCGATTCGACATGGTGTCGAGCGTGCTGGCGCTGGTGCTGCTGCGGCTCGAGACGCTCGGCGAGCCGGGCCGTGGCCCGTCCGCGCGCGTCACCGAATTGTTCGTGAGCGACATGGACGGGCAGTTGCGACAGCGCGGGATCGGCGATCTCGTCGTCGGCAAGCATATCGGGCGGATGATGAGCCAGGTCGGCGGGCGTCTTGCCGCCTATCGCGCCGGGCTCGCGCCGGGCGGCGATCTGGCGGGCGCGATCGAGCGCAACATTTATCGCGGCGCGGCAGTGCCCGTGACGGCGGCCGCGCATGTCGAGCAGGCGTTGCGCGCGCTGGCGGCGGATCTCGATGGGCGCGATCTGCCGACGATTCTTGCAGGCGACATCGCATGAGCACACTCGAATTTTCGCGGCCGGTCCGGCTCGATATGATCGGCGAGGGTGCGTTCGGGCTGAGCGTGTCGGCGGACGAGGCAGAACGCGCGGCGCTCGCGGCTCGCTTCGCGCTGCCCGGCATCGCATCGCTCGATGCCGACGCGACGCTCAAGCGCGACGGCGACGCGGTGCTCGTCGAGGGCCGCCTGCGCGCCGTCGCGACACAAAGCTGCGTCGCGACGGGCGAGCCGGTACCCGCGCGGATCGACGAGCCGTTCGCCCTGCGCTTCGAGCCGGCGGGCGAAGGTCGGCCGGAGGATCTCGAACTCGATGAGGGCGATCTCGACGTGATCGCCTACGAGGGCAGCGCGGTCGATCTCGGCGAGGCGGTGGCACAGAGCTTTGCGCTGGCGCTCGATCCCTTCCCGCGCGTCGCCGACGCCGACATGCACCTGCGCGCCGCCGGCGTGCTCACCGAGGAGGAGGCCGAGGCGGCGCGCGTCGCGGCGAGCCCGTTCGCCGCGCTCAAGCGACCGGCGGACGATTGATGGCGCTGGCGGCGATGGACCTCAGCGGCGCCGCGCACGTCGTCCAGCTGGCGCTGACGCCGATCTTCCTGCTGACCGGCGTCGCCTCGCTGCTCAACGTGTTTTCGACGCGACTGGGGCGGGTGGCTGATCGCGTCGCGGGGCTGCGCCACGATCCGGGGCAGCACCGGGAGCAGCTGCGCCGGTTGCGGCTGCGCTCACGCTTCCTCGATGCGGCGGTGCTGCTCGCGTCGCTCGCGGGCGGGCTGACCTGCGCCGCGGCGCTGACGCTGTTCATCGGCGCGCTGCGCAATACGGCGGCGGCGACATTGCTGTTCTCGCTGTTCGGCGGCGCGGTGATCTGCTCGACGCTGGCGCTGATGGCCTTCTCGGTCGAGACGGTGATCTCGGGGAGAACGGTACGCGAGCAGACCGAGGGCGGGCCGGCGTCGGACTGACAGGCTCTGCCGGAAGACAGCTGCAACGCACGTTCTCCTGCGTAGGCAGGAGCGCAGGTGGTGAGCCGCAGCGCCTGCAGTCCTGGGCTCTGCTTCCGCAGGAGAACGGCAAGACCCGATCAATCGGTCTTTCCGCTGCTATTGGCGGTCCGGGATCGCTTGCCTCACGCCCGCCGGATCAGGAACACCGCGTGATCCGCGCGAAAATTCGCCGCCGCGGCGCTGGTCAGCTGGTCGCCGTTGAGGAACCAGGCGCCTTCGGTCTCGATCCCGCGTTCCTTCAGAAAGGCGCGGAAATCGTCGATCGTGACGTGGTGGATGTTGGGGGTCGCGTACCAGGCCTCGGGTAGCGTGCGCGTCACCGGCATCCGCCCGCCCCACAGCAGCGACATCCGCACGCGCCAATAAGCGAAGTTCGGGAACGACACGAACGCGCGGCGGCCGATGCGCAGCAGTTCGTCGAGCACGCGGTCGGGCGCGCGCGCCGTCTGCAGTGTCTGGCTCAGGATCGCATAATCGAACGCGCCGGAGGGATAGCCGGCCAGATCGACGTCGGCGTCGCCCTGCACCACCGACAGCCCGCGCGCGACCGCGGAGGCGACGTTGGCGGCATCGATCTCGATCCCGCGCGCATCGACCTGCCGGTGATCGCGCAGCGCGGCCATCAGCGCGCCGTCGCCGCAGCCGACATCGAGCGCGCGCGAGCCTGGCGCGACATGGTCGGCGATGATCGCGAGATCGGGGCGGAGCGTTTCAGGCATGCCGAACCTCCACCGTTCGTCCCGAGCGACGTCGAGGGACCGAGCGCCGGGGGCGTGCCTCGACTTCGCTCGGCATGAACGGGGAGGAGGGGCTGCGCGCCGCGTCACAATCCCCCTGCCTTCAAAAACCCGTCCACCACGCGGTTCAACTCGGGCACATCGAGCAAAAATGCGTCGTGCCCGAACGGCGACGACAGCTCGACGAAGCTCGCCGCCGCGCCTGCCGCGTTGAGTGCCTGGACGATGCTGCGTGATTCGCGCGTCGGATACAGCCAGTCGGTGTCGAAGGAGACGAGGCAGAATCGCGTCCTCGTTCCCCGGAACGCGTTGGCAAGCAGCCCGCCATGCTCTTCCGCCAGGTCGAAATAATCCATCGCGCGCGTGATATAGAGGTAGGAGTTGGCGTCGAAGCGATCGACGAAGCTGATCCCCTGGTGGCGCAGATAGCTTTCGACCTGGAAATCGGCGTCGAAGCCGAAGCCGACCGCGTCGCGCTTCTGCAGCCGTCGCCCGAATTTCTCGGTGAGCCCGTCCTCCGACAGATAGGTGATGTGCGCCGCCATCCGCGCCACCGCGAGCCCCGCGGCGGGCGGATCCTCGCTCTCGTAATAATCGCCGCCGCGCCACTTGGGGTCGGCCATGATCGCCTGGCGCCCGACCTCGTGGAAGGCGATATTCTGCGCCGAGTGCCGCGCGGCACTCGCGATCACCACCGCCGAGCGGACGCGATCCGGATAGGTCGCCGCCCATTCGAGCACCTGCATGCCGCCCATCGATCCGCCGACCGCAGTGATCTCCGCGACGCCGAGATGATCGAGCAGCAACGCCTGCGCGCGTACCATGTCGCGCACCGTGATCACCGGGAAGCGCATCGCGAACGGCATGCCGTCCGCCGCCGCCATCGCCGGCCCCGACGAACCCATGCACGAGCCGAGCACATTCGCGCAGACGATGAAGTGCCGAGCCGGGTCGATCGGCATTCCCTCGCCGACCATCCGCGTCCACCAGCCCGGCTTGCCCGTCGCCGGGTGGATGCTCGCGACATGCTGGTCGCCGGTCAGCGCATGGCAGATCAGTACCGCGTTCGATCGCGCGGCGTTCAGCGTGCCATAGGTCTCGTAGGCGATGGTGACGGGCGCGAGGCTCTGCCCGCCGTCGAGCGCCAGCGGCCCGGGCAGGGAGACGCTGCGCGCGTGGCCGAAACGCTCGTCATGCTCCATGGGTGCGGCGCTAGGGGGCGGCCGGCAAGCTTGTCAATCGGCGGCGTAGCGCGGGTCGTTCGCCAGCGCGCCCAGCATCGCGGCGAGCCGCACGCCGAAGGTCGGCGGTTGCTGCAGCGAGAGCGGTGCGGCGCCGCGATAGCTGGCCGCTGCGGGCATCGAAGACAGCCCCGCCAGCAGCGCGGCCGCGACCAGTGCGGCGCCGATCGGCAGCCCGATCGTCCGCGCCGCCAGCATGCCCGTGAACAGCAGGAAGGTGACGGCGTAGATCGCACAGCCCCACGCGAAGATCGCCGCCGGCAGCCCCGCACGTTCGCCGGCGAGCAGCAGCGGCAGGCCGAGCGCGAGCACCCACGACCATTCGCGGCGCAGCGCCGCCATGGCGAGCACGGTCGCGAGGCCGCCGACGAACATCAGATAGAGAGAAGCAACCGGCATTTCGGCGAACATCGCAAACGCACCTCTTACGCGACCGAGCGGTCGAGATCGTCCTAACGCCGTGTCGGGGTCGCGGATGCCTGCCATCGGCGGCCGGCCGTTCCGTTTTGGGGCAGCGCCGCGCGTCGGCTTCGGGGTACGCAACAGGCGTTTCCACCGCACGGCTTCGCGGCTACAGCACCCGCCATGACAGGTCTCACACCCAAACCCTGGATCGCCGCGATCGCGCCCTATGTACCCGGCCGCTCGACCACCGACGGCGGCGCCAAGGCCGCCAAGCTCTCGTCCAACGAGAACCCGCTCGGCACAGCGCCCGCAGCGCGCGAGGCGTTCGCCGCAGCGGCCGCGACGCTCGAACGCTACCCCGATGCGGGCGCGACCGAATTGCGCGAGGCGATCGCGGCGCATTACGCGATCGAGCCCGAGCGCGTGATCCACGGCACCGGATCGGACGAGGTGCTGCACCTCGCCGCCGGCGCCTATGCCGGGCGGGGCGACGAGATCCTCTATGTCCGCTACGGCTTCTCGGTCTATCCGATCGCGGCCCGGCGCGTCGGCGCGACCCCGGTCGAGGCGGCGGACACCGATTATGCGACCGACATCGACGCGCTGCTCGCCGCGGTTACGCCGCGCACGCGCGTCGTCTTTGTCGCCAACCCCAATAATCCGACGGGCACCTATACGTCCAAGGCCGAGATCGCGCGGCTGCATGCCGGCTTGCCCGCGGACTGTCTGCTCGTGGTCGATCAGGCCTATACCGAATATCTCGATCCCGCCGACGACGACGGCGCGCTCGATCTCGCGCGGACGCAGCTCAACGTGCTGGTGACGCGCACCTTCTCGAAGATATTCGGGCTCGCGGCCGAGCGTATCGGCTGGGGATACGGGCCCGCCGACGTGATCGAGGCGATGCACCGCATCCGCGCGCCGTTCAACGTCACCACAGGCGGCCAGGCCGCGGCGATCGCGAGCCTCGCGGCGGCCGATTTCGTCGAGGCGAGCCGCGCGCACAATGCGACGTGGCGCGGCTGGTTCGAGGCCGAGATCGCCAAGCTCGGCAATGCGGGCTTGCGCGCGGTGCCCTCCAAGGCCAATTTCGTGCTGATCCTGTTCGAGGGGGAGACGACCGCCGAACATGCCTATGGCGGGCTGATGGAGCGCGGCTTCATCGTGCGCTGGCTGCCGGGGCAGGGTCTGCGCCACGGCCTGCGGATCACGATCGGCACCGAGGAGCAGGTGCGCGCGCTCACTGCGGCGCTGCGCGAGATCGTCGGCGCCTGATGCTGCCGTTCTCGCGCGTCTCGGTGATCGGGCTCGGGCTGATTGGCTCGTCGATCGTGCGCGCGGTGCGCGAATATATGCCGACGGTCGCGCTGTCGGGGCATGACGCCGATCCGGCGGTGCGCGCGCGTGTCGCCGAACTCGGGTTGGTCGACGATCTCGCCGATACCGCGGGTGCGGCGGTGACCGACGCCGATCTCGTCATCCTCTGCGTGCCGCCCGGCGCGATCGGCGCGGTGGCGCGCGAGATCGCAGCGGACGTCGCGGCGGACGCGGTGGTGTCGGACGTCGGCTCGTCCAAGGCGGCGGTGCTGGCGGAACTGCTCGAGGCGCTGCCCGGCCGCCACATCGTCCCCGCGCACCCCGTCGCGGGCACCGAGCATAGCGGACCCGATGCGGGTTTTTCGAGCCTGTTTCAGCGGCGCTGGTGCATCGTCACTCCGCCCGAGGGCGCCGATCCCATTGCGGTCGAACGCGTCACCGAATTCTGGCGGCGGCTGGGTTCGGACATCGAGATCATGGACGCCGCGCATCACGACCGCGTGCTAGCGATCACCAGCCACCTGCCGCACCTCATCGCCTACACGATCGTCGGCACCGCCTCGGACATGGAGGAGGTGACGCGCAGCGAGGTGATCAAATTCTCCGCCGGCGGCTTCCGCGACTTCACGCGCATCGCCGCCTCCGATCCGACGATGTGGCGCGACGTGTTCCTGTCCAACAAGGATGCGGTGCTCGAGATGCTGCAGCGCTTCACCGAGGATCTGACGATGCTCCAGCGCGCGATCCGCTGGGGCGACGGCGAGCAGCTGTTCGATCTTTTTACGCGAACACGCGCGGTGCGACGCTCGATCCTCGAACAGGGGCAGGACGATCCGGCGCCCGATTTCGGGCGCAAGCACTGATCAATCGTTCAGCATGTTGATCGCCTCGTGCACCTCGGCCTCGATCGTCTTGCGCGGCAGGCCTGCCGCGATCGGCGCGCCGAAGCGGAAGCGGATCACGCCCGGCGTCTTGAGGATGCCGCGCGGCCAGTGCAGCCCGGCATCGGTCGCGACGGGCACGACGGGCATCTCCAGCCGCCCATAGAGCCCGGCGAATCCCGCTTGCAGCTTGGGCGCTTCGCCGTGCGTCACGCGCGTGCCCTCGGGGAAGATCAGCACGGTGCGCTGCTGGATCTTGGCGTCGTCGGCGGCATGGAGCATCAGCCGCAGCGCCGCGGCGTTGGCGGTGCGGTCGACGGGGATGACGCCGTGGCGCCGCGTCAGCTTGCCGAACAGCGGCACGTCGGCAAGCTCGCGCTTGAGCACGATCACCGGATCGTCGAGCAGCGCCATCAGCAACAGCGTCTCATAGGCGGATTCGTGCTTGGCGGCGACCAGCGTCGGCCCCTGCGGCAATCGCCCCTCGATCTCGGCGCGGACGCCCAGCAGCCGGTGCGCGAGCCATAAGAGCGTCCGTGCCCAGCCGCGCGCGAACCGCGAGAAGCCGCGTCGGCTCAGGATCGCGATCGGTACGCCGAGCAGCATCGTGCCAAGCGTCACGATGTAGGCCAGCGCCAGGAAGAGCAGCGAGCGAATCAATGTCATCGGAGAAGCTCAGTAGCCGAATGGCGCTGTGATGCGACGCAGCACATATTTGTGATATTCGGTGAACAGCGTCACGAAGCTTGGATGGCTACGCACCGCGTCGGGCACGATGACGATCGGGTCGCCGCCGAGCTGGCGCGACAGATCGGCATGCGCGCGCGGCATGTGCCAGTCGGTGGTGATCAGCCTTACGGTGGCATAATGATGTGCGCGCAGCCAGCGCGCGGTCTCGATCGCGTTGGAGCGCGTATCGACCGACTCCTGGCCGAGATCGACGCAGCAATCGAACAGCGCGATTGGCCGGTGCGTGCGCGCCGCGAGTTCGCTCTTGCGCACCGTGCGGTCGGCCCCCGACACGAACAGCCTGCGCGCGCGGTGCGCCGCGAGCAGGTCGAGCCCGCGGTCCAGCCGCCCCGCGCCACCCGTCAGCACGACGATCGCGTCGGTCTGGCGATCGTCGGCGGGGCGCGGCAGCGTCAGCGCGAACAGCGCGAAGCCGAGCGCCCACAGGATCACGAGGAAGGCGAACAGCCGCGCGATCATAGCGTGCTCGCCAGGGCGCGCTGCACGGTGATCCGCGCGACGGTGAGGGCGAGCAGTCCGGCGAGGACCGGCAACGCGAGCAGGGCGGCCCACGCGGTCCACGGCAGCGCGATCGATCCGATCAGCCCCGATCCGATCTCGCCCAGCCGTCGCCCGATGCCCAGGATCACGACGATCGCGCCGATCAGTCCGACGACCGCGCCGAACAGCGCATCGAGCGCGAGGCGGCGCTGGAACAGCCGCGCGACCTGCACGTCGGTCGATCCCATCATGTGCATCACGTCGATCGTCTGGCGATGCGTGTTGAGCGCCGAGCGCGCGGCGAGCACGACCGCCGCTGCGGTGGCCCCCACCATCATCGCGACGATCCCGCCTGCGAGTAGCCCGAGCGAGCGGATCAGCCCGACCAGCGGCGCGAGCCAGCTGGCATGATCGTCGATCCGCGCATGCGGGGCGGCGGCGATCAGCGCGGCGGTGATCCGATCGAGCCGGGCACGGCCCGCGTCGGTCAGATCGACGTCGATCATCGCGGGCAGCGGCAGGTCGCGATCGAGCCCGGCGTCGCCCAGCCACGGCCGCAGCAACGCCTGCATCTCGTCGCCGCCGAGCCTGTGGACGCCCGATACGCCGTCCTGGCGCAGTAGCATGTGTTGCGCGGCATCGGTCTCGCGGTCGCGCACCGCGGGATCGGCGGCGACGATCTGCACCGTCACCTGCCGGCCGAGATCGCCGCCCAGCCGATGCGCGGCGTCGCCCATCGCGAGCCCGACGGCGGCGGCAAGCGCGGTCAGGAACATCATGATCGCGATTACCCACGGCATCGGCCCCGCCAGCCGCCCCTCGGGCAGCAGCCGGCGATCGGCCTGCGACGCGCCGAGCATCAGGCGTGCCCCTCGGCGTCGATGCGCGGCGGGTAACGCAGCGCGCCGGTCGGGTCCTGCAGCTGGCCGCGATCGAGCCGCATCACGTTGGCGGAGGCGACGCGGCTGAGCAGGTGGATGTCGTGCGTCGCGACCACGATCGTGGTGCCCAGCGTGTTGAGCGCGTCGAACAGATGGAGCAATCGCGCCGCCATCTCGGGATCGACATTGCCCGTCGGCTCGTCGGCAACGAGGATTTCGGGCCGACCGATCACCGCGCGCGCGATCGCGACGCGTTGCTGCTCGCCGCCCGACAGCGTCGGCGGGCGCGCCGAGGCGCGATCGGCGAGGCCCACCCAGGCGAGCATCTCGCGCACCGGCGTCACCAGGTCGCGCTCGTCGACGCCGGCTATGCGCAGCGGCAGCGCAATATTGTCGAAGGCCGAGAGATGCGGGATCAGCCGGAAATCCTGGAACACGACACCGATACGGCGGCGGAAACCGGGCAGGCGCGCACGACGCAGCTGGACGACGTCCTCGCCGAACAGCCGGATGCTGCCACGCGACGGGCGCTGCGAGAGGTACAGCATCTTGAGCAGCGAGGTCTTGCCCGCACCCGATGGCCCGGTGAGAAAATAGAAACTGCCCTGCGCCAGACTGAAGCTCAGGTCCGACAGCGTCTCCGCCCCGGTGCCATAGCGCAGGCCGACATTCTCGAACTGCACGATACCGGCCATCCGCCGCCTTGACCTTTCAACCCGCGATCTTCGCACCGCGCTTTCGCACAAGCCGCAAGCCCGGGGCAAGCGCGGCGCTTGCCAGCCGCCCGCCCACCGTCCTAGAGCGGCGCAAACCATGGTAAGTGTACGAAAAGGCCGGGACGACTAAGGGATGATACTGACCTGCCCGGCGTGCAGCACCCGCTATCTGGTGCCCGACAGCGCGGTGGGCGTGACTGGGCGACAGGTGCGCTGCGCCTCGTGCCGCCACAGCTGGTTCCAGGAGCTGGGGGCGGGCGATGTCGCGCGGGCCGAGGATTTTGCGCCACCGACCCCGCCGATCCGGCGCGAAACGTCTCCGGCCGACGTCGGCCGTGCGCTCGGGCCGTCACCGACAGGCATCGCGCGCGCGCCTGCCGACGGGTTCGACGATCTGCGACCGCCACCGCCGTCGATCGACCCCTATGCGTCGACGCCGCCCTTCCGCCCGCGCCGCAACCGCAACACGGTGCTGACCGTGCTCGCCGCGCTGGCCGCGGTGCTGATCCTGATCGCGGCGGGTACGGTGGCCTGGTTCGGTCCCCGTGCCTTCGCCGGCTGGATGGGCGGCAACGGCACGACCAGCCCACTGATGCTGCAGGTGATCCGCAAGCCCGAACGCCGCACGCTGGCGACGGGCAATGAATTGTTCGCGGTCTCGGGCCGGATCGTCAATCCGACCGCGGTGCAGCAGCCGGTGCCCGACATCCGGGCGGAGCTGCAGGATGCGCATGGCCGCACCGTCTACGGCTGGACGATCAGCGCGCCCGTCCATTCGCTGCCGCCCAAGGGATCGGCCGATTTCGACAGCGCGGAGGTCGACGTGCCGCAGGGATCCAAGGCGCTCAACCTGAGCTTCGCGGGCACCGACGAGCATTGATGTGCCGTTGATCGAACCAGTGCGCGAAAGCGCATTGCGTGGGGGGGGCGGCTTTGCTAGAGGCACGCCCCTACCGGCCGCCGAGGCTCTTCTTGCGAAGGGATAGGCGGGCAAATCGACGTGCGGTCGTGGCGGAATTGGTAGACGCGCAGCGTTGAGGTCGCTGTGGCCGAAAGGCCGTGGAAGTTCGAGTCTTCTCGACCGCACCAGTCTTTATGATCGCCCCGCGATCACCCGGGAGTGCCGGCCCGTCGCGCCGCACCGATCATGATATCACGCAGCATCGCCATGCGCAGCGCGTCGCCGAACCGCGCGAAGGCCGGTCGTGCGCGCGCCATTGCGACGACGCTGTAGCGGCCCGTCCGCACGCCCGATCGCGCCATCCGCCACCACAATTGCGAGGCGCTGCGCTCTGCGAACCCCGGCGCGCAGGCACCGTGCGCCTTGAGCAGCGCCGCGATGATCTCGCCGCAGCGCGCCAGCGTCGCCGCGTCGGGCGGGGCGTGGCCCGAGGCGGCGTGGCGGCTCAGCAGCATCGCGGCGGGCAGCGCCTCGGCACCGAACAGCGCGGCATGGCGATCGGCGAGCACGCCCGCGGCTGATGCGATCATGGCGGCTTCATGGGCCTGGCTCGCGCCGCCGGCGTGCATCCGGTAGCGGACCAGCGGTTCGGCGATGCGGCCGATCCGTCCGTGCGCGCGGATGCGGACGTAGAGATCGAAATCCTCGGCGAAGCGATAGGCGTCGCGTTCGAAGGGCATGAGCGCGCGCGCCGCCTCGCCGCGCATCAGCGTGGTCGACCAGGCGAGCGGGTTGAGCAGTTCCATCGTCCAGTCGATCTCGCCGGGATCGACGAGGTCGGGATAGGGGTCGCGACGTGTGGTCTTGCCGTCGACCATCTCGATCGTGCTGGTCACCAGCACGACGTCGGGATGGTCGTCGAGATAGGCGAGTTGCCGGGCGAAGCGATCGGGGCGGCAGATATCGTCCTGGTCGAGCCCCGCGACGAAGCGTCCACTCGCATGCGCCATCGCCAGCGTGCGCGCGGCCGCGGGGCCGCCGTTGCGTGCCGCGCGCACGACGCGCAGCCGCGGGTCGTCGATGCTCGCCAGCACCGCCAGCGTGTCGTCGGTCGAGCAATCGTCGGCGACGACGATCTCGAAATCCGGCATCGTCTGCGCGAGCACGCTGTCGATCGTCTCGCGGAGGAAGGCGGCGCCGTTATACGCCGCCATCACGACGCTGATCGTCGGCGGCGCGGGCGTCATGCCACCGCGCGTCGGGCGGGCTGCACGGCCTGACCGACGCCGGCGGCGGCGAGCAATTGCTCGACGATCAATTGGCCGACGTCGTTCTGCCACAGCCACAGCCCGTTGGCGTGGCCGCGGAAACTGGGTTCGCCGCCGAGCCTGCCGTGCGGCACGAAGCCGGCCGCAAGCCCGATGCCATAGACGCCGGGCACCGCGATGCCGCCCGGATCGACGACGCGGCAGAGATCGTCGACCATCCGGCCGCGGATCGGCCCCTCGCAGCGCAGCCGGATCGCCCGCCCGCGGGCGTCGATCAGCGGCAGCGCGTGCGGCTGGTAGCCGAAGGCGGCGATGACGAGATCGGCCCGGTCGAGCAGATCGGCGGCGCGGGCATCGCCATCACCCTCGACCTGGTGGATCTGCAGCCGCGGATCGCCGACGCGCCCGCCGATGCCGAGCGCATGGACGACCAGTTCGCGCGCCTCGAGCCGGAAACCCGCGAGCCGGTAGACGAAGCCCGACACCGGGCAGATGTCGTCGGGCCCGAAGTCGCGGTAGCCGTCGGCGTGCGCCGCGTCGGCGGACGGATAGAAGGGGCGCAGCGGGCGGCGGTGCAGCAGCGCGATGCCGCCGGCCTCCAGCGAGAGCGCGGGCGAGGCCTTGAGCAGGCGCACCGCGGCTGTGACCGCGCTGGTCGATCCGCCGACGATCGCGATCCGCGCCGGCCGGCCTTCGGGAAGCCTTGCGCGGATCGTCTCGATCCCGCCGCGGGCCAGCACGGTATCCGATTGCATCAGCCGATCGCCGCACCGCTCGACCAGCGTGGCGCCGGCGACGGTCTCCTCGGCAAGGCGGATCGCGGGCTGGTGGCCGCCGGTGGCGATGACGAGGCTGCGCGAGAGCAGCTCGATCGAGCCGCCGTTGACGAGGCTGCGCGCACGCGTGCGCCACAGCCCGTCGGCGGTGCGCTGCGACGAGACGACCTCGTGGCGGTTGAGCACGCTGCCACCCAATGTCCGTAGCCGCTGGCCGAGCACCGCGCCCAGCCGGTCGAGATAGGCGCCGACCTTGGGCAGCGGCACGCCGAGCGCGCCCCGATGTTCGGCGATGGCGAGCCCGGCGGGCTCGTCGGCGATGCCGAGACCCGCGGGCAGCGCGCCGTCGGCGGTGAGAAAGGTCTCGGCCGAACTGTCCGAGGTGATCTCGTAGCCGCCGAGCCGGCCCGCGCCGATCGTCTCGCCGCGGTCGACGATCGCGATGCCCGCGCGCGCCAACGCGTCGAGACGACCCGACTTGCCCGCCGCGCACAACAGCGCGCCGCCGCCGGGACCGCCGCCGACCACCACCGCCGCCAGCACGCGGTCGCGCGGCGCCGCGGCGATCGACCGCGTGCGCGGCAGCGCGGCACAGATCGCGATCAGCGTGTCGGCGACGCGATCGACGTCGGCGATCGTCATGGCGTCGGTGAGCGGCAGCACGATCATCCGCGCGGCGATATCGTCGGTGACGGGCAGCGCGTCGATCACGCAGGTCTCGCGAAACCAGGGCTGTTCGGCGAGATGCGGGCTGAAATAGGTGCCCGCGCCGATGCCGGCCTCGCCCAGCCGCGCGACGATCGCCGCGCGGTGGCGCGCGAGCGCGCGGGGCAGCAGCACCGCCATGAACTGCATCGCCTGCGCGTGGCCGCCGGGCTTCTGCAGCGAGAAGGCGGCGAGCCGCGCGCGGTAGTGTTGCGCCAGCGTCTCGCGGTGCGCGACGATCGCGCCGATCTCCGCCAGCTTGGCCTCGGCGATCAGCGCAGGCACTTCGGCAAGCTTGGCGTTGAGCCCGGGTAGCGTCGCCGACCGGCCGCCCTCGAAGCCGAAATTGGCCATGGCGCGCAGCTGTTCGATGACGTCGGTATCGACGCAGTGGATCAGCCCACCCTCCGAGGTGGCGAAGGTCTTGGTCGCGTGCATCGAATAGACGATCGGGAAGGGGCTGCCCGTTCCGAACCCACGGCCCTCGGCGTCGAGCGAGCCGAGCGACGCGGCGGCGTCGACCACCACCGCGACGTCATGGCGTTTCGCCAACCACGCATAATGATCGAGGTCGATGCTGTTGCCGAAGGTCGCATAGGGCACGATCGCGGCGATGCGGCGGCCATGTTCGGCGAGCAGGCGCTCCTCGGCCTTGCGGCACAGCGCCCAATCGTCGGGGTCGCAATCGGCGAGCAGCGGCGTCAGCCCCGCCCAGGCCGCGGCTTGCGCGGTCGCGGCGAAGGTGAAGGATGGCATCAGCGCGAGATGGCGCCCCGGCTCGTGGCCGAACGTCGCCCGCTTGAGCGCGATCATCAGTCCCAGCGTGGCGTTGGCGACCGCAAGGCAGGCGCCGCGCCCGTCGAACAATTGCGCGGTCACGGCCTGTTCGAACCGGCGTGCGACGGGGCCGTAGTTGCTGAACGTGCCCGAAGACTCGATCGCCTCCAGCCCAAGTCCGAGCGTGCTGAGCTTCGGAGGATTGGGCCTGATCAGCGGCAAGTCCATCGGCGGCAGTCCATGTTCGAGGCCGCGGAACGGCAATTGATCCGATTACATTGCCGCAATGTTTCTAACGAAGCGTGTACGCGGGGCGGGGCGCCGCCGGATCGAGGCGGCGCGAGGCGCTTCGGGCTTGCGGACGCCGTGCGGGGGCATCATGGCGATGCACCGCTTCGATGGAGTCTTCGCATGAGCATCGCCCGCTTTCCCCGCCGTCGCTATACCGCGGGCTATACCGCGATCGAGCCGATGGACCGGCTGTCCGCCGCGCTGGCCGGTCCCGATGGCGGGCCGCGGCTGTGGATCAAGCGCGACGACCAGCTCGGGCTCGCGGCGGGCGGCAACAAGACGCGCAAGCTCGAGTTTCTCGTCGCCGACGCGCTGGCGCAGGGGGCCGACACGCTCGTCACCACCGGCGCGCCGCAATCGAACCATTGCCGGCTGACCGCCGCCGCCGCGGTGAAGGAAGGTCTCAAATGCCGGCTGCTGATCGAGGAGCGCACCGCGGGCACCTATGATCCAGACGGCACGGGCAACAACTTCCTGTTCGATCTGCTCGGCGTCGAATCGATCGAGGTGGTGCCCGCGGGCACCGATCTGGCTGCCGGCATGGCGCGGATTGCCGAGACGCTGAAGGCGGAAGGCCGCACGCCCTACGTCATCCCCGGCGGCGGATCGAACCCGCTGGGCGCGCTCGGCTATGTGACGTGCGCGGGCGAGATCGTCGCGCAATCGGCGGACATGGGCGTCGCGTTCGACGCGGTGGTCTGCGCGAGCGGCAGCGCCGGCACGCACGCCGGCCTGCTCGTCGGCCTCGAGGCGTCGCGGTCGGGGATGCCGCTGGTCGGCGTCAGCGTGCGCCGCGCCGAGGCGGAACAGATCGCGCTGGTCGAGGGGCTGGCGACGCGCACCGCGACGCTGCTCGGGCACGATGCCGCCGTCGTCATCGGCAAGACGGTGGTCGACGATCGCTGGGTCGGCGCGGGCTATGCGCTGCCGACCGACACGATGATCGAGGCGGTGCGCCTGCTCGCCGCGCAGGAGGGCGTGCTGCTCGATCCCGTCTATACCGGCAAGACGGTGGCGGGGCTGATCGGGCAGGTGCGCGAAGGCCGCTGGACCGCGGGGCAGAACATCCTGTTCGTCCACACCGGCGGCTCGCCCGCGCTCTATGCCTATCGGTCGACGCTCGCCCACGGCGTATCGCAGGGGTGAGCCGCGCGATCGGCATATTGGGGGGCATGGGGCCGGCCGCGACCGTCGACCTGATGGCGCGGATCGTCGCGGCGACGCCGGCCAAGGGCGATTCCGGGCATCTGCGCCTGCTGGTCGACATCAATCCCGCCGTCCCCGACCGCAACGATGCGATCCAGCGTGGCGGCCCGTCGCCGGGGCCGGCGCTGGCCGCGATGGCGCAGGGGCTCGAGCGGCAGGGTGCCGACATGCTCGCGATCGCGTGCAACTCCGCGCACGCTTGGGCGGACGAGATTCGTGTCGCGACAGCTGTCCCGCTTGTCTCGATGATCGACGCCACGATCGCCGCCATCGCGCGCGACCATCCCGGTGCGAGGCGGGTCGGGCTGCTCGCCGCCGACGCGTGCCTGGGCGCCGACCTGTATCAGGCGCCGCTGGCGGCCGCGGGCTATGCTGTGCTGCTCAGCGACGACCAGCCGGGCTTCATGGCGCTCGTCTACGGCGTCAAGGCGGGCGACACGGGACCGGCCGCGCGCGCGGGCATGGCGGCGCAGGCGGCGAGCCTCGTCGCGCAGGGCGCCCAAGTGATCGTGGCGGCCTGCACCGAGGTGCCGCTGCTGCTCGCGGCCGGCGATTGCGCGGTGCCGCTCGTCGACAGTAGCGATGCGCTGGTCCACGCGCTGATCGAAGAAGCGACACGCTGATCCGTTTGGGCTTTCGCATCTGCGGCAGGCAACGCTATCAAGCGGATATGAGCATGGGGTGCGCAGCGGCGGGGGCACGGCGTCACAGGGCAGGCGGCCTGATGCTTGCGCTCGTCCTGTCGGGATGCACGGTCGGCCCGAACTATCATCCGCCGGCTGCCGCGAAGATCGGCGTGCCCGATCAATATTATGCCGACATCGCGCCGGGCGCGGCGGCGCCGGACCCGCAGGAGCTGGCGACATGGTGGGCGGCGCTCGGCGATCCGCTGCTCGACCGGCTGGTGACGATGGCGCTCGCCGCCAATCCCGACATCGATGCGGCGGGTGCGCGGCTGCGACAGGCGCGCGCCACCTACAAGGGCGCGCGCGCCTCGCTGTTCCCGACGCTCACCGCCAACGGCTCGGCGGGGCGCACCGCGCTGCTCGGCAAAGGTTCGTCGCTCAGCGTGGCGACGCCGGGGCTGGGCACCGGCAGCAGCATCGGCGCGACCTCGTTCGCGACCAGCGGTAGCTACAACCAGTTCGATGCCGGATTGGACGCATCGTACGAGGTCGATCTGTTCGGCGGGGTCAGGCGCTCGGTCGAGGCGGCGCGCGGCGATTATGCCAGTTCGGCCGAGAGCCTGCGCGACACGCAGCGCACGGTCGTCGCCGAGGTCGCGCTCGATTACGTCAACGCGCGCTCGGCGCAGGAGCGGCTGGCGATCGCGCGCTCCAACCTCGCCACCGAGGAGGAGACGCTCCAGCTGGTCGGCTGGCGCGTCAAGGCGGGGCTGGTCTCCAGCCTCGATCTCGCGCAGGCGCGCGCGCAGCGCGAGCAGACCGCCGCGACGATCCCCGCGCTCGAGACGAGCTTCGCGCAATCGGTCAATGCGGTCGCGATCCTTGGCGGTCGCGCGCCGGGATCGGTGACGGCCTGGTTCGATCCGCCGCGCCCCGTGCCGGTCGCCGACCGTGCGCTGGGGGCGGACGTGCCCGCCGCGATGCTCGCGCAGCGGCCCGACGTGCGTGCGGCGGAGCGTACGCTCGCGGCGGCGACCGCGCGGATCGGCGTCGCCAAGGCGCAGCTCTATCCGGCGCTGCAACTGACCGGCACGCTGGCGGGCAACGGCACGTCGATCGGCGACATCAGCCGCTTCGCGACCGGCACGCTGCTCGCTGCGGTGACCGCGCCGATCTTCGATGGCGGCAAGATCCGGTCGCAGATCGAGGATGCGCGCGGCGGTGCCGATCTCGCGCTCGCGCAATATCGCTCGGCGGTGCTCACCGCCTTGTCGGACGTCGAGAACGCGCTGGTCGCGCTCGCCAACAGCCGGCGGCAGGTCGTGACGCTCACCGCCGCGACCAGCGATTCGCGCGACGCGCTGCTGTTCGCGCAGAGCCAATATCGTGCCGGGTTGATCGACTTCCAGTCGCTGCTCGATACGCAGCGCACCCTGCTGTCGAGCCAGGACAGCCTGGCGCAGGCGCGCGCCGATCGTGCGACCGCGCTGATCCAGCTCTACAAGGCGCTGGGCGGCGGCTGGCAGGCCGCACCGATGCCGCCAAGCGCACTCCCCGGCGGCCCGGCGGCGATCGAGATGCCCGACATCGCCGCGACGCCCTCGCCGATCCCGCCATCGTCCCTCGATGCCGACACCCACCCGACCGAAAGGCCCTGACGTGGACCAGCCGAGCCCGGCCCCCGATTCCGACCTCGACAGCTTCCTGGGCGTCGAGCGCCAGCATGGCGGCCGCCGCATCGCGCGGCGCGTCGCGATCATCGTCGCGGTCGTGCTGGTGCTGCTGCTCGTCGTGCGCTGCGTCACCGGCGCGCACGAGCGACCGCATTATGCCACCGCCGAGGTGAAGCGCGGCGACCTTTCGGTCTCGGTCTCGGCGACGGGCAATCTGACGCCGACGAAGCAGGTCAACGTCGGTTCGGAGGAATCGGGGATCGTTACCGACGTGTTCGTCCAGAACAACGATCATGTCGCCAAAGGCCAGCCGCTCGCGCGGCTCGACACCTCGCGGCTCAAGGACGCGCTGGTGCAGAGCCAGGCGCAGTTGCTCGCCGCGCAGGCCGCGGTGCTGCAGAACCAGGCGACGGTCGAACAATCGGGCGCGACGCTGCGCCGCTATCAGGAGGTCGCGCGGCTGTCCGGGGGCAAGGTGCCGTCGGCGACCGAGCTCGACACTGCCCGCGGCGATGCGGCGCGCGGCATCGCGAATCTGCGATCGGCCGAAGCCAATGTCGCCGAGATGAAGGCGGCGGTCTCCACCAACCAGACCAATCTCTTCAAGGCGACGATCTATTCGCCCGTCGACGGCGTCGTGCTGTCGCGGCAGGTCGAGCCGGGGCAGACCGTGGCGGCCTCGTTCAACGTCGCGACCTTGTTCACGATCGCCGAGGACCTGACGAGCATGAAGCTCGACGTGAAAGTCGACGAGGCCGATGTCGGCGGCGTCGCGATCGGCGACCGCGCGACGTTCAGCGTCGATGCCTTCCCCAACCGCAGCTTCGCGGGGCAGGTGGTGCGGATCGATCTCGGCGCCAATGCGACGCCCACGGTCAACAGCGCGGGCACCACGACCAATTCGTCGAGCACCGTCGTCGCCTATACCGCCTCGCTGTCGGTCGCGAACCCCGACACGGTGCTGCGCCCCGGCATGACCGCGACCGCGAGCATCCTGACCGCGGTGCGCCGCAACGCGCTGCTGATCCCCAACGCCGCGCTGCGCTTCGTCCCCGAGGGGATGGTCAAGGCGTCGGGCGGCGGCATCTTCGGGCCGCCCAAGGGGGGCACCGGCGGCTTCGGCGTCGCGGGACAGGACAAGACCGCGACGATCGGCCGCGGCAGCCTGCAGACCGTCTATGTGATCGAGGGCAAGGGCGATCCCCGCCCGATCAAGGTCAGCGTCGGCGACACCAACGGCACGCTGACCAGCGTCACCAGCGATCAGCTCAAGCCCGGCATGCAAGTCGCGACCGGCAAGCTCGCGCAAAAGGGCAAATGAGCCAGGACATGCCTGTGTCGGGGCCCGATCCCCTGATCCGGCTGATCGGCGTCACCAAGCGCTTCGGCAGCGGCGAGGCCGCGTTCCAGGCGCTCAAGGGCGTCGATCTCGACATCATGGCGGGCGATTTCATGGCCGTCATGGGCCCGTCGGGATCGGGCAAGTCGACGACGATGAACATATTGGGCTGCCTCGACGTGCCCACCACGGGCAGCTTCCTGTTTCGCGGCCACCCCATCGAGAGCCTCGGGCGCGACCAGCGCGCGCTGCTCAGGCGGCGCTATCTCGGCTTCGTCTTCCAGGGCTTCAACCTGCTCGCGCGCACCACCGCGCTCGAGAATGTCGAGCTGCCTTTGCTCTATCGCGGCGACGACAAGCGCGCGCGCAGGGCCGCGGCCCTCGCCGCGCTCGATCAGGTCGGGCTGGTCGACTGGGCGGGCCATACGCCGTCCGAGCTGTCGGGCGGGCAGCAGCAGCGCGTCGCCATCGCCAGGGCCATCGTCACCCATCCCGACGTGCTGCTCGCCGACGAGCCGACGGGCAATCTCGACACCGAACGCTCGCTCGAGATCATGCAATTGCTGACACGCCTCAACCGCGACCGCGGGATCACGGTGCTGATGGTGACGCACGAGGCCGAGATGGCCGCGTTCGCGCGCACCGTGGTGCATTTCAGGGACGGTCTGGTCGAGCGCGTGACGCGGGGGAAGGTGGCGGCGTGATCGCGCTCCGATCTCCAGGATATCCGTTCGTGCCGAGCGTAGTCGAGGCACCCGCTGCTGGCGCCGCGCCTGCTTCCGGTCCCTCGACTTCGCTCGGGACGAACGGGGTGAAGCTGTGATGATCGACGCCCCGCCGCCGCCCGGTCGCGCCTCGACCGCGCGTCTCGTCGGCACCACGGTGCTGCTCGCGCTGCGGGCCATCCGCCGCCATCTGCTGCGCTCGATCCTGACCGTGCTGGGCATCGTCATCGGCGTGTTCGCGGTGGTGACGATCGTGACGCTCGGCAAGGGCGCCACCGAATCGACGCGCGAGCAGATCTCCAGCCTCGGCGCCAACATCCTCACCGTATTGCCCGGCCAGGCCAATGGCCGCGGTGGCGGGGCGCAGACGCCGCCGCCGTTCAAGTTCGAGGATCTCGACGCGATCCGCGGCCAGGTCGCCGGCGTCACCGCGGTCGCCCCGCAGGCGCAATCCTCGGCGATCGCGGTCCATAATGCCGCCAACTGGTCGACCACGGTCAACGGCACCACCGACGCCTATCTCGATGCGCAGAGCTGGAAGCTCGACGACGGTCGCCGTTTCACCGACGCCGAGGAGCAGGCGGGCAAGTCGGTCTGCCTGATGGGCAGCACGGTGAAACAGAATCTCTACCCCGACGAGGCGCCGGTCGGCAGCACGCTGCGGCTCGGCAACGTCTCGTGTATCGTCGTCGGCGTGCTCGCGACGCGCGGCGCGGGCGGCTTCGGGCAGGATAATGACGATACCGTGCTGATGCCGATCAAGGCGGTGCAGCGCCGTTTCACCGGCAATCGCGACATCCGCGCGATCATCGTCTCGGCGGACCCCGCCTATGACAGCGCCGACGTGCAGGAATCGATCGCCAAGCTGCTGCGCGAGCGGCGCAACATCTCGGGCGGCAAGCTCGACGACTTCACGATCTTCGACAGCCGCCAGATCGCCGACACCTTGTCGGGCATCACCAACATCCTCACCGCGATCGTCAGCGCGGTGGCGGCGATCTCGCTGCTGGTCGGCGGGATCGGGATCATGAACATCATGCTCGTCTCGGTAACCGAACGCACGCGCGAAATCGGCATCCGCCTGGCGATCGGCGCGGTCGCGCGCGAGGTGATGCTGCAGTTCCTCGTCGAGGCGGTGGTGCTGTCGTGCCTGGGCGGCGTGATCGGGCTGGTGCTCGCGCTGTTCGCTTCGCTGGGGCTGTCGGCGGCGCTCAAGGTGCCGTTCGTGTTCGATCCCTGGACCAATCTCACCGCCTTCCTGTTCTCGGGGCTGATCGGCGTGGTGTTCGGTTATTTCCCCGCGCGCAGGGCCGCGGCGCTCAACCCGATCGATGCGCTGCGTTACGAATGATCCTGTTCGCGCTCGCCCTGTTGCAAGCCGCCGCATCCGAGACGCCGCCGCAGCCCGATATCGTCGTCAACGCCGCGGTCGGCTGCGGGCCGCCGTTCGCGCGCGTCTATATCGCGCCCATGGGCGAACCGATCCGTACCGACGGGCGGACCGATCCGATGGCGGTTTGGTTCGCGCAGGCGGATGCGGATCATGACGGACGGCTCACGCTCGCCGAACTGCAGGCCGATGCGGACCGCTTCTTCACGACGCTCGACGTGGATCGCTCGGGCGAGATCGATCCGCAGGAAATGGCGGATTACGAGAACAAGGTCGCGCCCGAGATCAAGCTCTACCAGCCCGATCAGGATCCGCGCGCGCACAACCGGCAGCAGAAGCACGACGCCAAGCAGGCGGCCAAGCAGCGTTCGGATTATGAAGCGCCCTATGGCGCGGGGCTTTACGCGACGCTCAATATTCCGCAGCCGATCGTCTCGGCCGATCTCGATCTCAACCGCGGCGTCTCGCGCGCCGAACTCGCGACCGTCGCCGCCAATCGTTTTCCCGCGCTCGATACGACGGGACGCGGGTATCTCACCTATGACACACTGGCGAAATCTCCCGCGCAGAAGGCTATCGACGGATGCCGCGCCGCAGCCGATAAGAAGAGGCGATGAACGAACTCACCCCGCCCCGCCTGCTTGTCGTCGATGACGATGCCGATCTGCGCGACCTGATCGCCGGCTTCCTGCGCGACCACCATCTCGAGGTCGAGACCGCCTCGGACGCCGAGAGCATGGATGCCGCGCTCGGGCGCGGCAAGTTCGACTGCGTGATCCTCGATCTGATGATGCCGGGCGAGGACGGTCTCTCGATCCTGCGGCGGATGCGCGGGCGCGATCGCACCCCCGTCATCATGCTGTCGGCGATGGGCGAGGATATCGACCGTATCGTCGGGCTCGAAGTCGGCGCGGACGACTATCTCGCCAAGCCGTGCAACCCGCGCGAGCTTCTGGCCCGCGTCCGGGCGCTTTTACGGCGCACCCCGCGCGGCGACGATCCCGCGCCTGCGACCACCGCCACCAACACCACGCCGCGCCGTCGTTTCGGCGACTGGTCGCTCGATCTGGTCGAGCGCAGCCTTGATCGGGCGGGCTATCCGACCGCACCGCTGACCGATGCCGAGTTCCGCGTGCTCACCGCCTTTCTCGATCGACCGCAGCGGGTGTTGTCGCGCGACACGCTGATCGAGGTCGCCAAGGGGTCTGACGCGGACGTGTTCGATCGCGCGATCGACGTCACGATCAGCCGTCTGCGCAAGAAGCTTGGGCCGGGCGACCCGATCCGCACGATCCGCAACGAAGGCTATATGCTCGCGCTGCGTCCCGAGGACGGCTGAGCGCGATGCACTTCCGCTCGCTGCCGATCTTCTGGCAGACGCTGATCCTGCTGCTTGGCGGGCTCGCGGTGGCGCAGCTGATCTCGATGCTGCTGATCTTCTATCTGCCTGCCCCGCGCCCCGATTTCTACACGATGACCGAGATCGCGCAGCGGCTCGCGCTGATGCCCGGATCCAATGAAAAACTGATCGTCCACCGGGTCGAGGACGCGCCCGTCGCGGATGACGGGATGATCGCCGACGCCGCGATCACGCAGCGGCTGGCGACGCAGCTTGAAAAGCCCGAGAGCGACGTCCGGCTGTTCTTCCTTGCCGATCAGTCGGAGTCCTTCCCCTTCAAGCGTCAACGGGGGCAGGGCGCGGTGCCGATCCGGCATGGCCAGCCCTATTTCTTCAACACGCTGGTCGCCGCCGAACGCGATGCGACGTCGGGCTGGCGGATCTTGCGGACGCCGCCGCCGCCGCCGATCACCCGTTGGCAATTGCAGACCTTGGCGTGGTTCGGCATTTCGGCACTGGCGATGCTGCCGTTCGCCTGGGGGTTCGCACGGCGGCTGACGCGGCCGATCCGCAACTTCGCCGACGCGGTCGAGCGGCTCGATCATGATCGCGATGCGCCGCCTGTTCCCGTCGAGGGGCCCGCGGAATTGCAACTCACCGCGCTCGCGCTCAATGCGATGCACGAGCGGCTGCGCGCGGCGACGCGCGAACGGACCGCGATGATCGGTGCGATCGCGCACGATCTGCGCACGCCTCTGGCGCGTATCGCCTTCCGCATCGAGGGCATGCCCGAGAAAATCCGCGGGCCGGTGCAGGCGGATATCGAGCAGATGCGCCAGATGGTCGCTGCGACGGTCGGCTTCCTGCGCGGCGATGCCGGCACGGGGGAACGCCGTCCCGTCGATCTCGCCGCGATCGCGCGACGGTTGTCGGGCGAGGCGGCGGACACCGGATCGGTGGTCGCGATCGCCGAGATCGAACGCGCGGTGGTCAATGGCGATCGCTCGGCGCTCGAGCGGCTGATCCAGAATCTGATTGACAATGCGATAAAATATGCGGGCAGCGCCGAATTGCTCGTCCGCCACGAAATCGACCGCGCCCGCGCCCGC